>Ga0182027_10010371_pt1 | contig 13274 bp, 8 predicted proteins | sample 712E1DmetaG_FD_121300 | JGI IMG/M metagenome (GOLD analysis project Ga0182027, IMG submission 121300) | Permafrost microbial communities from Stordalen Mire, Sweden - 712E1D metaG (Illumina Assembly) | ecosystem: Environmental > Terrestrial > Soil > Wetlands > Permafrost | place: Sweden...
ACTGGTTCGACTGGGAACATTACCACCCGCACAGCGGCATCTATCGGCACTGAGACATGCTGATCTGCAACGGACTGGATCTGGTCATGAGTTGAGCACAGGCGACGGCACGCGCTTGCCGCCGGTCCTTTCCTTCCGCGAGCTGTCATTCTGGATGCCGAGCAGATTCAGGAACGGCGTTGTGCACATCGTGGTAACGAGAGCCATGACGACAAGCATCGTGAAGAGCGTGGGTGAGAAAACGCCGACTTTGTAGCCGATATTGAGGACAATCAATTCCACGAGTCCTCGCGTATTGAGGAGCGCCCCGAGAGCCAGCGAGTCACGCCACGATTGTCCGGTCCAACGCGCTGCCAATGTCGCCCCACCGATTTTTCCGAGCATGGCAGCCAAAAGCACGATGCCCGCCCAAAGCCACATGACTGGCTTGTCTAGTAAATCGAGGCGCGTGCGCATTCCTGTGAGTGCAAAAAACAGCGGGAGCAGCAGAACCGAAACCAGCATCTCGAGGCGCCCACGCAATGTCTCACGCAGTGAGTTGGTGCGGGGAAAACATACCCCGGCAAGAAACGCTCCGAAGAGTGGATGAAGGCCGAGCGCATCCGTAATTGCCGCGGAGGCGAAGGCGAAAGCGACCATGACGGCGAGCAGTTCGATGGAAAGGCCTCGGCTCTGTCGCAAGCGAAGAAATCGAGCAGCAATCGGCCGGACTACACCAATCATCACAAGCAAATAGATCGCCAGGCCCATGAGCCGAATGGCCATGGATAACGGACCACCGTCTACGCCGACCAATGCCAGCGCGACTGCAAGGAGTATCCACCCAACCAGGTCATCCACCGCTGCACAAGTGATGGCAGTCGTTCCTAACCTGGTGCTCTGGATACCTCGTTCTTCGAGGATGCGCGCGAGTACGGGAAACGCCGTGATGCTCATCGCGATGCCAAGAAACAGCACAAATGGCAAATTCCCGACCCCTAGCGGGGCAAAACGAGTGCGCAATGAATGGGCGAGCAGAACGCCAATAGCAAACGGCGCCAAAATACTCAGCGTGCTGGCCAAGGCCGCAGTTGCACGTTGATGGTAGAGGTGCTCAATGTTCACTTCCGTCCCAATTAGAAACAAAAAGAGAATGAGTCCCACCGTGGATAGAATCTCGAATGACGCCATTGAGGATGGGGGAAACAGCGCACCCTCGGCGGTTGGCGCGAAGCGGCCGAAAACCGAGGGGCCCAAAAGAATCCCCCCCACAATCTCGCCGATGACCCGCGACTGGCCGAGTCTGCGAGCCACGGAACCGGAGGCCAGGGTCACGAGTATCACGACGGGTATCTGAATGAGGAGGGACATCGTCACCAATCCTGCCGAGAGTTGGGACAAGCGTTATATAACCCTTATATTAAGACTGTTAACGACTCTCGCTCCCCACCTTTTGATGGATGCGCAAATTTGATTCGCAGGCGATGATTCAGAATTAGGCTTCCTGTCCCTTACAGCGCAAACATCCTGGAGACCCTGCGACGCATGTCGAGCCCTATCCACGAACCTTCCTTGCCGTGTAGCGCAGCAACCGTGCAAGAGAGACCCAGGACAAGAAGCGCGCTTCTCGTCAACCTCACTATCGCGTTTTTTGTTTGGGGAATTTGGTTGGCTTTCGGAGGTCGACTCGCAATTCACCACCTGATTGTGGACTGGAGAGTTGCTCTTACCATGGTTTTCGGTTCCATGGTCGGCGGCGGCACCAGCGAGGGCGGAGGAGCGATCGCCTTTCCCATTTTCACGAAACTGCTCCATATCGCTCCGTATGACGCGCGAAATTTCTCGCTTGCAATCCAGAGCGTCGGCATGGGGTCCGCGACGCTGAGTATCCTGTATCTCCGCATCCCGATTGAGCGGCGAGTGCTCTTCTATGCCGGAATTCCCGGGGTGCTCGGCGTCGTCTTCGGAGCCTACTCAGTCGCGCCATTTGTTCCGCCGGTCATCGTACGTACTTCGTTTACAGTGCTTGTGAGCAGCCTGGGCGTAGCTCTGTGGTTGGTCAATCGCGACAAGACCGTGTCGCGGAATGAGTGCATGCCGATATTCGGGTCGGGCGAGAAAGGCATTCTTATCGCGGCCGGGTTTGTGGGAGGAGTGGTCAGCGCGCTTGTCGGAACCGGGGTCAACTCAGTCGCCTTTATGGTGATGGTGCTGCTGTTTCGCATCAACGAGAAGATCGTCACGCCGACGACCGTCATTCTTATGACCATGGTGACCATCCCGGGTTTCCTTTTCCATATCTTCGTCTTGAGGGACTTTACGCCGGCCGTGATGGGTTATTGGCTGGCGGCTGTGCCGGTCGTTGCGGTTGGAGCGCCCCTGGGAGCCCTGATTTGCTCGCACATGAAGCGGCACGCCATCGTGCTGCTTTTGCTGTTCCTGATCGCTCTTGAGTTTTTGAGCACACTGCTCCTGGTGCCGATGTCACGGCATGTGCTTTTGGCCTCTCTGGCAACGCTGGCGGTATGCGGGTCAATCGATTGGGCAATGAGCCGTGCAACAAGGTATCGCCCGGGGAGCCCAGGTCCCCGGGATGCCTAAGTGTGTAACCGAGGCCTGGACAACGATTCCCCCGTTGCCACCTCCCCAATTGCCTCCTCTGACTCAACCTTTCGATGGATGCCGCTCTTAGCCGCGTTCCTGTAGCGTTGCTATGCAGTGATCCGCGCCTCCACGCGGTGCTTGGGAAATTCAGATATCTTATGGCTGCTGAGAGGCAGGACCACAACGCGGAACTCCAAGCCGATGCTGTCGTTATCGGTGGCGGCCTTGCAGGACAGGCGGCTGCGATTCACCTCGCCCGGGGTGGCTTGCGGGTGGTATGTCTCGAGCCCCGCGAGTCATTTCCTCAAATTATTGGTGAGTCTCTCGACTGGTCAGCTCCACAGCTATTTGCCCAACTCGGCCTGACGATGGAAGAGTTGGTGGCCTCCGGCGCAGCCACGTTCAAGCGCCACATTACTGTAATTTCAAGTGACGGCTCTCGGGAGGAGTTCCTTCCCGGTGCATGGCTCGCCGAGCGCCCTTGGAATGTGGAAGTGCGTACGTTACACCTGGATCGCCAGCAGGTTCATGAACGCCTTAAGCAGTCGGCGCAGGCTCACGGAGTCCGCACCCTTCACGAGCGAGTCATCGGCTTTGAGATTTGCAATCGTCGAATCCTGAGCGTGGCCACAGCGGAAGGTCGCTCTATTCGAGCCCCCTGGTTTATCGACGCATCCGGTGCCGCGGCCAGCTTGCTCGGTAGGGAATTCAAGCTGTCGTCTGTCGCCTATGGACCGCGTAAGGTCGCGCTTTGGGCGCACTTTCCTACCCAGGATTGGGTAGAGGGAACTACGCTTTACATGCTCAGCCCAGAAAGCGAGTACATGGATTGGATCTGGGAAATCCCAATCCAGCCCGGCGTCAGCAGCGTCGGATATGTAGCACCCGGATCGAAAGTTAAGGCTCAACGCGCCAATGGCCTGACAAATGAAGACGTGCTGGCGGGGCAGATACAGAGATTCTCGCGCCTGGGGACTCTCGTCAAGGAGAACACTCCTCAACGAGTCGCGGCTACGTCGTTTCTCTGCCGCACTTACCAAGGCGTTTGCGGACCGAACTGGATCATCATCGGCGAAGCAGCCTCGCAGTCTGATCCGATTACCGGCAACGGAGTAACAGCGGCACTGCGCCATGCCGCGGAGTCTGCCAGTCTGGTTTGCAAGTATCGGGAGAGAAAAACCATTCCCGCCCTGGCGAGAGTCGCTTACAACATTCGAGTGATGAGCGTCGGTCGCTACTTCAATAGCTTGATCGAGAAAATGTTTTACGAAACGCATCTTCGCGCTCGATTGGGATTATTCGGCATTGCCCGGGCTTATACGGTTCCGGCATGGCTCGCAAACCTCGCATATTCCCGCGTGCGCCCCAAACGGCTCCTCGGATCGGTCCTTTTTTGTTCTTCCCTCGTTGCACTGCGGGCAACGGTGTGGATGGCTTCGCGACTCAGCCGGTTTTTTTCTCCGCGATCCGGCAACTCACCGCAGCCGCGCGATGAGAGAAGGGAGCAGCACCGTGCACTTCAAACTCCAAGGTAAGGGCGATGCCATTCTCTTCATCCATGGCATACCTACCAACCATAAACTCTGGGATGAGGTCATCAGGCAGCTCTCATGCAATCATCGGTGCTTTGCCGTCGACCTGCCGGGTATGGGATCCACGCCGTTCGCGCCATATAGCTCCGATTATCTTGATCGCATGGCAATGCAGATAGAAGAACTTCGTATTCAGAACGGCGTAACAAAATGGCACGTTGTTGGACACGACGCAGGCTCAGCGGTCGCCGTTCACTACGCCAGCCGCTTTGGGCGCAATGTTGCGTGTCTTGTTCTCTTGTCGCCCGCGATCTTTCCCGACCTGAAGCCTTTCTATCTCCTAAGCCCGCTCCGCAAGCCGCTGCTTGGCGAAGTGCTGGCGCCATTGGTTCACTTCATCTTCTGGCAGATTGCTATGCGGCGGGCGATAGACACCAAGACCAATCGAGTTCTCCTTCGGGCGTTTCGTAAACCATTTTCCGGAATTGCGGGCGCCTGGCGATTTATGCGACTGGTGCGTTGGGGAAGACCGGAAGATATGTTGGGTGGAATCCCGGCGAAACTTGCTGAATTACTCATGCCCACGCTGGTTTTTCATGGCGCGCGTGATGTTTTGCCTGCTTCTTTCGCAGAACGAGCGGCTTTGCTCATCCCAAACTCGACCTTTGTCACGCTCGATGCGGGACATTTTGTTCCTCTTGAGCGGCCAGACGAAGTTGTTAGCCGCGTTCGCAAATTCTTTCGCAATAACCGGGAAACAAGCCCTCTTCCGATTCAAACTCTCAAGACGAGAAAACAGTCTGCTGTTCCGCGAAGGGTGGCTGTTGAGGCTCTGAGCCGTGAAGTGGAAAGACCAGTCGCCTGTGCGCATAATGTGGTGGGGGGTTGAGGGTTCTCGCGGAATCGCGCATCGATTCCGCGCTTTGAGCTGAATTTGTTTCAATTGAATCAAGCGCTCTTCCCCCACCCAATTGTCGTTAGCGACAGCTTTCGAGGTGATGTATGAATCGGCGAGATTTCTTGCGAGCGAATAGCTCAATCTGTGCTGGCTGGGCTCTCTCCAGGGCGGTGCCGGTCCTGGCGGATACCCCGTCGGCAGGCGGATGGCGAACGTTCGAGGTCGTCACCAACGTTGAGTTGCTGAAGCCTATCGGTGTCAGTCACATCTGGCTACCTGCGCCGCTGATTCGCAACACGCCGTATCAAAACACAATTTCGACCCGGTTTAAAGCAGAGGACGGATCGGCGAGGCTGAGCAAGGACAAGCAAAGCGCGCTCGGAATCGTGTCAGCGATGTATGCTGCAAACGCGAAGCCGACGCTGAGCCTGACCGCCCGCGTCGCGCTGAAAAACTACGCCGTCGATTTGTCTCCCGGGGCAAAAGCACCATCCGCTTCACGGACTGAAATAGATTACTTTCTTCGGCCCAGCCGCTATGTGCCGACAGACGGCATTGTCAAACAGACTGCGCTGAAGGCGGCTGCTGGCGCGTCTACCGACATCGAGAAGGCACGGGCTATCTATGAGTGGGTGGTGGAAAATACGTTCCGTGATCCGAAAATCCGCGGCTGTGGTCGTGGCGACATTCGATTCATGTTGGAGTCAGGTGATATGGGCGGCAAATGTGCTGACTTGAACGCTCTGTATGTCGGCCTGGCCCGTTCGGTGGGCTTGCCGGCGCGGCATGTCTATGGTTTGCGGATCGCGAAATCAGAGCTGGGTTACAAGAGCCTTGGACTGGCTACCGATATAGCAACGAAGGGACAGCACTGTCGCGCGGAAGTCTACCTGCGCAAGTATGGATGGGTGCCTGTGGACCCTGCCGATGTCCGGAAAGTGGCTTTGGAAGAACCTCCCGGGAACCGTCCATTAGGCGATAAAATCGTCTCGCGGGCCCGCGACTATCTGTTCGGTTCATGGGAGATGAATTGGATGGCCTACAACTACGCTCACGACGTTGACCTGCCTGGATCCGCCGGAAAACCGCTGGTGTACTTCATGTATCCGCAGGCAGAAACCTCTGAAGGACGGATCGATCCGTTCGATCCGGATAACTTTAAATATGAAATCACGGTGAAAGAAATCAGCTAGCCGTCGTGACCTCAAACCTGGGCACCGCCGGCTGCAACGATCTGCTCGCCCATCCGGCCGCGCGCTTCAGGACCGTGAGCATTGGGAACAACGATCCAAGCCAGGGTGGAGATTCTGCTCCATCTATTGACCGATGCGCACGTGCCGCAGCGTCGTTATCCTGTCTAGTCTCCTCCCCAAGACAACGAGGCTGTTCATGAAACGTATTGCTTTGTCGTTATGCATTGCTTTCACACTCTCGGTTCTGCCCCATGTAGCCATGGGTCAAAGCGCGACCGCCTCCTTGCGGGGCGTGGTCATGGATGCCACCAAGGCTGTAGTACCGGGCGCTGAAGTTGTGATCGCGTCTACCGATACGGCCCAGCAGCACGTCGAGCGAACCGATAGCCATGGTGAGTTCTCATTCCAGGAGCTGTTCGTCGGCGACTACCGCGTTGAAGTGCGATTCCAGGGATTCGCCACCTGGGTCAACTCCCACATCCATCTCGACGTGGGCAACCAGTCCGAAATCGTCGTGCAGCTTGTTCCCGCAACTGACCAGCAGACCGTCGAGGTAAGCGCTGAGGCCGCCGGACTGCAAACCAATGAGATTGCGCAAGGCGCAGTGGTGAGCGAAACCGAGATTGCGAATCTGCCACTCAACGGGCGCAACTTCTCTCAACTTGGCATTCTTCAGCCTGGAGTGCGTCCAACCTCCGCGGGTTTGACGGTGCAGAACAACTTCCGGCGAGTCGGACAAAATTATGAAGTCAACGGCATGCGTCCGGAGTCCAATACCTTTCTCGTGGACGGCATGCGTGACATCAACCGCATGGACGGGGGGTACGCGTATCGGCCGCCAGCCGATACGATGGTTGAGTTCCGCATTCTGACCACGACCGCACCGGCTGAGTTCGGAGGAACTAGCGGGGGCATTACCACGATCGTTACCCGTTCAGGCACAAATCAGATTCACGGAACGCTGTACGAGTTCCTGCGGAACGACGCACTCGATGCCAACAACTACTTCGCGCCGCGGAAGGAAGAGCTCAAGCAGAACCAGTTCGGCGGCACCATCGGCGGCCCCATGGTGCACAACCATGCCTACTTCTTCTCGTACTACGAAGGTCTCCGCGATAATCAGGACATCACGCATGGAGTGGTAGTGCCGACGGTGGCGGAACGCACCGGCGACTTCTCGGCGGACCCCACCATCCTCCTCAACGCCACCAGAGCGCCCTATACCAACAATCTCGCAGGCCAGATCAACCCCATCACGGCCAAGTACCTCACGTTCTTTCCAACGCCCAACACGTCTGAAAACCCCCATCTGGCCCAAACCACAAACCTGAGCCAGTACATCAGCGACCAGGGCGGCGCAAAGGCTGACTGGCTGCTCCGCAACGCAGACACGCTCAGTGCCCGCTACAGCTACTCGACGACGGACCTCCACAGCCCGTATTCGGAACTTGGCGCCGATGTTCCGGGGTTTCCCGTCGGCTACTCCGCCAACACACACCTGGGCGGACTCACTGAGACGCACACCTTTTCTCCGCATACGGTGCTGACTGCAAATGTCAGCTTCTTCCGGAACCACGTCATTCTGGATAAGCGATTCTCCGGTTTCTCACCGCAGTCATTCGGTTTCGGCTACGCGTCCACATGGGCTTCGGCCACAGGCGCGCCGCTCATCATGACCCAGGGCTACTCCAACGTGGGCGACCCGGTCATCAACCCCCGCGACAGCGTCCAGAACGACTACGCATTCAGCGCGAACCTTGTACATACACAGGGCAAACACGTCACCAGCTACGGTAGTCAGTTCCGCCGTACCCAGATCAACGGGTACCAGGCAAACTTTGCCTCGGGCACCTTTTCCTTTACCACTCAGGGGTACACCAACAACTCGTTGGCAAACTTCGAGCTGGGCCAGCCGGATATATTTACTCAGGCCGGGGGCGACTTCACGCGTGACCTGCGTGGCTGGGAACTGGGTGCCTACGCACAGGATGAGTACCGCATCAGCTCGACGCTTACACTGAACTACGGCGTGCGTTACGAGATCACGACGCCGTTCCGGGATATTCATAATCGCATGATGGAGTTTGCTCCGGGCCAACAATCCACTGTTTATCCCAACGCTCCAGCCGGCCTTCTGTTTCCCGGCGACACCGGTGTACAAGACACCATTGCGCCCACCTTTAAGAAAGACTTCGGCCCTCGTGTCGGCTTCGCATGGAACCCGCTCGGCAACAGCCGTACGGTGATCCGTTCAGCCTATGGCATTTTCTACGACGAACTGCTGAACGGCGTGGGCATGCCGTTCCGCGCCACCAGCGCCGCACTGGGGCAAACGGTGGTACGCACTCTCACCGGATACACGAAGATCAACTATGCCAACCCGCTCGGTACCGTAACCAACCCGTTTACTCCCGACCAGTTTGCGCTGCCCGCGTCCACCTTCACCATCGATAAGAATTTACTGCCGCCCTATGCGCAGGACTGGAACTTTACCATCGACCAGACCCTGGGCAATCAGAACCTCTCCATCGGATACATCGGATCGAAGGGAACCCGCCTGCCGCGGTTGGTTGAGGCAAATCCCGCTGTCTATGTGCCCGGTGCGACCTTCGCCAACTCCCCGCGGCGCAGGCTCTACTCCGGTTGCACGCTCACCACCGGCACCTGTACGTTGGGCACCGCCGGGCTGGTTGAGGGCAATGCCAACTCGACCTTTCACTCGGCGCAGGTTTCGCTTACGCGGCGCGGCACGAACGACTTGAGCTACACGCTCGCTTATACCTTCTCAAAGGATCTCGACTATTAATCGAGCCTTCACATGTCCGGCCCTGCGCCCTGGATGGTTCTTGGCGAGCTCGACATCGCCCAGAACAACCAGAATCTCAAGGGAGAATATGGGCGCTCGCTCTTTGACTCGCGCCAGCGCTTTGCCGGAAGCGTGACCTACGCCATTCCGTTTGCACGCGGATTCGAGGGCTCGTCCCGCGCTCTGCTCGATGGCTGGCAGTTCAGTGCTCTGTTGGCCGTCAACTCCAGCACTCCATTCACGGTCTACGACTCGGCCAATGTCTCCCTGCAGGCACCGCACCCCGGTGTTTCAGGCATGTTCGGCGACCGGCCCAACGTCGCCGGCAACCCGAACAAAGGAGCGCCGCACAAGGTTGCGCAATGGGTGTCGCCCTCCGCATTCCAGAGGCTCGATCCGGTTGCCAACGCCGGTCAGTTCGGCAATGAGGCACGCAACAGTGTCGACGGCCCCGCCTTCGGCAGCCTCGACGCCTCGCTCGACAAGAGTTTCGCGTTCGGCGACAAGACAAAAGTGCAGTTCCGCATCGAGGGCTTCAACGTCTCCAACCACGTCAACTTCATTCCGCCTGTCTTTGACATGAACTCGCCCGCATTCGGGCAAATTACTGAGGCGCAGGCCCCTCGCGTACTTCAATTTGCCTTGAAGATACAACGGTGATGAAGCGATATCGCCCACAATGGGTGGGTGGTCCACCCATTGTGGGCGAATTAACTCGGGGCCAGTCCTTCCGCTGCGTCATTGCGGATGGGCAGGAAGGCAATCCGCTCGAGTTTCGGATCGCTCGTCGAAACGCCATTTGCGATGCGAATTTTTCAAGGTCCGGTCGGTATGATTGTTTAGTTGACAAGCCGCCTTATCGTTACAAATCAGGCTCCAATTGGGATCGGCGACCCAATACACTCGCTTCGATATCCGGACATTGCTCACAGCTCAGTAATATCACCGGGGAGATACTCACGGCTCATTCTGACATAGCCTTGACGGGCGGTCTTCTTGCCGCGTTCAAGGTAGAGTGCTTCATCACGGGGCTGCCAGGTGTCGAGGCCATCGACGTAGCGCTTGTACATGCAGAAGGGCAAGCGCATGTCTAAGGAAGGGTGTTTCGAACCGTAGGCTCATTTTCAGTCACTCTCTTCGTCGGCATCAGAATGACAAATTCTCTTCAGCCGAGCTAATTTGGATCAACGCTCAGAGAGCCCGGAAGATTCCGGAATCAATTGTTGCTTGACGGTTTTTCAGCATTGATCTGTGCCACAATGCACAGTTTTTGACACGGCTCTTTTCATACGATTTCGCCTTTTGCTTTCTGCGGGATAGAAGGCATGAATCGCGCAGGCTTTCCGCCGCACCGCAGCACCGTCACTGATGATGCGGACGGCAATAATGAATCACGGCCGCGGCGATCGAGTGCTGGCGTTGCGCAAGAACGCCCCGACCTTAGTCGTGTCGAAGGCAAGTTGATGTACCATGTTGCTGTTCCGCTCGGATCCATTAGGCGGAACACGCGAGTTGCTTCCGTGCGGGCTGCTTGGAGGTAATCTCGTGGAATTATTCAGAAAGAACAAATCGAAGTATTACTGGTATGACTTCGTATTACTGGTATGACTTCACGGTACGTGGCGAGCGCTATCGCGGATCAACCAAAGAAGCCAACGAAACGAGAGCGCAAAAGGCTGCCGCTCTCAAACTCGCTGCCACTATTAAGGGCAGCGACCCGCTCGACAGGAAGCCGCCCACGCTTCGTGAATACTCGAAGGATTTCCTTCAATGGGTAGAAACGGGACGGCTCGAGTCCGACAGCCGCAGGTATTACAGGAACGGCTGGAGGCTTCTGGAACAGACGAAGATTGCGGGAATGCGCATGGACCAGATCACCAAAGACGAGGTCGAGAAGCTCAAGTTTCCCGGATCGGCCTCAAACGGCAACAATGCCTTGCGGACGCTGCGAAGAATGTTTACGAAATCCAAGGAGGGCAAGCTGATCCTTGAGGTTCCCGATTTTGCGCTCTTCAAGGAACACGGTCGCTCGCTTCGCCTGAACGACGAAGCGGAAAGGAGGCTTTCAGCGGTGGCCGGGCAGCCGCTCAAGGACATCATCGTGGTGATGCGCGACACGGGAATGCGCAATGCCCGCGAACTCTACTGCATGCGGGTGGAGAACGTGGACTTCGATGCCGGGACGATCTTCACGCCCGACAGCAAAACAGAATCCGGCCGCCGGTTCATCCCTATGAGCAGCCGCGTCAAGCAGATTATCGAAGCGCGCTGTGAGGGGCGGAGTGAGGGCTGGGTGTGGATGTCACGTTATAAGGGAAAGCACATTGGGGAAGGGATGGTCTACCGGCAGTGGGTGCGTGCGAGAAAAGCTGCGGGGCTGCCGCGCGAACTCGTCCTCTATTGTGCGCGCCACGACTTCGGCAGCTTCGTCCTGGCGAGGACCGGAAACCTGAAAGCTGTGATGAACGCAATGGGCCATGGTGACGTAAGAAGCGCGATGATCTACCAGCACCCGGAAGGGGAAATCATTCGCAACGCATTAAACGCACGGCGCATTTAGCGTCCCACCGTGCCTAACGACAACCAGGTAAGTGCTTGAACCTAATCTGGATTGGTCCCCAAGCTGCCTTTCGAGCCCGCTGATGCCGGATCAGCTTACCGGTTCGTGGCAAGCCCGAATTCGACGGCGTTGTTGCTGAAGCCACGCCCGCTTAGAGTGAACCAAGGAGCAGGTTTCTCGTTTATCCAGAACGTGTATCCTCTTCAGCCATGGGCTACTTGCCCTCTCTTTCGTGGCTGGGCGTCTTGAATCTGTCGCGCAACGCCCAATGTGCCGACTGACGGACCTGTTCAACCCGTTCGAGGACGTATTTGCGCTTCTCTTCGTCAATCGACACCCGGAAGGATTGCCGGCCGTCCGCCGTCTTGATGACAGCAACCGTCAGATTGCCGCCGACGTTTGCTTTCGGTTCTGGTTCCTGAGACGCTTTCAGAATTTGTAGAAGTTGCTGGGAGTGGGCGGCAGGCTGGAGGCACGAAAGTAGCATCTGTACTTCGGTTTCATTCGTGAAGAGCAGTTCGTTCGTCCCCTCGTTATGCAGCCTGGTTTCAAGCGCGTGAAGGCGAGTAGCCTTGATTTGGAGAGGATTCGCCAGGAGTTGGTGTTGGTACAGGGCGTCTCGCATCTCCGGGTCGGTAAATTCAACGAAGATGCCGTTCTGGACGGATACTTTGACCACCTGCTGCTTCCAATCGTCGCCTCCAGAGCACGCGATGCGCGATCCGTATTTCTGAACGGCCATCTCCAGCCCAAAGACGATTGCGGCCTCGTTCTGGTTGAGCACGGTAACGCGCCGCCCACGGTCGATGACGGACAGCTTTCCATTAAGCGTGTACGAGACATCTCCAGTGGTCCGGTTGATCGTCCATATCCGGGCTGTTGCAATCTGCCCTGCGAGATTCTCCGCCCGCTTCTGAGCAGCGAGCCGTTGTTGCATGAATTCGGACCAATCCTTCTTATCCTCATCCAGTGTTGCGGGGCTCAGATGCAGTGCATTGGGTTCGAGCGAAGAGTCCAGCTGCCGTTGGTTTCGTTGGTCCGCATAGTGCCAGCCACGCATTTGTGCCGCCGCCCGCGCATCGCCTTCGGTGGCGCGTTCGGCAACCCATGTGCGCAGGTTCTTCGGAAACTGCGCTTGGCGCGTCTTCTGCGTAGACATTTTGAGCGTTTGCTGCTCGATGACGGACGCGGCTACAGCCTCCGACAGCAAGATCTTCTTGGCGGGCCACTGTTGCGCCAATGCACGGATTTCCTTTTTGCGGTGCTTCAACCGGGTGAGAGTTTGTTGCCGGTCCTCTCTGCCCTTCGCAGTAATGCCTTTGCAGACTGCCCTTTGCTGATTTCGGTATTGATTGTATTCAAACAAAAGGGCTTTTCTGTCCTGGAGTCGCTGCTCTCTTCGTTCGTCCCGTAGCGTCTGATTACGAACGGTAGTGCGTCCGGTATTTGCCGGGGGAGGCTGAAGCGATGTCGAGAGTTCTCTCCACGGACCGAGAAGCTGTTCGGTCGCCTTACGATTCTCTTTACCAGCAAAATTATGACGGAATACATCGGATGCTTTGACGCGGATGGTGTAGTCGATTGCGAGGACTGTGTACCCGCCTGCTTCCCCTTTTTCTATGCGAAGATGAGATTTCGCAAGAAGTGTATGGAGGGCTTCCCACGAGGCGCTCTGGCGAGTTAGCAGCGTTCGTACATGCGG
>Ga0182027_10010372_pt1 | contig 13273 bp, 11 predicted proteins | sample 712E1DmetaG_FD_121300 | JGI IMG/M metagenome (GOLD analysis project Ga0182027, IMG submission 121300) | Permafrost microbial communities from Stordalen Mire, Sweden - 712E1D metaG (Illumina Assembly) | ecosystem: Environmental > Terrestrial > Soil > Wetlands > Permafrost | place: Sweden...
TACACCTTCGAATAGCCATGATTGTATTTATATTCTTTAAGCTAAGAATAATTATAACCGGAAAAGATGTTAGAAGCTAAATGAAATTTAATAATTTTATAAAGAATATAACTGCGATCATGGCGTGATTATCTTTCTGTATTAACTACTAACTATTTAACAAAATATTTTTTGTTAAACTATTTTAGATTAATAATTAAGAGTATATAAAAATATTTATTATCACTACATTTATATTTATTTCAGAATATAGGACAGAATCTTAAATGTAAGAAATAATATCTTGTATTAGAATTAATATTATTTAAACGAATCTTATTTTCATTATGGTATTTATTGATCGATTAATTAATAATTTTTTATAATTAAAATAAACTTTTACTTTAGTAAAAACTCGAATAAATATTTTGATGCTAAAAACCAGATACAATAATTAAACAATAATCAATTGTAAAAATGTTATATAATTGAGCTAAAAGTTATGGGGTATTTATTTTAACTACACCTTTTTTACCTGCATTTGGAGACTTTTCTCTCCATTCAAATTCTACATTTAAAGATAATTTTACCTTCGTCACAAGTTTTTTAAGATTTGAGACTGCTTTTGTTGATTCAATTTCTTGCATCGAATAATTCTTCCCGGGAATTGGTTTAAATCCACGTTGATTTAACGAACCAGATTTTATATTTACATTTATTATACTATTTATATCGTCAACTTTCATTCCCTTATCTAAAGAATATTTGATGGCATATCTTAAAAGCTCATTCCAACTTTTTGAAGTAGATTTTTCAATTTTGCCGAATAATATTTTTGTAAATCTAAGATCATCTGAGTTATCATAATGCTGAATTAGTTTTGTCTTTTTTATTTTCTCAATTTGTTTAGTCGGTTGTTCAATAGTTTCTGCACGTTTTAACGGAATAATCTTAATATATTCGATAGCTTCATTAATACTTACTGTTATACCACTTCCGTTTATAATATTAACAAGAGCTTCTGGCAAACTGGGATAAGGTGGTTCCTGAATTATCCTACGTGCCTGTGGAATCGCATCATCCATTACCTTTTGTTTTTGACTTAAAGCTAAATATTTGGTTGCTTCTTTTTCTGCGTTACCATTTTGGATTTCAGGCTTACTCAAAAAAGTACGTAAGTGCAATGCAATATCTTCTATATCGTCATTTATTACATCTAATTGTTTAAAACATTTTTGAGAGAACTCACCTCCAGTTTGAGAATAATAAAATTTCCAAATTCTTCCATCGGTGATTATAGAAAATATCGCTGTATTATCTCTATTATAATTTCTTAATTGTTTTTCAACAAGTGAAAGGTTATCAAATATTTTTCCTAAATATTTTATTTCAATGAATACCGATGGAGAATAATTATTAATAAATAAAGCTAAGTCGACTTTAGTTTTGTCTTCATCCGGTGAAACAAAATATTCAGGAAATACTTCCTTAGGATTCCAAATATCCCAACCAAGTTTTTCAAGAAATCTAGGAATTAAATTCAAACGGATTTGTTCTTCATTTGAGTAGCAATTATTAATAATTTTTTGCCTAATATCTTCAATTATAGTTTTCATTTAGAATCCTTTACAAACAATATCCTATTTATTGAAATCAATTTGCAATGAAACCCTTGATGCACATGATATCGAAAACAAATTATAATAGATTATATAATAAATTCCTTCTTAATATAAAATAACTTTTTTGCTTTCGATTTATCCTTATAAATATCTTTCCTTAATTTATTTATTTACCTACTTTATAATATAATGTATCTCCGTAAATACTTTCTATAATATAATTAACTTTTAATATAAATGCTTATTATTTAAGTTTTTTTACTCTTTTCTTAACTACGTTGACAATTATTGACCGAGAAGGAAATAGCTGCACTTACAACAAATATCAAGACATAAAAAGTAAATCTAATTGCTTGCATAACAACCGGCAGGGAATGAAGCAAATAGTTAGCTATTGTTCGATAGAATGATAATGTCTTTTCCCCCTATACGTGAGGCGCAGGGTGTGGCGACAGCCGGAGCCGTGCCCGGAACCGAACAAGACTTACTGACAATATCAGAGCCCGCTGGACATCATAAAAATGTCAAAGCGGGCGACGTGCCGAGTTTACATAAACCAACATTATTGGACTCGATAGATTGACAATAGTTTGAAAAATAATAAAAATTGATTCTATTAGAATTTAAAATTTAAGACTGCCTAAATGAAGATGAAATGGATAAAATAATCTAAATCTTGTTATACCGTTTGAAAATTCAAATGACGGTGCAGGAAATTTAATTAAATCCAGGCTTTGCCTAAACCAATTCCAGAACGATCCTCCGTCAGGCAACAGTTTGACTAAATCATAATCCAAACATACAATATAACGTCTTTGGGAAAGTTGGTCGGGCGGCTCGTTAGGGTCTGAAACTGCATCAACTGCATTTGCGCCGTAACCTACGGCAATATTCAACCAGGGGAGCCAATACGGTTTTAATTTTTCAGGAAGAATGTTGTAAACATTTAACGACCAATAGAATGATGAACTATTATAGTCGTCAAATACGGTAGCCGGCCGCACTATTTGAGGTTGGCTATACCATGTAGTAGGAATATATTGCCATTTAGGAGTAATGTTCTGCAATGCTTCTACATGATGCTGGGCTAAAAAGAATAATGGGCCAAGTGCATCAAAATACCAGTCGGAGGGGCTGAATCCCCACTCTTTCGCAAAGCCGTCATTAACTTCAACATAAGTTTGATAAACGCATCCGAAGACAGCACCCCAAAGGGTTGCATCATTCCAGTCAAATCCGGATGCCATTAAGCCTTCGCTCATTAAATAAGATGCCATATATCCGCCGTAAGCATGGCCGGATTTATCAGCTTGTAATGCAGAAACCCAGTCTTCTTCAAAATGAAAACCTCTTCTTTGATCCTTCCACCATGCATTGTGCTGATAAATGTGAAGACCTACCATTGTGCCAAGATAAAGTCCGCTAAGAATTGCAAGATTGGTTGATTTTATTTCGGTAACTGCTCTTGGAAGCGAACCATCTAAAGTGTAACGCTGTTGTCCTGCATAAGTAAATTGAGACAGCGGAACAAAATCACTTATAGAATCTATCAGATTTGTTTCCGGTGAATCAAATACTGTTATTGGAAGGGAACCGTCTAATGAGTAATTCTCATGTCCTGCATAAGTATATTCGGACAGTGGTAAATAATTATTGATAGCACCAATCTGATTTGTTTCCGCTGTAATTGAATCCCGGGATGTATTCTGAGCGAAAGAAAAAGATAGCATATTAAATGCAAAAAAAACAAATAAAAAAATAATTGTTAACTGTGCCCATTCAGGATAATCGTACCGGGTTATTTTTATAAAGTAAGTAAGTTTTTTCATAATTTTCTCAATTAATAATATTATTAAATATTTTAAAATTCGCCAAATTTAAAAGTAAATAATACCGATAAACCCTGTAAATCATGTAAGCTTATCCCTCCTGTATCGTAAAAACTATCGGTTCCGGGAGGGATACAAATCCTGTAACTTACACCCGTATCTATATGAAACCAATCAACAATATTAAATTCAATATTTACCTGCGGTTCAAATAGCAAAAGATTTTGGCTGAAATAGCTCGTACGAGGTATATTTTTATTCGCTACTCCATATGTAGTACCCGCCCCGGCAATGAACATATCCACAGAAGCATGAATATAATTTCCGGGGAATAATATATACTCCAGCTCAATACCACCGCAGTTAAAACCAAGCAAGACGTCCTGTCCGCTTATTGGGTCAACTATATTTGTTTTAACTCTGCTTTCAAGTGCATATATTCCGCCTCCAAGCACAATACTGCTGTCTATCACCCAGCCGAATCTTCCGCCGGCTAAAATTGCATTCTGCCCAGCAATAGAACTGAATTTAACAACGGGGGCGCCAAATGCGCCGCCATCCAACTGCTGTGAGAATAATGGCGAAGCAGATAAGACAGCTCCGAAGAAAAAGAATATTAAAAATTGTTTTAGGTTTATATTCATTATATCTCCCGGAAAATATTAATATAATTATTACTTAATTCCCCGATAAAAAGTTAAAATCTTATATATGATACTTATGTATTATTTTTATAACATTAATTTTAATCGAACAATGTATAATTAAAATTAAGAAGTATCTTCCCCTATTTCACATTTAAGTTAGTTAATATTTAAAAATCATCTGCGGTACAACAATTAAAAATTGTAATTAATATTTAAAGTCGGATAAATGTCCACTCCTCCGGCTACATTAACATTTTGAAGACTTACATTCATAGCAATTCGACTGTTATAAATATGTGCACTCCAGATTGCATCAAGTAAGCTTAAAAAATGATTCACATATAATACTCCTACAAAAAAATACGAAGTTTGATACAATGAATTTGCAACTCCTCTCTGATGGGCATACCATAACATCTGAGGCAATACATAGTTATTGAAATCAATATAACTTTGATATGGAAAAGTATCCCAGCCGGAAACAAACTGAGGATATTTGCCGGTTATTTCATAGAAATCCTGCGATCCAAAAACTGCCAATTCGTGAGAATACCCGGTGGGATTGCCCGTAGTTCCTAAATCGCTTTCCAATGCGTTTAAATTTGCCCAATTTACCCCGGTTGCAACGCCATTTTTCATAATTAATACTGCGTTTGAGCCGCCGGTTTGATATTTCGAAGCATCAGTAACAGAAGGGTTTATATTACTAATATTGTTCAGAGTCCATTGTGCATAACGGACAGGACTCCAATGCTGATCGTTGTACCATTCAAAAAAAGCTGTCTGGTAATTGGCTTTATGGTTGTATATCATTGCCGTGGTAATTGAGGCTGCTTCAACCGCTAAAAAGACAGCTGCTTTTATATACTGCCCTGTATAAATTTCTCCCGTACCGGGCAGGATACCCGATAATATTCCCGCAATGACTGGAGACTTTTTATTTTTTACAACAGGATCATCTACATTCGATAAAACCTGTATACTCTCCGTCATTGGAAGCGTAGGTGGTGTAATAGCTGCATCAAGATATAAATTACCGCTTAAATTGTTTTCACTTGCCTTTTGTCCATATACTATTCCGCAAGAAAAAACTAAAAAGGATAAGCAAACAGAGATTACAATTTTATTTAAACCCATTTTTTACCTTTAAAATTAATATGAAAATTCATTATAAGAGAACATCGCTAATATTCAAGTCCGATTATTATTAAAAACAACTTAATTATGTTTTAGATTAACTTGTTAAATACGTTCTACTTTTGTTTTAACAATCAATCCTTGATTAAGAACTTCTTTTAGATGAGGAAGTACCAACTCAACTTTTTCTTCTTCATCAATGAACATAATCATAATCGGATTTTCATCAACATTGCCTAAATTTTGAGGATGATGAAGATGGTGCTTATGTCCATATCCGATTTTTGCCTCAAACACAGAAGCTCCCATAATTGAATGATGCATAAGATAACGCATTATATATTCATGCTTTGGCTTATCCTCGTATTGATCACTCTCGTCTAAAAAGAATTTTACTTCAAGCATTGTTTACCTCCTGCTACAGGAATTATATTTTTTATATATTTGTAAATATACATTTCACAATGTCATTCAGCCAATTTATTATTGTTATTATTTTTTTTATTCTTTTCCAGTAACAGATAAAGTGAAGGCAATGTTAACAGCGTTAGGATGAGCGCTGTACATAGACCACCGACAATTACAGTGGCTAAGGGCCTTTGAACATCAGAGCCAATACCTGTTGCCCGTGCAGCAGGAATTAATCCCAATAAAGCAAGCAGAATTGTCATTAAATTTGGACGAAGCTGAATTGCAGCCGCTTTTTTAACTGCATCGTTAATATTCATACCGTAATCTTCAATAAGACGATTAGTTCTCGAAACATATAGAACACCTGCAATTATAGAAACACCAAATAATGATATAAAGCCAACACCTGCAGAAACATTAAAATTATATCCTCTAATAAGCAATGCAAGAATTCCCCCGATTAATGCAAATGGAATACATGACATTGCAACAGCAACATGCTTAATATTCCTATACATTGAAAATAGTAGTAAAAAGACTATTCCAATTGTAAGCGGAATAACAATAGCAAGCCGTTTTCCGGCACGGGCAAGGTTTTCAAACTGCCCTCCCCACTCTATAGAATAACCTTTAGGCAATGTAATAGCCGATGCAACTTTATTTTGTGCTTCTGTTACAAAGCCGCCCTGATCGCGGCCGCGAATATTAGAACGAACAGAAACTTGTCTTTCTCCATTTTCTCGCTGAATAATTGTCGGGCCATCAACAAGTTTTATTGATGCCACTTGCGACATAGGAATTCTGTTCCCATTAGATGAAGCAACCAGCATATTTTCTACTGCCTGAATTGAGCTTCGATAATCCGAAGAATAGCGTACAACTATATCAAATCTCCTTCCTTTATCATCATAAAGAGTACTTATAGCCTTACCTCCAATTGCGGCTTCAATCATTCTTTGAATATCGCTTACATTTATTCCGAACCTGGCGGCCGCTTCTCTGTTAATCTCAACAGAAAGCTGTGCCTGATCCCCCTCCTGTTCTATACCGGATTCACTTGCTCCCGGAAGTTTTCTAATTATACCAAGAATTGAGTCCGCCTTTTGTCTCATAAAATTTAAATCTTCCCCATCCAATAATACCGCAAGATCAGCGACACTTCCCGTAACGGCTTCCGTAACATTATCAAGAATTGGCTGAGAAAAAAGGATTTGAGCGCTGGGAACTGCTTGTTCCAACTCATTTTTCATTTTTACAAGAAGTTCTTCTTTGCTGGTATCTTTAGTCCAGGTAGAATAATCCTTTAATCCTACCAGAATCTCAAGCCGGTTTGGTCCGTATGGATCTGTGCCGTCATCATTACGTCCCAATTGTGTTAACACAACATTCACCTGTTTGTGATTACTAATTACATTCCTAATTACCGGACAATAAACCGCAGCATTCTCAAGCGTAATTCCCACAGGGAAAAAACATCTTATATTAAAGGCTCCCTCATCCAGTTCGGGTAAGAATTCAGTTCCAATATTCCTGGCGCCGAATACAGCTACAATTACAACTACAGCAAATGAAGTAATTACAACGGGCATAGGGTGCTTTGTAAAAAGCTCAATAGCTTTTGAATATTGTTTCTCTATCCAATGATAAACGGGGTTATGCCATTCGATTTTACCGGGGTTTTGAGAAGTAAAATGCTTCTTGTATATCATAGTCATCAAAACGGGTATAGCTGTCAAAGCTAAAATCATTGAGCCTGTAATAGCATAAGAAAGAGTATATGCCATTGGTGAAAAGAGTTTTCCTTCAACCCTCTGGAAAGAAAATATAGGTAAATATGCAAGGATAATAATTGTTATTGAGAAAAATATTTCTCTGCCTACCTCTTGCGCTGCTGTCAATGTTAAACGGATAATACCCTGGCTTTTTTCTTCAGGTGTTGCATCTCTATATCGCCTCATAATATTTTCAACCATAACAACCGCGCCGTCTACAATAATCCCGAAGTCAATTGCACCAAGCGACAACAGGTTTGCCGGTATCCCGGTCAATTTCATCATGCTGAAGGCAAAAAGAAGAGAGATTGGAATTGTTGTTGCGACCACAAAAGCAGATCGCACGCTGCCAATAAAAAATATAAGCACAAGTATTACTATCGAAAATCCTTCGAATAATGTCCGGGATACCGTATTGATAGTATAACCTACCAATTGACTTCTATCATAGGTAATACGCAGGCGAACACCTTCGGGAAGAACATTTTCATTTATTTCTTTCACTTTTTCTTTTAACCCTTCAATTACATCGGAGGGATTTTCACCGCGCCTCATTGCAAGCAAACCCTGGATGCTTGAATTTACATCCACTTTTGTTGAATCATTAGTACGGATTGTATAACCAAGAATACCTGTAGGTGGAGATGGATGTTCTTCGACTGTAGCTATATCTCTTATATAGACCGGTACTCCATTATCCGATTTCAATACTATATTTTCAATATCTTCCTTTTTGCGAATGGCGCCTATACCTCTTACAACAAATCCCTGTTCTCCTCTTCGTATAATATTACCGCCGGTATTTATATTATTTGCCTGTACAGCGTCTATTATATTCTGCAGTGAAAGGTTGTACCGGTAAAGTTTATCAGGAGAAGTAATAACATGGTACTGCATTACCAATCCGCCAAAATTTACTACATCTGCAATTCCGGGAACCTGAAGAAGTCTTGGAATAATTTCCCAATCCTGCAAAGTCCTCAATTGCATCGGAGTATAATTATCGTTCGCTTCAATTACATAACGGAAAATTTCATCAACGGGACCGGTTAAGGGGCCAAGAGTTGGGTTTACTCCGGAAGGAAGGACAGCATCGTTCACTTTTTCCAGCACCTGCTGACGAGCAAAGTAATCATCGGTTCCATCTTCAAAAGTCAGATCAATTACTGAAAGGCCGAAAATAGTTTTAGAACGCCGATTAATTACTTTAGGCACGCCATTAAGCGCCCGTTCAAGCGGCAGAGTTACCTGCTGTTCAACATCCTGAGCTGCCTGCCCGGGATAAGTTGTAATCACTTCAACCTCTGTATCCCCTACGTCCGGGTAGGCTTCCTTTTTTAGTTCTATCCAGGACCAGATTCCGGCTGCAATAAAGCATATTACTATTGCAATTGTAGCAAGTCGTTGATTTAATGAAAATCCAAGAAGTTTACGTATCATATTATTTCAGTATATTAAATATTAATAATTTCAGTATCCAAAGCTGATCCCTTTTAAAAGTATTGCACCCGATGTAACCACTTTCTCGTTTTCATTTAAACCGCTGAGAATGATCAATTTTGATGCATCGGAACTCGCCATAATTACTTTTCTTCTTTCAAAAATATTCGGAGCAGTCTGAATAAATAGATAGTTGTTTCCTTCAACAGTAACAACTGCGGATAAAGGCAATACATAAGCTTCACTTATTTTATTTCCAAAATCTGCCTGTGCAAACATCCCGGGAAGAAATTTTTCATCGGGGTTTGAAAGGGAAATTCGCACTTTTATTTCGCGGGTATTTGGATCAATTATACTGCCGATTGCATCGATTCTGCCTATAAAAATTTTATCCGGGAAAGCTGCCAGCGTAATACGGATGGTTCCTCCTTTAGATATTTCGTTAAGCTGCGCCTCAGGAACATCTGCCATCAGCCATACCATATCGCCTTTTACGTTTTCTATTTCCGACGGGTTATAGCCTAAAACTTTAAGTCTTCCTTCCATTTCTTCCAGGCTTGCTTTCGCAGTAGCGGCATCTGTTTCTGCCTGATTTAAATCTTTTCCGGTTATCCCAAGATTATCAAACATTTGTTTCGCCCTAACGAGATTCTTGGATGTTAAATCGACATTTGCTTTGCTTTGTCTATATTGTGAATATAAAGAGGTTACATCCGGCGAATCAAATAAAACGATTGCAGACCCGGCAATCTTTGAATGTGATATACTGGCAACTATACGCGCCGGCGCAATAACCGACAAGGTTGCCGATCCTTTCTCTGCAAAAGAAACCTTGAACTCATCCAGCCCGGGGCTATCTTTAGGAAATGTTATTATTTGCCCGTCATTGTTTATAGTTACCTTTTTATTAAGCGCTTCCGATACTTGTTTTCCATCAGCATCCGTACAACTTTGCGAAGACAAGCTGACAATTAATAGAATTACCAACGCTAATAACGGGTACAAAATAACTTTCAATAGATGTTTCATTTTATTCCTCCTTTCAATTGAGTAATAAATTATAAATACCTTAATCTCCAGCCGGAGGAAGTAAATCTTTACCGGCGGCAAAATTCAAATTTTCGAATGAGTCAATTCTGTTGTTTTGAAGCTGAATTGTCTGAAGGACACTGGTTTTATATGAATCATAAAAATCCGTAAACTCTATTATGGTCATATTCCTGCTTTCGTAATTCGCAATCATGCCGGATGCTAATTTTTTGTATTCACCGGTAAACTTATTATCAAAATTCCGGTAAAGTTTATCGGTCTCAAAAGCCTTGTCATAAGCTGAAACAACATCCTTTTTTACGGAATACTTTGCCTTGTTTAGTAAAACTTTGTCGGCTTCGATATTATTTTCAGAAACACTAATGTTTCCCTGGTTGCGGTTAAATACCGGCAAATCAATTGAAAGTGTAAGTGCAAGATAATCGGGGACATAGCTTCCATGACGTGAATATGAACCGCCAAGAGTCACATCGGGAATAGCAAGTGCTTTTTGAAGGGCAAGATTAGTTTCTTCAGATTTTAAATTTAACCCGGCTATTTTAATATCCGACCGGCTCTCATAGGCTGTTTGAATTGCATCATTTAACGAAATATTCTTTATATCTAAACTATCAAACGACTGAACATTTATCTGAGGAATGTAATAAGAATTTATCCCGGTGGAATCGGCAAGAAGAATATTCAAGTCATTTTCAATTCCTGAAATTTGAGTTCTAATGGATAATCTCTCGCTTTCAAGTGTAAATAAAAGAGACTTTAATCTGAGCACTTCAGAGAGAAGAATTGAATGGCTTTCATAAATTTTTTCAGAAGCGTCTACTGTCTTTTTTACGGAAGGGATTGTTTCATCATAGAAATAAAGAGACTCCTGCAAGAAATAAAGGTCGTATAAATCCGTTCTAAGTTCGGATTTAAGAGTCCTTAGCAAGTCATAGAAAGAGTCCTCAGCAATATTAGAATTTATTTCGGCTATTTTTACCTGGTCATTACGTTTCCCTGCGAGCAGAAAAAGCTGCTGAATTTGTATATCTGTATTGCCGGTTTTTGTAAAGTCAAAATATTTCCCGGTAAACTTATTATATACATTTTGCCCGATTGAAATATTCGGATTATTCCATAATTCTGCCTGAATTATTGAAGCCCGTGCAGCATTAATGTTATATTTTGCCGCAAGCAGTTGAAGATTATTTTGTAAAAATTTCTTTTCTGCACCGGGTAAATTAATTTTTACAGAATCATTATTATCCTCCAGTAATTTTGGATAACAAATTGATGACAAAAGCAGAAAGAAAGTAAATAGACTTATTACTTGATATAATAGTTTATTGAATCGACTTCTCATAGAGCCCACTATTTTACCTACAAATAAAATGAATCAATTATATAGGCAGCACTGATTAAGTCACATGGGACTTGAATCATTTATTACACATTGCTGCGCACTTCTTGCCATAAATCAATGGCTTAAGCATTAACTGAAATTTATATATTGGGTGTTATGAGATTCTAAATTAGAAGTGTTCGATTGTGAAGATATATACCGCTTTGAATGTTAATAAAAGTATAGGAATCCTCCTGAAGTTCGTTTTCAAAAGCATCACCTGATTCAGGAACAACTGCAAATATGGTTTCAGTAAATGGGCTGTCTTCATCAACAATTACTTTTTTTGCAAGTATCACTGCGTCTGTAGCATTATTTATGTCGGATATTCCTGAATAAATAACCTTATCAAATGATATTTGATCTAAAAATGGTGTAGATTGAACAAGTGAGGCATCAACTTCTTCAGGGTGCTGAATATCGATATTTTCATCATTCCCCATTATAATATCAAGCAGGTTTGCCTGATCAAAAAATAATGTAATAATAAAAAAACAAGTAATAAATAATAAAATTTTCGAGCCAGATTTTACGAATTTATTCATTTTACTAGTATTATTTTGTTTTTTTGCTACAATAATGAAAAATTGAAAAACGCTTGAATAACATTTTTAATAATATAAAAATTATTATTCCAAGTCAATGTATTTTTTCAGGAATAAACATTAACAAACTAATTAGCGTTTATAATCAAAGATTATTCGCTATTAAGCCGTAATTATTTTATATAAATAGAGCCATTCATGTATCCCTGAGATATTATAAGTTTTATATACATTGCCGTTGTTTTATTGTATAAACCGGCAGTCATTTAAATTATGGAATTTATTGTTTGAAAGAATATATTGAGGTTAAATATTTTACAATAGTAACCTTTTATAAGAAATCTAAGTCTAATAGATAAACTAACAAGAGATAGTAATGAGAAAAATATATTTCGTAGGTAGGGGATATTTTATTCCGGTGATGATACTTTTAGGTTTTTCCTCCCTCGCATGCAGTCATTATACCGAATTAGAGGATTCGAGCTACATGATACTTCATGAAAAAACATTCAATACAATGCCTGGAAAAAATTTTAAGCTGAGAGCTTATTCCGGTGACGTTACAATTACTACTTCCGATGAGCCGCAGGTTTATATCAAGATATTCGGAAATGATAGGGCAGAGAAAAAAGTTAAATTTGATTTTAATGAAAGCGATGAGGGTGTTACTATAACTGCCGTAGGGCACGACAACTGGAACTTTTTCAACTTCGGCAGAGGAATTAAGTTAAGATTTGAAATACGACTTCCCCGAACTTATAACGCTAAAGTATCCAGCAGCGGAGGTGATATTCGATTGGAGGATCTAAACGGAAGGATAGAATTAGGCTCTTCCGGCGGCGATATTATTATTAGAAATACAAACGGGAGCGCTATAGTTTCAACTTCGGGCGGTGAGGTTAATTTGGATAGTACTACAGGCAATCTCGATCTAAAGACATCCGGCGGCGATATTAAATCAGTTGGTTTTAACGGTGACATTTCGGCTTATACTTCCGGAGGCAGTATCATTTTAAAAGGCGGCAATGGTAAAATAGACGCCAGTACTTCCGGCGGAGATATTGAATTAGATTATACCGGGCAAAATATGGGTATTCATTTAGAAACTTCCGGGGGTGATATTACACTCAAACTTCCGCACGATTTCAGCGCTAATGCAAGGATGTCAACTTCGGGAGGGAGTATACACTGCGATTTTCCCGGAAACAATGTAACCAACATATCATCCGGTAAATATGAAGCTGATCTTAATAACGGCGGAAATGAGCTTACTGCAAAAACTTCGGGCGGAAATATATCTGTCTCAAAAAAATAATTATTTTCATTGTTTGGTTAGAAGTGCAGTGATAAATTCACTGCATTTTTTTATTGCCTTTATAATATTCTTTATTGTAATATTTGCCATTCTTTCATACTTTTATATATAAAAATTGTTTCAATATGGAAAAAAGATTAATATA
>Ga0182027_10010373_pt1 | contig 13273 bp, 14 predicted proteins | sample 712E1DmetaG_FD_121300 | JGI IMG/M metagenome (GOLD analysis project Ga0182027, IMG submission 121300) | Permafrost microbial communities from Stordalen Mire, Sweden - 712E1D metaG (Illumina Assembly) | ecosystem: Environmental > Terrestrial > Soil > Wetlands > Permafrost | place: Sweden...
CCGCAAGCCAGCTCGATTAACAGATAGCGCGGAGAAATTTTACGGCCGCAGTAGCGGCATTTGCCGAGCAAAAATAAATAGCTGAACACCGGGAACAAATCCCAGACCCCAAGATTGTGGCCGCAAGCGGCGCAACGCGAACGGCCGCCCAAACTTTGTTCTTTTGGCAGTCGCAAAATTACCACGTTCAAAAAACTGCCGATTAAGCTGCCGAAAATAAAACTGAAAATGATAAATAAAAAATTCATGATTTTAATACTGCCCCGGTTCGCTGGTTGAGGACAGCCCTCTGGCTTGATGATCGACAATTTAAAAAACGACTGCTGAATATCAAACGCTTGTTACTTTATTATCCGACTTAAGGCCGGAGGACTGCCCTTAAGACGCTAAATCCTAAAATACTTATCCTAATCCTACTGCAACTGCCCCACGTCAAAATGCAAATTAATGGGCAATGCCCTTATATCGGGAACCGTTTGGGCCGCGCGCCATAATTGGATAAGCTGGATATTGTCGGACTCCGTTTGGTACACCGCTTTTAAAATTTCCTCCAGCGCCTTCCGGTTACCCTGCAACTGGTAAATTTTTGCCAAAAACATTCTGGCATCCGAATATGAAGGATCCAAAGACAGCCCCCTAAGCAAACTCAGCTTGGCTCCGTCTAAATCCCCGAACACCATCTGGTACTCGGCCAGCAAAAAATAATTATTTGAGGAAAAAGGATCCCGGCTGATGGCCTTTTCAAGGTTATCCAAAATTGGCTGCCGGTACACGGGATTTTGCGTCCGGTAAAGCAGCAAATAATCCAAATTGGCAGCCTGTACGTAACTGTAAGCGCGCCGGCTGTTAATTTTGGCGGTGTTGGCCAGCAGCCGGTCAACTGTTGCAATAGATTGTCCGGCGCGAATTGCGCTGCCGGCCTGGTAAACGTAATACAAACGGTTAACCGGGTTAAGCCAAATGGCCACGGTAAAATATTTATTCGCCAGGGAAAAACGGCCGTCGCCATAACGCCTGCCGCCGATAAAAAATAAAGTTTCCGCCGTAAAAAACGTGCAGCCGTAAAGGATTAAAACAACTCCCAAAACAACGGCCAATTTTTTGGCCGCCTTCGGCAAACTTAACTCAAAATCTTTTGTTTTTAATCCCCGCCCCAGGCAGGCGCTTACCAATATGGCCAAAGCCACATAACAGGGAATGTCCACCGGGGTAAACAGGCTGGCAACAAGCCAGGCGGCAATTGCCGCGACTAAAGCAATAACTTCCGGGTCATAATCCTTTGTTAGCTGCCCCAGGCCGCTTTTAAGCGCCAAAACGATTAACCATAAAAACAAAGCCAGTAAAGGTAATCCGCCGGTTACTCCCAGCTCCAATGGCAAGTTATGGGCATCGTCAAAAAATCCGCTGTAAATAATCTGGCTGGTCCGGTCATGCTCAAACATCAGTTGAAAGCTGCCCAAGCCCACTCCCAAAAGCGGCCTTTTAGCCATACTGTGTAAAGCCAAAGTCCACACTCCCCATCTATCCTGGACATTAACATCACTAAAGGTTAAGGTGCTTTGAATCGTGCCAGGCCTGACAATATTTAGAAAGCCAAACCCGAGGGCTATGCCGGCCACAATAACTATTAAAAAAATCAATAACGATTTTGAAGCCTGTTTATAAAACAGCAGACTCAAAAAAACTACGGTCAACAAACCGGCTATTAAGGCCAAGAGTGCGCCTCGGCTGGCTAAAATTATCAGCAACCAAAGCTGAAAAAAAATGCTAACCGAGTAATAAATCCGCTGCTTAAAGTCCTTGCTTTGGTACAAAAATAACAGCCCGACCGGGATTAAGGCGGCCACAAACATACTGACAAAATTCGGGTTGCCAAAAAAACTCGGAACCCCGCGGTTGAAAAAATCCACACCCGCGCCGTTATAAAACCCAAAGCCCAATGCCTGCAAAATGCCCCAAATTGCCGACAACCCGGAAACAAATACCAAGGTCTTAAGCAGTACCCTAATTTGCTGCAGGTTAATAAAGCTCAACAACAAAATCAGCAGGGCCCACAGGGAGTAAAATAAAAATCCATTGTCAAAACGGGGATAAAAGCCAAAAAAGCTGTAATTTTTGTCCCAGGCAAAGAGGCTTACAACCAAAGCCCAAAACCAAAAAGAAAATAAAACCAAAAAGAAAAGTTTACCGCCGCGGCCTAAGCGCGCCGGCGAATTTTTTGCGCCAAAACCCGCCCAAAGCGCCGCACCCACAAAAACCATCAAAAGGGCGTACTTAATAAGTTCAAAATTTTCATAATTAAAAACACTGAAAGCCAGCGGAATCATCAGTGTAATCAAAAATAAAAAACCAAACAGCTTATCTTCGGCGTAGGGTAAACGGGGAATACTTAATTTCATGGGGGGAGGAATTTTATAGTGCTTAAACGGTTACCGGAAGCATGCTTTGTTTAGGTTTCTAAATTCGAAATCCCAAACTCAAAATTCGAAACAAACGGGAACAAAATTCAAATAATCAATATTTAAACAGGAACATCCCGGGTTTGGAATTTATATTTTAGAATTTGGAGTTTGTTTAGGATTTAGAATTTCGGGTTTGGAATTTTTTCCCAAAAATTGCCCAAAAAAACCCTCAATTTCTAATTACCGGACGGGCTGCCGTTAATGACATTCCAGCCCTGCTGGTAGCCCTGCTCGGCAACGGGCAGGCAAAAATTCAGCTGGAAGCTGTTTTCGGTAATTTTTTTATAAACAAAAGTTTGGCTGCAGGCATTGGAAACCAGCTGCGGCAACGGAAAACTGCTCAAATAATTCAGCATAACATTCTGGTCTAAAAACTCCGTGGCGCTGGGATAACGGTTTTGGTCCTGGTAAAAAAATTGTAAAGCGGAAACCGTGCTTTTGGCTGCCGATATTACAGTCTGAGCCTCGGCTTGCTTTTGCCCGGAGCCGGCGCCCCAAAAAATAACCACTAATAAAATAACAGCCGCTGCCAGGCTGCCGATTAAACTGCGCATTTTTTTTGATACTTGAAAATTCATGAAAACCGCCATCTCCCCTTCATCGATGAAATTCCTAAACCTTACTCCGTCCCGATAAATCGGGACGGAGTAAGGGATATACTTAACAACGAAATACTATTGGATTCCGGCCTGAGTAAGAGTGTGTGATCCACCGCTATAGCCTCCGGTTGTACCACCCAAACAAAAGTTTAGGGTGTAGCCAGTGGCCGCGCTGCTCAGTGAGCTGGGCATATATACGTAACCACTCGCGTTAGTCGTTGCGCAATTACCGTCGTTGGGCAGCGGATTAGAAGGAATCATACCAATGTAAGTGGGGGTCAGCCCTACCATAGCCTGAGTAGTGGGGTAAGTGTTATAATCGTTAAAGTATAACTCATACGCTGAAGCCATTTGCCTCACGTCGGCGATTCTCTTGGCATCCCTGGACTTGGCTCGAGCGCCATTTAAGGCCAACAATACCACGGAAGCCAAAAGACCAATAATGGCAATAACCACCAATAATTCAATTAAAGTGAACCCTGCTGTATTTTTGTTTTTCAAATTTTTCACCCCCAATCCTTATTGAAAGAATCCGACACTTTTATAAGCACTTAAGTTGCGAAAAAAGTGTTGAATTAATATTTTAATAATTTTATTATAACATTTTTTACAAACTTTGCAAGGAAAGTTATACACACGGGCAAATTATATAACAATTAACGATTAACTATTAACAATTAACCTTTTTAGCTTTTAAGCTTTCCGGATGTTCTTGTTAATCGTAAATTGTTAATTGTTTCTATCCGGAAGTGCTGGCCAAATTGTAAATTGGCATCAAAATTCCGGCCACCAACACGCCGACGCCGATACCCAAAATTATCATTATCATCGGTTCCAGCAGGGTTGTTAAGGTGGAAACCTTGGCGTCAACTTCTTTCTCGTAAAAACTCGCCAGCTTGCCCATAATTTCATCCAGTTGGGCCGTCTGCTCCCCGACCTTGACCATTTGCGTCACAATGCTGGGAAACTCCGGATGTCCGGAAAGCCCTTCGCTAATGCTTTTCCCGCCCTGGATTTGGATAACCGCGCTCAAAATTATATCCCGATAAATCACATTGTTGACAATTTGGGCCGTAATTTCCAGGGCTTTCATAATCGGGATGCCGCCAATTACCAAAGTAGACAGGTTCCTGGCAAACCGCGATAAATAAATTTTTTGAAAAATATCGCCGATAATCGGCAGTTTAATTTTAATGTTATCCCACTGGTACCTTCCTGCGGTAGTGTTAATATAAAATCTTACCCCAAAAATTGCGCCGGCCACCACCAATATGCACAGCCACCAATAAACATTAAAAAAGGCAGAAAAATCGATAATCGCCACGGTAACCGGAGGCAGGGTACCGCCCTGCTCCTGCAGCACGGAAGTTAAATTGGGCAGGACAAACTTAAACATCAACAAAGCAATGCCAACCAAAGCGACCAGCACGAAAACCGGATATGTCATGGCGCTTTTAACCTTGCCCCGCAGTTCGTAATCTTTTTCCAACTGGTCCGCCAAGTAAACTAAAGATTTATCCAAAGAACCCGAAGCCTCGCCCGACATGACTAAATTTACGTAAACCGTGCCAAAAACGTTGTCGTGTTTGGCCATAGCGCTGGAAAGGCTCTCGCCGTTTTGTACGGCGGCAATCAAGTCGTCAACAATGCTGAGCAAATATTTGGAGACAATCTGGTCCTGCAATATCCTTAGGGACTGGATAATCGGCACGCGCGCGGAAATTAAGGTGGACAGCTGCCTGGAAAACAGCACCAGGTCCTTGTTGCTGACCGACTTACCGAACGGGTTAAGCTTATTTAAAATATTCTCATCCTGTTTTTCCAGGCTGATAATTACCAGGCCGCTTTCCGAAAGCAAATGCTCGGCCTTACTTTCGTCGGCAGCGACTACTACCCCGTTCTGGATTTTTCCTAGTTGATTTTTGGCTTTATATTGAAACTTCATATACCGCAGATTACACGCGGATGACTACGCGGATTTAACGCCGATATCGCGCTTTGAGCGTTTTATCTGCGTCGCTATCCCTGCCTGCCGGCAGGCAGGCGCGTCTTTCCGCGGCTTAAGAAATTAATGATAAGAAAAAATCTTTGTCCAAAACATAATCCTGGGCCACTTCCAGTTCAACCAAACCCTGCTTTACCAAAAGCGCCAAAGTTTTATCCAGCGGCACCATTCCCTCTTCCAGGCTGGTATGGATAATGTTCGGGATTTCATAAATTTTGTTGTCGCGGATAACATTTTTTACCGCGTGGTTTGAGACCATAATTTCGTAAGCCGGAACCCGCCCGCCGCCGATTTTCGGCAGCAGCCGCAAGCTTACCACGCCGACCAAAACGCTGGCCAGCTGGCCGCGGATTTGCTGCTGCTGATCGCCGGGAAACACGTCTACCATACGGTCAATGCTCTGTCCCGCGTCATTGGTGTGCAGCGTGCCAAAAACCAAATGCCCGGTTTCCGCCACCGTCAGCGCCGTGGAAATAGACTCCAAATCGCGCATCTCACCGACCAGCACCACGTTAATATCTTCGCGCAAAGCCGAACGCAAGGCGCCGGCAAAAGTCGGCGTATCCAAATACAGCTCCCGTTGGGAAATAATGGACTTATTGGGAGTAAAAACGAATTCTATCGGGTCTTCAATGGTTAAAATATGTTCGGCGCGGGTATTGTTAATCTCATTAATTAAAGCGGCCAGCGCGGTGGATTTACCGTGACCCGTGGGACCGACCATTAAAATCAAACCCTGTTTTCTTTCAATAAATCTTCTTAACATACTCGGCAAATTCAGCTCTTCCAATGTTTTAATGTGGTTGGGGATGACCCTTAACGCCACGCCCAAAACCCCTTTTTGCCTATAGGCATTGACGCGGAAACGCACGCTGTCTTTAAAAGCGTAGGAAAAATCTATCTGCATCTGCTCTTCAAACATTTTTTGCTGGGCCGGAGTAAGCAAAACATTGAGCAGGTCGGTAATGCTGTCGTTGCTTAAAACCTGGTAATTATCCAAGCGGGTTAGCTGGGTATCGGAACGGATTACAGGAGGCTCCCCCACCATTAAGTGCAGATCGGAGGAATCTCTTTCTAAAACAATGGAAAGCAACTTATTTAGTTCAAGTTCACTGGCTTTGTACATAGAATTATTTAAATCCGAAATACTAAATCCTAAATTCGAAACAAATTCTAAACTTAAAAAAATATAAATTCAAAACCTTAGCTGTTCCCGTTTAAATATTCAGTATTTGAATTTGGATATTGTTTCGTATTTCGATATTAGAATTTCGAGTTTTACTAATTAATTTAATATTAATGCCAAAATAAAAAATTTTATTTCCTCAACAATAATGCGTTTACCATAACCACCAAATCCCCCGGCCGGCTTAATCGGCGATCAATATGCCCGCAGGCGCCCGCGTCCATAAGCTTGCTCAAAACTTGGACGCCTAAATTATAACCGGTGGTTACAATAATCAACTCGGGAAAATCCTTTTTAAAATTAATATCCCAAAACCTGCCGCCTTTAGGGCCAGCCGCGGATTGCGCGTTTAAAATCAACAGCTGCGGTTTAAACTCGGCAATGGACTGCTTTAAAGCGGCCAAATCCGGACAGTGCTTAATGTCAAAATTGTGGGCTTTAAGATAATGCTCATACAAAGCGGCCAAATAACCTTCGGGTTCATGGATTAATACCCTGTGCCCAATTATGGGCCGGCCGGCCAAATCGGCCAGGTTCAGTTTTTGCTTGAATAAATAAGCCATAAAATTATTGACAAAATTGACATAAATGACAAAATTGAACAAAAATAACTGCAATAATAATTATGTCAATTTTTTAAATTTTGTCATTTTTGTCATTATTCCTACTCCGTTGTTACCCTGATTATCTCGTCCATAGTCGTATCACCCCGCAGTATTTTCACTATCCCGTCCTGCTTCATGGTAATCATCCCGAGTTTTTGCGCCACTTCGTAAATTTTTACCGCCGGAGCGTGCGCTAAAACCAAATCCTGAATTTCCGTTGTGGTGGGCAGGACTTCATAAATACCCATGCGCCCGCGGTAACCTATATGCCCGCATTTCTCACAGCCGTCGCCTTTATAAATTTTTAGGTTTTTTAAATCCAAATCCTGCAGGTAATCGTCGGGTACGCCGACTAAATTTTTCCGAATTTCCTCTTCCAAAGGCTTGGTTAAAGGAACTTGTTTTTTGCAGTCCGGGCAAATTTTCCGCACTAGCCGCTGGGCGGCCACGACGTTTATGGAAGCCACAAGCAAAAACGGCTCAATGCCCATATCCATTAAGCGCGGAATGGCCCCGATGGCGTTGTTGGTGTGGAGCGTGGAAAACACCAAATGCCCGGTCAGCGCGGCCTGTACGGCCAGTTCCGCGGTTTCCTTGTCGCGGACTTCGCCGACCATAACAATGTTCGGGTCTTGCCTCAAAATACTGCGCAACCCCGCGGCGAAAGTCAGGCCAATGTCGGGATTAATCTGGCTTTGGTTAATGCCCTCAATAAAATATTCCACCGGGTCTTCCAGGGTAATAATATTAACGGAAGTGGTGTTTAAAATTGTTAAAATTGAATACAAGGTGGTGGATTTGCCGCTGCCCGTAGGTCCGGTAATCAAAAAAATGCCGTGGGTTTTTTTCAGGTTCTCGTTTACCCAGGTTAAAGCCCTGCCCCGAAAACCCAGCTGCTCCAAAGTCGGCGCGTTAGTGGTTTTATCCAGAATACGCATAACAACTTTTTCGCCGTAAATTAAAGGCAAAATACTAACACGCAAATCCACGGACTTCTTGCCGACTTCCATGTGGAAGCGCCCGTCCTGGGGCAGACGCGACTCGTCAATTTTTAAATTGGACAAAATTTTGATTCTGGTAATAATCGCCGAGTGCACGCTTTTTGGCAGCATAAGGGAAGTGTGTAAAATTCCGTCAATACGGTAGCGGACGCGGACATCTTTTTCCGAAGGTTCAATATGGATATCGGAAGCGTTGGCTTCTATGGCGTTGCTCAAAATAACTTCGACAATCTTAATAATCGGCGCCTCTTCAATTATCTGGGACTTCTGCTCTTTTTTGTCTAAAGCGGGCTTTTGCTTAACCTCCTCCGTTGTCTGGATATCTTTTAGGGCTTCGCCGACAACTTTTTTTAAATTCTGCTTTTTTCCAATGACAATCCCAATGGAAGTTTCGGAAGCCAAATACAATTGGACCTGCAAATTTTGTTTCTGGCCTAAAAACTCCAAAGCCTCCAAAGCCGACAAATTTCCCGGGTCGATTATGGCAACTTTTAAATTTCTGCCTTTTAATTCAAAAGGGACAAAATTATAAAAATTAATCGACTCTTGGGGGATTAACTCCAGCACCGAAGGCGGCACCAAAAGCTGCCTTAAATCGGCATAGGGGATGTTAAAAAAAGCGGCCTTGGCCTTAGCCAAATCCTCCTCGTCCAGAACTTTCTGCGTAACTAAAAGCTGGCCAAAATCCTGGCCAGTCTGCTTTTGCAGCTGATGTACCTGCGCGGCCACCTGAGTTTTAACAAAACCATTTTGGACTAAAAAATCCTCGAAGCCCAAGGAAGTGGCGCTGGTAGCCGGGTTGGTTTTAGGAGTATCCATGTTAATAAAGGTTCCTCGGAGCCCAAGCCTGCCTGCCGGCAGGCAGGCTCTCGAGGTATTACTGCAAGGAGCTTTCTACCTTTCGCAGCATTAGCTCGCGTGGTATTAAACCTTTCTTAGCTCCTCGGCTCGCTTGTCACCCGAAGGGTGGCAGACTTAGCCTTACGTCGCGAATAAAAAAATTAGACTTTTGGGGCTTATGCTGCCGGAGCCAATTACGACAAGAAGTCGCTTGCGTCCGTAAAAAAGCGGCGTGTGTATAGCCTAAAAACTTATTTAGGACTTCTGTGTTAGCCCTGCTGTTTTTACTGCTTAGTGGAAGGATTGCTGACCGACAGGCTGTTAAACAACTGCTCCGGGCTCACACCAACATCCGATTTCGGATTAAGCTGGGGGACTTGCAACTGGTCAAACACAAAAGGCCGGCTTTTTAAAACGCTGAAATCCAAACTATCTCCATAGGGCAAAATATCTTTGGGATTTTTGGCCGTTGGGGTATTGGAAGATTGGGGTACGGATGAAGAGCTGTTATTAGATAATCCATTATACAAAACAAGCCCGGCGCCGCCAAAAGCCGCAACAATGACTATAATTTGGATAATTAGTTTCTTGTTCATATTACGGGGCTAAATAACTTGAATTTACGGTTAGCTGTAAATTTAAAGCACCGTTAGTGCCACCGGTTAAAGACATCGCGGTAACGTTAATTATCGTGCCGCTGTCTTCCAGCTTTTTCAAAAATGATTCCAGTTGGTCAAAAGTGCCTATAACATAAACTGTGCCGCTCATAGTTTGTAGCGTCCGGCTGGCTCCGTAAGGGTTTGCTAAAAGCGTTTTATCGCCGGCAACAGGCACGTCGCCCTGTTTTGATATTGTTAAATTGCCAACGGTTACGCCGGAAGAAGCGGCAAGATATTGGATTAAAAGCTCCAAATCGGTATTTTGCCCCTTAAGAGGCATTGCCTGATCCAAATGGCTAATATTGTCTTTGTTTGCATCCAGGGCCGTTATACCTTGGTTTACCGCATTTAGGGTATCCGCCATTTTGGATTCCTGCGCCTGCAAATCTTGAAATTGGCTTTGCTGGCTATCAACCGCGGCCTTTTTAGGCATTACGACAAAAAACGAAAATAGCGCGATAATCACCAAAAGCAATCCCGCCTGGGCAATGGAATTGCGGGCGGCCTTGGGTCCAAACCCTGAAGCGGCGGTTAAATTTGAACTTAAATTCACGTTCATAAAAATTAATTAGTGCCCGCGGGAGAATAACTGATTAGACTTGGATCGTATTGCATTTTAATTTGGAATTGGATGCCTGTTGTACCCAAAGCCGCGCTCTGGATTTTGGTAAACTGGCTTACCCGCACGTTGCTAAAATACTTATTAAAGTCAGTAAGGTCAAAAACCTGCAAATATTTATCCAAGTCTTGGATGCTCGGGACCTCGGCATTCAGCTGGATGGTTCCGTCCCCGATTACTTGCATGCTGTCATAACTGGCGGTCTTTAAAGTTACCCTGGCCAGCTCGGAAAAAAGCCGCGACCAATAAATGTGCGAAGCGACTACGCCCTGCAAATCCTTTATCTGCAGCTGCCTGGTTAAAAGTTCGTTTAATCTCGGCACAGACGTTGCGGCATTAGACTCGTTATCCATTTTAGCCTGCAGGCTGGCCGTATCTTTGGTGACGCTGCCGCCACGATAAAAAAGCCAGCCATAATATCCGAGCGCCAAAACAAGGACCACCAACAAAACCCGGACTAAAATTTTTGGCGCAAAAGCCAAAGCAGTATGTCCGGCGCTGGAAGTATTTTGTTTTAATAAATTGATTTGCGGCACTTTTTCTATCCTTAATCCTTAATCCTTAATCCTTAACGCCTTTTTGTAAAGGATTAAAGATAAAAGATTAAGGATAATTTTTATTTCTATTCGTTCCTTAAAGCCAGTCCTATGGCAATTGGCAAGCTTAAAGCGTACCGTTTTAAAATCGGCGCCAAGTCCTGCCTATACGCCACGGATTTTAAAGGGTCGCCCAGCTCGACTTTAACTTTCAAATCGGCAAAAAAGTCCACAATCCCGGGCAAATTGGAACCGCCGCCTACAAGTAAAATTTTTTCCAGCTGCGCGTTCTGCGAAGCGTATATTGTCAACAGCTGCCGGGCTTCATTCTTTATAATATTCAAAACCGGCTTAATGGTCTCGGGAATAAAAGTGGAGTTACTGACGCCGAAGTCCTTTTTGAATTGTTCGGCCCTAAAAACGCTGATATTCAGGGATTGGGCAATTTTGTCGGTAATGGTATCGCCGCCAATGCTTAAATTGCGGGAAAGCCTTAAAAATCCGTTTTCAATTAAATTTAGGCCGGTACTTTTTGCCCCTATATCTATTATAACACAATTAATCGGCACGCTTCCAATTAATGAACGGATTAACGCCAAAGCTTCAATCTCCCCCACTTCGGGATTCAATCCGGCCAAAGAAAAGACCTCCATATAATTACGGGTAATCTGCTTGGGGACTGCGGTAAGTAAAATTTTTAAAGTATTGTTTAAACCGGCGTTATTTCCTATAACGGTCCAGGATAAATCTATGTCGGAAAGCGCCAGCGGCACATATTTTTTCGCCTCAAACGCCACGGCAGAAGCAAGCTCATTTTCATCCATTTTCGGCAGCTGGATAACCGAGGTAAAAACCGCGCTGTTTGGAAAACTAATAACGCAATTTTTTGCGGTTGCGCCAGACTTTTGGATTAAAGCTTTTAAAACTCCGGCCATTTCCTGAATCGCGAAAGAATCGTTTTTTCCCCCGGTTAGCTGGTAATGGGTGTTAACTAAGCCATAGGTATCTAAAACCGCCTTTTCCCCATGGGTAATTTGGGCAACTTTAATGTTAACTGTGCCTATATCTACGCCTAAAATTGATTTATTTTTGGAAAAAAACATTTTTTTGGATATTTTTGGTTTCTTGGGGAATTACGGCAAAATTTTCATATTTATAATAATATATTTCGCCTCGGTTGTCAAAATTCTAAATATTTGATAGAATTTGGCTTACTGATAATTTTTATCCCCTATAAGAACCATATAAGCGTGTGTAGCTCAGTGGTAGAGCACGTCACTGATAATGACGGGGTCGCAGGTTCAATCCCTGCCACACGCACCATTAAAATAATACAATTAACAATTTACTGTTAACGATTAACCTTACTTCGGTATGTTAATTGTCAATTGTTAATCGTTAATTGTTAAATAAATATGCGCTTCGTCCTTTCTCCCCTAGTTTTCATAGCCGGTATTCTGATTATGAAATATTCGGTAATCATAACCGAACAGTTTTCGGGGAAAATTGATTTGGCGGAAAAATACTTGGGCTCGGGTATTGGGGCCGGCACTTACACCTGGTGGAAGCTGTTTGGACTGCTGTTGTGCATTTTAGCGGTATTGTGGCTGTTCAATAAACTTCCCGGCGGAGCGGCCAGCACGGAACTCAGCGCCCCGACTTCGATGCTTATGCAAATATTCGGATAATACCCGGGGCATTCCTCGGGTTTTTCAATCGTCGGTGTTAATCGTTAATCGTCAACTGTTAATTGTTTCTCATACGGGCCATTAGCATAGTGGTAGCGCAGTCGGTTTGTTCACCCGCCCACCTTTTAAATTAATCACGGGCCGTTAGCTCACTTGGTAGAGCGCCACATTTGCAATGTGGAGGCAACCGGTTCGAATCCGGTACGGTCCACCAACTATAACTATAAAAAAGGTGGGCGGGCAAGTCCGACAGGCGGGAAGAAGGATTCTCCCATGGTCCACCAATAAAAAAATATCCCAATGCTGGGATATTTTTTATTGCACTGAGTTAGACGCGTCAACGGCGAGGCGAAGGGCGAAAAGCTAAAAATTATAATTTAAGCCGCTATTTTTAACCTGTTTGCCTGCGGAAGTTTCCAAGGCTTTGATACATCCAAAACTTCTATACCAACAATTGTCCCTTTTTTATCAACATCAAATAACACCCGATTATTGAGCTTAATGGTCTTATGGACTTTCCCTTTAGAGGCATAAATATATAACGCATCTACGGTACTGTCATATTCTACTTTTTGTAATGGAGATTTCATAAATTGTATAAAGTGATAATAACAATTTGATTATTTTCTTTCACGTAAATAACTTCTAAAATTCTGTTTCCAAAACGCCTTCGTGCAATTATACGATTTCTATCGCCTAAAAGTTCTTTATCGGGATTATTAATAGCCAGAATAACTGCGGTTTTTGAAATTTTACGCTCACGCAATCTCTTTTTAGCATGCGGGCTGTAAATAATTTCCATGGATAAATTATATCACAAGGGCTTCAGCTTGGAAACTTATCTAAAAATTATATAAATCGTGCCAATTTAAGCCGATTTTTTCCAGATGTGGTATCATAATAGAAGCGTAAACATTAAACTAAAAATTTACTGGAGATTGGCAAGCCTCCTTAAAACTTCCGAAAAGGTCGAACTTCAAAAAGTTGGTTGTAATAATTTTATACAAGGAGACAAATATATGGCAATAGGCGACAATGAGAAGGGCATACCGGAGGAGGCAAAAAATTTTAAA
>Ga0182027_10010374_pt1 | contig 13271 bp, 14 predicted proteins | sample 712E1DmetaG_FD_121300 | JGI IMG/M metagenome (GOLD analysis project Ga0182027, IMG submission 121300) | Permafrost microbial communities from Stordalen Mire, Sweden - 712E1D metaG (Illumina Assembly) | ecosystem: Environmental > Terrestrial > Soil > Wetlands > Permafrost | place: Sweden...
GCGGGCAGGTTTTCTGCTATACTCCTTTTGTGTTGGAGGATTGGGTGAGTGGCTTAAACCGATAGTTTACTAAACTGTTGTCCGGGAAACTGGACCGTGGGTTCGAATCCCACATCCTCCGCAAACATGTTATAATATTCTAGTAATTTGTTATTATTATTTATAAATTAACTAACTTTTAAAAACAATATGCAAATAGCGCAAAGTAAAACAAGAGAACAGTTTCCGTTGAGTTATAAAAAAATTATAAAAAAGACAATAGTAAGCACCATTTTCTACGCCATATTATTGTTGGTAGTCGGAGGATTTATAATTTTTTCTTCTGGTTCAAGTGGTCAAAATATTTTTGACTGGTTTGGTGCGGCAGTCGTTGGATTTGTTTGTTTATTGTTCTTAATTTTTATTTTGGAATATTTTTATCAACGCTGGTATTTTGCCGTTTACTTTTATGATTTAACACCGGACTTCATTCAGATTAAGAAGGGGTGTATTACCCCGCGAGAAATTACGATACCATACGAACGCATACAAGACGTCTATGTAGACCAGGATTTATTTGACAGACTTTTTGGTCTTTACGACGTTCATTTATCAAGCGCAACTGCCGCTTCTGGAATGGAGGCGCATATAGACGGAGTTGAAAAACAATCAGCGGAAGGATTGCGTGAAATCCTTCTGGAAACAGTAAAGCAAAGGATCGGGAAAAATAGATTTACAAATTCTCCGGCTGTCGAAACCGGACTAACATCTTAAAATTTATGAATGAAACTATAACAGAAAAAAATTATCCAATTCGAATTATCTGGGTTTTTCAGAAAATGTTGGTTTTTCTAATTATATTATTAATTTTTTTTGCAGTCTTTTTTGTTCTTGGTCTGAGTAGAGGAGGTCTAATATCATCTGATTATATATTAATCCTATTCTTTCCTTTTGTGTTTGTTTTTGCTTTAGTATTTTGTATTCCGTTGATAGTGAGCTTGTTAAAACGATCAAATTTTCACTACTCTCTAGACGAACACTTTATGACTCTTCACCAAGGAATCATCTCCAAGCAAAACAGGAATGTTCCATACGGACGTATCCAAGAAGTGTTTGTGCATCAAGGCTTGCTTGATAAGTTTTTCGGCTTGGCGTCTTTAACCATTCAGGACTTTTCTCAGGGCGGAATGAGCGCAATGGACGTTGATGGGTATGTTGGCAGTGGAAGATCAAGACACGAAGTTCTTGGATTTGTCGGAAACGGAATACACATTCCTGGACTCAAAAAAGAAGACGCTGAGGAACTCAAGGCGATTATTTTACAAAAGATAAAGGAAAATCCAATTGAGGATAGTCAATCAGGGCTGTAGGGAAGCACTATTTATTTAAATAAAATCTTACGCTCTTTTCTTTTTTGAAACAGATTTTTCAACTGGCTTTTTGGAAAGACCTTTCCATTCGGTCTTTAATTTTTTAGCTAGGGCTCTTATATCTTTCTCGTGAGCTTTGTATTGTTTGGCATAATTTTCGGCTATCATATCTATTGCCTTTTCATATACGGGAGCTCCCGCTATTTTGGCTTTTTTTACTTCACTAATTACTTCCTCTTTTATTTTCGTCATCAAGACCGATGCTTTCTTTTGATGTTTCTTGGCATTTGGTCCGAGCAGATAATATGCTCCGGCGCCAAGCGCCGCCATCCCCGCCCCTATCGTTATTTTCTTACCGCCTGACATTTTTTTATTTGTATTTTTCTTCATCCCGTTAGAAGTAGGAAATCTTTAGATTTCCATAAATTAATTTTAATAATAACGACTATATAATAATAAATTATTTTGATATATCCCGTGACCTTAATTAACTGCATGACTTCTAACGGGATTAATCTTTGCGACTTTTTCTTTTTTTTCTAAAAAGAAAATTGAATATCACACTATGCCTCATGTCTTCAAATAAGTCCCTGGTCGTCTCACTGAGATTATTCATGCCTTTTTCTATTCTATCCATAATCCGGGAAAAGGTTTTCATCGCTCGGATAAGATAGAACAAGAAGATAGCGACCAATATCCATAAAAGGACAAACCCGACCGAGGATATAAAGAAAAAAACTTGTGATTGTAAAAGCGTATTCATAAATGTATTATACTACATATGGAATTACACGACAAATTGGAGGCAAAATTCCGTTTGGATGAAAATCAAAAGAGAGCTCTGCGCAAGCTTAAGCTTTTTTCGGTGGCAGATCTGCTTTTTCACTTCCCCGTCCGCTACAGCGACATCAGCACGGTAATGAAAATAAGTGAACTGACCATCGGTGCCAGTGCGACTGTGTATGGCAAGGTTTCAAAACTAAAAACTAAAAAATCTTTTCGTTCAAAAATGCCGATGGCCGAAGGCGAGATTGAAGATTTGTCCGGAAAAATAAAAATAACCTGGTTCAACCAGGCCTACCTCGCCAAGATGATACATGACGGCGAAAGTGTAAAATTGACCGGAAAAGTTACCCAAGGTAAAAATGGAATTTATCTGGCCAATCCAGAATTTGAAAAACTACCCGATATGCCGATAGATGTACATGAATCACTCTTCCCCTCCCTGCGAAGGGAGGGGCAAGGGGAGGGTCTGTCTTATCCAATTTACGCGGAAACCCGCGGTATCACTTCTAAATGGTTTTACCATGCAATAGAAAAAATATTGAAAGAAAAAACTCTGGATAAAATCAAGGACTATATACCGAATGACATTTTAAAAAAATATCACTTACCTGCCCTAAAAACAGCGCTCATTTGGGTCCACAAACCAAAAAATAAAAATGACGCGGAGAGCGCCCGCAAAAGATTCGCCTTTGAAGAAGTTTTCTGCATTCAGCTAGAACGCCAGCATGACAAATTTGAGTATCGGAAGAATAAATCTTTCCAAATAAAACCGGAAGAAAAAGACGTACAAAGTTTCTTGAAACGATTCCCCTTTAAACCAACTAATTCACAAGAAAAATCCATTGAAACAATCCTGGAAGACATGGCAAAAACTTTCCCGATGTCCCGCCTGCTTGAGGGCGATGTCGGGTCCGGCAAAACAGCCGTCGCGGCCACAGCTGCTTATGTGACAGTGCAAGAACGCCCCCTCGACCTTGCTCGGGGTAAACCTCAAAGTTTCGGTAATCTGCAAGTTGCTTATATGGCACCCACCGAGATATTGGCTACCCAACATTTTGAATCTTTCATACAGTACTTCAAACATCTGCCGATAAATATCGGGCTCATCACCGGAAGCGGTTGCCGGAAATTTCCAGCAAAAATAATCGGCCCCTCGACTGGGCTCGGGGTAAATTGGACCACAATCTCCCGCGCGCAACTTTTGAAATGGGTCGCGGAGGGAGTTATACCAATTTTAATAGGTACCCATGCGCTCATTCAAAAGACAGTAAAGTTTAAAAACTTGGCCTTGGTGGTAATTGATGAACAGCATCGTTTCGGCACAGCGCAAAGAAGAAAGCTTGTTCGCAAGGATAATATTGCCCCTCATTTGCTTTCTATGACAGCCACTCCTATTCCTCGCACTCTCGCGCTTACTGTTTACGGCGACCTGGATTTATCCCTGCTTGATGAAATGCCTTTGGGACGAAAACAAATAATCACGGAAATAATAACACCTAATAAAAGGGTGGAAACTTATGAAAAAATAAAACTGGAATTAAAAAGTGGCAGACAATTGTATGTGATATGCCCCAGAATAAATGAACCCGACCCGGAAAAAGAAATGGCACTTAATGTAAAGTCAGCGGTAGCTGAAGCTAAAATATTAAAACAAACAGTGTTCAAAGAATATGAGATAGGCGTCTTACATAGCCAGATGAGCAAGGAGAAAAAGGAAAAAGTTATGCAGGAATTTACGGAAGGCAAAATAAATATTTTGTGCGCCACTTCGGTGGTAGAGGTAGGTGTAAATGTGCCAAATGCAACCGTTATCATCATAGAGGGCGCAGAGCGTTTCGGGCTAGCCCAGCTTCACCAGCTCCGCGGGCGCGTTATCCGGAGCACCCATCAAGCATATTGTTACATCTTCGCGGAAGCGAAAAGCGAAAAAACAATTGCCAGATTAAAGGCGCTGAAAACTGCTAAAAATGGCTTTGAACTTGCCGAGTTAGACCTAAGTTTACGGGGCGCAGGAGAGCTCGGAGGCACGAAACAATGGGGCATCACCGACCTCGGCATGGAAGCAATCAAGAATATAAAAATGGTGGAAGCCGCGAGGACCGAAGCTGTACGCCTGATAGAAGAAGACCCCGAACTGGCTAAATATCCCCTCTTAAAGAAAAAAGTGAAAGAAAAAACCGGCGAGTTTCATTTTGAATAGTATTATCACTTTGTGACGGCCGTCATGTATGATAATATATAAATATGTCATATAGTTCACCAAGTATCGGGGATCTTCTAATTGCTACATTGTGCAGCGCAAGAAGTACCCGTAGGTTTCATGCAATAATTAGGGAACGAGAATTCAAACGATATAAAAAGGAAAGTGTTCAGGTTGCTCTTTCCAGATTGCATAAAAATGGATATCTGAGTAACTCTGCCACGGGTTGGTCTATAACTCCAAAAGGAAAAAAATATTCAAGTACTCGCCCACTGGATTATATTAACTCTCCATTCGCTAAAGACTCACCATCTAGTATGATTATATCTTTTGACATACCAGAAAAAGATCGGGCCAAGCGTCATTGGCTAAGAAACCAAATAAAAATATTTGGCTATAAAATGCTTCAGCAGAGTTTATGGATTGGTCCCAGCCCTCTCCCACCATTGTTTTTAAAACACCTTGGGGACTTGAATATAAGAAAAAATGTTAAAACTTTTAAAATAACAAAAAGCAATAATTAAAAAATGGCTTATCATTTAATGACGGCCGTCAGGTTTGATAAGATGTGATTATTTGTAATCCGGTTTTATTTCTTCGACACCTTCAAGGTGACTCGCAATTCTGGCTAGGGCATAAAGCAAACTAGAGAGACGGTTGAGGTAAGTCATAGTCTCTGCGCTGATGGCAACTTTTCCTTCTTCTTTTACAGCTACTACTCTACGCTCGGCTCGGCGCGCCAAGGTCCTCGCGATATCAAGCACTGCTCCGTCTTTCGTAGCTCCGCTTATAAAAAAACTTTTTATCGGGGGCAAAACTTTTTCAATCTCATCGACTATGTTTTCAACTTTTTTGATTTTTTCCGAAGTGATGCTCATAGCAGAGCCAGCCACTTCCGCCTGAATGATAAATAAATTCTGTTGTATCTCTAAAATTGTATCCGCAAAATTTATTTTCTTTTTTTCTGTTTCAAAACTTTTACCGCTTGTCCTCGCGCGGGCCAACCCCAGAAATGAATTTGTTTCGTCTAATGAACCCAGGGCTTCCGCCACGACGGAACTCTTGGAAATACGCTGGTCGCATCCGAAAGTACCAGTGTTACCTCTATCCCCTTTTCTAGTGTAAAGCATAAGCTTTTTATATCATAAAACTTTTCAAAATACTAACTTTTCTCTAGATCTCACAAACACCCGAGACACAAGCGAATTCTTTGGCGCCAGTAGTGTTGTCGGCTGCCTCATACTGGGAAAGCTTGGAGAAATCAATTTTACCGATGACTTTGGAGCGTCTTTCGTATTCTTCTTTGGTAATGGCTTCGTAGGGAGCCAGCTTATAAACATGGTCTGAACGAGGAAGAAAAGAAAGCCCGCCAATCCAATCCCAGTTTTCGTAGACGAAATTACCGACGGCTATCCATTCATCCGGACCGACATAAATAGTCGCCGAAGGATTGTGTTCCACGAAATACTCTTTGAGCCTTTTCCATTCTTTCATCAGGTCCAGGGCTGAAACCTCTTCTTTGAAAATCGCTCCTTCGGGCGCCTTGACCGGAAACTCCAGAACATAGGTGGTGGCATTTGATTCTGATTGCCCGACTTCCGGTACACAAGGCACGCCCTGGTCTCGGGCCATTTGGAGCAAAGTATCGGTGTGAGAAATACGCACGCGACGTATAAAATATGGAGCAAACCAAGGATGCATGCCGGAGCCGACACCCAGGAGCTGTCCGGAATTTCCGTGCGGTTTCACGCAGGTAATAGCCGTGGAAGCATTAATGCCGAAACGCTTGGCGTATTTTTTATTTGTTTCAATGGAATCCTTTTTTAGTGTTTCCAAAACTTTGTCGTCCCGAATAATTGGATTATCATAGTAGCCGGTCAAGGATACGCCGAGCAATCTTTCCGTCTCGCAGTTCTCTTTCCACTTTTTGGAAAGGTAGCCAAAATTAGTCAGGGTGGATTGGTAAGTTCCAAGCAAGGTGGCCAGTTCCATTTTTCTTTTCAAGGTTGCCACGGTGTCTTTCGGACGGATAACTATGCTGGTAAGATTGCAGAATTGCTTTGAACGCAGATAAATTTCTCCGCAAGGATTCATTCCCATCTGTCGCTCGTCTTTGATAGCTGCCCATCTGCGCGCTGGCACTTGCTTCTCCAGTCCGGCCCGGTTGAAAATTCCACGCTCACCGGAACGAGATTTTACCAAAGCGGTCCATTCATCCAGAAATTCTTCCGCCCCGGGCTTGCCGTTATAAACGGCGGAGTTGTTTGCCATGGCCCGCTGGCCTTCCGTCAAATAAAATTGTCCCTTCTTCGCATCCCGCATTTCTGTGTCTTCCAGTTCCGAAAGAGAAATGAGAGCGCTCCTTCGCACTCCTCCCGCCACCACAATCATTCCAATCTGGCAAATGATATCATGCATATCCAAATTTGAAAGTCGGCGACCTTGCTTGGATAAAATTTTTCTTCGGGCGAATTCCATCAAGTCCATCAGCGGTTGTGGTCCGGAAGCCCGGCCTCCCGCAGTTTCCAATCGCGCGCCAGCCGGTCTGATCATGGAATAGTCAAATTTCAGATCCCTGCCGTCAAACCAAGCTTTGAGCCCCAAGACAAAAGCGTCCGCCCAGCCCTCTTTGCTGTCTTGAATAATATATGTGGCTGGCTTTTCTTTTATTTGTTTTTTAATCTGTGGAAATTGTTGGACATTCTCCCATTCAACCGCAAAGCCAAGTCCTGCTCCGCACATTGAAATATACATAATCTCCCCCAAATCCTGTGGACAAGTCGGAGCAACATAAGAGCAGTTATAAGCCCAGACATTTGAATTTCGACAGGCCTTGCCGGCAGACCACAAAAGACGCATGGATGGGCAAATATCTTGATTTAAAATGGCTTCCCGCACTTCCGCATATTCCTTTGTAGTGAGTTTATCCCCCATATTCTCCTTCATATAGGACATATAGCGGTCTATGGCTTCAATCCAGGTCTCGCGGCGTCCCAGTTCCGGAACCCAGCGCGAATAAAACTGATAGAAAATATATTCCGAATAAGGACTGTAAAAAAATTTACTGGATTCTTCCACCGCCTGCCTGACCGTCTCTGACACCGGACCGAAGGCCTTTCGGAGTTCGGAGCGCTTGTTGCGGTAGAGAATATATTTCTTGGCCGTATCGGTAAAATTATTTTTCATCAATTCTTTTTCCACGAGGTCTTGAACAAGTTCTACTGTAGGCAAAAATTTCGCTCCTTTGTTTTCGCGAAGCAACTTTGTCTGAATTTCCAGAAGATTTCTGAAAACAATCGCGGCCACTGCCTGCGCATCCGACTCCTTGCCTTCTCCGGTCACTTCAAAAGCTTTTAAAATTGCCCCGGCGACTCTTTCCAAATCAAAATGCACGACTTCTCCGGTTCGTCTGCGGATTGACTTTATTTTTTTTAATTCGCTTTTTAAAATTTTGGCTGTTTTTTTCATGGGTTTAAATTATTTTAGGATTAAGAAGATTAATGGCTGATGAAGATTCCTTTTTCCCGCCTGCATCGGCTATGCCGAAGGCATTGAGGGCAGGCTTTTTCTTAATCAAAAAATTATAAATGCCGGGAGAGAGAACAAAAGCGAAAACGACATTGCCTAAGAGGTGGAGCACCGTGAATGGAATTTGCCCAATGAGAGAACCAATAAAGGACTGATGGAAGAAAATCGGGCCGACAGTCAGTCCTGTCAATGCGTCAAAGAAGAGTGTTCCGTAAATTGCAAAACGAACATAATCCATTGTATTACCTTTGCGATTCGTAAAATAATAAGCGGAGGCTAAACCAATCAGACCATAAGCCAGAACGGTAAAAATTGTCTGCATCCCTATTGTATGAGTAGCGAAATCGTAAATTAAAATACTTAAAACAGCAAAAGAAAAACCCATAAACGCTCCGTAGGCGCGGCCAATCGGCATTAATACCGCCATTATCGGCTCAACATTCGGCGCACGGAAAGGAACCAGCCGCACAAGCAGACACAAGATAAGAGTGATAAAGAATTTGAAATAGTTTTTCCCGTCTGTTTTCATGTTAGACCATTATACACGAAACCAGCCCTGTGATGTAAAGAGCTGGACCATATTTTCCCATAAATTTAGCAAAACAAAACACGGAGAAAAATAAAACAAGGTGTGTTTAATGCTCCTCTCTTTTTGCTGTTTAAAATAGGACTTTTTTCACCAGGATTTTTTTAAAATTTTGAATTTTTTAAAAATTTAAGGGCTTGACTAAACTCAAAATGTCATCTGTAATGTGAAAATCATAAATTTTAAGCAAAAATTATTTTGGAAACAACTTTTTCTGATTTCTGGTAAATTCCTTCACCAATTCCTGCCAATATTTATTAATTGAGTTTTAAAAACCATTTTAGTTCTTAATAAAATTTTCTATTGCTGTAGCTAATTCTCCTAAATATATTAACATTCCTTCTGCGTCTAAATTTAGATACTTTCTCGTTTTTTCAAGTATTGATTCACCCTCAACCGCATTTATAATCAAGTGACCATCAGGTCTGGGATTTAGGCTTTCTGGTGACTTTCTTTTCATTAAACTAATATACTCCAAAGCATCTAATGATGCCCTGGCTTTGATAAGTTCGTTTCTGCTTTTTTCTTGTCTTTTTTTTAAATCTTCTCTCATATAATTTGTCCGCCTGCTACGATTCGAACGTAGGACCCTCTAGGTATAAGCTAGATGCTCTAACCAGCTGAGCTACAGGCGGAGACAACTATATTCTTCTTTTTAAATATGCTCTACCAAAGCCTGTTTTTAGGGACTTTTCTCTCTCTACCGCTTTAGTGTAGCTTAAACAAGCTTCATAGTAAACTAGTTTAAAAGGTCTTCTATTTTTAGTTATTGAAACCAAACCTTTATTGTGTTCGTTCAAGCGATTTTTTAAATCTTTGGAGAAACCTATATAGAGTTCGCCATCTTTTAAACTTTTTAAGACATAAGTATAAAACATATTTTTGTGCTCCCTGCCAGCAATGCTGAAGCATAACTTCTGCAGGCTGGTAACCAACTCCTGCCCGCAATGCTTCGCTAAGCATAGCGATGCAGGCGGGGAGCTAAGGGCGGATTACAAAAACTCTATCGCATTTTTAGAAGAAAAACAACAAGAGGGATTATTTAAGCTTTCTCTTCAGGAGCAATAACTCCCGCCTGCATCAGCTATGCTGAAGGCATTGCGGGCAGGTCTTTCTTCTTTAAGAGTATTCCGTGCGCAGTTAAAATCTTTTCATAGTCATCTTGCTCCAATGTTTCCACTTCAATTAATTTCTGCGCTATCGCGGTGAACGCTTTTTTGTTTTCAGTCAGAACTTTTTCCGCGGTTTTTAGTCCGTCCTGAATAATTCTGGAAACTTCCGCGTCCACTTTCGTGGAAACGGTTTCAGAAAATTCTCTTTCAGCTATTTCTCCAAATTGTGGACGACCGCCGGAATCCACTAAGGCAATCGGACCTATCACCTCAGACATCCCCCACCTCGTCACCATCGCGCGCGCCAAACCTGTGGATACCTGCAGATCGCTGGATGGTCCAGTCGTAATATCGCCAAAAATCATCTGTTCGGCCACATATCCCCCGAGCGACATCGCGATATCGTCAATAAATTCCTTTTTGGATTGCAGACGTCGTTCTTCCAAAGGCAATTTCAAGGTGTATCCGCCGGCATTCCCGCGCGCGATGATAGAAACTTTGTGTACCGGATCGGCATACGGAAGAACCGAGGCTATAATAGCGTGCCCAGCTTCGTGATAGGCGGTAATTTCTTTTTCTTTCTTGGAAAGCAGATGGCTTTTGCGCTCGGGCCCCAGCATCACCTTCTCAATGGCGCGAATTAGGTCAAACTGGAAAACTTTCTTGCGATTCTCCCGCGCCGCCAGGATGGCGCCTTCGTTCATCAGCGAATACAAATCCGCGCCGGAGAAACCGGGAGTGCGTTCGGCCACTAGTTTCAAATTAATATCTTCCGCCAGTGGCTTTTTCACCGCGTGAATTTTCAGTATTTCTTCGCGATCCGCGCGGTCCGGCAAATCCAGAATAACTTTTCGGTCAAAACGTCCTGGACGAATGAGCGCCGGGTCAAGCACGTCCGGCCTATTGGTGGCCGCCATGACTATAACTTTATCATTCGGCTCAAAGCCGTCCATCTCCACCAAGATTTGGTTCAAGGTTTGTTCGCGTTCATCATTGCCTCCGCCGAATCCTCCTCCGCGAGTGCGTCCGATGGCATCTATTTCATCCACGAAGATAATAGCCGGGGCCGCTCTCTTGGCCATCTTGAAGAGGTCTCGCACCCGAGATGCACCCACGCCGACGAACATCTCCACGAATTCGCTTCCGGATAAATGAAAGAATGGCACAGACGCCTCTCCCGCAACCGCTCTCGCCAATAAAGTTTTTCCGGTTCCAGGCGCGCCCGTCAAGATGACGCCTTTCGGAATTCTGGCCCCGATGTCCAGAAACTTTTTCGGACTTTTAAGGAAATCTACAATTTCTTTCAGTTCTTCTTTCGCCTCTTTACACCCGGCGACATCCTTGAAAGTCACTCGGTTATTTTTATCATTCGGATCGGTAATGCGCGCCTTGGATTGGCTGAAGGTAAAGGCCTGCATGCCGGCGCCTTTGACCTGTCGGGATAGATACCAGAAGAAAAGCAGAATGAAAACTATTGGCAAAAGATACGGTAGGATATTTATTAAAAAATAACCGAACCCGCCTTCGTCTTTTATTTGGATGTCGGTTTTCGCAATAGCCGTGGCGTTCACGCCATAATCAAAAAGCGTCTGGGTGAGCGGTGAGCCAACTTCTTTTTTGGACTCTTTCACATCGCCATTCTGATAAGTGATAGTCAGCTTGTCCCCTTCCACTACGATGGTTTTGACATTGCCAGCCACGACGCTGTTCGCCAATTCGGAAATTGAAACTTGTGGGGTGGCTTTCCCGTTTCCGGAGACCATCAAATAAAGCCCGGTGATGAGCATGAAGAAAATCAAAGCACCCAAAATACTAGTAGAAAAATTCCCCTTTCCTTTGGGCTTTTTACCTTTGTTTTGGGGCTCTTTTTTACTAAGAAAATTAAAATCCATTGCGAGATTATAGCACGAAAAATGGAGAAAGTGAAATTAGATTTTCCTATATAAAATTTTATAACTCTTTCAAAATAGAGAAAAATTCTTCCCAGGTCAGACCTAGTAAGCGAAGATTATTTCTGATAATAAATTGCGGTAAAGGATTATCGGTCGGTATGATAATCGGACGAATTAAGCCGGAACGCACATAGACAAAATGGTCTCCGTGAGAACGTTTGAGAGAACAGCCAATATATATTAAAAATTTCTGAAACTGTTTATTGGTTACGCTTTGCTTTTTAGGCATATCGAAGGTTTATGGGTTGCATATAATTTGAAACAACCACTGGCGGATGCCAATTTGTTTTCAGTTTCTGCCAACCCAAACCAGTAAGCACTGCGTCTAGTGTGCCCATTTCCATTAGCTCTTCAAAAAATAATTGAGAGGCTTCTAAAAAACGACTCTGCGCTTTTTTATAACTAGAAGCGGAAGTAGAAAGATCCAGAGCCGGACTATATGCCACATAGCTCTTTTTTTCCTTAAATATCGTAATCGGCAAGCTCATTTGTAATATTTGTTTTTTCATATTTTATAGTATATCAAAAACAGAATACCAAATCAATATGAAATAAATGTGAAATAATTGATGTGGAACTGGGGGAAATTTTAGTCACCTAAATTTGGCTGATGTTCAAAAGGTTGTTCTATTTTCATATTTAACTATTAGCGCCTCGCCAGTCAGGGTGCTTTTTACCAACTTTTACCCGCCATTTTTTTGCACGATCATTAAAATCACTAAGGGCAGCCAATAGGGCTAGTTTCGCCTGCTTCGTCCACTTCTCGCGGGAAATTGTTCCGGGCTCTACAAAATTCGCTTTTTCGAGTTCACTAATAAATAAATCCACAAGACGAGGTTGATTCAACAGCAATTCCTCATCGCCCCTAGTTTTCATATACTGCACAAATCTTCCAACGGCCTTTTGGGCACTTTCATCTCTGTCGCCAAAATTAAATTCCCGCAGAAAACGAATAATATCCTCTGGTTTTCTTATTGGAATCTCTTTTTTCTCAATAAACCCTGTGGAAAGAGCAGGATTTGATTCAAAATTTTTCATTTATTTATTGTATCATAATTCTAAAAAGAATATGTGCTAATATATTGTTATGCTCCATTATGCCGAAAACAGAAAAGCGCGGTTTAATTATGAGATTCTTGAAAAATACGAAACGGGTATTGAGCTTTTGGGCACCGAGGTGAAGTCCGTCCGGGGTGGACAGATGTCTCTAGAAGGCGCTTTTGTCATCGTTCGCGGAGGCGAAGCTTTTTTAATAAATGCCAACATTCCGCCTTTTCAGATAAAAAACGCTCCGAAGGACTATGACCCTCTGCGTAACAGGAAACTTTTGCTGACTAAAAAAGAATTGGACACTTTAGCCGGAAGCGAGAAAAATAAAAGTTTGACAATAGTTCCTATTTCGGTGTATAATAAGGGCAGAAAAATCAAATTGGAGATTGCTTTAGTTAAAGGCAAGAAAAAATTTGATAAACGCGAAACTCTTAAAAAACGCGATACGGATCGCGAGATTCGCAGGGAGTACAAAGAAAGATAGAAGAACATTGACAACTTATACCCCCTCGCCCTTTGGGCACTCCCCCTTCGCAGGGGGAGTTTGGTGGATAAAAGAAATAATAATTTCTTTTACAGTAATTTGGGGATGCCAGGCATAGACAGTTGGCCTTTTGTCATTGATGCATACCGAGCATGAACATAATCTCGTAAAAATTTGTTCAATAGCTTAATTGCAAAATTAGCTTCCAAGGTGAAAGCGATTCC
>Ga0182027_10010376_pt1 | contig 13270 bp, 12 predicted proteins | sample 712E1DmetaG_FD_121300 | JGI IMG/M metagenome (GOLD analysis project Ga0182027, IMG submission 121300) | Permafrost microbial communities from Stordalen Mire, Sweden - 712E1D metaG (Illumina Assembly) | ecosystem: Environmental > Terrestrial > Soil > Wetlands > Permafrost | place: Sweden...
AAGCGTGAGAAATGCGAGTTTCATGTTGATGTTCCTTTGAGATATGAATAAATATGAAGTGAATAATACTATCGTGTGTTGTTTCTTCAAGTACCACTACTTGATAAAACAGCCGCGAGAAGATGAAAGTTCCGGTGCAACGTCATAGAAGTTCGAGGTTCACGAACATGACCTTGAAGAGGTGCCCGAAGTACAATGGTTGTTCTTCTTGCTCAGTTTGTTAAGTTCTAGAAGGATGAAACATCTGGAGAAACACTTCAAGGAGGGGGTGACACACACTCCTATACGTTGTCTATCAATTCAGCCATATTCTCATAAAATATTTTTTTAATGTCTGATATCGGAACACGCATTTCCTGAACCAACTTGAGTTGATTGTCCACAATGTCGTAGCGGTAGCCGCGCGGCAGCATTCCTGAATCTGACCCAAAGAGAATTCTCTTAGCAGAATACGCCTCTAAGAATTTCTGAAAGACACGGCGCATATCGGGTTTCTCCGGGTGTTCGGTAATCCACGAATTTGAGCCGGCGGTATCTACATACACATTCGGACATACTTTTCCGACTTCCAAAGTTTCTTCAAACATTCCGGCACCGAAATTTGGAATAATAAATTTGATGCCGGTAAATTTCTTTGCTACAGGAATCAAATCTTTAGGGTTTGCAAACTCATCATTCGTTATCACAGGAATACCCGCGTACTCACGCGAGCGCATTATCAATTTTCCAAAATGCACAAACAGTATGCCGCTGCACTCCTGGATGAGATTGTAGAGAGGATAGAGCCACTCGTCGTTGACATGAATTTGATACAATGACGGATACAGCATGACTCCTTTTAACTTATTTTCCTGCATCCGCTTTACGGCATTCTCCATAAGCAAATTTGAATTTGGATCGATGGCAAATATTCCTGAAAAGCGAGTTGGAAATGCACCCACTGCTTTGACGATCGATTCTTCATCCCCCGGAATGCTGCCAAACAGCACCAGCCGTTCTAACTTCCATTTGTCGATGATATCAATCCATCGCTTGGCAAGCTGTGCAGGATCTTCACCGGGGATTTCGATGTGTCCCTTCGAGGCAAGATTCCTCAGCTCGGTGTTGATGTCTGCACGATTCGGTTTCTGCTTCACTAAATACTTGAAAAAAGTATTGGAGTAAAAGTGAACGTGTGCATCAAATATTTTATAGAGACCGATCACATCAATTATAAATTATAAATGAAAAATGATAAAAAAGGTTTTTAATCTTCATACTTATAGTACTCAAAATAATTGAATAGACTCTACGGGAGAAATGAGCCCGCGGTCTGCGCCCAGCCGGAAAAGTGTCTCCAGTGCTTTTTTGCCGCGTTCGCCCATATCGACCGTCAGCTCGCTCACGTACATCTTCACAAAGCGCTCGCCGAGCTGTGTATCGATGCCGCGTCCATAGCGTAATGCATACGGAATCGCTTCCGCCTGATGCGTATAGCCGTAATGGATGCTTTCCTTCAATCCGTAAGAAAGCTTTCTTGCTAAGTCCTCGCCAAGATCTTTCCGCACAAGATCGAGTCCGAGCGGGAGGGGCAAATCACCGTAGCGCGATTTCCACAATTCGCCGAAATCAATAATCTTCTTAAATCCCTGCTGAGCGTATGTCACCTGTCCTTCGTGAATGATCACACCGGCCGCGAATTCGCCGGAATCGACACGTTCCATGATCTGATCAAATGGAACATCGATATTTTCAATATTATCTGAAAATATTTTAAAGATGAGCGATGCAGTTGTCAGCTTGCCCGGCGTGGCAACCTTTTTCCCTTGAAGTTCTTCCAGAGAATTATATTCTTTTGAGATAAGCACCGGTCCGTATCCCTCGCCCATACTGGCGCCAGTTCTCATAATCCAATATTTGTCGGCAACGGAAGGATATGCATGAGCGGAGATGGCGGTCACTTCCAGTTCACCTTTCATGGCACGCACGTTCAGCGATTGGATATCTTCAAGCATATGCTCGATAACGATTCCATCGAGTTTGACTTTTCCTGAAGACAGGCCGTAAAACATAAATGCATCATCCGGATCCGGACTATGACCAACTCGAATAATTCTATTCTGTGTCATGGTTGTGGTGGTTCTTTCTTTGCAATATACAGTGATGCAATACCAAAAGTCTGTGGAAAGCAGGCTGCCGATTCGAACCCTGCAGAACGCAGCAGAGCACAAAATTCTTCACCGTCCGGAAACTCCGCCACTGTGTTTGGGAGATAGTTGTATGCCGAACGATTGTTTGAAACGATTCCTCCAAGAAAAGGGAGGATGGTGCGTGTATAAAATCGAAACATGTGTTTTACTGGAAAATGTTTTGGTTTCGAAAATTCTAAGATCATTGCACAACCGCCACCGCGCAGTACGCGATAAAATTCTTTCAGTCCAAGTTCAAGGTTTGAAAAATTCCTTACACCGAATGCCGCCATCACTGCATCAAATGAACCGGACTCGAACCGCAGATGTTCGGCTTCACCCGATTCGAGCGTGATGCGATGTTCGAGTTTCCGGGATCGAATTTTCCGACGTCCTATGTCCAGCATCTTTTGCGAAATGTCGATGCCGATAATTTGTTCAGGATTCAACCGCACTGCTTCGAGTGCAAGATCACCAGTGCCTGTGGCGACATCAAGAATTCGTTTCGGAGCACATGGTGCAAGCAGCTTGATTGCTCTTCGACGCCAAAGAATATCAATACCGGAACTCAACGTGTGATTTAAAAAATCGTACCGATGTGCAATGGAATCAAAGAGAGACCGCACATACGTTTGTTCATACACTTGCCGATTGGGTGCTTTATCAGTGGTCATGTAAAATTCTTTAAGTGATCTGTTCGGTCTTCAAGCCATTGCGTCTCTGAGTGCATCACACATCTCCTGTCGAATTATTGGCTCAAAGACCCATCACCCCATCGGTATAATAACTCTTGTACTTAAAATATACGTAAGAGAGCCAAGAATTCCAATGTTTAACCATTCTCAAGAGACAACGAAGTGTCTTGAAACAAATGAAAGATTACCGTATTATTTTATGAATGAATAGTTCAACGAATGCAAAATATGATACAGCACTATATTGATTCTCATGCGCATCTTTTCTTCTCCGATTACACAGATGACCTTCCGGCAGTTTTATCGAGGGCAAAAGAAGCCGGTATCGACAGTATTATTGTCCCTGGGACGGATGTAAAGTCGAGCCGAGAGGCTGTACTGCTTGCTGACCAGCTTGAAAATATTTATGCTTGCGTCGGTATTCATCCGCATGAAGCGGCAAAAGCGGGCCATCAGGATTTGACGGAAATTCAAACGCTCAGCGAACATCCGAAGGTTGTTGCCATCGGCGAAATAGGATTGGATTATCATTATGATTTTTCACCGCGCGAGCTGCAGCGTGCATTCTTAACCGAACAATTGGAAATAGCCGTGCGAAGAAACCTGCCTGTTGTTTTGCACATGCGCGAATCAACTGATGACACTTTTTCTCTCGTCGAACATGCCGTGCAGGCAAATCCCCATTGGAAAGAAAGCACCACAGGACCACTGCGCGGAGTATTTCATTGTTTCCCGGGAACAGTTGAACAAGCTGCGTATGTGCGTGGACTTGGTTTTTGCATTTCCTATCCCGGTGTGGTGACATTCAAGAAATCAACGAGCATCGAAGTGGTGAAGGAGATTGGCATTCACGACATACTGCTCGAAACGGATTCTCCATTTATGACGCCGGTTCCGCTGCGCGGAAAAAGAAATGAACCGGCGAACATCGTGCTGATCGGGCGGAAGATAGCTGAAACGCTTGGCATTTCTGAAGAGGAAGTAGCCCGCGTTACGACAGATAATGCCATTCGTTTGTTCGGCCTTAAAAGGCAGGAATAAAATATTTACTATTTATTATTTTATTTATATAGTACAAGAAAGCGTTAGCAAGACAGCCCTGGTGATTTACTGTGCAGTGTACATTATGTAAAGGAGTAAATTGTTTTGAAGAAATTGATAGTGGTTATCTTTGTTGCATGCATATATTCCATTCAATTCGCTCAACCGATTTCTCCCAGTGAACGCGAAATACTCCAGCTTCAGGATCAGCGCTCATTGGGTAACGGGAAACTTGTTTCCTATCTTACGAATCACGATGTTCGACTCCGCTGCAGAGCCGCGATTGCTCTTGCAAACCTGCAAGACTCGTCAACAGTGGAAGCGCTTGCACTGTCTTTGAAAGATACTGACAAGGATGTCCGTGCAGCTTCAGCGCTTGCATTGGGGCAAATACGAACAGAAAGAGCCGCTGATGAATTGCTTTCTGCACTCCTGTCTGAAAAAGATACAACTGTTGCTGCAAGAATATTAGAGGCGCTCGGCAAATGCGGTTCACAAAAATATTTGGATTCGCTTCTGAGTATCAGTGAACAAAACCCTGGAATATTTGCTCCAAAAGAATTTGCGTTGTGCATCGCCCGCTTTGCAATCCGTCAAATAAAAACGGAACGGTCCATATGGAAGTGCTTCGAGGTCCTCGGCAGTGAATTGCCGGCAGAGTGTTCCGCCGCGCTCTTTGCACTCTGGAGGTCGGCACCAAACGGATTAATTGATTTGGAAATAACGAAGCATAAAGACGAACTCATTTCGTTGGCTCAAAGTCAGAGTTCAGATATTCGAATGCATCTAGCGACACTTCTCGGAAGATCAAAATCGAAAGAATCGAAAGAGATTTTAGATTCGCTTGAAACAGCAGAAACCACTTTGAATGACTGGCATGTGTGGGTACAGATCGTCCGCGCACGGGCAGTTCTTACTCCATCAGCTGAAATAATGCTGCCGAAATATCTTGACTATCTTTCGATGAAGAATGATCATGTGAAGATTACAGCATTGCAGACCATGCGGACAACGCCATCTCTCTTCGCCGGACAATCGCTGTTCATCGATTCACTGCGGCTCATGCTCTGCAGTATGGTCAACAATACCGATGCACATGAAGCTGTACGCGGAGAAGTGTTGGTTGCTCTGGGAAAATATTTTTCAAAAGAACTTGAATTGTTCCATCCGTGGATGACAGATAATCGCGTTAGTTCGCGGCTGAAGGCGAAGTTCCTGGAGGGTACTGCGCAGCAAATAACCAAAGAACATCTCTTTTTCTTACGTGATCATCTCAATCACGAATCGAATCGTGCTGCTATGGCTGCATGGGATTTTATCAGGCCGATGCTCAATCCAGCGGTTATCAAAAAGCTTGGTCTCGATTCAAGCGCAACCATTTCTCTGCCGGGAGATATTTATGCAGAAGCGAAAAAGGCACTGGCAAAAAATGATGCGGGAATCACGACTGTTGTTGCAAATCTCTTTGCTGACCCAATTGTGTTCAAGTCCTTTAAAACTGCTGATCTGAGTCATCAGATAGTTGATGAATTGATCTCGGCATATAGGAACCTATCTCATTATGATGATTTGGAAGCCAAGCAGGCCTTACTTCAAACATTGGGAGCACTCAACGACACGAGTGCCGTTCCGTTTTTGGAAAAAGAATTATTGGCATCAGAACGATCGCTTGCCGCTGAAGCTGCGGCAGCGCTGCAGAAGATGACTGGAAAAGATTATTCAAACAGATTGCATCCGGAAATAATTGCACAACGGACGGAAGAAGATTGGGCCCTTCTAGAACGTATTAAACCGGACCAGAACGTTCGTATCGTCACGAACCGCGGTGAACTGACACTTGAACTGATGAAAGACGACGCTCCGTTCACGGTGTTGAATTTTATGAAATTGATTAAAAATAAATTCTACGATGGTTTGTCTTTTCATCGTGTCGTGCCGGATTTTGTAGCTCAGGGAGGCGATCCCCGTGGCGATGGCTGGGGCGGTCCCGGATATCAAATGCGCACGGAAATATCTGCCGCACAGTACGAACGCGGAAGTTGCGGCATGGCAAGCGCCGGAAAAGACACGGAAGGAAGTCAGTTCTTCATTACGCATATTGCAATGCCGCATCTTGATGGACGCTACACAATCTTTGCAAAAGTAGTAAAGGGGATGGAAATTGTCGATCGCCTTCAAATCGGCGATACGATACAAACAATGCGATGAGCGGAGGAATAACGAACTACTACTTCGTTTTCCATTCTTGATACGTGGAGCGATGTTCCTGATCGTACGTGGACAGTGTTTCGTACACGCTGCGGTCTGGATACAATTGGAACGCTTCAGCTATTTCTTTATACTTCGCATCAAAAAATTGCTTCACAACGACACTTGCAGAGTTTTGACGGAGGCGAATATCGTTAATGGAGGCGACAGCTGCGAGCATATTATCAAGTCCCTTTTGACGGTCCGTTGCAAGTAAATCGATGCCGTCAAAATGATAATTGTTAAATGCAGTGCGGAATGCATTATACTTTACGCTGGAGAGTTCATCTGTAATACCAAACTTGCTGTAGCTGGAAGAAGATTGCTGCCAGTCTTTTGCCGACGATGAGTTAGATGCCAGTTGTACTGTATTGAGTGCTTTTTGATAACAGGGAGATCCTGACATAGGGACGTACGTTTCCAGGTCATAACCAATAATAATATACGCGTAGAAATCAAGAAATCCTGTCAACGGGTCAAAGATCATTTCGTCATGATTCATACGTTGATTAGGTGAGTACGCGAACGTCCAATTATTATCCAAAATTCGCATGACAAGTGTCGAGCGGTCAGTTTTTTCATTGCCGTTATAAATTGGACGCTGACTTGATACGGCGACCTGCGCCGTGTAGTGGTTGTCGCCTGTCGCCGTTGTAAAGAAAATATCTAAACTGCATTGAATTTTTTCTCCATCGAGGTCTTCATTCGTGAAATGCGTATTATTCATATAGCGCTCAATGTCTTGAGAGAAACTGCGCAGATAACCGCGTTGAGCGGACTGGATGGATTCCATATTCACAGTAACAGTGCAGTTGAGTTCTTGGGAGATAAGAAGAGAGGTCATCACGAGTGAGAGAGTGAATACCAGGACTGCGACTTTGATTTTTTTCATAGGGGGCTCATTTCCATGTTCAGGTTAAAAAAATATACCCAAATTCTACTACCTCAGCAAGTAAAAAGGTTAAGATATGCAATTGCCGCTTGCTTGTTGATCAGCCATCCACACCTTTTCACAATGGAAAATAATGGGCGGGGTACGAAGGCGATTGGAATGGCAAATGCCTTTGCTGCGGTGTCGGACAATTGCTGGGCGATTAACTACAATCCGGCAGGCCTTGCCGCCCTCACTGTGTTTCAATGCTCCGCGTTTATCGTTCCTGAACAATTCGGATTGCAGGAACTGCGGACAACAGCTTTTGCGGCGGCGAATCGGTTTGCTTTCGCGACGATTGGAATGAAAGCAGAGAAATTTGGTTTCGATTTATACTCAGAAACAGAATTCGGACTGGCACTTGCCTCTACGATTGACAGTACTCTTGCAGCCGGTCTCAGTTTCCAATATCATCGGCTTGAAATCGCCGGCTACGGCACCGCCGGTAGTTTCTTTCTCGATGGCGGACTCATGATGCGTGTGCTCGAAAGGGTCAAGGTCGGTTTCAGCGTTCACAACATGACAGCAGCACGTCTTGGAAGAACTGGAGAGAAAATACCGCAAGTGACAGACCTGGGAACTTGTTGGTCTCCATTTGACAATTTACATGTTTCGCTTGACATGGAAAAGGATATTCGTTTCCCTGCGAGTATAAAAATGGGCATCGAGCAAATTGTGTTTTCCGTGGTTGCACTCCGTGCAGGTGCAGCAAATAATCCGGACAAGTATTCGTTTGGGATTGGTGTCAGGTATTCATTGTTTGAATTTGGATATGCGGGGTACAGCCATCCAGATCTCGGCTGGACTCACCAGGTGGATCTTTCTTTCAAACTTGATGGATAAAGTCATCCTGAACTTGTTTCAGGATCTAAGTATAGATGCCGAAATAAATTCGGCATGACAGGCCTTTTATACTTGTCACACTGAACTTATTTCAGGGTCTGTGACTAAGTGTGAATAAATGATGAAGAGAAAAAAACGTCCATTTTCTTTTGCTCGTCCAAAAGAAAATGGACAAAAAGAAAAGGACGGCGAAATCGAAAGTGTATTCTCAAGGAGAAATTACCATTACGGATTAGATTACAATATTGTTTAGGATGTCGATTGGTAATGGAATGAGCATTACCTCGTTTTGGCTCAGCGAACTTCTGTCGATTTCGCGGGCGGGTGTAAAAGAAAGGAAAAGGAAAAAGAAGGAAATGTCATTTCGTGCATGCGAATTGCTAACAATGTGTGGGAAGTTGTTAGTATGAGAGGTGTATCTGTGTCACACTGAACTTGTTTCAGGGTCTGAGTATGGATGCCGAAATAAATCATTTGCAGTGTCACGGTATGGACCGTGACACACGTGTTAATATTCATAAATAACTATGCGTGCTTTTCCGTTTATCTTATTCAGTACTGCCGCTGCATCTCTGGTCAATGCACAAGCGTTGTCGTTAGCGGATACGTCGGATTTATGGGAAGACACTCAATGGGAAAAAATATTAGAGACTGCACTTCAAGCTGATGAAAATTCACCTGCTGCTGAAGAAGCGATTCAGCTTGAGGACAATCCGCTAAATCTCAATACGGCTTCAGCAGAAGAGCTCCATCGAATTCCGGCACTATCAAATCTTCTTGCTGCCCGCATTATTGAAAGACGTACACATGAGCGATTTACATCAATCGATGAACTTTTAGGAATCGAAGGAATGACGCCGGAATTACTTTCCTTCATCCGCACGTTTGTGAGAATTGGAAGGATGTCGAAACAATCAACTATGAACGCATCTATTCTCACCAGAACATCAACGGAAGTTGAAGAGCGTCAGGGATTTCTCAATGGTGCGTATCCCGGTTCGCCGTTCAAAGTACTCAACCGATTTCATTGTTCCCTTGACGAGAAGAAATCATTTATATCATCCTTCGTTTCTGAAATGGAAGTTGGTGTGTTGACGAAGAAAGACCCCGGAGAGCGAACTCTTACAAATTTCTCAACATATTATGCCGGCTTTTCCGTACCGTTACTTGCTGCGCGCTTCATCATTGGAGATTATCAGATGGAAGACGCTGAAGGATTGATCTTTTGGCGTGCATCAGCGTTCGGAAAGGGAAGCGACGTCATTGCACCGGCAAGGAAAAATGGAGGGGGTATTCACCCGTATCTTTCATCCGACGAGAATTCTTTCTTCCGGGGCATCAGTGCGTCGATTGGATTCGAACCATGGCAGGTGCAAGTTTTGTATTCCAGTAAACCGATTAATGCAACAGTAGATTCGTTTGGCTCTATCACGGCACTAGACAGAAGTGGATTATTCCGCACCGAAAGCGAACAACGAAAACAGAATTCATCGCGGGAGTCACTCGTCGGCTGCCGTGTAGTCACCTCTCTTTTAAAAGGACTGAAGATTGGAGGCACCTGTTATCGTACACGATTCGCGAATCCCTTCCTGCTTCCCGGTACAAACGGCGAACGTGCTTCTGAATTATGGATGGAAGGAATGGATGTTTCTTACACGGACAGAACTGTAGATCTGTTTTCAGAACTTGCACTTGATCGTGCACATACAGTTGCTGCAATTGCAGGAATAACGTATGAACCGTCCGCCGCGCTTACCCTGACATTGGTAGCCAGGAATTATCCGCCCGGATTCCAGAGTATTCACGGAAATGCTTTTGGCGAATTATCAGGACAGGTCCAAAACGAAAACGGCGTCTATGTTGGAATTCGGGCACAACCGATTCCAGGGCTGTGCCTCTCGACGTACTACGATCAGTTTGAACATCCACAGCCCACATACCTTTTATCTGCACCGTCGCACGGCAACGATTTTCTTGTGGCTGCAGAATGGAAGTTTACAGAGCACTATGGGATAACATTTCGGTTTAAAAGAAAGGACTTACCGTCTGCGATTGATGAACATGATTTGTACGGAAGATCCATGAAAGGAATAATTTCACATATTCAACATTCGTACCGGCTGACAAGTGAATTGATTTCGTCACCGTCGTTGCGCTTATCAAGCAGAGTCGAATGGGTGAATATGAACTACGGCGGAATGCAACATGCAGAACAAGGAGTGTTGATGTCGCAGGCAATAAAGTGGAATATGTATTCTCCGCTTACAATTCAAGCGCGGCTCGCTGTCTTTGAAACAGATTCGTACGATTCATCGATCTATGAGTTTGAAGATGAAGTTCCCGGTGCTTATGCCAATCCGGCTCTCTATGGACGCGGCATGCGGTGGTATTGTATATTGCGATATCAGGTCTTTTCAAAAATGTACGTTGCTGCAAAGTATGCACAAACAGTTAAGGAAGGTATCAAATCAATAGGTACCGGCAATGATGCAATCAGCGGGGACAGTCAAAGTGTTTTGAGTGCGCAGGTGGAGGTACGATTCTGATGCACAAAGTGGAAAGGGGGGTGGCACTCCCGACCAACAATTATGTTTGTCAACATGAACTTGTTTCAATGGCTAAGGTATGGATGCTGAACTGAGTTCAGCATGACAAATTCTATGTCACCCTGAACTCGTTTCAGAGTCAAAGGAATGGAGCAAGCGAGAGATTATTTATTCGCCACTTTCTTTGACTGCACAAAGAAAGTGGCAGAAAGAAATGCAGCCGAAATCGAAATGTGTAATCTCAAGGAAGAACTGAGAGTAGTGATGTGAGTACTCATTGAGTTGAGATTATATCTTATCATCAATTGAAAATAGATCTTGAATATTCTGATTTGTCCTCTTTCGATTTCGCGGGCGTGAGTAAAAGATAGAGAAAAGATAGAGTACGATGAACCACTGGGAAATAGCAGGAACAAGGCTACGAATCAATAGGTACATTTTGTAGGCACATCATGTATCCAGCGGGCTGCGGACGGCGATGCCGGGTTTAATCATAACGTGAGTGTATATTTGTGTGGTACGAACGTCTTTATGTCCCAATAATTCCTGCACAGTGCGGAGGTCATATCCTCCCTCCAATAAATGTGTAGCGAACGAATGCCGCAGTGAATGAATGGTTCCTGTTTTACGTATATCGGTTTTCTGTAAAGCAGTTTTAAATGCTCGCTGCACAGCGCTTTCATCCACATGATGACGCTGCAGGGCTCCCGTCTCCGGATCCACAGAATATTTGGACGCGGGGAATAAATATTGCCACGTTACTTCTTTTGCAGCACGCGGAAATTTCTTTTGGATAGCATCCGGTAAATACACATCACCGCATCCGGCGGCACGATCGTCCTGATGAAGAAGTTTCACTTTCATGATCTGCCGTTCAAGATGCGGGATCAATGAACCAGGAAGAATAGTCATACGATCCTTTTCTCCTTTTCCCTCGCGCACAGTGATTTGCTTTCTGAGGGAGTCGATATCTTTAATCCTCAGACGCAAACATTCGAGCAGGCGCATACCGCTGCCATAGAGGAGAGAACAGATAAGCCAAGATGTACCGTGCAAGTGCCGGAGAATAGATTGAATTTCCTCCTTCGTGAACACTACGGGAATCCGCTGTGTTCTTCTTGCCCGTACGATATGTTCTAACATTCCGATTTTCACATGGAGAACTTCGTGGTATAAAAACAGTATGGCATTGAGCGCCTGGTTCTGCGTGGAAGCGGAGACCTCCTGAACCACCGCAAGTGAAGTCAGAAATTGTTCAATATGCTGTTCTTGCAATTCGTACGGATGTTTTTTTTGATGAAAGAAAACGTATCGTTTGATCCATGCGAGATATGCTTCTTCCGTGCGCAGACTGAGATGCCGAATACGCATGGCATTGCGAACCTGTTCCAACAATTTGATGTTAGCCATTGTTTTCCCCTTGACTTTTGTTCATACAAATGATAGTTTAGCGATGCCGCGAGGCAAGGACGTTGATACATTGAGGCATTATTTCCAGAATACCAGTTACGTTAACTCGATTGAAGTAAAAGCGTTTTGAGCGTCCAAGCTTTGAAAGGCATCCCGTAGGCAAATTCTAACAGATTATTTAATGGTACGCAAGTATTATTCCATTGCCCCAGGGGAAGCTCAGTGTGTTTTAAGAGACACAAAGAACAAGAAAGCAGCAGGCGGTAGGGTACTGCCAGCGATGAGTATATAGAGAGGCAGATCCTTCCGAATCGATACGAGAGGCATAAACGAAAACCTCATTATGTGAAGGCCATGTAGTCAAAATGCCTTAAAATCGGCATATAAGATTACATGGCTTTACAATTCGTCTATTTCTCGACGGGGTTTATAATGTTGCAGCCTATCATATATCTAGGTCATAATATACTGCATATAGCAGCCTAACATTCAAAAACAGCGGTTAAACTGACATATGCAGTCTAATCATAGTTAGGCATCATAAAAATAATTAAAGGAGCAAAAATGAAAATAAGAACAATTTATCTTTTGGGAGGGTTATTGTTTACATCGGCTTTTGGATTTCCAGCACTTCATGATTCAACATCTCAACTGGCAACAATAGATTCACTTAAAAATAAAATTGATCAAATCAATACGAAAGTCGATAAAATCATTGAAGAAATAGAAACTCATCAATCACCGATGTTATTGAATACGAAAACTGATAATTGGGGAAAAGGGTGGTCAGTTGGCGCCAATTTTTATTATCCAGTTCCCGAGATTGAGTTGGGTTATACATTAGAGGAAAAGAAAAATATTTCTATTGGAGCATACTTAGGTTATGGACATAAGTTATTTAATCAAAAGAGTGATCCAGGTTCATTGTATTTGAAACTGCTTTTTGGAACACCAATCCTTTCCAATACTGTAGGTATTCAAGCATTTATTATTCCTTCATATTATTTGGATAAAGACTTTGGTGGAGGAAGCAATTCTACTTTTGGAACAGGCATAGGAGGACAACTTGTCTTTTGGCTGGCACCACAAGGATGTATTACTCTTGGTTGCAAAGCTCAAATAAGCAATCGCACTGCAAAAACGTGGGACAATACTGCACTCCTTGGTCCTTGGACAATGTATAGAGTAGGAACGCTGGGAATTACTTTATTTATGAAATAACGATAAATCTTGTATAATATTTTTATGAATGCCTAACCAGGCGCGGTCGGTGCACCGGCAAAAAGTTTGTTAAGTGGGTTTCGTTATAAATTATTGCTTCGTGTTGTTTTAAAAAACGTACAGTAACGTTTTGTTTGCACCGCCCGCGCTCGTTTGTTGGGTGGTAAA
>Ga0182027_10010377_pt1 | contig 13268 bp, 9 predicted proteins | sample 712E1DmetaG_FD_121300 | JGI IMG/M metagenome (GOLD analysis project Ga0182027, IMG submission 121300) | Permafrost microbial communities from Stordalen Mire, Sweden - 712E1D metaG (Illumina Assembly) | ecosystem: Environmental > Terrestrial > Soil > Wetlands > Permafrost | place: Sweden...
GAAATTTAAAAGATACCTGGTGACCTCTGCCCTGCCTTATGCAAACGGACCGCTGCATATCGGACATCTTGCAGGCGTGTATGTGCCCTCCGACATTTATACCAGGTACCTGAGGATGAAGGGCGAAGATGTCATTTCAGTCTGTGGTTCTGACGAGCATGGCGTTCCTATTACATTAAAAGCCCGTAAAGAAGGTGTTTCGCCACAGGAAATTGTTGACAGGTATCATGAGATAAATAAAAAAGCCTTCAGCGATTTTGGCATCGCATTTGACATATATTCAAGGACTTCCAATAAAATACACTACGAAACGGCATCCGAGTTCTTTCTGAATCTCTATGAAAAAGGAGAATTCACTGAGAAGAATTCAGAGCAATATTATGATGAAGAAGCCGGATGCTTTCTTGCCGACAGATATATAATGGGGACATGCCCTCATTGCGGGAATGAAAATGCATATGGCGACCAATGCGAAAAATGCGGGACATCACTCAGCCCATCGGATCTTATTAATCCTCATTCAACCGTAAGCGGAAGCAAGCCTGTGCTGCGCGAAACGCTTCACTGGTACCTCCCTCTTGATAAATATGAACCATGGCTGAGAAAGTGGATCCTCGAAGAGCATAGAGAATGGAAGACCAACGTTTATGGTCAGTGCAAATCATGGCTCGACCAGGGTCTGCAACCAAGGGCTGTCAGCCGTGATCTCGACTGGGGAGTGCCGGTGCCAGTGAAAAATGCAAAAGGCAAGGTCCTTTATGTTTGGTTCGACGCTCCTATCGGATATATCTCAGCAACAAAGGAGCTTACTCCCAACTGGGAGAAATACTGGAAGGATAAGGATACCCGGATGATCCATTTCATCGGCAAGGATAATATAGTATTTCATTGTATAATCTTCCCTTCAATGCTGAATGCAGAAGGTACATATATCCTGCCCGACAATGTTCCGGCAAATGAATTTCTGAACCTTGAAGGAGAAAAAATATCGACATCGAGAAACTGGGCTGTATGGCTTCATGAGTACCTCGAAGATTTTCCGGGCAAGCAGGATGTGCTGAGATATTCCTTATGTGCCAGCGCACCAGAGACCAAGGATAACGACTTTACATGGAAGGAGTTCCAGGCTCGTAATAATAACGAGCTCGTGGCTATCCTCGGGAACTTCGTGAACAGGACCCTCGTTCTTACAAACAACTATTATGAAGGTAAGGTGCCTTCAAGAGGCGTTACTGATAAATATGATGAATCAGTGCTGAAGGAGATTGGGAAGATCAGGGTTAATGTGGAGACGAGTATAGAATCGTTCAGATTCAGGGAAGCGCTCAAGGAGGCAATGAACCTTGCCCGGCTGGGCAATAAATATCTTGCCGATACAGAGCCCTGGAAGGTTGTAAAGACCGACCCCGAAAGAGTCAAAACAATAATGAACATCGCTTTGCAGATCACTGCCAACCTTACTATAATTCTTGAGCCGTTCCTTCCCTTTTCAATGGAAAAGCTAAGAGGTTGGCTCAATACAGGCAAAAAACAATGGAGCGACGCTGGGCAGACAGATATCCTTCTCACTGGCCACATGGTCAATAAGCCGGAACTTCTTTTTGATAAAATTGAAGATGAAGCTATAGACAGGCAGGTTGCAAAGCTGATGGCATCAAAGAAAGCAAATGAGGCAGCTTCTGTCATAACAGTGCCTTCAAAAGATCCAGTCTCTTTTGACGATTTTTCAAAGATTGATATCAGAACAGCAACTATACTTGAAGCTGAAAAAGTACCCAGGACAACAAAGCTTCTCAAGCTGAAGATCGATACCGGCATTGATGTCCGGACCATAGTCTCAGGCATTGCAGAATACTACGAGCCACAAGCTATTATCGGTAAGCAGATATCAATAGTTGCCAATCTTGAACCCAGAAAGATCAAGGGTATTGAATCGAAGGGAATGATCCTGATGGCTGAAGACAAGGATGGTAAGCTTGTACTTGTCTCTCCCTCTGATAAGGTGAGCAACGGGAGCATGATAAAATAAGAAAAGCTGATCCTAAGGTCAGCTTTTATAAAAAATAAGGGTTAAACTCAAATTATTTTCTTCACCCAGCTTCCGGGAAATTTCTTCCCAATGCTGTCCTTGCTGCCAATAGCTTTGTTCATATCGATGCATTTCATCGCGCTGACCCTGAAAAAACCATTTGGTGCATTCAGTATCTCAGGTGAAAATCCTTCTCTCCTGAGCATTTCAACCTGTGCTTCGGCATTATCCCTGGACCTGAAGCTGCCGGTTATAATGCAATAGTTATTCGAACTGGTTACTGCAGGAATCATTACTTCGGGACTGGAGGGAACCGCTTCAGACAGATCTTTCGCGGCTGCTACCTTTTCATCCACAGCTGATTTATTGTTTTCAAATTCGGCGGAAGCAAGAGGATTGAGAGAGGTTGCTTCAACCTTCGATTTAAAGATATTGGTTTTAAAAGGAACAGCGACGATAACGGCAAGCAGCGGTACGATAATAGCGGCTCTCCAGAGTATCTTTCTCATCGAAGAATGTTTTGCAGGATCTTTATCAATATGCCTGGTAACCCTGTGCCTTACATCGTAATTCTCAAGGGGCTGGAAATTAAATGACTCAAGCCCGAATGAGTCGAGATGATAGTTGACATTGGTGTCGGGTTCAAACTGGATGTTGCCTTCCTGGTTATTTATAAAGCTTCCGATATTGTCAAAAACGACTTTTTCACCCTTTTCCAGTTTTTTCCTTACAGATGCCACATATTCTTCAACAAGATTTCTGGTATCGCCATAATTCATCTTTGCTGATTCAGATATTTTTCCTACAAGCAGACCGTCATTATGATTCAGGTTCCGGTTGAATGATATCTGTTTTACAGGAGGATGAAAAGTGGAGGTGCTTTTATCAATGCGGGCAGGAGTATAATTTCCAATAAATCCTCCGAACCCCGGTACGATAACGCAATCGTGGCTGAATAATAATTCGCGGATGAAAGCTGTAATATCCATCTCTTTTCTAAACTGTCAGTACAAAAATAATCAAATTTCTTTAAACCGGAAATAAATGCCGGGGAGCCTTAAAAGCGATCTGCCGATAATTTTAAAATGTGCAGCTAACATATTCTTCTTTCCCCCATGTCAGGCAGATTTTCGTCTAAAAACATTATCTTCGTGGTTCCATTAATCTAAACGGATGAGAGAGATTCAGATGGTCGACCTGAAGGCCCAGTACGAAAAAATCGGTGCTGAGGTCGACACTGCAATTAAATCAGTGCTCAATTCCACTGCGTTTATCAAGGGTCCTGATGTCAGGCAATTTGAAGAGGCCCTGAGCAGTTACCTTGGCGTAAGGAATGTCGTTTCATGTGCAAACGGAACCGACGCCCTTCAGATAGCCATGATGACCCTTGATATGAAGCCGGGCGATGAAGTGATCACTACAAACTTCACCTTCATTGCCACAGTGGAAGTTGTTGCCCTTCTCGGACTGAAACCTGTTCTTGCCGAACCGGATCCGTATACTTACAATATCTCTGCCGAATCGATCAGGAGGGCAATTACTCCGAGGACCAAAGCCATTGTTCCTGTCCATCTGTTTGGTCAGTGCGCCGACATGGATGCAATAATGAAGCTTGCAGCAGAGCATAACCTTTATGTAATAGAGGATTCAGCCCAGGCTACCGGCTCCGGATATATTTTCCCTGACGGAAGAATCAAAAAAGCCGGAACTATTGGAACTATCGGAACAACATCTTTCTTCCCCTCGAAGAACCTTGCCTGCTATGGCGACGGAGGAGCGATCTTTACTGATGATGATGTTCTTGCAAAAAGGTTCCGAAGCATAGCCAACCATGGAATGAAAGAGAGGTATCATTACAGTGATATCGGCATTAATTCAAGGCTGGATACCATCCAGGCTGCAATCCTGAGCGTGAAGCTTAAATATCTTGACCGTTTCAATGAGGCCAGGAGAGCTGCTGCAGATTTTTATGATGAGTCACTTTCAGGCTGTAATCAAATTATTGTTCCTGAAAGGGTTCCATATTCCTCCCATATTTTTCACCAGTATACTATAAGGGTAAAAAATGGTAAAAGGAATGCCCTGCGGGATTTTCTTACCGCTGCAGGCATACCCTCAATGATTTATTACCCTGGACCACTCCATATGCAGGAAGCATACAGATTCCTGGGATATAAGGAAAGCGATTTTCCAATAACTTCTGAATTATGCAGGGAGGTGCTTTCTCTTCCCATGCATTCCGACATGGAACAGGAACAGCTTAATTATATAGTACTTAATGTCTTGAAATTCTTCGAAAAACAATGATCATGGTAAAAGAATATTCTGCTCATGAAACAGCAGTCATTGACGAGGGCTGCAAAATAGGAAAGGGAACCAAAATATGGCACTTTAGCCATATCATGAACGGTTCGGAAATCGGAGAGAATTGTAATATAGGCCAGAACGTAGTTGTATCTCCCGGAGTGAAGCTTGGCAGAAATGTCAAGGTACAGAACAATGTCTCTATCTATTCCGGAGTTATATGCGATGATGATGTATTTCTCGGACCCTCAATGGTATTTACAAATATCATCAATCCCCGCAGTGAGATTATCCGGAAGGACTGCTATCTGGAAACCATTGTGGAAAAAGGTGCGACAATAGGAGCAAATTCCACCATCATATGCGGTATCATTATCGGGAGATATGCTTTTGTCGGGGCGGGTGCAGTTGTTACAAAAGATGTAAAACCATATGCCCTGGTGATGGGCAATCCGGCACGACAAACAGGCTGGATGAGCGAGTATGGCTATAAGCTCAGCTTCGACAAGAAGGGGTACGCCGTGTGTCCGGAAAGCGAAGAGAGGTACAGGCTTGATAAGGGTATTGTTTCTAAAATTTAGTAGATTTATTAATTCAAAAACAAGCATCCATGGAGAGCTCCCCAAAAAATTTCGGTTTGATTGGTGTGGCAGGATATATTGCAGTTCGTCATCTGAAGGCAATAAAAGATACCGGAAATAACCTTCTTGCCAGTCTCGATAAATTCGATAGTGTCGGAATCCTTGATAGTTTTTTTCCAAAGAGCGATTTCTTTGTTGAATTTGAACGATTCGACAGGCATTTTGACAAGCTAAAACGAACAGGAACAAAAATTGATTTCGTGAGCATCTGCTCTCCCAATTATCTTCATGATTCACATATACGTTTTGCCCTCCGCCATGGCGCTGATGCGATCTGTGAGAAACCTATTGTCCTCAATCCGTGGAACGTAGATGCACTCCAGGAAATAGAAAATGAAACGGGACGCAATATTTACACAGTTCTTCAGTCGCGCCTTCATCCAAGGATCATTGAGCTGAAGGAAAAGATCAGGAACGGACCAAAAAACAAGATTTACGATATCGACCTGACATATATTACCAGCCGCGGAAACTGGTATTATATCTCCTGGAAAGGAGACGTACAGAAATCAGGAGGAGTACCCACCAATATCGGGATCCATTTCTTTGATATGCTGAGCTGGATATTCGGAGGTGTAAAAAAGAATGTCGTTAACCTGTCACTTCCAAATAAAGCTGCCGGCTACCTTGAGCTTGAGAATGCCAGGGTAAGATGGTTTCTCAGCCTTGACTCCGGTGATCTTCCTCCGGCTGCAGTCAATAAAGGCCAGAGAACATACAGATCAATAGTTGTCGATGGCGAGGAAATTGAATATAGCGATGGCTTTACTGATCTCCATTCATTGACATATAAAGAAATTCTTGCAGGAAGAGGGTTTGGCCTGAAAGACGCCCGCCAGTCGGTGGAAATAGCTTATACGATACGAAACTCCAAACCTGAAGGTCTCACCGGGGATTATCATCCCATCTTAAAAACATTAAAGAATGTATAAGAAGCTTAAAAATAAGGAAACAAAACTTTCAGTTATCGGGCTTGGATATGTAGGGTTGCCAATTGCTCTTGAATTCGCCAAAAAAATAGATGTTATTGGCTTTGACGTCAAACCAGGCAGGATCGACAAGATGAAAAAGGGAATTGATCCGAGCAATGAACTCGCTCCCGCTTCTTTTAAAAATACCAATATTCTCTTTACCAGCGATCCTAAAGACCTTAAGGAGGCTTCCTTCCACATAATTGCTGTTCCCACTCCTACAAATATCTATAATCTACCCGACCTTTCTCCGGTTCTTAAAGCATCTGAGACGGTTGGAAGAATACTGAAAAAAGGCGATTATGTGGTATACGAATCAACAGTTTACCCGGGCTGTACCGAAGAGGATTGTATCCCTGTACTGGAAAAATATTCAAAAATGAAGGCGGGAAGAGATTTCAAGGTCGGTTTTTCGCCCGAAAGGATCAATCCCGGCGACCATAACCATACCCTTACAAAAATAATAAAGGTAACCAGCGGCTGTGACCCAGAGGCTGCCGAAAACATTGCAAAAACATATGAGCTCATCATTAAAGCCGGCGTGTTCAGGGCAAGCTCAATTAAAGTGGCTGAAGCGGCCAAAATCATTGAGAACACCCAGCGCGATATCAACATCGCTTTCATGAACGAACTTTCTCTTATATTTAACCGTCTTGGAGTAAATACTTTCGAGGTTCTTGAAGCTGCCGGGACAAAATGGAATTTTCTTAAATTCTATCCCGGACTTGTGGGAGGCCATTGCATCGGCGTTGATCCCTATTATCTTTCATATAAGGCAAAAGCTCTTGGTTATCATCCCCAGATGATCGATTCGGGCCGTTTCGTTAACGACAGCATGGGCAGATACATTGGGAAGCAGACCGTTAAAAAAATCATTGCCGCAGGAAAGAATCCGAATAATTCAAGGGTCCTTATACTCGGCATCACCTTTAAGGAGGATGTAACAGATATCCGCAACTCTAAAGTTGTCGATATAATTTCTGAACTGGACGATTTCGGAGTAACTGTCGATGTAATTGACCCGGCAGCCAGCCACGACGAAGTCAGGGAAGAATACAAGCTGGAAATGAAAAACGAACCGTCTGGAAAATATGATGCCATTATTCTGGCAGTAAGCCATAAAGAGTATCTCTCGCTGAGTGAAAAATGGTTTACTCCCCTCCTGAACAACGACGGAATAATTGTAGATGTCAAAGGGATACTTCGCAGACGGATCAGTAAACATACTTATTGGAGCCTCTGATGAAAAAAAAGATCTTAGTTACCGGCGGAACAGGATATATTGGATCTCATACTGCAGTCGAGCTTATTGAGGATGGATTTGAAGTTGTCCTTATTGATAATCTTCATAACTCCGAGGCAGAGGTTGCTGAAAGGATCGGAAAGATAACCGGTACAAAACCACGCCTTGAAGTCTTCGATATATGTGACAGGGAAAAGCTCAATGACTTCTTTCAAAGAAACATGGATGTCTCAGCAATCATTCATTTTGCAGCTTACAAAGCTGTTGGTGAATCAGTGAGCAAACCACTTGATTATTACTGGAATAACCTGGTCTCCCTTATAAACATCCTCGAGGGTATGAAGGATTATGCTGTTCCTGCAATTGTATTTTCATCTTCCTGCACTGTATATGGACAACCCGAAAAACTGCCTGTAACCGAAGATGCTCCGATTCAGCCTGCGATATCACCTTATGGAAATACAAAGCAGATAGGAGAAGAGATCATCAGGGATACCGTAGCTGCAAACAAAAACATAAGGGCTGTCTCCTTAAGATATTTCAATCCGATAGGTGCGCATAAATCAGCGCTCATAGGTGAGCTGCCAAGGGGTGTCCCGGAAAACCTTGTTCCGTTTATTACTCAGACAGCATTAGGTTTGAGGGATGAACTGAAGATCTTCGGCGATGATTATGACACTCCCGATGGTTCGTGCATCCGCGATTATCTTCATGTCGTTGACCTTGCAAAAGCTCATGTAATTGCAGTAAAGAGGATGCTGGAAAATAAAAACAAGTATGATTATGAGGTGTTTAACCTTGGCACAGGGCAAGGCGTGTCGGTACTTGAAGCTATTAAGTCATTTGAACGGGTCTCGGGAATTAAGCTGAAATATAAAATTACAGGCAGAAGAGCCGGCGATATTGAGAAAATATGGGCTGATCCCTCATTTGCAAACAGGGAACTGGGATGGAAGACTCTGAGCTCACTGGATGAAGCAATGAAAACAGCCTGGGAATGGGAGAAAGCCGTAAGGAAGAAAAACTGATCAATATGAACTGGGAAAAGACAATTCTGATAACCGGGGGAGCCGGTTTTATAGGGTCTCATGTTGTCAGGAGATTCGTTACCGGATATCCCTCTTACCTTGTTATAAATGCTGATAAGCTCACATATGCAGGGAATCTTGAAAATCTTGCCGACATTGACTCAAAAAAGAATTACTCTTTTGAAAAGATCGATATTGTAAATAAAGAATCAGTTCTTGGGCTCTTCAGTAAATACAACTTTGACGGGGTAATACATCTTGCGGCAGAATCGCATGTCGACAGGTCAATAACTGGTCCTGATGAGTTCGTATTTACAAATATAGTCGGAACCGTGAACCTTTTGAACGGAGCACTTACCTCCTGGAAGAATGATTTCAGAGAAAAGCTTTTCTACCATATTTCCACAGATGAGGTTTATGGTTCGCTCGGAAGCAAGGGGATGTTCACTGAGAAGACTGCTTACGATCCGAAAAGTCCCTACTCAGCTTCAAAAGCTAGCTCCGATCACCTGGCAAGGGCATATAATCATACATTTGGATTACCGGTTGTCATCTCCAACTGCTCAAATAATTACGGCCCAAATCAGTTCCCCGAGAAACTGATCCCGTTGGCAATAAATAATATAAAGAACAACAAGGCGGTACCAGTATATGGCAAGGGAGAAAACATACGTGACTGGCTTTATGTAGAAGATCATGCATCGGCTATAGATATTATTTTTCATAATGGAAAGCCGGGCGAGACATACAATATCGGCGGAAATAATGAATGGAAGAACATTGATCTCATAAGGTTGCTTTGCAGGATAATGGATAAAAAGCTCAACCGCGCTGCAGGCACATCAGAAAAGCTTATAACTTTTGTGAAGGACAGGCCGGGTCATGACATCAGGTATGCAATTGATTCCTCAAAGCTGCAGAAGGAGATGAAATGGTCGCCGATCCCGAAGTTTGAAGTGGGTCTTGAAAAAACCGTTGACTGGTACCTGTCAAACCAGAAATGGCTCGACGACGTCCTTTCGGGCGATTATGAAAAATACTATGATTCAATGTATTCAGGCAGATAGGAACCTATTCCTTTATCATCTTCATCCTGCCAATAAGCTCATCACCTAGAGCCGTTTTCTGTTTTATATGATCGCGGATTGCAGCAACCACGCTGTTTGATTCAAACTCTCCTCTCACCTGTTCAAAATCGAGCTTTTTAATTTCATCGCTCCCATCAATTCCAAATCCAGTCATCGATGAAAGGGTAAATTCCTTTCGTGCATCCTCATAGAGCAGGTTATCCAGGTCAACTACGCTTTTCTTCCATTTTCCAACGATCCTGATAACATCCTCAGATGTAAAGTCTGATATCTTCTTGGCCTCTTCCTTTTCAATTCTATCGCATGCCCATGTCCATTCATAATCATAATAGGAACCATGCATTTCCATGAATGCAATTTCAAGTGCATCAGGGGATTCAATTTTCCCCGATTCAATATTATCAAGAAGAGTATCAACCGACTGTTTCGGTGCAAGCAGGCCTGCAAGATCTACCCATTCTCCCTTTCCTGTTGGATTAACCGCAGCAAGTTGCTGTCTTAATTCCTTGTTTGTCCGGAAATCGGTTTTCTCAAGCCGTTTTATTATTGAGTTCCCGAGGAATTTGTTAATCCCGGTCTGGTAAAGTTCAATACCGCGTTCGAGGGCGCTTCCCTTTATTTTCATATTTCCCCAGGAGTACGAAGATGCATTTCCGCTTCCGTCTGATTTTATTCTGCGCAGAAGCTCCCTGCCATCGAACATCTTTCGAATGGTAAAAGGGCTCAGAAGGTTGAAGTTTACCTGGTCAATTTTGCGGGGATCTTTTCTCCTGTCGCGTTGAGGCCATTTCTGTGCATCCCTGATAGTTCCAACGCTCCGGAGGTTTATTCCGGGGACCAGGATGCTTTCGTCGTTACTTTCAATCAAGTATGAGAATGGAAGTGAAGTAGTGTCAGGGTTTTTGTAGTGCCTTCCCATCACAAGGGTGAAGGGACCGATGCGTGCAGGCCATAGCAGGTAGGAATCGCTCGTGGTTTTTGAACCACGCTCCATGATACCCTGGTGTATTGGTCCCAGCTTATACATATGATTGCTCTGGTTTGAACCGCTTCCTGCGTTCATGAAGGAAAAAATTCCGGAAATCAGCAGCGTCGACTTATGATGCGTTACAGTATATGGCCCGGCAAAAATGGAACAAGCCTCGCCATGATATCCCCCGCAGTTTGCAAAGAAAAGAGAGTTTTCTGCCGAATAGTGTTTCCCGAGAACAGTCCCCTGGCCGATGAAGCACTTGTCAACAAGAGTTGATTCTGTGACCACCGATCCTGATGAGGCAATAAAATGTTTCATTATTACCCCTGGGCCAATAAAAACAGGATCCTCCATGCAACTGTTGACAGATCCTTCATCAAGGCTCATCGCTCCATCAACATGGCTGAAGGGACCAAATTTCACGTTTCTTATGCTGCTGCAATTTATTATACTTGATCTGATGCCTATCGTGCCAATTGAAGATGAATGTGATGCAGTATAATCATCTACCATTTTCCCGATGATTGAAATGGCTTTGCTTCGATGACGATAGAGAGCTATTATATAGGCTTCATGAGCCGACAGCCGGTCATGTATCCTTACCATTCTTCCTCCTGTTTCATTGAGCACAGCTACCGGCGTGCCGTTGCCAAATCCGGATATGCCTTCCGTGACTATTTTGCCGCAGTTTTTTATTATGACCCCGTCTGAAATATCGTAGTTGGCTATGTAGTCTCCTATATTGCTGATTATAACATCCGATCCGATAGTACAGTTATGAATACGGCTATTTATAATGCCGGATGAAATACTGACGCCTGCCTCATCCGTTACTGAGCCTTTAAGAGCTCCTATCTTTATCCCGCCGGAAAAAATAACATTTCTGCACCTTGCCGGATCAAATCCGTCTATAACCTTGACATTATTCCAGTCGTCAGCTGAACAGCCATTCGAAGTCAGAATCCTGATTTGGTCGCCGGAAAGATTCCTGTAATTTTTTCCCTGGCTCATAATGTTCTGGATATACCGGTTATTCTACAGTAACTGATTTTGCAAGGTTTCTTGGCTGATCAACATTGCAGCCTCTGAGTACAGCAATATGATAAGATAAAAGCTGAAGAGGAATGACAGCCAGAAGGCCTGAGAAAACGGTCATTGTTTCCGGAACTTCAAGCACATAATCGGCCATTTTCCTGATTATCTCATCTCCTTCAGTAACGATTGCGATGACCTTTCCTTTCCTTGCCTTTATTTCCTGAATATTGTTAATGATCTTTTCGTAAGTGTCGTCTTTGGTGGCGACGACAACCACTGGCATATTATCGTCGATAAGCGCAATGGGGCCGTGCTTCATTTCTGCAGCAGGATAACCTTCTGCATGAATGTATGAGATCTCCTTAAGCTTAAGGGCTCCTTCGAGAGCTACCGGAAAAAGGTAGCCTCTTCCCAGGTAAAGAGCGTTATGAGTATTTTCGAACATTTTTGCCAGGGCAAGGGCCTGTTCATTGACCTTCAGTGCTTTCTCTATCTTGGAAGGGATGGAAACAAGTTCAGTAATAAGTTCTTTATAGAATAAATCAGAGATGATCCCTTTAAGATGACCGATCTCGAAAGCCATCATGGCCAGGACAGTAACCTGTGATGTGAAAGCTTTTGTTGAAGCAACACCTATTTCAGGGCCGGCATGAGTATAGACACCTGCGTCTGTTTCCCGGGGAATGCTGCTCCCTACGACATTGCATATCCCGATTACCTTGGCTCCCTTCTCTCTTGCAAGCTTAACTGCTGCAAGGGTATCGGCTGTTTCTCCGCTCTGGCTGATTGCAATAACGATATCTCCTTTACGGATAATCGGGTTCCTGTAACGAAATTCCGATGCATATTCTACTTCAACGGGGATCCTGGTATATTCTTCAAAAATGTACTCGCCAAGAAGTCCTGCATGCCAGGAAGTACCACAGGCTACGATTATAATCCTTTCAGCCTGCGACATCGTATCAAGTACATCATGCAGTCCTCCGAGCATTATTCCCGACCTGTCGGGAAGCACTCTTCCCCTGAAGGTATCATGAATAGCCCGGGGCTGCTCGAATATCTCCTTTAGCATGAAATGAGCAAAGCCTTCCTTGTCAATCTCCCCGATCTTCAAATCGAGCTCTTTAATATCAGGCTCTATCAATTCATTCTTCAGGGTCTTAAAAATTATCTGATCTTTTTTGAGGATAGCTATATCGTCGTCGTTCATGTAAACAACCTTCTGTGTATATTCAACTATCGGAGTGGCATCTGAAGCAATGAAGTTCTCTCCATCGCCAACACCTATTACAAGCGGGCTTCCCCTTTTTGCAGCAAAAATCTTATCGGGTTCCTTGGTGCAGATAATTCCAAGGCCGTATGCTCCCTGAACTCTGTTCAGAGCAAGTGTAATTGCCTGTTCTGCTGTCAGGTCTCCTTCGATATAAAGATGTTCGATCAGATTGGCCAGAACCTCGGTATCTGTCTCGCTGGCAAAAACCACTCCCCTGCTCTGAAGGTGTTTTTTCAGAAGGGAATAATTTTCAATTATCCCGTTATGCACAACGACAAAATTACCCTTGTATGAGATCTGGGGATGAGCATTCAGCTCATTAGGCTCTCCGTGTGTTGCCCACCTTGTATGCCCCATGCCTATCGTACCATCAAAATTTGATTTATTGACTATCTCCTCAAGGTCTTTCACTCTGCCCTTGCATTTAAATATTTTTGTTTCGCCATTAACAAGCACCATACCGGCGGAATCATATCCGCGGTATTCAAGACGCTTTAATCCGTTAATGATAATGTTACGGGCAGGCCTAGACCCAATATAACCGATAATTCCGCACATAAAAGACTAACTTCAGATTGTGTGTACGAATTTAGTAATTTGGTTCTGAAAATCTAGAACTTAGTATAAGTAAATTCAAATTTTACCCGCCTGGGGTTATTGTTGGCTGTAAGAATTGCGTTATA
>Ga0182027_10010378_pt1 | contig 13267 bp, 9 predicted proteins | sample 712E1DmetaG_FD_121300 | JGI IMG/M metagenome (GOLD analysis project Ga0182027, IMG submission 121300) | Permafrost microbial communities from Stordalen Mire, Sweden - 712E1D metaG (Illumina Assembly) | ecosystem: Environmental > Terrestrial > Soil > Wetlands > Permafrost | place: Sweden...
CCGCCGCCCCAGCGCGCCACGATCTGGGCGTGCTCGGTGAGCAGGTCAACGACCTTGCCCTTGCCTTCATCGCCCCATTGAGCGCCGACGACAACTACAACTGGCATCTTGTTCTCCGCTGGCGGTGGCGTACAGGATTGAACGACGTACCCGCGAGCCACTGCTTTCTAGTACATGTCATGGTGGAATCAAAGCGGAACGGGACCAATTGTCGAGGTGCCCTTGTAGATGCGGGCCGCGTTGGTGTGTCCGTGCCGGTGCCAGCGCAGGTAGAGCTGGGCCAAATGAAACATGATTTCGTCGCGATCGGTGCCCGCGGCCAGCGCGCCGTCGACAAAATCGAGCACCTCGCTGCGCGCGTCGCGCGGATGGAAGAGGAAGGTCTTGGCGAAGACCGGCTGCTCGCCGTCCCACACCACGCGCGCCTCGACCAGCGCGCCCACCTCGAAACCGATGGTGCTGCGGCGTTCGACCACGCGAAAGCGCGCCCCGCCCAGCACATCTTCCAGCTCGATGGCGTTGCCGTCCACGTGCGCGATGTCGAACAGGCTGCGATGGCTCCCCGCCAGGCTGGCCAGGGCTTGCAGCCGCTCGATGGAACCCGACGCGGAACTTGGCCGAGCCTGCGCATCTTCGAGCGCGGCGATCACCGGCGGCACCCCTGACACCAAGGGCCGCTCGATCACGTACCACTCCAAGAACGAGACCGTGCGGGCCTCGTGCACCTCGGCGTCGTCCTCGAAAACTTTGCCCGAGCGGGTGAAGTATTCCTCGCGGGCCGCCGTGATCTCGGCCTGGTAGCCCGCGCCGGCGAACCTCGACGCCAGCTCGTCGAGCAAGGTGTGAATGAGGCCAGGAGCGGGGAGCCCGGCCGAGGACTCGGACGAACTCACCGCCGGGCTTCGTCCATCAGTTTGACGAAGCGATCGAACAGATAGCTCGGGTCGTTGGGACCGGGCGACGCTTCGGGGTGGTATTGCACGCTGAAGATGGGCAGACGATCGTGGCGCATGCCCTCGACGGTGTTGTCGTTCAGGTTGATGTGGGTCAGCACGGCCTTGCCGGCCAGCGAATCCACGTCCACAGCGAAACCGTGGTTCTGCGAGGTGATTTCCACCTTGCGCGTGGTCAGATCCATGACCGGATGGTTGGCGCCGTGGTGGCCGAACTTGAGCTTGTAGGTCTTGCCGCCCAGGGCAAGGCCGAGAATCTGGTGACCCAGGCAAATGCCGAACATGGGCCGACCGGCGCGACATAGCTCGGCCGTGGCCTCGACCGCGTAGGTGACCGCCGCGGGATCGCCGGGGCCGTTGGAAAGGAAGATTCCGTCGGGTTTCTGGGCTAGGACGTCTTTCGCCGAGGTCTGCGCAGGCACGACGGAAACGCTGCAACCCGCGGCGCGCAGGCGGCGCAAGATGCCGCGCTTGATGCCGAAATCGTAGGCCACCACGCGGTGGCGCACCGGCGGATCGCTCTTCGGGTTGCCTGGCGTTTGCCACAGACCCTCGTTCCAATCGTAGGGTTTTGTCGACGTGACTTCCTTGACCAGGTCACGGCCTTCGAGCGACGGGTGCATGCGCGTGCGTTCGACCGCAGCGGCCGGGTCGGCCACGTTGCGTGTGATAAGCGCGCGCTGGGCGCCGCCCATGCGCAAGCGCCGGGTGACCGCGCGGGTGTCGATACCCGCGATGCCGGCCACGCCGTGCTTGGCCATGAAATCCGGTAGGCTTTCTTGCGCGCGCCAGTTCGACACACGCGAGGCCAGATTGCGCACCACGAAGCCGGCGCAGAATGGGTGCGCGGATTCGTAGTCTTCGAGGTTGACGCCGACGTTGCCGATCTCGGGCGCGGTCATCATCACGATTTGGCCGCGATATGACGGATCGGTAAGGATTTCCTGATAGCCGGTGATGGCGGTGTTGAAGACCAGTTCGCCGGCTTGGTCGGCCGCGGCTCCGAACGCGGTGCCACGATAGACGCTGCCGTCTTCCAAGGCCAAAAGCGCGGGCGAAATGTTCTGTGCGTCGTCAGCCAACGAGTTTCTCCTCTGCGAATGCGATGTTTCCGGCAACGATGGTGAGCATAGCCCGGCCGCGCATGTTGCGCCCGCCAAAGGGCGAATTGCGCGAGCGCGAACGGAAACGAGTTGGGTCGCACACCCATGCCACTTGCGGATCCACGACGGTCACGTCCGCCACCGAGCCCGGGGCGAGCGTGCCGCCGGCCAGACCGAGGATCTTCGCAGGTGCCGCCGACATGCGCGCGAAGAGCGCCATGGGCGTGAGGACATTGGCGTGGACCAATTCGAGACACAGGCCGAGCGCCGTTTCGAGGCCGATCATACCGGACGCTGCCAGTTCGAATTCCACGTCCTTTTCCACCGACGAATGAGGCGCGTGGTCGGTGGCCACGGCATCAATGGTTCCGTCGGCCAGCGCCTCGCGCACGGCCGCCACGTCGCTGGCGCTGCGCAGAGGTGGATTCACGCGCGTCGAAGTGTCGTAGCCGGCACAGGCCTCGTCGGTCAGCGTGAGGTGGTGCGGGGTCACCTCGCAGGTCACGGGCAGGCCGCGCCGCTTGGCCTCTCGGACCAGGCGCACGGTATCGGCACAGCTGGCATGGGCCACGTGGTAGCGAGCGCCCGTCAGCGCCACCAGTTCGAGGTCACGTGCCACCATCGACGATTCGGCCGCGGCTGGTTGGCCGCGCAGACCGATGCGCGTCGACGCCGCGCCCTCGTGAGCCGGGCCGCCCGCGGACAGGCAGGTGTCCTCGGCGTGCTGGATGACGACCAGGCCGAGACCGCGCGCGTATTCCAGCGCCCGCCGCATGACCTCACTGTTCATCACGCTCTTGCCGTCGTCGGAAACCGCGACAATGCCGGCGTCCAGCATCTCGCCCATTTCGGCCAGGGTCTCGCCCTTTTGTCCGAGGGTGATGCAGCCGATGGGATAGACGCGAACCGCGCCGACCTCGCGCGCCCGGCGCACCATCAGTTCGGTGACAGCGCGATTGTCGTTGGGCGGAGCCGTGTTGGGCATGGCGCACACAGCGGTGAATCCGCCAGCAGCCGCGGCGGCGGTACCCGTCTCGATGTTCTCTTTGTATTCCTGGCCGGGCTCGCGCAGGTGGGTGTGCAGATCGATGAGGCCCGGCACGACCCACCTGCCAGACACATCGATGATGCGCGTATCCTTGGCCGCGGCGATGCCGGGCTCGACCCGGACCACCTTGCCGTTCTGCAAGAGCACGTCGGCGTTTGCGTCGAAATTGCGCGCCGGATCGATCACGCGTCCACCGCGCAGAAGAATGTCAGCCATGAAAAACGCTCCTCACATAGGGCTTTGCAAGCGCACCTGTCAAGATCGACGCCACCATCTAGTCCATCTACTCTGTCGCGTCGCTGCCACCGCCGAGCAAGTACAGCACGGCCATGCGGATGGCCACGCCGCGCGCGACCTGATCCAAAATTACCGACCGCGGGCCGTCGGCGACCTCGGGCGAGATCTCGACGCCGCGATTCATGGGCCCGGGGTGCATGACGATGGCGTCGGGCTTGGCCAGGGCCAGGCGGCGCGGGTTGAGACCGAAGTAGCGCGCATATTCACGCGTATTGGGAAAGCGACCGCCAGCTTTGCGTTCGAGCTGAATGCGCAACATCATCACCACGTCCGCGCCTTCCAGCGCCGGCTCGACGCGATCGAAGGCTTCCACGCCCAGACTCTCGATGCCAAGGGGCAATAGCGATCGCGGGCCAGCCACGCGGACCTTCGCCCCCAGCTTGCGAAGCGCGAAGATGTTCGAGCGGGCCACGCGGCTGTGATCGATGTCGCCGCAGATGACCACGGTGAGCCCTTCGATCTTGCCCTTGTGGGCGCGGATCGTCGAAGCATCGAGCAAGGCTTGCGTCGGGTGCTCGTGCTGCCCGTCGCCGGCGTTTACCACTGCGGCCTTGATGTGCTTGGTCAGCAGGTACGCCGAACCCGCCTGAGCGTGGCGAATCACGACGATGTCTGGGCTCATGGCATCGAGGTTGGTCGCGGTGTCAATGAGGGTTTCGCCCTTGGTCGTCGACGACGAGGACGCTGTGAAGTTGATTCCGTCGGCGGACAGACGCTTGGCCGCGATCTCGAACGACGTGCGCGTACGCGTGGACGGTTCGAGAAACAGGTTGATCACCGTCTTGCCACGCAGGGTGGGCACCTTCTTGATGGGGCGCTCGGCGATTTCCAAAAAACGCTCGCCGTGGTCGAGGATGGTCGTGATCTCCTCGGCCGAAAGGTGCTCCATGCCGAGCAGATGCTTCTGGGAAAATGGCAGGGACGCGCTCATGGTCCGCTCCTTTCGCGCAACACCACGCGATCGGCCTCGCCGCGCTCGCTGAACATCACCCGCACGGACTGGTCGGCCGTGGTCTGCAGGCGCACACCCACGTAGTCAGGTTGAATGGGCAGCTCGCGCCGCCCGCGGTCGACCAGCACGGCAAGCTGAACACCGCGTGGCCGGCCGTAGTCGGCCAGCACGTCCATGGCCGCGCGCACCGTTCGCCCGGTGAAGAGCACGTCGTCGATCAGAACCACGGTGCGTCCGTCGATGGTCTTCTTCAAATCGGTCGGCCCGATCTCGGGTTTGGTCAGGCCCAGAAAGACATCGTCACGGTAGAGCGCGATGTCGATGGCACCCAAGTCCGGACGTTTCTCGCCGCCTTCGACCAGCAGCTTCACCATGCGTTCGGCCAACAGCGCACCGCCCGTGCGAATGCCGACGAAGTAGGCCTCGTGTCCGTTGCGCTCGACGATTTCGAAGGCGATCCGCCGCACCACACGAGCCATGGCCACGGCATCCAGGATTTCGGAACGTTCGACCAAATTGCGTTCGGGCGGCGCTGGGCGAAGCTTCATTTTCCGCGTTTCTCCTGTTGTGCCGTTGCGGCCAGGAGGGATAACGCCCGACCCGCGCGCGTCTGTCAAGCGTCGATTTGAGCGGCGCGGTTTCGGAAGAAACCACATGCCGCCTACGATCAGGTGCCGCGATGGACGCATCGAGATCGAGCCAGCCGCCCAACACGTGACCCGTGCAAAGAAGGGTCGCGTGGCGGTGGCCCTAGCGCGTTTTCGTCAAATAAATAGGAGGAATTCGCGCGAATTCGTCTCATTCCCGACAGTGTCGCGTCAACCTATTGGGGCTTCGTTCCGTCCCCGTTCTTCCTCTGCGCCCTCTGCGCTCTCTGCGGTGAATCTTTCCGCCCGCAATTTCTCGACCGCCACCGGATCCACCTTTTCACCCTCGGCCGTTGCGTACAGCCCCATTCTCACGATCTCGCAGCCACCGGGTGCGCCTTCGCCGAAGAAGGCCTCGATCACTTCGACGGGGCGCGCGCTGCCGAGGGCGCTGACCACCAGGCCGAAGAAGAGTACCCGCTCGCTCTCCTCCACCGGCCAGCGAAGCTTCTCGGCCAGCAATTGCCGCTCTTCCCCCCCCGCCGCTTTGGCGAACACGATGCTCTTGCGCACGTCGCGGGTGTTGCCGCGGTCGGGCCTTCGGCTGTCGCTGCGCTCGCGGCGGGTCGCAAGCAAGGGCTCGCCAGCATTCCACAGCTCTTCGGCCGCGCTTGCTGACAGTCCCTCGGGCAATCGAACCGCGTAGTGCGATTCGGTGAGCACGCGGCCGAGCGGCAAATCGCCGTCGACCAGCGCCGCGGCGGCGAGAAAATCAATCCCGGGTGGCGACACCATCCGAAGCCGGCGCAGAATCTCATCGGGCGTCACTCTGTCCACCAGCTTCACGTCGAGGAACTCACCCAGCGACGGAATGCCGAGCCCAAGCGCCGGTCCGAAAGCCAAGCTGGGCTTGGGATGAAACCCCTTTGAATAGTAGATCTCAAGTCCCGCGCGGCGGAAGGCGCGCGGCAGGTGGCGGACCAGATCCAGGTGGGCGAGGAAGGCAGCGGGGCCGAGCTTGCTGTAGCGCAGGCGGAAACGCGCGGGCTCGTTTTGCTTGGAATCGGTCGCTGGCCGAGGCGAGTTGTGCCGGCCTCCCCCTTGGCCGCTTCGCCGCAGGCTGGGCAGCGGCGCGCGCGGCGACCAGGCGTTCATCCGGCGCAGGAAAAACAGACGCTGGTGTTTCATCTCATCGAGGTCGCACGCGACGCCGCAGTCGTAGCAAACCAGCTTGCGCTCGGCGGCGGCTTCGGCGTCGGACACGTTGGCGGGGTGGAGAAGCTGCCCAACCGGCTTTCCGCACGGGGGCGACAACTTGCCCTTCATCGCCTTGTACAGCTCTTTGCGCAGGAATTCATCCTCGACGCCCACGTCGATGTGGTCCCAGGGCAGCCGCGCGGCCTCGGGAATCGCGCCGAGGTAGCGCTCGGGATCGAAGCCATGCGCGTCCCGCTCCTCGGCCATGGACTGCTCCCACAGATCTGCGCGGAAGGCTTCGCTCCACCCGTCGAAGCGGCAGCCGAGCTGGAACGCGCGCTCCAGAACTTCGGCGCAGGCGCGGTCGCCGCGCGCGAAGATGGCTTCCAGATGCGACTGCGTGTTCTCGTGGACGCGCAGCTCTACGCGCAGGCGGTGCGCGTGCTCGGAGAGAAGCCGGTGCTTGCGCGCCGTCTCGTCGCGACTGTCCATGGCCGCCCACTGGAAAGGCGTGTGCGGTTTGGGCACGAAGGTCGAAACCGCGGCCGACACCTTGGCAGCGCGCAGGTAGCGCCGTCCGATGGCTTGGACGCGCGCGGCGGTCTCGACGATGCCGATGACGTCTTCGTCCGTTTCCGTGGGCAGGCCGATCATGAAGTACAGCTTCATGCGCTGGTGTCCACGCGAGAACACCCGCTGTGCGGATTCCAGAATGTCGTCCTCGGTGACGTTCTTGTTGATGAGGTCGCGCATGCGCTGCGTGCCGGCCTCGGGCGAAAAGGTGAGGCCCGTGATCCCGCCCGCGGCCAAGTCGCCCAGCAATTCCTCGTCGAGGCCGTAGGCGCGCAGCGAGGATACCGACAGCGACACCTTGTCGTCGCGCAACCTCGCCATGGCCCGGCGGACCAGGGGTGTCACGCACGAGTAGTCGGCTGGCGAGAGCGAGGCCAGCGAGGTTTCGTCGTAGCCGCCTTTGCAAATCCCGCCCATTAGGGCGTCGATGACCGCCACCGGATCGCGCTCGCGCACCGGCCGGTAGATCACGCCCGCCTGGCAGAAGCGGCAGCCTTCGGTACAGCCGCGCGCGATCTCGACCGCCATGCGATCGAAGACCGCCTCGGCGTGGGGCAGCGGCGAATCGTCTGGGAATGGAAAGCGGTTGAGATCCTTCACCCAGGCGCGACGGGTGCGCTTGGAAACGCGCACATCGCTAGGATGGAAACCCTGGGAGGGTTTCCATTCCTTCCCGCGATGGTCCGCGCCGAGCAAAGCTCGGCGGCTCCCCAAGCGAATGGGTTCGCCGACGACAACGAATCCTGTCGCCTCGTCGCGCTCGGTCGCATAGAGCGCCGGAACATAGAGCGGATATTTGCCGGCCAGGCGCGCCAGGATTTCCAGGCGCGGAAGCTTCGCTCGGCGCAACTCCGCGACCTCCAGGCACAGCGCGGGCAACAGTTCTTCCGCCTCGCCGATGAAGAAGGCGTCGATGAATGGCGCCAGTGGCTCGGGGTGGGTGGCGACCGGTCCGCCCGCCAGGATCAACGGATGTGCATCTACCCTCGCCGCCGACCGCAGCGGCAGTCCGCCCAAATCGAGAATGCTCAGCACGCCGGTGAAGTTCAGTTCGTACTGCAAAGAAAACCCAACAACATCGAAATCGCCAAGCGGACTTGCCGTTTCCAGCGTGAAGAGCGGTAGCGATCGGCTACGCAGCTCTTTCTCCATGTCGAGCCACGGCGCGAACACGCGCTCGCACGCGATACCGTCCGCCTTGTTGAGCAGGCCGTACAGAATCTTGGTTCCCAGGTGCGACATACCGATGTCGTAGACGTCGGGAAAGGCCAGGCACACCCGCGCCCGCGCGGTCGCCAGATCGATGCGCCGTTCGCCGTATTCGCCGCCCGCGTAGCGCGACGGTTTTTGCACCTGGGCCAAGAACGCGGCGTAGGGATGGCGGTCGGAGGTCGGTGACATCGGCCGAAGTGTAGCAGCGCGCTTCCCGTCGGCCCGACTACATCCCGCCTTGCATGATGAGCGGGAAATTGGTCGCGTATTCCTCGGAACTGGGCGGAAACACCCAGCGCTTGACCGCGCTCTTGATGCACGGCTCGACCAGGATGAAGCTCGACGGGGCGTTGATCACGACCCGTTGCACGACCCCCGAGGTTCCGATAGAAACCGTCACGTCGATGCGCCCGCTGGTCAGGTGATTGTCCACCTTCAGTGCCCGCTCGTAACAGGACTTCAGGCCGGCCTGGTTCGCCTTGCTGCGCACGACCGCGCTGATCTGCGACTGTGAGACGCTTGCCTTGGGCTCGTCGAAGGGATTGGGCCGATGTGGCTCGGTGGGCTTGCTCGTCGGTTTTGGCTCTGGCTGATGCGCGGGTGCGAGAGCCACCTCCACGTGGCGCGACGACTTGCCAGCGCCGCGCTTGCCGCCCGAGCGCACGTTTTGCGCGGTTTTTTCTTGGTGGGCTGCTGGCTCGGGCTTGGGTGGCTCGACGACAACGGGTTTGGGCGGCGGCTCGACCGCGGGCGGCTCCGTCGGCGCGGCGGGCACGGGCTCGATGTCAGGGACCTTTCGACTGTCCATGCGCAAAGTCACCATGACGATCAAGAGGACCAACGCCACGATCGCACCAGCCGCCACGACGTACTTTTTCCCAGGGCGCGCGGGGCCCTTCCCGAAATCAGAGGCGGAGGGAGATGGAAAAGTCGCCGAATCTGGCGGGGTGACGATCTCGGGAAAAACTTGCTGTGGGCTACTTGGTGGTTCGCTGATGGAGCCAGCCTGAATGACCTCGGAGAAACCGCCCAAGTCGGACTGATCAGCGGAAATAGCGGGCACCGCGGGCATGCTACGAGAGCTGGTGGCCGCGCTTGCTGGCGGAAAGTGAATCGCGGGCGCGAAGGCTGGATAGCTTGCCGAAACGGAGGGTGCCGGTAGTTTCACGGCGGCTGGAAGGTTCGCCGACGCGGAGGGTGCCGGCAGTTTCACGGCGGCCGGAAGGTTTGCCGATGCGGAGAGTGCCGGCGACCGCGAGGCGGCCTTCACTGACACGGGCGGCAATGGCTGCGCGGGCGGCGGCGTCTTGTCGGATTCGGCAGAGGCCGGTGCGGACAAAAGCGCGGATTCCAAAAGGTTCTTGCTCTTCTTGGTGGTGACATCCGCGAAGCTGTCCTTGCCCGATTCCTTGGACAGATCCTGGATGTTCTTCGCCTTCTTGGTGGTGATGTCCGCGAACAAGGCTGGCTCGGTGTCGACGGCGAAGTCCCCAGAGTCGGAAATGGTCGCGGACCGTGACCCAAGTGGCTTGCCTGGAAAAATGGGCTGCGGCTTCTCAGGCGCCTTCGCCGATTTTGCGACTGACGCTGGCATGGCCGCGACCTTGGGAGGCGCGGCGGGCGGCGGTGCTTTCGGCGGCTCGGGCGGCGGTGGGGGTGGCGACGGTGGCGGCCTTAGAAGGCTCAGCTCTCGGGCGATGACCGACACTTCCTCCGACGGCTTCCACCCTGGCATCCCTTCCTTCCAGACGTGGACCTTCTTGCCCGGCTCGGCGGCCAGGATCTTCCGAGCGACTTCCGTACGCACGAAGGGACCGCTGCGAACGCCAGCGATGGCCAAGTACCATTCCGCGCGGCCACCGAGAGGATGGGGACCATCTTCGACGGGAGGAGGCGGCGGCGGACCGGCGGCGGCCTTGGGCCTCGCGGACGGCGCAACCTTGAGTCCGCTCGACGGAGGCGCTTTGGGTGCGCTGGCCGAGGCCGCTTTGCGCGCGCCGGTCGGGGCCGCTTTGGGTGCGCTGGTCGAGGCCGCCTTGGGCGCGCTGTCGGTCGCGGCCACATGGGGACTGCTGACCGCGGTCTTGGCCGCCTCGAAGTGCTCGGACGCGGCCGACCCGTCTATGTTCGATGGGCCCGCCGCGCCCGCCGCGCCGCCCGAGGCCGACGCATGTTCGCCCTGGACGACAATGACATTGCCGCAGGTTTTGCAGCGAATGCGCAGGATTTTCTGCCTGACCTTTTCATCCGCGATCGAATAGCGGGTCTGACAGCGGTCGCAGACGAACTTCATCCTAGATCCTGGAAGGTCCTCGAACGGTCAGGGTAGCACAGACGCAGCAACCGATGCACATCTGGCGACCAGCATGGCGGTGTTTTCGTGCGCATAGGGAAACACCACTAAGACCCGCGTAGCCACCAGAGCAGCCCCACGGCCAGGACTGCCGCTAGAACGATTCCGGCAACAACGACCCCGTTCCAGCGCCGGGGCACCCGGTCCGGAACATCGTCGCGTGGCGAACTCGGCTCCACCTTGGCAACCGCCTTGGTCTTGGCGCCCCCCGACTTCGGTGCTGCCCCCTCTTTGTGTTTGGCGTCCGCTTCCGCCGCCGCTTCCAGATCGCTCGCGGATTCGGAAAACAGCGATTCAGGCTCGCTCTTGCTCGTTGTGCCGCCAGAATCACGCTTTGCGACGTCCGCCGGACCTTCGAATTCATTCGCGGATTCGTTCATGGCCTGGCTCGGCTCTCCCGGCGTTCCGGCGCTAGTCGTTCCAACATCGGCCCAGACGCCGAGCGCCGAAGCGCGAAGCGCCCTGGCCAAGACAGCGCCTGGCCCCTCGGATTGCTGGACGTCGAAATCCAGATCCGCCTGGTCGGCCTCGGCGCTGTCGCTGCCCTCGACGAACGCCTGCGCCCGGCGGCGGCCTGAATCGGAGATAAGCGCGTCCGCTTCCTCCGAAAAGATCTTGGCCACGTAGTCCGCCATCTGGAAGTTGTTGCGCAGGTGGGCACTGGATCGGGCCAGGAAATTTTGAAGATCTTCGTGCAGCTCGGTGGCTGACTGGTAACGATCCTCTGGCTTCTTTTCCAGCGTACGCAGGACGATAAGTTCCAGATCGGCCGGATATTCGCGACGGACGAAGGTCGGCGGCTTGGGCCGCTCCTCGACGATGCGCTTGACCGCCACCTCGCGCGGACCCCGCCACAAGCGCCGGCCGAGAGTGATTTCGTAGAGAATCGTCCCTAGACAGAAGATGTCCGAGCGACCGTCGATGGGCGTCCCCCGTACTTGTTCGGGGGACATGTACGTGACCTTGCCCGGACGCGCCCCGGACTCTTGGACCACGGACAGCCCCTGCCTGGCGATGCCGAAATCGATCAGCTTCACCTGGCCGGTCGTGCCGATGAGCACGTTGGTGGGCGAGATGTCCCGGTGGACCACGCGAAACGGCTCGCCCGTGCCGCCGTTGCCGTCGTACATGTACGCGAGCGCGCTGGCGATTTCGGCCGCGATGAACACGCCGACCTCGACCGAAATCGACTTGGTCACCTGAATCGCGCGCTTGGCCAGTTCGGTCAGGGTGCGGCCAGAGATGTGCTCCATCGCGATGAAATGGCGACCATTTTCCTCGGCCACGTCGAATACGTCCACGATGTTGGGATGGTTCATGAGCGCCGAGATGCGGGCTTCGGCCAAAAACATGTTGACCACCTCGGGATGCTCCTCCCAGCGCGTTTGCAGCACCTTGAGGACAAGATCCTTCTTGAACCTGCCCATGGCTTCTTGGCGAGCCAAAAAGATTTCCGCCATGCCACCGGTCGCCAGATGCTCGACGATGCTGTAGCGCCCAAGTTGGGTTCCAATGAGCTCTTTGGGTGTTGACATGCTGACTTCTGGCTCGCTTCTGGGCCGGACCCTATCATTGTGAGTTGGCCGCGTCGATGGCTCACGCAACAAGGCGAAGAGGCATGGTTGCCCCTCCGCCTCTGGCACATTCGATGACTAGGCTAGCCGCCGGTGGGCGCGCCGCCGTCGACCGAGCCAGTTGAGCTGCCGCTGTCGGTGCCGCCGTCTTCCTGGTCGGCGAATTCAACCGTGACCTTGGCGCGGCCGTTCTTGTACAGGGTCAGCGTCACGCTGGAGCTGCGGCCTTGTACGATGTTGACTGTCTTCTCGTCGCTGATCCACATGGGAACGGTCGATTTGGTGACGCTGGTGCAAGCCCCGGAATAGGCGTTGGCGGAGAAGACCACGGCACCAACCGGTAGACCGGTCAAAGCCTGGGAAAGAGTGTCACCCGGTACGACATCAAAGTCGCTCACCGAGGAGCGAAACTCGCCTGCCGCCGTGACGCGAATGCAATTCACGTTGTCAGGAATGTTTGCCAGCGAAAGCATGGCCTGGCCGGTCTCTTCGGGTTGCGAAGCGGAGTCGTTGTCGCAGCCAGGGCTGGCCACCGTGGCCAACAGCACGAGCGCGGTGGCGAGCGTGTGAGTGGTGGCGGGCTTTGCCCGACGGCACTCACCGCGGGAGTTGGTAAGAACCCTCTCAGGGTTCTTACTTAGGCGACACATCGAGGTGGAAACATTGCGGAAGAAGTTGCGATTGGGGTTCATGGTCGGGCCTCCTGATTTGGGTTGAAAAGAACAGGTAGGTTCTCGGTCCGACCGAAAAGAAGTTGCTTGCCGACCGAAAGAAAGTTGCTTGCCGCGCACAAAGAAAGTTGCTTGCCAGCTGAACTCCTCGTCCGCGTTGACTCTGCCCCCTTGGCAGACTAGCTTGCGACCCATGAAGGTCGTCGATGAACCGCTATCAGTCTCGGATCCCAGGGTCTATGACCTGGTGCGCGCGGAAGAGCGCCGGCAGGCCGAGAAAATCCGCCTGATCCCTTCGGAGAACTACGTCTCGCGCGCCGTGCTCGAGGCCTCGGGCTCGGTCTTCACCAACAAATACAGCGAGGGCTACGCCCAGAAGCGCTACTACGAAGGTCAGCAAAACGTCGACCCCCTGGAATCGCTGGCGCAGGAGCGCGCTTGTGCGTTGTTTGGCGCCGAACACGCCAACGTGCAGCCATACTCAGGCTCGCCGGCCAACCTGGCCGTCTACTTTGCTTTCCTGAAACCGGGCGACAAGGTGATGGGCCTGGCCCTGCCCATGGGCGGGCACCTCACCCACGGCTGGAATGTTTCGATCACCGGCAGATACTTCCAGTCGGTCCAGTACGGCGTACGCAAGGACACCGGCCGCATCGACATGGATGAAGTCCGCGACCTGGCCCGCCGCGAGCGCCCGGGGCTCATCTGGGCGGGCGGCACCGCCTATTCGCGCCACTGGGATTTCGC
>Ga0182027_10010379_pt1 | contig 13266 bp, 11 predicted proteins | sample 712E1DmetaG_FD_121300 | JGI IMG/M metagenome (GOLD analysis project Ga0182027, IMG submission 121300) | Permafrost microbial communities from Stordalen Mire, Sweden - 712E1D metaG (Illumina Assembly) | ecosystem: Environmental > Terrestrial > Soil > Wetlands > Permafrost | place: Sweden...
GTGCCGGCGGGCGAATCGCTATGGCTGCCGCTGGCCGCCTCCCTGGGGCCGGACGGCCTGTGCGGCGAGTGCTCGAACTTCTCCCGGATAGAGAAGATTGTCTATGCCACGGAGGAACTCCTGTCGGTGGAATTCGAAAACGGCATACTGGCCATGGAATTCGCGGCCCCGGAAGCCGGCGAAGCGGTACTGCAATTGGCGCGCCAGCCGGTAGGGCCGTTCCTCGCGGCGGGCAAGCCGGTCAAGTTCGATTGGGACGAGAAGACGTTGCGCGCGCGTCTCGCCATACCGGCCAACCCGGCGCCCGGCAACCACGTGCGCATCGGGATCGCCATGGAGGCGCCCGAAACCGCCGCGTTCTTCAACGAGGCCCACCGGCTGTTGATCGGGCGCGTCAACGCGGTGGCCACGGAGTACTCTTCGGCCGCGCTGGCGGCGCGCTCGCGGCTGCTTCTGCCCGCTGGATTCACAGCCACGGCGTCGGTCGAATCCCCCAACGAAATCGGCTACCAGGTGTCTGCGCCGGCGGACTGCCTGCACGGCGATTACGCCGATCTGGCGCTGGAGGCCGATGGAATGCTGCTAGGCCGCGCGCACCTGCAACTATTCCGCCCCGCCACCATCCGGCTGACCCAGGCCCTGCGCCTTCACTTCGGCCAGCAGACCGAATTGACAGCCGAACCGCCCACGGCGGCGATGGATCTGCACGGCGGCGCGAGTCTCGACGTGGCCATACGCAACAACTCCATGGAGATTCAGACATACCGCCTGGAAGCCTCCGGCGCCGACCTCGACATCTTCCCGGCCAAGACGGAACTCAGCGTCGGCGCCATGGACGAACGCCCGGTTTCGTTTCGCCTCTTCGCGCAGGACGGCCGGGCCGGGCTGCGCGACTGGCGGTTGCGCGTCACCGGCGGGACGGACGCCGATATTCCCATGCGCGTATTGGCGCTGCCCAGCGGGGGCGCCGTGGCATGGACGGCCGATTTGGATGGCGGCGGCTCGCCGCAGTGGGTGCTGGAATCGCGCCGCGCGCGGGCGGTGTTCTCGACGCAGGATGGCGGGCGCTGGATGGAGTTCACCGCCAAGGACTCCGACACGAATTTCCTGCCCGAGCAGGGGTTATTCGCCGCCGCCGGACCCGTGGAAGTGGAAGCCGCCGGCGACAGCCTGGTGTTCTCCTCGAAGAACTGGAAGCGCACGGCGAGGCTGGTGGATGGCGCGTTGACCGTGGAGCAGACTACGCCTTTGCCGCCCGATCCGCTGGCGCCCCAGAAGCGCGGGAGCGCCAGCTTATCCATCGAACGGACATCCCCTTCGCGCGTTACGTACACGCTGCGGTAACGGCGGCCCGTCACAACACGCGGAGAAGGCGGTTCCAGCGCGCGTTGAGAATGGTAGGCAGCGGCTTGGAGTCCCCGCCCTTGAAATGGTACGAACCGTAGATTAAGCAGGGACTGCCCAGAATATCGCTTCGGGGAACGAATCCCCAGTAGCGGCTGTCGAGAGAATCGTCCCGGTTGTCGCCGAGTACGAAGTACTGTCCCTGGGGCACGATGGCTTCGCCATTGCGGAGGTTGTCGCGCAGCATTCGGGCGCCGGGATCGGGCAGGGCGACGTTGGGCTGCGACGGGAAGTTGTCGCGGTACGCGTCCACATAGGCCGTCTTGTGGGAAGCATAAGGCTCGGGGACGGCGGCGCCGTTGCGGAAGAGCTGCTTGTTCACGATGCGCAGGCGGTCGCCGGGGAGTCCAACGACGCGCTTGATGAAGATCTGCTTGCGGTCCAGGGGAGACCGCAACGTCACGATGTCTCCAAGGGCCGGTGCGCGGCCCAAGCTCCAGGTGGCGGTTTCGACCAGCAGATAGTCGTCACGGAGGATCGTATTCTCCATGGATTCGCCGTTCACCATGTAGGGCCAGAACGCCAGGCAGAAACACGCGTAGGCGAGCAGAACCGCGATCCATGTCCAGGACCGCCGCGAAGGCGCGCCCTGCCTGAACAAATTCAAGGCGGCGCGCGCCGGCCAGTATGCCAGCGCGAGCGCGACCAGTATGCCGATGGCGAAACGCGGCGCGTCGAAGGCAGAGGAGTTCTCGACGGCCCGTAACAGCGCCGCCACCATGGGCATGGCCAGCACGCACGCCAGGAGGACGGCCGCCCACGCCTGTCCGCGGCGGATTCCCCAGGCGACGCCAAAGCAGAGCGCGGCGGACAGCGCGCCCTCAACCGGCATGAAGAAGGTTGCCGCCACGGCGAAGGCGCCAAGAACCATGGCGATCCAAAAGGCCGGCCGGGCCGCGGGAACGGAAAATGGCTGTTGCATGGGAGGCTCCTTTCCCCTGTTACGGGAGTTGCGGTGGCTTGGCGCCGCCGAGGGAGGCCGACGCCAGCATCCCGCCCATGCCCATGGTTTCCACCGCGGACGAAGGAACGATGACCATCGATCCCCTCTCTTTGATGGCCTCGTAGAGCATGTTCATGGCGCGCAGATGCAGCGCCACCGGATTGCTCTGATAGACCTTCGACGCCTCCGCGAATTTCTCGGAGATTTCGGTTTCGGCCTGGCCCAGAATGATGCGGGCCTGGCGCTCGCGCTCGGCCTGCCCCTGGCGCGACATGGCGTCTTCGAGGGCCTGGGGGATGCGCACGTCGCGGATCTCCACCGACTGCACGGTGATGCCCCACGGGTTGGTCTTCTCGTCGAGGATGCGCTGCAATTCGTGACCCATGGATTCGCGCTCGGTGACCATCTGCGCCAACTGGTGGCGGCCGATGGATTCGCGCAGCGCGGTCTGGGCGCTAAGCTGGATGGCATCCACGAAATCCATGACTTCGAGGATGGATTTCTCCGCGTTCCACGCCACCCAGAACACGATGGCGTCCACGTTCACGGGCACGGTGTCGCGGGTGAGCGTGGATTCGGCCGTGACGTTGGCCACGCGTACGCGCTGGTCCACGTAGCGGCTGAGGGTATCCACGACGGGAATCATGTGGAACAGGCCGGGCCCGCGCAACCCGGCGTAGCGGCCGAGGCGCAGCAGCGCCACCTTCTCCCACTGGTCCGCCACTTGCAGCGCGAACAGCAGGTAGAGGCCGACGATCGCGCAGACGGCGACCGGCGCCGGGTGGCCGATGGCGGCGGCGATCCCCCCGCCCACGGCCACGGAAACGACGAATGCCGCGACTCCGACATTGCTCACGCGAATTGGAAGTTGATTGGTACTCATAGAGTCTCCGCTTCTTGTCCGATGAAGAGCCGGATGGAGCGCGTCTCCGATTGGATTATCGTTGCCGCGTCTTACCCGCTTCATGCTGGGCATCGTGTAATCGCTCCAATAATTCCTCAATGGTGAAACCGGCCGAGCCGGCGCGCGCCACGAACTCACCCACAAGCTGGCTGAGCCGGCGCTGGCGCTCGACGTCGTCGCGCTTCACCTTCTGATGGCCGATGAACGTGCCGGTGCCCTGTTGGGTTTCGAGCACGCCCCGAATTTCGAGCTCGCGATAGGCGCGCATGACCGTGTTGGGGTTGATGGACAGGTCTACGGCCACCTGCCGCACGGTGGGAAGCTGATGGCCGCCCGCGAGCGTCCCCGCGGCGATGCCGCCCATCACCTGGTCGATGATCTGGCGATAGACCGGCACGCCGCTCCGGAGGTCCAGCCGGAAAGCGAAGGACCTGTTTTGCGCCGTGGCACTCATCTATAGAGATAGTGTACTAGTTTAGTGATACATGTCAAGAGGATTTTTGAAGGAAAAAGGAAGTTGCGTCCGGCGGCTAGGCCGGAAAGGCGATCATGGCGCACGGGTCCGCCTGCGCCGGCTCAACGGGCCAGTTCATGCTTCCGCGGTTGCCGGGCGCCGCCGCCGGCAAGCGGTCTGTCCTGCTCCATTCGCTCGCGCAGTATGCCATTGATACGGCTGATGTGGCCTTCGCCCTTCGACTTCAGCCAGGCCAGCACGTCGTTATCGATTCGCAGCGAGACTGGCGTCTTCAGCGGGCGGTAGTACTTGCCGATGGCGGCGTTTTGCCACATTTCGGGCGGCAGCACGGGGGCGTCCGGATCATGATCCAGGCTTCGGTCTCGCTTCCCGTACAACTTCCGCGTTTCGTCGCCGATCTTTCATGAAGTCCGCTGGGTTGCGGGCCCAAGAAGGCAGGCCAGGAGGCCCGCCCCACCCTTATTGGAGCTTGGCTTCCAATTCGGCCCAGCGGGCGTAGAGCGCCTCCACTTCGGCATCGGCAAGTTGCAGGCGTTCGTAGCAGGCGGCCAGGCGCAGGCCGTCCGAGACGGCTTCGGGGGATTGCATTTCGGCGCGCAGCGTTTCCACGGTTTGTTCGGCGGCGAGGATGCGGGCTTCCATGCCGTCCCACTCGCGGGCTTCCAGGTAGGACAGCTTCTTCTTGCCGCCCGGCTCGGATTTGGGCGCGGCCGGTTTTTCCGCCTTGGGCGGCTTGGGCGCGGACTGCGCCTGCTCCCATTGCCAGTAGTCGGCGTAGAGTTGCGCGCCGCCCTGGCCGTCGAGGCCCAGCACGGCGTTCGATACCTGGTCGAGCATGTAGCGGTCGTGGGTCACCAGGACCAGCGCGCCGGGGAAATCGGCGAGGCTCTCTTCGAGGACTTCGAGGGTGGGGATGTCGAGGTCGTTGGTCGGCTCGTCGAGCAGTAACAAATCGGCGGGCTGGAGCATCAGGCGGGCGATCAGGACGCGCGCCTGCTCGCCGCCGGAGAGGCTCGAAATGGGCCGGTCGAGCTGGTCGGCGTCGAACAGGAAGCGCCTGGCCCAGCCGGCCACGTGGATGGGACGGTCGCGGAAGACTACGTTTTCGCCGTGCGCGCCGAGCCCCTCGCGCAGGGTCCGGGTGGCGTCGAGCTGCTCGCGGGTCTGGTCGAAGTAGACGGAGCGTAGCGCCGGGGCGCGTTCGCAGCGGCCCTCGGAAGGTTCCAATTCACCTGCCAGGATGCGCAGCAGGGTGGTCTTGCCGGCGCCGTTCGCGCCCAGCAGCCCCAGCCGCGCGCCGGGGACCAGCGCGAAGCTGAGGTCGCGGAACAGCGTGCGTCCGCCCATTTCCATGGCCAGGTTCTCGACGGCAACCAGGCGCTTGGTGCGGCGGCCGGTGGCGGTAAAATCGATGCGCGCCACGCCCTTGTCGGCGCGCGCTTCGAGGCCAGACAATTCGCGGATCAGGCGGCCGGCCTCATCCGCGCGGGCCTTGGATTTGCCGGTGCGCGCCTTGGCGCCGCGGCTGAGCCATTCGCGTTCGCGGCGCACGCGGTTGGACAGCGATTCCTGGCGGCTGGATTGCGCGGCCAGGAACTCTTCTTTCTTCTCCAGGAAATGGCTGTAGCTGCCCTCCACGCGCAGGATGCCTTCGGGATACGCGCGACCGATTTCGGCCATGTCGTTGACCACGTGGTCCAGGAAGTAGCGGTCGTGGCTGACCACCACGCAAGCGAAAGACGCGGTCAAGAGCAGCTTTTCGAGCCACAGAATGCCTTCGAGATCCAGGTGATTGGTCGGCTCGTCGAGAAACAGCACGTCGGGCTGCGCCGCCAGCTCGCGCGCGATGGCCAAGCGCCGCTTCCATCCGCCGGAAAGCGATTCGGCCAGGGCGGCCCCATCGGCGAAGCCCGCGCGCCCGAGGGTCAGGTTGATGCGCGCGGCGCGTTCGAGATCGTCCAAACGTTCGGCGGCGATGGGCGCGGCAACGATCTCCGCCACCGTCTGGCCGGCGGGGAACACGGCGTCCTGAGGCACGTAGCCCACGCGCGTGTCGCGGCGCATGGAAATCAAGCCGGAATCCGGCTCCAGGCGGCCGGAGAGGATCTTGAGGAGCGTGGTTTTCCCGGAGCCGTTGCGGCCGATCAAGCCCAGGCGCTCGCCTTCGGAGATGCCGAGCGAGATGTTCTCGAAGAGCGTGCGCGAGCTGAAGCTCTTGGAGAGGGCGGTGCAGCTTTCGAGGAGGGCCATCAGTCCGCCCTACTCATAGCGGAGCGCCTCGACGGGGTCCAGGCGGGCGGCCTTCACGGCGGGCCAGACGCCGAAGAACACGCCCACGGCCACGGAAACGCTGAATCCCGCGATTACCGCCCACGCCGGAACCTTGGAGGGCAGCGAGGGGACCAACGCGCCCAGCGCCATGGTAATCAACACGGCGATGATAATGCCGAGCATGCCGCCCGCGCCGGTGAGCGCCATGGCCTCTACTAAGAACTGCCCGACGATGTCCCGCCGGCGGGCGCCGAGGGCCTTGCGGACGCCGATCTCGCGGGTGCGTTCGGTGACGCTCACCAGCATGACGTTCATCACGCCGATACCGCCCACCAGCAGTCCCAGGGCGGAAATGGCGATGGCCACCAGGCCGATGAGGCCGGTGATCTGGTCGAACTGCTGAATGATCTGGTCGGGAGTGGAGATGGCAAAATCGTCCGAAGCCCCGGCCGCCAGGTGGCGCAGGCGGCGCATGGCCCAGTGCACCTCGTCATAGGCCTCGGCGCGCTTGCCGGACATGGCTTTGGCGGTGATGAAGAAGCTGTCCAACTGCGGGTAGCGGTTGCGCGCCGTGCGCAGCGGGAACACGATGTCGTCGTCCTGGCCGTTCTCGCCGAAGAAGCCGCCCTTGGCTTTGGCGTACACGCCGATGACGAGGTACTCCGCGCCATCGATCATGACCGGGCGCTGCAAGGCGTCGCCGGCGGGGAAGAGCGATTCGGCGACGTTCGCGCCGACGACGATCTCATGCGCGCCGCGCTGGTTCTCCTCGGAGGTGAAGTAGCGGCCGGCCGCGAAATCCCGCGGCGCGATATCCACCATTTCGGGCGCGGAGCCGGTGAGGTTGATGGTGTCGGTCTCGAAGCCTGGCACGCGCGCCGTGATGGGGTTGCCGCCCACCACCGCGGGAATCACCAACTCCAGGCCCACGGAGGCCACCGAGGCGCACGTCTTCCTGATGTAGTCGGCGTATTCGGGCTTCATGGCGCGGCGCTTGCGCTCCTTGATGGGCGCGGGCTGGCCGGGGTCGCCGGAAGTCTTGTACAGGAAGATATTGTCGGGGCCGAGTTCCTGGAAAAACACCACCACGCCTTCCCGCAGGCCGGTGAGCAGGGAGGCCACGGTCACCACGGTGGTGATGCCGATGACGATTCCGAGGATGGTCAGCAGCGACCGGAAGCGGTGGGTCCAGACCCCCTGAATCGCGATGTGGATGTTCTCGGTTGCGCTGACGTTCACGTTCTACTCCGCCCGCAGCGCCACTACCGGATCGAGCCGGGCCGCGTGCCTGGCGGGATACCAACCGGAAGCGATGCCCACAATCCCGGAGACCGCCAGCGAGAGCGCCACGTATCCGGCGGTAATGTGCAGCGATAGATCGAAGACGCTGCCCAGCACCGCCGTGGCCGCCGCGCCGATAGCCACTCCCATGGCGCCGCCCAAGCTGGCCAGCACCACGGCCTCGATGAGGACCTGCTGCATGATGTCCGCGTGGCGCGCGCCGAGCGACTTGCGCACGCCGATTTCGCGCGTCCGCTCGGTGACGCTCACCAGCATGATGTTCATGATCACGATGCCGCCCACCACCAACGAAATGCAGGTGACCGGCACCACCACGGCGGCGATCATCCCCAGCACCTGGTCGATGAAGCCGCGGATCGCGTCGGGCGTGAGCGTGTCGAAGTTATCCTCCTGGCCGGGGCGCGTGTGGAAGCGCGTGCGCAGGGCCACGCGGGTTTCGTCGAGCGCCTCGTCAAGCGACAGGCCGCTGGACGGTTTGGGCCGGCCGAAGAGCGCGAAGCCGCTGCCCGATCCGTACAGGCGGTCGAACGCGGTGATGGGGATATAAGCGGAATTGTCCTGGTCCCTTCCGAAGACGGAGCCGAGGCGTTCAAGCACCCCGACCACGGTGAACTCGATGCCTTCGATGCGTACGATGGCGCCGAGCGGAGACGTATCGCCGGGGAAGAGCGTGGTGCGGACGGTATCGCCGACGACCGCGACAAACGGGCGCGCGTGTTCCTCTTCCGCGGTGAAGAAGCGGCCGTCGGTCACGCCGATATCGCGGATATCCGCCATGGCGGCCGATACGCCGGAAATGGAGGCGTCTTCGCTGGTCTGGTTGTCGCGCTTGACGTCGGAAGTGTGCTGCCGGTAGGGGCTGTAGAGCACCGAATCGCCGTTGACGGATTCAAGAAAGCGGGCATCGTCGTTGCGAATGGGCTTGTTGCGTTTGACCTTGTCGAAGTACTCGCGCCGGTTCATGCGGCCTTGCGCGACAATCTGGGCCACCAGGAAAGATTCCGAGCCGAACGCCTTGGACGTGCTCTGCTCGGCATAAACGCCCAGCCCGGCGATGGCGGCGCCCACGAGGATCACGCTGGCCACGCCAATGATCACCCCGAGCAGCGTGAGGAAGCTTCTGAGCTTGTGCGAGCGCAGGGAATCGATCGCCATCCGAAAGGAATTCTGAAACTGATCCCGGGGGCGGAGCCGCTCCCGGCTGGTCTGGGGCATCTACATCCAGGATAGCTTAAGATGGAGGAACGGCCCGCCAATGCCTATCCTGCGTCTCGCCTATGTGACCCTGTTCCTGATCGCCCTGATCGCGGTTTTCACGCTGTGGAGCCAGGTGGGCGGCCAGGACCACCTGGACCTGATGCCGTGGTACGCCAAGGCCGCGCTGGGCGCCGGCGCGGCGTTCGCCACGGTGAAAGCCACGGCGGCGGCGGTTTCCGAGAAGCAGGCATGGAACCGCCGCACGCGGAGATGGTGCGGCGTCTTGCTGGCGGTTTTGGCGGCTTGCGGGTTGGTGACCTACTACTGCCACGTTTACCTGGAGACGGACGGGGACGACCAAGGCGGCGGCGACGATTCGGCGCTGGTATCGCCGGCGGCGCCGCCGGCAATGACGGGTGGCCTGGTTAGTTGAAGTGTCGTAACCGTTTGCAAGCTCAGGGAATGTAGTGGGGCGGGCCTCCTGGCCGGCCTTCTTGTTCCGCAAAACCCGCAAGAAGGCAGGGTCGAAAGCCCGGCCCAAGTATCTGAAAAGAAGGAATCGCGATTCTGTCGGGCTTCCATGAATATTGGTGGCTAAGAAGGCAGGCGGACCCACGAAGGCAGTGGGTACCCCGGCCCGCCCCACCCGATCACGGGGCTAGTTGGAGCAGCAGATGCGGCTGCCAATCAGCCCGGCGGGGGTGATGGGCTGGGCCGAGGCGAAGTAATTCTTCTCGCCGAGGATGCGATACACGTCGCCGGCGATGCCCGCGGCCAGCGCTCCAATGGCTGGGCGGCCGCCGGTCAGCAGAACCACCACCACCAGTTTTCGGGCGCCCACGTCGTTGAAGGAGCCGAACCATCCCAGGTGGGTGTGATCCTGGCTGCAAGTGCCGGTTTTGCCTGCGATAGGGCCATCGTCCTTGGCGCGTTGGGCGCTGCCGAACTCCACCGCCCCGCGCATGCCCGGTTCCACCACCGGGATGAGCCGTCCGATATCCAAGCGGCGCTTGACTCGCGGAATGAAAGACCTGGGGTCGGGCAGGTTCTTGGGATATTGCAGATAGTAGAGCGTGCCGCCGTTGGCGATGGCGGACATCAAGGCGGCCAGTTGCAGCGGGGTCTGGGAGATTTCTTCGCCGAAGCTGCAAAGCATGCCCACGCCGCCGTTGCGCGGAGGCGCGACCGGATAGCGGCCCGGCTGCTCGCCCGCGATATTCAGGCCGGCTTTCTCCCCATAGCCGAGCAGGTGCGCGTAGTAACTGACCTTCGCGAACCCCAATTTTTCCCCGAGCGTGGCGAAGAAATAGTTGACGGAGTGGGCCAGCGCATACGTCAGGTCCATCTTGCCTAATCCAGGCAGCCGGAACTTGGTCTCGGGCCCCAGCGCTCCATCGCTCAGCCCCGCCAACGCCACCGAGACTTTCACTGTGGAGCACGGTTGGAAACCGCTTCCGAGCGCCAGTTTCTGGTTCACCATGCTGAGGATGCGTCCGCTCGACGGATCGACGGCCACCACCGAACCGTTGTACGCGCCCAGCGCTTCCACCGCCGCCCGGCGAACCACCAGATCTTCGCCGTCCACATTGTCGCCATCCGTGGAATCGGCGAAGGTCGGTTCGGTCCAAGGTCCGCCGGCGACGAAGGCCCTTTCGAGCGACGCGCGGGCGGCGGCGGCAGGGGCCAGATCGAGCGCCGTGGCGGCTTTGGACACGGCTTTGACCACCGCGGCCGCGTGCGTCACGGCGCGGCGCCGTATCGCCCTTCGGGAAGTAGTGGTTGCAAAGCACAGACCGGAAGCCAGAAAAAGCACCAATCCGAGTGCGTAAAATCGATGGAGCAGTAGTATGTTTCGCCGCTTCATAGATGCGTTAGCCGGAACGGTGTGTTGCAAACCAAGGCGGTTTGCGCCAGAGCGATCGTCGAAAAAGTCCAGCCGGAGCTGCCAGACCATTCGATTGTCCCTTCCAGGCCTGCCATCCGTCAAGCCTTTTCTTCTATTCTAGCATCCGCTCACGTACTACTTATCGGCTTTAGGGCGCCGCTACTCCAGGTAATATGACAAAAGGCCCATGGATTCGCTCAATATCCTGCAAGACGAGATTGTAACGTGCCGGCTGTGCCCGCGCCTGCGGAAGCACTGCGCCACGGTGGCTTCGGTCAAGCGCCGGGCCTACCGCGAGTGGGAGTACTGGGGAAAGCCCGTGCCTGGTTTTGGCGACCCCCAAGCCCGCATCCTGATCCTTGGACTGGCGCCTGGGGCGCACGGCTCGAACCGCACCGGCCGCATGTTCACGGGCGACCGTTCGGGCGATACGCTATACGGCGCGCTGTATGCCGCCGGCTACGCCTCGCAGCCATCGGCCGTTTCGCGCGAGGACGGGCTGAGGCTGCGCGACGTCTACATCACGGCCGCCGCGCGGTGCGCCCCGCCGGGGAACAAGCCGGCGCCCCAGGAGATCCGCAACTGCCGCCCGTTCCTGGAGCGTGAGCTGAAACTGCTGGCCAACGTCAAGGTGGTGGTGGCGCTCGGCCGGATCGCGTTCGACGGCTACCTGGACGTACTCAAGTCTCAGGGGGCGATCCGCAGCCGCGCGGGGTTTGCGTTCGGCCACAACCGCCGGTTCCGGACGGCGCCGGGACTGCCGTTGCTGATCGGCTCCTACCATCCCAGCCAGCAGAACACGTCCACGGGGAAGCTCACCGCGAAGATGCTGCTGGAGGTTTTCCGGAACCCCTTTTCGATTGGCCCATCTTCCATAGAATCTGCCGCAGCATGCCCATCAGCACCGGGGCGTCGCGCGCGCCGAGGTTGAGCCGCCGCACCAGGCGCCGGGCCTTCTCTTCGGCGGAGACCGCGGTCACGGGGTTCAGGTACCCGCTGCGGCGCAGGGCTTCGAGCAGCAGCGTGGTGACGTGCTCGGTCTGGGCGCCGGTGGCCGTGCGGAGGGGTTCCGTGGCCGTGTCGACGGCTTTCGGATCGCGCGCCAGCTCGTACAAGCAGAGCGCCACGGCCTGCCCCAGGTTCATCGAAAGATCGGCGCCGGCCGTGGGAATGCGCATCAGCCAGTGGCAGTGGCTGAGGTGTTCGTTGGTGAGGCCGAATTTCTCCGAGCCGAACAGCAGGGCCACCGGCGCCTGCGCCAATCCGCGCCGCAGGAGCCGCGCCCCGTATTCCAGGCGGCGAATGGTGTGCCGCAACTCGCGATGCCCCACCGAAGTGGTGCCCACCACCAGCCGGCAATCGGCCACCGCTTCGGCCACGTCCGCGCATTCCTCCGCGGATTGGAGCAGCGGCGCGGCGCCCACCGCCGAGCGCGCCTCCCGGAAGGCTACGTCGTAGGGCTTGACCACGCGCAGCCGCGGGAACCCAAAGTTGGCCATGGCGCGCGCCGCGGCCCCGATGTTGAGCGGGTTCCGCGTCTCCACCAAGACGACGCGCAGATTGTCCTTCCAGTCCGTGGCGATGCTTTGATGGTAGCAGTGGGGCGGGCCCTTGCGGCGGGCTGCCCTTCCCGTGCTAACCCGATTCGTAAGGAGGATTGCCATGCCAGCGAAAACGGCCAGACCCCCGGTGCGCGCCCGCCGCGCCAAGGCGGAGGTACAGCAGGAGTTCGACGAGATTCAGGAACAAGTGGAAGCCGCCCGCAAATCGGCCGCAGAGCTAGCGTAGTGGGGCGGGCCTCCTGGCCTGCCTTCTTCTTCCCGATCGTTCTCGCCCGGAAGGCAGGCCAGGAGGCCCGCCCCACGCGGAGCGGCTTGCATAGAGGCAAAGTTACCGGCCGCGCTGGGACAAGACGGTCCGTTCGTATCGGCGGATCTCGTCGAACCACGCCATGCCGACGGGTACGCCCATCCGCTCGCAGTAGGCGTCCCAGACGGCGGCCCAGGGGAGGCTCTTCTGCTCCTCGAACAGCGCCAGCCGCGCGGTGTAGTCCATCTTGCGCTCGGCGTCCGCGATCGTACCGGTGGGTTCGAGCAACGCAATCAGCAGCGCCTTGAGCATGTTGCGCGTACCGACTACCCACGCGGCCACGCGGTTGATGCTGGCGTCGAAGTAGTCCAGGCCCACGTGAATCCGGTCGCCCAGCTTGCCGCTGCGCACCAATTCCTTGGCGATGGCCTGCAGTTCGTCGTCCAGAATCACCACATGATCGCTGTCCCAACGCACCGGGCGGCTGACGTGCAGCACCAGCCCGGGGCAGAACATCAACACCGACGAAATCTTCTCGGATATCATCTCCGTGGGATGGTAGTGTCCGGAATCGAGCGTCAGCAGTTTCTGGCGCGAGACGGCGTAACCCAGGTAGAACTCGAACGACCCGGTGGTATAGCTTTCGGCGCCGATGCCGAAGAGCTTGGCCTCCACCGAGTCCAGGTGAATCCGCGGATCGATGGGTTCGGCGAAGATCTTGTCGAGCGATTCCGCCAGGCGCTCGCGCGGCCCGGTGCGGTCGATGGGCGTGTCCTTGTAGCCATCGGGAATCCAAAGGTTGGTCACGGTGGGCGTGCCAAGCTGGCGGCCCATTTCGGCGCCGATCTTGCGGCAGGCGATGCTGTGCTCGATCCAAAAATCGCGGATGCCCTTGTCGGCGTGAGACAGGGTGAAGCCGTCGGCCGCTTTAGGGTGCGAGAAATAGGTTTCGTTGAAATCCAATCCCAGGCCGTTGGCCTTGGCCCAATCGATCCAGCTCTGGAAGTGCCGGGGCTCGATTCGGTCGCGGTCGACGAACGTTCCCCCGTTGTCCAGATAGGAAGCGTGCAGGCTCA
>Ga0182027_10010380_pt1 | contig 13263 bp, 10 predicted proteins | sample 712E1DmetaG_FD_121300 | JGI IMG/M metagenome (GOLD analysis project Ga0182027, IMG submission 121300) | Permafrost microbial communities from Stordalen Mire, Sweden - 712E1D metaG (Illumina Assembly) | ecosystem: Environmental > Terrestrial > Soil > Wetlands > Permafrost | place: Sweden...
CGTATTTGGCCCCGTAGCTCAGGTGGATAGAGCGACGGTTTCCTAAACCGTAGGTCGCCTGTTCGAATCAGGCCGGGGTCACGATGATCGTCGTAGTTCAGCGCGTGTCGCGCGGCGAGGTTCGCGTCGACGGCGAGATAGTTGGCAAGATCGAACTCGGGCTGGTGCTCCTCGTCGGAGTCGAGCGCGGGGATGGCGCGGCCGACGCCGATGTGCTCGCGCGCAAGCTGTGCGCCCTGCGCCTCTTCCCCGGCCGGACGCCGATGGACCTGTCGGTCAAGGACGTGGGCGGCGCTTGCCTGGTCATCAGCCAATTCACCCTCGTGGGATCGACCCGCAAGGGCAATCGGCCCAGTTTCGATCGCGCCGAGGATCCGGCGTTGGCCAGCGCGCTCTACGAACGGCTGGCCGAGCACATTCGCGCCGAGGGCATTGCGGTCGCCACCGGCCGCTTCGCCGCCGATATGAAGGTCGAGCTGGTCAACGACGGCCCCGTAACCTTTGTCCTGCAGGCGCGCGAAGGTGCGCTGGTTGGGGAGTAGCCCTGCCTACATCTTCGGCGGGGCGGCTTAGGCGCGTGCGTGGCCTTGTGGGCGGTCCACGGCGGCGCTAGCGTCGTAGGCACGGGTAGTTCATGGACAAGTCATCGCATCGGCCACCGCAAGCAAACGAACGACCGCCAGTCGGCGCCCGCAAGGTCATTCGCGAGGCGGTCCGGTCGAGCAGCCCTTGTGCGCTTGCGTTCGTCGTCCTGTCCCTGGTGACGCTGGCGGAAGTCCGGCTCATTGACCGGCTGTTGTTTGTCGATCAGGCCGAATACGGGTTTGTCCTGCACAACGTGCGGGGAATTCTGGCAGGAACGCCGGTCTGGAAGGCTTGGCAGAACAGACTTCTTGGCCCCGCGGCCGTCACTGCATTGTCATGGGCAACGGGCGATCCTTTGTCGGCGCTGAAGCTTTTTGGCGGCTTGATGATCGTTGGCGCCAATTCGTTGCTCTACGTCCTGCTCCGGCGCAAAGGCGCGACGTCGGCCGCCGGATTGCTCGGCGTGGTTGCGTTTGGTTTCGCTCGCCTTGTCCTCGTGTACAAGCTCGAATATCCCTGGGACGGTGTGGATGTCCTGCTCTTCCTGGCGTTCGGCTACTGGGCTGCGCGGGACGGTGCGCTTCTCCGCTTTGCGCCCCTGCTCGTGGTCGGCGCTATCAACCACGAGACGGCGCTCTACATTCCCCTCTGGTACTTGCTCGCGCCGCTCGGCCGAACGAAGTCCTCGCTTCGGCTCGGGCGCGAGCTTGTCATGGCGGCAGTCCTCATCGTGGTCGTCGCTGGCGGTATGCTGGCGCTCCGACAGGCGTGCTACGTGGGGCGGCCGGATCTTCCAGGACAGGCCTTCGAAAACGCGACGCCGCTCATCGAGAATCCAATTCATTTCGACCACAATGCGCGGCAGTTCCTTGTCGAGAACTGGAAGCAGGGCCGCATATTCATTTCCGCCACGCTCGTCTGCGCATTCGCCTGGCTCATCAGGCTGGCGGCCGGCACGAAGCACCGCCGCTCTGGCGTGTGGTCTCTCGTTGTCCTGGTGAGCGTCTTCCTCTTCGGCTACGTGAACGAAACCCGGCTCTACCTGCCCCTGCTCGCCTTTTGGTTTACCTACGCCTGGCCGGCCCCCATGCCGTCGGAGACCGCGGGGTCGTCCCGGGCGCAGACGCGTGCGGCGCGGGCACTCTGAACGGCGCCGTGGAATTGCGGTGCCATGGTGCTGACGGACGTGCATACGATTCCGTCGGGCGCGGGCGAATGGCACACTCGCCCTCGGGATTCTGAGGGCGTGGCGCAGCGACGACGATGAGATTGCTGGCGAATTGCGAGCAGAGCATTCTTGTGATAGCCGGCACAAGGCTTGCTGGTGTTATTGCTCCGAACGGAGGACTCCATGCGTAACTCAGTCAATGTGCTTGCCCTCCTGGTGGGCAGCGTCTTCATATGTTTCTGCGGCAGCAACCAGTCAGATCTTTCCGCGGACGGCGGCGCCGGCAATCGGGCTACTGGTGGCGTCGTCGGTCAGGCCGCTGGCGGTAGCGCAGGTCAGGCAGATAGCGGCAGCGTCACCCCGGTCGACGGCGGCTCCGGGCTTCCGTGCTGTCCGACTGGTTTCGACCTCTACGGCTGCCAAAGTCCTCCGGGCGGCGGGGCGGGCCTCGCTTGCCACAATCCCGCGCTCGGCTGTGCGTCGTCGCTCGTTTGTGGACGGGGCTGCGACCCCGAAGTCTCGGGGCGCTGTCAATGCGTCGACACCGTTCTATGCGTGATTGGTGACCACTTCGACCCCACGCTTTGCAAATGCGTGCCCGATGCCGACGCGGCCACTCCACCGCCCGCGGACGCGCACGTCTGCGTCGATAACGTGCTCTGTATTATCGGCGACCACTTCGACAGCACCCTGTGCAAGTGCGTGCCGGATGTGCCGACGCCCTCAATCACCTGCACGGCGGATACGGATTGCCCTGGCGGACAGCTATGTGGTCCGTCGACTCCGTTGAGCTGCCCACCGACTGCGATGTGCTTGCCCGTCCGATTCTGCGTGCCTGCCCCTTGCACGGGCGCCGCTTGTTGCACGACCGCAACGGACTGCACGGGCGCCTTGCCGGCGCTCTGTCAGCGATGCGGCGACGGCGGAACCGGGTGCGCGCACTTCGCCTGCGTGGCCGGCCAGTGCGACGTGGCGTACTGCCCCTGACCCGTCAGCTCCGTTTCAGAATGGTATCCATGCGAGCCCACGACGGCAGGTGTCGGTCGAGCTTGCCCAACCACCAAAGAGCACCCGACGCCAACACCAAGGCAAAGAGCAGATAGAGCCAATACGGCCGGCGTTTCCGCGCAAAGGGGTCGTGCAGTTGGCGGCGCGAACCGAGCGGCAACGCCGCCACCTTGGTCAGTGCGCTACCAAAGGGCACGTTGATCTTGGCCAGCGCATTCACCGCCCAGCCGTTGGCGTCGAGAATGGGGCCGACGTTGCGCTGGCGCAGCTTCAGCCAGGCAATGAGCATGGACGGACCCGAAATGGCCAGGATCAGGGCCAGGATTCCGAGAGGCATCCACATGCCTAGCCCGAAGAAGGTGGCCAAGACGCTCGACAGGAAGGTGGCGATACCACCCACGGCCACGCCAATCGCCGCCACTGTGCCCACGTCGATCTTCTTGGCTTCGGGCTTTTTCGCCGCCGCATCGTCCTTGGTCTTGTCCGCCTGGGCGACGGCGAGCGCCGTGGATTCCACCTTGCCGCGCGCTTCCTGGTCGGCGGCCGCCGCCCGCTTGGCCACCTGTGCTTCGATCATGCGCACGAAGCTCTTGTAGGGCGACCAGAAGGCCTGACGGATGCTGATGGGATTCTCGACGATCTTGGTGATGGTCGCGTCCCAGTCGTTGCCCTGCCGGTCGTAGAAGATGCCGTTGCGCCCGACCAGCAGATTGTCGGTGTCGCCGCCGGTGAACGCCGCCACGATGCCGCGTTTGGTGCCGTCGAGCCGGGTGCAATCGCAATAGACGAGATAGGCCTTGGCCAACCCCGCCAGGGCGGCGTGCTTGGTGGCGTCCTCGACCGGCAAGCACAGCTCGCAGCTGCGGCCGTCAAGATACAGCGTGCCGGTCTGGAAGATCGCCTTCCCTTCGCCGTAGAACGCGGCGAAGTTCACGAAGTTCTTGAGCAACAGGACCAGGTCGCGACGATACAGAATGGCCTTTTCTACGATGTCGATCTGATTGCTCTCGGTGGCCAAGGCGGCGTCCCTGGCAATCAGATCGGAAATGGCCTGGCGTGCGGTGCCTGCCAGAAGCTCGCGCACGCGCGCTGGCCCCAACGCTTCGAGCTTCGTCGCCGGCTTGGCGTCGAGCCAGGCGACGAACGGCGCCAGCACCGACTTGATTGCAGTCCAATCTGCCTCGCTGAGCGCGGCCTTTCCTGGCCCGAGGATCGGCGTCACCGCGTCCGTAACGAAGGTGGCGAGCGCCGCTTCCCACGCAGGATTCACCCCCAAGGTTAGCGACAGCGCTTTCCCCGCTTCCACGCGTGCCAGCGGCAGCTTGGCGATCGCGCACGCCTCTGCGCTCAGATCCTTGGGGCTCAGCACGGCCAAGTCGTCCGCGGGAGCGTTCAGCAACAGCGCCGCGCGCTCGTCGAACGCCGCCATCCGGCAGCGCACGAAGTAGTCGTCCAGCTTGGCCCGCACCGCGCGTACGGCTAGCTCAGCCGCATCCGTGGCAGCGCCCAGCGTTCGCGGCGAAGCGCTCCCCTCGCCTTTCGCCAGCCATTCGACGTAGGTCTTCGCATCGTCGAAAAAGCGGTCCACCAGGGCTTGGTGAACCCCTGGCTTGCCGCTGCGATCGAGCAGCGATCCATGCGTGTTCACGATGTCGTCGATGGCCAGGCGCGTGGCTTCGTCGTCGGCCGCATAGGACGGAACGATGCCGTCCCCGTTGAAGCGGGTGGCGGCGAAGATCTTCGCGGTGTCGGCCACGTCGTCGAGCGAGATGGCCTTGGCGTCGGCCTTGCCCAGGTTTTCCAGAATGCGCTTGGCCCCGCCACGCAGATCCTTGCCGGCCTGGGTGGCCTCGCCGATGGCGTCGATGGGCAACGTTCCGTCGCCCTTGAAGAGGTCGTTCAAATCGCGGAAGACCTCGCGCACGAAGCGAAGCGCCTGAAGGATCTCGGGAACGCGGATGCGACGATCCTTGTCGGTGTCGAGAAAATCCAACGTGCGCGAGGGAAACTCCAGCCCGCGCGTGGGACAGGCCAGCGCCAGCCACAGCTTTTGATCCAGTTGCTCCAGATTGGCCAAGTCGTCGCCAGTGGCGAGCACGACCTGGTCCACCTCACCCGCGCGATAGAAGCTCCACCGGTAGCGGGACTTTCTCTCAGTTGCCATGCCGGCAAAATCTACACGACGTACAACGCGCCGTCTCGGACGAAGAGATCAGCTGCCGTATCTCGCGGCGGCGCGCGCCTTCGCCTTGGCCGTCTCCTCCTCGCGATTCTTGGGTGGCGCGTTCGTTTCCAGCGAATGGAGAAGCCTGCCCGCGATGCCGGTGATTTCGTCGACCGCCGCCAGAAATGCGCCTTCGTTGGCCTTCGACGGCTTGGTGAAGCCGCAAATCTTGCGCACGAACTGCAGCGAAGCCGCCTGCACCTCCTCGGGCGTGACCGGCGGATCGAAATTGAACAGCGTTCTGATATTTCTACACATGGGATCTCGGCGCAGCCAGGCCACCGCGACAGCTTACGCGTTGACTGTTAGATGGCGGTGCGGTGGCACGGGTTTCCTGGAGCACGATCGGGCGTCGCCAGAACAGCGCCCTACCATGGCTCGCATCGGCTAGCCACCAAAGCAAAGCCCTTGATGAGACAACGACTGGCAGCGCGGACCCTTGAGGGCTACTGGATCTCCGTGCGGGCGAGCAAGAGGTAGTCACAAATGTATTCAGAACCGGGCTTCCAATCCGGCTCCGTCCCCGTGTTCCAGTCCCCGCCAAATGGGCCAGATTGGTACGTTGGCTGTCCGTTCGTCATGCTGGACTGCTGGCTGGCGGGGTTTTCGAAGCGGCAGGCCCGAACATAGGTTGCACGTTTGCCACAACCGTCCACGATGAACAGAGGTCCGCCACGATTCGGCGTCCCGACATACCGAGTCACCAATTGTCTGTCAGGACAGCTCAAGTGGACGGCGGCACTCGCGAGGAGCGCCTGCACAGCGGCGGGCTTTTCTGTTGGGTTCGGATTGTCGCGGTAAAGGATTCCCCCGCCTCGGTACGCCGGTGCGCAGCCAAGCAAGAACAACGCGACGGCCACTGGACATGTCGACTTCATGCATCGAATCTAACACGGGCATGTTGTCCACCGAAGCTACTCGCCCGTGAAGGATATCGACCGAATGTCGATGTCAACGATCAAGTGTCCGTTCATGCGCCAACGCGTTCTCCGTCGCGCGCGGCGCCCTTAATGAACCCAGATGCCGCTGACTTTGCCGTCTTTCATCACCAGCCTGATCAGGCTTTCGTCTTGCCCGTCGACGATCGAGACCTTCCACAGGTGAACGAACGCTCCCCGCTGGCGAAGCTGGCCCAGGTACTCGAGCCGATAGCCCTTACGCAGGGGCGCAGCGTAGAGGCCGCAGATTCCCTCGAATTGTTGCCGACTGAACTGTGATTTTAGTTGAGCATCCGCGTCTGTCAGGAAGTCCTCGTACGACTGGACCTTGACGGCCTCAATCATATTGAGGAGCAAGCGCTCTGCAGCAACGGGAGCCGCAGACGCGGCCAAGGCGGGCTTTCCCGCTGCGAGAGCAAGGCAAAGTGCGCCGGCTGCAAGACCCGTGACTAGATTGTGCTTGGACATGTTCATCTTTCCTTTTCGTTGGATTGAGGATCGTCGATGAGGAAGCCAGCAACCTGCCAGCCATCCGTCACCATGCTGACAAGGGCATCATCGCCGCCGTCGGCAAATTCGAGTCGAAAGAGCCAGAGCATTCCCTCGCTTCGGTGTAGCCGACCGAGGCAGGTCGGCTGATAGCCAGCCGCCAGGCGCGCTCCTAACTTGGTGCTGAGCCTGGGGAGCATCGCGGGCCGAACCGCGGCCTTGAAGTGGGCCGAACCCTTCGCGACGAAGTCGTCGTAGGCGTTGGCCGCAATGGCCTGCAACAATTCGGCAAGCAGTGAATTCGCGTCGGCTTCTCCCGGTCCAGGCGGCGACTCGGCTTCGTGCGCCGATGGGGCGAGGGCCTGAACATCGAAGCGAATCGTTCGCTTCGTGCCTGGAACGGCTCGCTCTGCCACGGACTCCGCGGCCGCATGAACAGCTTGGCGCGGTGATCTGCCATGCCGAGACACCACGGCGCTCGCCATCACGACCGCGCCCACCATCAAAGCGACCGCCATGACGATTGTAATTGGGCGAATGCCAGACATCCCGGTACTCACCGGGCGGGGTCGAATGCGTGGGGCACGCTTGCCAGGCTCCCCGGGCGCCGGACGTGGGAGCAACGGCAGAAGGGCCGTCACCCAATTGTTGCGGTCCTGACCGTAGCGGGCGTCCAGTTGTCGGCGCACGCGATCGATCCCTTCCTTGAGCCGCCAGCGGACGGTCCCGTCGGGGACGCGCAAGCTGCGCGCGATCTCCGCCGATGAGACGCCATGAAAAAAGCGAAGCACGAGAGTCTGGCGAAAAGGCTCTTCGAGTGCCGCCACTGCCTCGGCCACGGCGCGATGGATTTGGGCGTCGCCGATGAGCTCCTCGGGACTTGCAACCGTGCCCGTGCCTTCCGATATCGCGGCCAGCTCGCGCCGCGCGCGACGACCCGAGCTTCGCCAACGGTCGGTCGCCAAGTTCCGCGCAATGCGGGCCAGCCAGGCACGTCCGGTATTCTCGGTCGGGCGTTGCCATGCCACGACCAGGGTTTCCTGAACGATGTCATCCGCCGTGTCCTCATCCTTCACGAGCGCCACGGCAAACCGCCGTAGCCATCCTGCATGAAGCAGAAGATCTTCCATGTTTGCCGTGCCGCTGGCCCTCATAATCTACACAACGTCACCGTGCCAAGAATCGTTGGCGATTTTCTTCGGCACGGCAGTCCGCCAACGATTGCGCGTTCAGCGGCGGTGTGCAAGCGGCGCCAATCCGCGCCAATCAGCAGCTAGGGCAGCCCTCTCCGCAGGCTCCGCTCGAAGACGTGGATGAGCTCCGTCCAGTCTACGCGGTGCCTCTTGTAACCAATCTGTTAAGCACTTTTCGCTCTTGGCTGGCGCCCTGGGCCGTGGCTTTTGCCAATTCTCGGCTAGACCTGAGAGAAGCCCGGATGCGGGCGCTAACCAAGGATGTCTTTCATGAAGGCCAAAGGAAAAGTCTGGATTGCTGCGATCGTCGGCCTGATTGTGGTCGTCGTCGTTCTGGTTGGAATCAAGGTGGGGCAGATTCGCGCCATGATTGAAGCGGGACACGCGTTCGTTCCGCCGCCCGAATCAGTCACATCGGTCAAGGTGGCAGCGGCCACGTGGCAGTCGAGGCGTTCCGCCATCGGCTCGCTGGTCGCCATCCACGATGTCACGCTGGGGGCCGAATTGCCGGGGCTCATTCGCGAGGTGGACTTCGATTCGGGCAAGACGGTGAAGCGAGGCGCGGTGCTGGTCAAGCTCGACACCACCAACGAGGAAGCCCAGCTCGCGTCGGCCAAGGCCGATGCCTCGCTGGCCAAGGTCACGCTCGAACGGGCGCGGACGATGCGCAAAGGCGGGGCCAACACGCCCGCCGATCTCGACGCCGCCGAAGCGCGCGCCAAGCAGACCGAAGCCATCGCCGCGAACATTCAGGCGACCATCGTGAAGAAAACTATTCGCGCGCCTTTCGATGGTCGCGTGGCGATGAAACAGGTCGAGCGCGGCCAGGTGGTGTCGCCGGGAACGCCGGTGGCGACGCTCCAGTCCGTCGATCCCATCTTCGCGGAGTTCTCGCTGCCGCAACAGGCGCTTGCCGATCTGCGGATCGGTCAGATTGCCACCATGCGGGTCGATTCTTTCCCCGGCAAGACCTGGCGCGGAGCCATCAGCACGGTGAATTCCGAGGTCGACCCGGCCACGCGCAATGTCCGCGTACGCGCCACCTTCCCCAACAAGGAAGGCACGCTGCGCCCCGGGCTGTTCGTGAATGTTGACGTCAACGCCGCGGACGAACACAACGTGCTGACGATTCCGGCCACCGCGGTGGTCTATGCGCCCTATGGCGACTCGGTCTTTGTTCTCGACAACAAGAAGGACGACCCCGCCGCCGCGCTGGTGGCGCAGCCGCGCTTCGTGCGTTTGGGAGAACGGCGCGGCGACCTGGTCGCGGTGGTGTCGGGGCTCAAGGAAGGCGAGACCGTGGTCAGCAACGGCGCTTTCAAGTTGCGCAAGGGCGTTGCCGTCATCGTGAACAACACCCTCGCCCCGCCCGTCGAGCTCGATCCCAAGCCGACCGACAAGTAAGGCAGACAACATGGGTTGGTCGTGAAGATCACAGATCTCTTCATCCGACGGCCGGTGTTGGCGATCGTCGTCAACCTGGTCATCCTCATCGCCGGCCTGCAGGCGGCGCGCTCGCTCAACGTCCGGCAGTATCCGCGCAACGAAAACGCGGCCATCACGGTCACCACCGTCTACGTCGGCGCGAACGCCGATCTCGTGCGCGGCTTCATCACCACACCGCTGGAGCGAGCGATCGCCGCCGCCGACGGCATCGACTACATCGAATCGCAAAGCCAGCAGAACGTCTCGCTCATCCGCGCGCGCCTGCGCCTCAACTACGACTCCAACCGCGCCCTGTCCGAGATCAGCGCCAAAGTGAACCAGGTACGGGGTGACCTGCCCCCGGAGGCCGAGCTCCCGGTCATCAACATCGAGACGGTGGACAGCCAGTTCGCCTCCGCCTACCTCAGCTTCTCGTCGCAGTTCCTCAAGCAGAACGAAATTACCGACTATCTGGTGCGGGTGGTGCAACCGCGACTGTCAGCCATCGAAGGCGTCCAACGTGCGGATATCCTCGGGGCGCGCACGTTCGCCATGCGCATCTGGCTGAAGGCGGACAAGATGGCGGCGTTCGGCCTGAGCCCGAGCCATGTCCGCCAGGCGCTGGCCGCCAACAACTACCTGGCGGCGGTGGGCCAGACCAAGGGATCGCTCGTGCAGGTGAATCTCACCGCCAATACTGACCTGACCACCGTGCGCGAGTTTCAGCAAATGGTGGTGCGCCAAAAAGGCGGCGCCGTGGTTCGCCTGGGCGATGTGGCTGACATCGCGCTCGGCGCGGAAGACTACGACACGGCCGTCAATTTCAGCGGACAGACCGCCGTGTTCATCGGCGTGTGGGCGCTGCCCAACGCGAACTCGCTCGACGTAATTGGGCGCGTACGGTCCGAGATGACCAACCTGCAGAAGGAGATCCCCGAGCAGATTTCCGCGGCCGTGGCCTACGACGGGACGGACTACATCAAGAACGCCGTACGCGAGGTGGAGCACACGCTGGCAGAGACCCTGCTCATCGTCGTGCTGGTCATCTTCTTGTTCCTCGGTTCGGTACGCTCGGTCTTGGTTCCGGTGGTGGCCATTCCGGTCTCGCTCGTCGGCGCCGTGGCGCTGATGCAGCTCTTCGGTTTCACCATCAACCTGCTTACCTTGCTGGCCATCGTTCTTTCCGTCGGCTTGGTCGTCGACGACGCCATCGTCGTCGTCGAGAACGTTGAGCGCCACCTGCGCGAGGGCATGACGTCGCTCGAAGCGGCGCTGGCGGGCGCGCGCGAGCTGGTCGGTCCCATCATCGCCATGACCATCACCCTGGCGGCGGTGTACACGCCCATCGCGCTCCAGGGCGGGCTCACCGGATCCCTCTTTCGCGAGTTTGCGCTCACCCTGGCGGGAGCCGTCACCATCTCGGGCATAGTGGCGCTCACCTTGTCGCCGGTTATGTCGGCCTACATGCTCAAGGCCGGGCACCAAGACCGCGGCCTGTCGGGCATCGTCAACCGCGCCTTCGACAACATCCGGCTCACCTACGCGCGCCACCTCGACATGGCCCTCGGCGCCCGCGGCGCGATTTACACCGCGTGGATCGTGATCAGCGTACTGGCGCTTCTGATGTTCATGCAGTCGCCCAAAGAGCTGGCGCCCGCCGAGGACCAAGGCGTGGTTTTCGGCGTGGTCAACACGCCCTCCAATTCCACCCTCGACCAGGTCACCTACTTCACCCGCGAGGTGAATCGCACCGTCATGGAGATCCCCGAGGCGGGCTTCACCTTCCAGATCACCTTCCCCACCGGCGGCTTCTGGGGACTTGGCCTCAAACCGTGGGAGGAGCGCAAACGCTCGGCCTTTCAGCTCGTGCCGGAGGTGCAGAAGCGGGTTGCTGTCATTCCTGGGATTCAGACCTTCCCCATCCTGCCGCCCGCGCTGCCGGGCGGCGGGCAATTCCCCGTGGAGATCGTGCTGTCCTCCACCGCCGAGAGTGCGGAGATCCTCGGCTTCGCGACGACGCTGCAACAGAAGGCCGCGACCAGCGGCATGTTCGCTTTTCCCCCGCTCATCGACGTCAAGGTGGACCAGCCCGAATCGCAGATCGAGATCGATCGCGACAAGGTCGCCGAGCTCGGCCTCAACCTCGAGACCGTCGCGCAGGATCTGGCCACCGCCCTCGGCGGCAACTTCGTCAACCGCTTCAGCGTCGCCGGGCGCAGCTACAAGGTCATTCCCCAGCTGCTGCGCGCCGAGCGCATGAACCCGAGCCAGCTTGGCGACATCTACATCACAGGTCCGGGTGGCCAGCTCATCGCCCTCGACGCCATCGCCAAGATTCACAATGCCGTCGTGCCCCGCTCGCTCAATCGCTTCCAGCAGCTCAACGCGGTCAAGCTCAGTGGCGTCGCCATCCGTCCTCTCGACGACGCGCTCACGTACCTCGAAACCGAAGCCGCCAAGATCCTGCCCAAGGCCTACTCCATCGACTACACCGGCGAGTCGCGCCAGCTGCGCAGCGAGGGCAACAAGTTCCTGCCCGCCTTCATCCTCGCGGTGGTGCTGATTTTTCTGGTGCTGGCGGCGCAGTTCAACAGCTTCCGCGATCCCTTCGTCATCCTGGCCGGATCGGTGCCGCTCGGCATGTTCGGTGCGCTGGCCCTGGCCTTCCTCAAAATGCCCAACCCCAACATGCGCTACTTCACCGACGGCTGGACCACGACCATCAATGTCTACTCGCAGGTCGGTCTCGTGACCCTGGTAGGGCTTGTGTCCAAGAACGGCATTCTCATCGTCCAGTTCGCCAACACGCTGCAAGAGAAGGGGCACACCAAGATTGAAGCTGTCAAGGAAGCGGCCGTGACCCGCCTGCGCCCCATCCTCATGACCAGCGTGGCCACCATCTGCGGCCACTTCCCCCTGACCCTGGTGCGCGGCCCCGGCGCCTCCGCCCGCAATAGCATCGGCCTGGTGCTGGTCGCGGGCATGGCCCTGGGCACCGCCTTCACCCTGTTCTTCGTCCCCGCGATCTACATCCTGCTAGCCCGCGACCACCGCCAGGTCAAGACGGCCGCATCGCTCGGGCCGGACTCTGCATCGACCAGCCCCGAGTCCGCGTCGCCGAGCGCGGCGATCGGGTGACGGCGCCGACGGTGCGTTTGTTCCGGCTGGTTTGAGACCCTGCCCGCCTGACCCTCAGGAAGCTGAGTCGGCTCGCACGGAATGTCAGGGTCGACGCTCCGAGAGCTCGCGGCTGGTCACGACTTGGCGCCGGCTAATTGCTGGCATAGACTAACTTGAGATCGGTTTGGCTGGGAATGGGCGTGCCGGCGTAGTGGCGATTGGCGTCGGGGGCGGCTTGAGTCCCGAGTATTGGTCGGCCTGGTGCAACCTTTCCCGCACGTTGGCGGTTTCCTTGAGATCCGCCTGATGCGCGGCGATCTGGCGACGTAGGGAGCCGAGCTGTCCTTCAAGGTCGACAATGCCGCTTTCAAGCTCGGCGATGCTTTCCTTGATCCGCGACTCCTTCCGCAGCGCGTCCGCGACGATGTCCTCCACGCTGACATTCACCGCGCCCAGCGTGACTCGAACCACTCGCACGACGAGCGACGTATTCGGATCGCTCGGCAGGGAGCGCATCAGTTGAATCGCCTCGTCGATACCAAAGCGATGTTCGCTGGGCTGGTCCGACGGCGCGAGGATGTTTTCGGGCTCGATATCCTCCTGGTCAGTGTCAGGACTGGCTGGGGCGGCAGCGACTCGCTCCGACGCGGCCGGCTCGACGACGTCGGAGGCGCTTGACGTGTGCGCTTGATCCGTTGGCTCCTGAGCGGCCTCCGGAGAAGCTGACGGTTCGGTGGCCGAAGTATTTTCCGCTGCCTTTTCCTCCAGTGATTTGTCGAGAACCACCTTGGCCTGCTCGTCCCGCCGCTTGCCGTTGTTGTTCTTCGAAAACATGGCCATCTTTTCCCCCTGATGTTTGCAGGTACTAAACATACCCCCAGCTTGGCGAAGATAAAGGCCCCTTCTAGAACTCGCGTCGAGCCGGAAATACTTTGCTCAATTCAGGTCAGCGGAGGTCACGCGTCTCCAATCGCCACTTGGGAGCGGCGCCCAAGCCGGACCCGTGCATTCCTGAAACCCCTCACGGCCTGAGCTACAATCGCTCGAACCTCGCCATGAATGTCCCCCAGCCTCTTCTGCGTGGCCGCCTCGTCATACGCTACAAGCGCTTCC
>Ga0182027_10010381_pt1 | contig 13262 bp, 11 predicted proteins | sample 712E1DmetaG_FD_121300 | JGI IMG/M metagenome (GOLD analysis project Ga0182027, IMG submission 121300) | Permafrost microbial communities from Stordalen Mire, Sweden - 712E1D metaG (Illumina Assembly) | ecosystem: Environmental > Terrestrial > Soil > Wetlands > Permafrost | place: Sweden...
ACAAAGTGATACAACAACACCGAAACATTATGCGATTTATGTATGTATTCGCTCTCGCTCATACACACAAAGATATTATTTTTACGCCGCAAGCGGCGGGGAATTAACCCTTAAGAGATTAAACGCATGTTATTCTGATTATACACTGATCTTAACTTTTAATCACATCACACCTAACGGGCGGGGCTATGCGCCGTAAGGGATTGCGTGGTTGCTAACCTATCACCCGTTACGAACTTTGCCAGCGGGAACTGAACTTGCAAATTGCTCTGAAACCCTTATGGCGTATAAGCCCTTGTTGTGCGTTGCTTTTTATTTATTCTTCATAATATTCAATCTCTCGTTTCTCTGTCTTTCTTGAATCACTCCATGACCAAGTAATTACCTGCTTAATCCAATTACCAAACTTGTCATAAACATATTCTGTTTTTACAATTGACACGATATTTGTGTTTAAGTCAGTAATTGTTCTCATAATTTCATTGTTCTGTTCATCATATTTATAAATAATCACAGCGTTAGTAGTGTTCATATCCCATGCTTCACTATATTCTTTTATTATTTTTCCCTTATCATCATATTCATATCGAGATTTTGATATGAGTTTTCCATCCCAGTCATAATCTTCCAAGTGATTTCCTTTGTCATCTATTTTGTAATGATTTTTACGCTCAAAACTTCCGTCTCCTTTATAAAAGCTTACTGTTACAATCATACTTTTATAATCGTAGGTTGAAATTACTTTTCTATTTAGTTTACCTTCCCAATAGTTGTCTTTTTCTATTTCGTGATTTTTGTCGTCAAACTTGTAAATATCTTTACCAATACCTTCTCCCGCTTTATTGTTGTGCAATATCTCTACCATGTTACCACTGTTGTCATACGCACGTTTGTCACTTGAGAAAACCAAATTAGTTTTTAAGTCATAATAATTTGCTGCTATTATATTACCCTTTTCATCGTATTGAAAAGTTGCTTTTGTTGTTAGCGTGTCCTTGGGGGATTCCCCTTTCTTTTCAGCAGCTTCATAACCGAAGCAAGTCGTAAGTTTAATTCGACCTTTCTTAGCAGTAGAGTTACCATTTCCTGACTGTGAACAAGCTGTCAGGATGAAAACAGAACTTATTAGAGTTAAGATGAGATTTTGTTTCATTTTTTTTTCGTTCAGTTAATCGATATAGTTTAATCGGAGTGTTAAAGTTGCGCACAACTTGTTTATACCCGCAACTTTTCTTCTCATATCCTTCTCCAAAAAAATAATAGGGAGAAATTCATTCCGGTTTCTTAAAAAATTATCATCAATAATTCCCTATCCTTCCATCAACATCCTAACAAATATAATTAATTTTCATATCTGCAAGTGGTTTACTATATTATTATTGTTTATTTTACCTTGATGTTTTTGAAAGGTTGAAAAACGAACAAAGTTAGCTGGCGAGTTGGCGAACTGGCGAGTAAGAAGGAATGAAAAGTGAAAAATGAAAAATGAAGAATGGATCCCTAATGGCCATATTCCCTCTGTGACCTCAGTGTAATTCCAAAGCGGTCAGTAGGGAAAACTGATGAGAATGAGAAGAGAATGAAAAATGACTGATACTTAATTCCGGGTTAACCCGTTGGTTCTATTTCAGGAGATTTTCGATTTCACCTTTCAAAGCAGGCAAATGCCGCACGATTGTTCCCCAGACTATCTCATCATCAATTTTATCATAACCGTGAATCACTCTGTTTCGCATGCTTATTATTTGCCTTTTACCTGAAATTTCAATTGTTGGATCTAATTGGTCAATCCGGTTCATTGCTTCTCCAATAATCTCTAATTCTCTTTCAATAGCCCGACGAAGCATTTTATCGGATTTGTAAACCTTGAAATCCCATTTATCGCCAAGAAATATGTCGATTGAATCAATCGATTCCCGTATATCAAACAAAAACTTTTTTATCTCACTATTCATACAACAATGTCTTTGTTCGATTAACCGAATCAATGAAATAGGGATTGGACAATGATTTATCTGTTATCAAATCGACAGGACGATGAAACAATTCTTCAAATTTATCTGCTAAAACGAAGTATGTATCAGCATAATCGCCATAATCCATCGGCTGAAATGAAATTAGCAAATCCACATCGCTCTTTTTATCAAACCTATCCGTGCACACCGAACCAAAAGCAAATAAAGATTTTACATTATAAGCCAGGCATAATGCTTTGATTTTATCGATATTGTCAGAAATTATGCGTTGCATATCAATATTTTGTACAAATTTAATATTAACGGTTGAAATAAACAAACAGACAAGAGATCTGATAAACTGATTAGCTCATCAGGTATCCATTGCCTAATGGGGTTGGGGAAACATCCTGTCTAAAAGATAATCGCGGATCTTGCGGGGCAAAATCTTACTCGCAGTCGCAAGCAGCTTCACATCAAATGCAGGAAGTATGAGAAATTTCATCTTCCCCCTGCATTGGCTTAATATTTTTCTCCCTTCCTGGTCTGCCGGTTGTGTTTTCCGCGGACTTCCTGTTTTCATCCAATCGGGTGAAGTGCGTATTTCTTCCCGGAATTGAGGCGTATCCATATCGCCCGGGCAGGATACATATACATTGATGCCTTTGCTAAGCAATTCACGGCGCAAGGCTTCACCGAAATTAATCAACCCTGCTTTTGTTGCACAATACAAGGTATAGCCGGCTGCTCCCATCAATCCAAAACCGGATGATGTGATCAGGATCTTTGAACCTTTTTGCAATAAAGGTAAAAATTGCCAGGCTGTCAGGATCGTCCCGCAAAGATTCGTGTCAAGCTGCTTACGGATTACTGATGTCTCAGTATAATCTGATAGCAATTGGGGAATAACCATCCCTGCATTCAGGATTAAAAAATCAATTTTTGTTTCTTCCGATTTTACTGCATCGAAGGCATTCTTTAGTTGATTTTCATTGGATATATCGCAGGAAATACCTGTCGCTGTAATTCCTTTTTCCTTCAGAGAGGCTATTGCAGAATCAATTTTTACCGGATCACGCGCCAGAATTATCACCTTGTACCCTTGTTTCCCTAATTCCAGGGCAAATACAAAACCAAGACCGGATGATCCACCGGTGATTAAAGCTGTTTTTTTCATTTCAGGTTGGGTATTAGGTTTCAGGTTCCAGGTTTCAGATGAGTTGGTACAAAAGTAATGATTATCGCATCAGCGCGTGAGCTAACTAACCCCGAAATTGCATATAGATCAAAACCACGACAGCAACAGTCATAAGAACCAATGTCGCAAATCCAAAAATGTTAGAAATTTTTCCGTTTGTATTTTTTCCCATTATTTTCTTGTTATTGGAGATGTGGAGAATAATGGCAATTAAAACCGGTGAAGTCAATCCATAAAGAATAGCTGAATAAATAAGAGCTTTGATTGGCGAGATACCAATGTAATTCAATGATAATCCCAGGATCAGTGAAATGGCAATGATGATATAAAATGTTTTTGCCTGATGAAATTTTTTATCCAATCCATCTCTCCAGCCAAATGTTTCGGTGAAGATGTAAGAAAGCGAACCACTCAAAACGGGAATGGCCAAAAATCCGGTGCCGATCACACCAATCGCAAAAAGTAAATAGGCAAAATTTCCTGCCAATGGTTTCAATGCCTGGGCCGCTTGTTCAACGGTGTCAATCTTATGAATACCTCCATTAAATAATACCGTCCCTGTGGTTAGAATGATAAAGAACATGATAATATTTGAAAATAACATTCCGAAATCGACATCTTGTTTCATCTCATGCAGGATTCTTTTGTTCACCACCAAATGTTTTTTCATCTGCTTTATTTCTTCTACTTCCATTGTTGCCTGCCAAAAGAAAAGATAGGGGGAAATGGTAGTTCCAAGGATTGCAACAAGAATGCTGATAAAGTCTTTATCGAACTTAATAGTCGGGATAAAAGTGGCTTTTAAAACTGCCAGCCAATCTTGTTTGTATAAAAACGGTACAATCATATAAACTACAAGAACGATGCAGAGATATTTCAGAACAGCAGCAATCTTTTGATATGGCAAAAAAATCATTAACCCTAAAAGCATGATGGTGAAAATGATGCTGAAATAGATTGCATGAATGGAAGGGAATAACAGGTTACCCACTGCTCCCATTCCTGCAATGTCAGCGCCAATGTTCATTACAATGGCAGGAAAACTAAATAACAACATTAAGTACAAAACAGGTTTTGAATAATTCTTTTTAAGCGTTCCTGCCAAACCATGTGAAGTAACCATACCGATTCTTGCACACATTTCCTGGATGGAGGCCATGAGGGGAAATGTAATCAGTGCAGTCCAGAGCGTTGAAAGTCCGTATGCAGCACCTGCCTGCGAGTAGGTTGCAATACCCGAAGGGTCATCATCACTTGCGCCGGTTATGAGCCCGGGACCGAGTATTTTCCAAAAACGAAGAAGTTTAGATGAGGTTTTCTTTTTGTTGTTCATGTAAAAGGGCTCATATGAAGCGCCGGTAAAAGTACAAACATATTTAGTAAAAAGAAGCGGACAAGTGAATTGGTGAGTGGAATATGTTGCTTAGTCGGTTAGTTGCTTAGATGCTTAGTTGAAAATCACTTTGTGACTTTGTTATTCTTTGACGCTGTAATCCTGAAACTTTCAATTATCAATTTCTCTGATGCCTGATTTTAAAGGCGATCTAATTAATAATGAGTAATGAGTGATTATAGAAATATTGAATTTGAGAATTCCTCATTACTCATTATGAAATACCAAAATGGAGAATTGGTAACCTACTTTACTTGCTCTTTCTTCTTGTCAGCATCAAGTTTGAATTTGATCGGGAGGTTGAACTGAACAGCAACATTCTTGCCTTTCTCCATGCCCGGGATCCAGTTTGGCATTATTTTAACGACTCGAACGGATTCCTCATCACACCCGCTGCCGATACCCCGCAAGATTTTAACATTGGTGACCGCACCATTTGCCTGGACGATGAAAGTCACAAACACGGTGCCCTGGATGCCTTTCTTTTTTGCTTCTTCCGGGTAATTTATATTTTCGACCAGGAATTTTATCATGGCATCATCGCCGCCGGTATATTGAGGTTGTTTTTCTACTCTGGTATATATACCGTTTTTATCCGGTTGAACCGGTATTGATTTGACCTCGGGTTTTTCCTTTGCTTTTTCCTGTGGCGTCATGGTTGCAGTAACCGGCATAGCTTCAGGTGGAGTGATAAAAGCTGGTTTAATCTGAATTATCTCATTATTGCCATTGTCGGAAGTACCGGTTATGGAAGAGGCCGACAACAGGAATAACAATGCCACAAGTGCCGGAAGGGCAATCAGCATCTTGCTTTTTGCCCAGGTTCCTGATTTGGATTTTGTCATCATAGTAATGCGTTTTTTAAGTAGTGAAACATTAAAATTATTGGCCAGGTTATTCACCTGGATGCCCATGGTTTCATCCAGGATCATTTGCTGGTATTGGGTTCGGCTGATTCCGGTTTGCAAAACACCTTCATCTGCCAGGTATTCATGGATCGTTTTCATTTCGCGGCCGGCCAGCCATATGACAGGGTTGAACCACTGTATAATGGTGGCCAGTTCGGCCAGGATGATATCAACAGTATGGAGTTGACGGATATGAATCTTCTCATGTTCAAGAATGGTAGAAAGGCTGGCGGAGGGAATCATCCTTTCATTGATAAAGACAAGGTTGAAAAAGGAGAAAGGAGAATAACCACGATCGACAAAAACCACCTTTTGACCATTTCTTACTTTAATCCCGAAATGCCGTGGAATCCTGAAAAGCTGAAACAGTTGCAACCCGAAACGCAGGAGAAAGATGAGGGCGCCTGTAAGATAAACAATAGCTGCTATTTCGATCCACTGCAAGTGCTCCACAATCGTTTGGTGTACTTTTGCAGGTGTGATCAGCACGGGATCAAGAAGGATCATGATGGAAGCCGTTGGTCCGGTTGTTGTCAGGTGAATGGGCAGCAAGGGAACCAGTACCGAGAAAAGAATCATTGCCATCAGGTAAAACCGGTTCACCTGGAAAAAGGTATCCCTCCTGAGAAAAAACCAATATATGGCGTAAAGCACTAAGAGACAAACGGTCGATTCGATCAGGTATAACAGTGCTGCATTCATCTTTTCCCTCCTTTCTTTTTTTTGATCTCCTTATGAATAATCTTCTGGATATCCCCGAGTTCCTTCATGCTCAGCTTCCCTTCCGTGGTAAAAAACGATGCCAGCGATTTATAGGAGTTACCGAAATAGTTGGTCACGAAATTCCGGAAATAGGATTTTGTATAGTCGCTTTTACTGATCACCGGGAAATATTCATGGGAGCGGCCATAGGCTTTGTGTCCCGCGAATCCCTTCTGTTCCAGGATACGTACAATGGTCGATACCGTGTTATAGGCAGGCTTCGGTTCAGGGAACTTTTCCAACAGATCGTGAACCATTCCCTTTTCAATTTTCCATAGGATCTGCATCACTTCTTCCTCGGCACGGGTAAGCTGCAAAGGGATTTTTTCGCTGTTTTTTCTGGTTTGCATGGGTGAATGTTTTTTTAAACCCGATAAGAAAATAATTCCAAAGGCAAATATACAACTATATTTTTAGTTTGTCAACTAAATCTTTCTTTTTATGAAGAATAATATAATAAAGTGGTAAATTGGCATTTATCGCTAAGATGTTTCGCTGAAAATCACTTTGTGACTTTGCAACGCTGTGACTCTGTAACTTTTTATTGTACATTTTTAACAAATTTTCGTATGTTTGTTATCCTGAAAACCAAAAAATAAACAAATGAAAACCTTCATTTTTAGCAGCATTTTTACCATAATCCTTATCCTGTCAGGCTCAGTCCTGCTTCAGGGACAAACCTATGACCTGAAACAAATGCCTCCCCTGGATCCGAAAGTCAGGACCGGGATGCTACCGAATGGGATGCATTATTATATCCGGGCAAACAACATCCCCGGGAACAGGGGTGAATTTTATATCGCCAATAATGTCGGCGCCATCCTCGAAGATGACGATCAGAATGGGCTGGCACATTTTACCGAACATATGTCGTTCAACGGAACGGATCATTTCCCCAAAAAAGGGATCCTGGATTACCTGGCAACGATCGGGGTTAAGTTCGGGACAAATGTGAATGCGGGTACCAGTCTCGATCAGACCGTATTTAATGTTTCGAATGTTCCGCTGAAACGTGAAGGGATCCTCGACAGCGTCCTGATGATCCTGCGCGACTGGTCACATTATGTTTCTTTTGAGGATAATGAAATCGACCTCGAACGCGGGGTGATCCTCGAAGAATGGCGGATGTATGGCTCGGCCGAAGAACGCATGAGTAATAAACTGGCTCCTGTCATTTACAAAGGTTCAAAATATGCCAAACGGGATGTGATCGGTGATACAGCCATCCTGAAACATTTCAAATATGAAACCATTAAGAACTTTTACCATAAATGGTACCGTCCCGACCTGCAGGCGCTCATCATTATAGGCGACTTTGATGAAAATATGGTCGAAACAAAGATCAGGAAATTGTTTAGTGTCATTCCGAAAGCGGAGAACCCGGCTGCCAGGGAAGAATATCCTGTACCCGACAATACAGAACCCCTGGTCGGGACGGCAACCGATAAGGAAGCCACTTCCACTTCTGTGGATATAAGCTGCAAACATGATATCACGAAAGAGAGCGACAAGAACCTCGGTTATATGCGGTTGCAACTTGTCCGAAGCCTGATCAATAATATGTTCGGAAAACGTATGAGCGAACTTTCCCGCAAGGAGAATCCCCCATTCATTTCAGCCTTCAGTTATTATGGCGGATATACCCGTACCAAAGATGCATTCACCGGTACCGCGAATGCAGCAAACAACGAAGGCATCCGGGCCCTGACGGCACTTCTGACCGAGATGGAACGCATGAAACGGTTCGGATTCATTGATATTGAATTTGAGCGGGCAAAAGCAGATCTCATGAAAAATTATGAATCACGTTATATGGACCGCGACAAACGCAAGAATCGTGAACTGGTTTACCCGAATGTTTCAAACTTCCTTACGAATAATCCTAATCCGGGTATTGAATTCGAATATGACTTTACCAAAAAGATGATACCCGGGATTACGCTTCAGGAACTGAATACGGAAGCTAAAAAATATTTCACCGACGAAAACATGGTGGTAACTGTTACCGGCCCTGAAAAAGAGGGAATAACCATTCCAACTGAAGCAGACATAAAGAAGGTGCTTGAGAAATACAAATCCGCGAAAATCGACCCTTATATTGATCAGCTTGCCGGGAAAAAACTGATTGAAAAAGAACCGGTAGCAGGAAAAGTGATAAAAACCTCAGGTAATAAAGAACTCGGAACAACGGAATGGGTCTTGTCCAATGGCATGAAAGTCGTTTTCCGGCCCAGTGATATTAAAGAGGATGAGCTGCTCATAGCCGGATTTCGGGAAGGTGGAATGTCATTATTGAAAGAGGAAGATCTTCCTTCGGCCATGGTGTTAGGGGATGCAATTTCCCAGATGGGCGTTGGCAGTTTCTCTACTACTGACCTTGAAAAATTAATGTCGGGAAAACGAGTAAATATCCGGATCCAATCATCCGAAGAGCGGGATGGAGTTTCCGGGAGAGTCTCGCCAAAAGACCTTGAAACTGCATTGCAACTGGTGTACCTCTACTTCACACAACCCCGGTGGGATGCCACCGATTATAAAACCTGGATGGAGAAAATGAAAGCTAATTTTATCAATGCGGAATCCGACCCCAGGAAGGCATTCAGGGATACAGTCTCCCTGATGATGGCTAACCATAATCCCCGGATCATCCCGATGAGCTACAAGGTACTCGGGAAGGTGAGCCTTGAAAGGCTTCAGGCAATTTACAAAGACCGTTTTTCCGATCCCGGCAATTTTACATTCGAGTTTGCAGGAAAGATAGATCCGGAAAAAGTAAAACCCCTGTTTGAAAAATATCTTGCCTCACTGCCTTCCGTTAAACGAATACAAGCTTACAAGGATAATGGCATCCGGCCTCCCAAAGGTGAAGTAAAGATGGATTTCAAACATGAATCGAAAACACCGAGAACATCGATCTATATCAATTACAGTGGCTTATCTTCTTTTTCTGCCGATGACCGCATCTCAGGTGCTGCAATTCGGCATGTTCTTGAGTTACGTTATGTTGACAAGATCCGCGAAGATGAAGGTGGGGCTTATAGCATCAGGGTTCAATACAATGTAAACAAACTACCCGTTCCCGGTTATAACCTGATCGTGAGTTTCGAAACAGATCCTGTTAAGGCTGATAAACTGATCGGTATCGTTTATTCGGAAATTAAGAAGATGGTGGAGAATGGCCCTTCAGAAGCCGACCTTCAGAAAGCAAAGGAATATTTCCTGAAGCAGCGCCAGGAAGATATAAAGGAGAATAACTGGTGGCTGAGCCGTATGGATGATTATTATTTTTATAACCTGGATTTCCTTACAGGATATGATGACAAGGTAAATGCCCTGAATGTCAATTCGGTACATGACTACGCCAGGAAGGTCCTGACGCAGGGGAACAATGTTCAAGTGGTTATGAGACCATAAAAGAATGAAAAATGAAGAATGAAGAATTGGGTATTAGGTTTTAGGTACTGGGGTTTCGCCTTTTCGCTTCTTCACTATTTAATATTTGTTATATGACAGGATCTCAGTGGTTTCTTTTCGCTTTTTTTTCCGGATTTCATCTGTGGGCGGATAACCCACCAGGATGATCAGTTCCAGGCGCAGGGATTTGGGAATATTCAGCAAGTCCTTGATCTTCTTTTCATCGAACCAGCCGATAATACAGGTGCTCAGGCCTTCGGCTGCGGCTTGCAGGCAGAAATGTGCCGTGGTAATACCGATATCGATCAGGGGATAATTCTTATCTTTCAGTACTCGCCCGACAGCGGTAGTTAGATTGGTTTTCTCCCGAACGATGGCAACATGAACGGGTGCTTGTTTTGTAAAATGATTCATCGGGATCATACCTGTAGTGGTGAGTTCAGCAACGGCATTTTTTAAGCCGGGATCATCGATGATGATAAATTTCCAGGGTTGTGAGTTATTGGCCGACGGGGCGAGGCGTGCAGCCTCAACGCAGCGCAGGAGTTTTTCTTTTTCTACCGGTCTGGCGGTATAAGTTCTCTGGCTTTGACGTCGATGGATCAGGTCGAGTAATTCTTTTGATTGCATAACTGTATTTAAAAAGGATCAGGGATGTCGATAACCCGAGGGGTTAAAGGCACGATCATTATATATGCAAAGGTAAGGTTTTTCTCAATGAGCAGCATTGCAGGGAAAGCTCAGCAATCGCTACTTCCCTGCTTAACAATGAAATGAAACATTGCTGAGTAAGGATAGATTCCCGAAAATTCGTTAACATTGCAGTCTGATATTATCCATTCCATGAAACGTTTATCTTTGACTTCCATTTTGTTCTCCTTTATCTTTTTGCTTATATGCTGCCATAACAAAGCGGACCTTTCCGTTGCCCCGCCATTTCCTTCGCAGTCGCCCTGGTTGAAATGTTCACAGGACACAATATATTTTCAGAACAGTGTTTTGCCCTTGGTGATTAATAGTTGTGCAAAGTCAGGCTGTCATGACGCGGGAAGCAATAAGCATGAATTAACCCTTGATAACTATACGAATATCTATAACCTCGTGACACCATCTGACCCGGTTTCAAGCAAGTTATATACGGTTTTGTTTAGCTCCTCCCAACAATTGATGCCTCCCAATGGTCGTCTGACTGTTAACCAGGAAGGCCTTATCTATTATTGGATCAGGCAAGGAGCACTAAATAACCGATGCGAATCGGCCGGCTGTGATTCCTCACATGTTACTTATGATTCCACAATTAACACCATCGTTCAATCCTGGTGTACCGGGTGTCATGGAGGTTCAAACCCTGCCTACGGGATCAGTCTTACAACCTTTGACCAGGTTAAGGCCGTTGTTAACGCAGGACGGCTCATGGGAGCAATCCGGCAGGAAACAGGATATTATCCAATGCCAAAAGGCAGCCAGCTTTCACCTTGCGATATCGCTCTTTTCCAGAAATGGATCAACCTGGGGATGCCACAATAAGAATGAAGAATTATGAATCAATGCTAAAAGCGAAAAATGACAGCTGACCTTATCAAAAACTTCTTCAGTTGCTCATTTGTGTTAGAGACCGCTCGCTTGTGAAGCAGGAATTTACTCTTATCATGGGTTGTGGGCATTTAAAAAATCCAGGAGTAGTTCATTGAATTGCTGCGGATGGGTTTCCATCGGAGCATGATGGGCATCGGGAATAATTTTTAAGTCGATAGTAGGGACATTCCGTTTCAGTTTTCTTGCATTCCTGAGGTAGATGGTCCGGTCTTTTTTCCCCCAGATAACCAGGGCAGGAAGATCCAGTAATCCATCGGCATGCAGGTGGCGTATTTCGTGTGCATTTGCATAGATATTGATCACGGAAGCTGCTGAGCCATTGATCCGCAGTGGATCAATATACCCTTTCATCTCTGCTGAATCCAGCGGCCGGCCGTAAACCTGTTTCATCAGTCTTTTCATGCTGTTATAGGAAATAATGTCCTGGTTTGCAAGAGAGACCAGGATCTGGTTGGTGCCTTTCATCTTGGACATGGTGATGAAGGCCCCTTTCATATTCTGATTACGGATAAAAACCATCCCATCCACGAGGGTGATGGTTTGAACGCGGTCAGGGTTCATCAGGGCCATGGCTTCCACCGCACCTCCTCCCATGGAATGCCCCACAATATTCCACTTCCTCTTATTACCCTGGTCGATCTTCGCCAGCAGGGACCAGATCAGGTGTGCACGGCCACTGTTCGATTGGTTGACGGAAAGATTCCTGTCGCTATAGCCAAACCCTGGCAGATCGATAGCTACAACCATGTAACCTGCATTTACCAATGCATTTATATTGTTGCGCCAGCAAAAAGTCGATCCGCAGAACCCATGAACCAGCAATACTTTGCCTTTCTGGTTTTTGATCCCCTCATTATAAATCCTGTAATGAAAAGTTGCTGAATCAATTTTCAAAAAATGACTGTTTTCAAAAGGTTTTCCCGGAAGACTGGTAATTGTCTCCTGTGCATAGGCACTGTAACCCCCAGGGATAAGGACCAGTGCGAGAAACAGAAAGAAGAATGAAATCTTGTTCACGTTCGGCTTTGTTGCAGGACAAAAATAGCTTTTTTTACCACAAAGGCACACAAAGTACATCACAAAGGAAACTCAAAGGGATTGTAGCGGATTTTTGAATACTTTTGGGTTAAATTTCCCGTTGGATTAACTGAACCCTGATTAGAATGGATAAAAATAAGCTGAGAATTTACTTGCCCCTGATTTATGCAGGGATCATACTTGCCGGAGTCCTGTTGGGCCTTGAACTTAGCAAGGTCGGAAATGGAGCTTCCCTGTTCAGCCGGCACCGGCAGGACAAAGTCAATGAAGTGATCAACTATGTGAAACAGAATTATGTGGATACCGTCAGCCGGAACCAGCTGGAGGAGAAAGCGATAACAGGGATGTTACAGAGCCTTGATCCGCATTCGGTATACATCAGCCCCAGTGAGTTTCACGATGCCAATGATCCGCTCCTGGGCGGATTTGAGGGGATCGGGGTACAGTTCCGGCTGGAGCGCGATTCCATCACGGTGATCAATCCCGTTTCCGGAGGGCCATCGGAAAAACTGGGTATCAAAGCCGGCGACCGGATCGTGAAGATCGATGGGAAAAAGGTCGCAGGTGTCAAGATCACAAATAATGATGTCCTGAGAAAACTGAAAGGGAAAAAGGGTACGAAAGTCAATGTTTCCATTTTCCGCAAAGGGGTGAAAGGTCTTCTGGATTATACCATCACCCGTGATGTAATCCCGATCTATAGCCTGGATGTTTCTTACATGGTTGAACCCTCTGTCGGTTATATCCGTCTGAATAATTTCTCTGCAACAACCCATGATGAGATGACAAAAGCCCTTAAGGAGCTGAATTCAAAAGGGATGAAAAAGCTGATCCTGGACCTTAGGGGAAATGGAGGAGGACGCCTGCAAGCCGCTATCGATGTGGCAGATGAATTCCTGCCTGACGGAAAGCTGATCGTTTATACACAGGGAATCCATCATGCGCGGGAAACGGCATATGCAACGGCAGGTGGCCTGTTTGAGTCGGGAGAACTGGTA
>Ga0182027_10010382_pt1 | contig 13262 bp, 11 predicted proteins | sample 712E1DmetaG_FD_121300 | JGI IMG/M metagenome (GOLD analysis project Ga0182027, IMG submission 121300) | Permafrost microbial communities from Stordalen Mire, Sweden - 712E1D metaG (Illumina Assembly) | ecosystem: Environmental > Terrestrial > Soil > Wetlands > Permafrost | place: Sweden...
CGGTTTTCCGGAGGCGTCGGCGTAGTCGCTTTTGCGGGGCGGTAGCTCAATGGATAGAGCATCGGTCTTCGAAACCGAGGGTTGCGGGTTCGACCCCCGCCCGCCCCGCCAGCTGTCAGAGGAAGAATAAAAGAGGAAAGAAATTGCTTGTTGTGCGAATTGTGCAGGGTTTTGGTCAAGGTTCAGTCAAGGTATGCTGCCGAGACTTTACCGGATCAAACACCCTGACACGCCGTGGCAGGTGACATTCGTGGACCCGCTGAAAGGACGGGTGCGGAAGCATTTTGCGGATGAGAGCGAGGCGCGGAAGTACCACCGGGAGCTTTTGGGGAAGGCGAAGATAGCGGGCACCTCCGGCCTCGTGTTGGACGCGCGAATGCGCGATGAGTATCATGCAGCGGTCGCGAGGTTGGACGGTGTTTCGCTTTCTGATGCCGTAACCTTCTATTTGCAGCATCATCTAGGGGTTAGGGATGAACCCTTGGTGGACGCGGTAGCGGCGTTCCTTGCGGAAAAGAAGCGTGCTGGGCGGGCGATTAAGACGCTCATTAACCTGCAATGCCGTTTGGAACGGTTTCTGGCCAGATCTGGAGCGCAGAAGCCTCGGGAGCTCACTCGGGAGCTAATCCAAGAGTTTCTGGATGGTCTGGAGGTGGCGGCACTCACGCGCCGGCATTACCAATGCTGCCTTTCGGGGTTCTGCGGGTGGTTAATGCGTCGTGGGCTCCTGGTTAATAATCCAGTCAAGTTGTTGGATGTGCCAAAGGTCGATCCGCCGTCGCCGGCTGTTTTGACGCCGGATGAGGCGGCGAAGGTGATGCTTGCGGCGGTTGCGCATCGAGGCGGGATTTACGCGTTGTACTTCGCGTTGTCGCTTTTTGCGGGGCTTCGGTCCGGGGAGATTGAGCGGCTGAAGTGGGATAACGTGATGTTCGAGGCGGAAACCCCTGTGATCAGGGTTGAGGTTGGGAAGAAGCGGGGTCGTCGTGCCGTGCGGCTACTTCCGATCTCAGAGAACTTGAAGGCCTGGCTGCAGTGGGGAAATGAACGGGCGGTGCCTCTTTGTCATCTGCCGCTTGAAAGCGCGCGAAAGGTGCGGGGCGTTGTGACCTGGCAAGGGGATATTTGCCGACACAGTTGGATCAGTTATCGTCTGGCCCTGGTGAGCGATGAGGCGAGGGTCGCGAGGGAAGCCGGAAACTCTCCAGATGTGATCTGGCGGCACTATTTCCAGTTAGTGACTGAAGCTGATGCGCGACGCTTTTTCGCCATTGTGCCTGGTTCATGACGTGCTCAAGACATCGGATGATGTGGCGGAAAATTCTTTGATTCATTAGGAAATTTCTAATGCGCTTTCGTGCGCAGAGCAAGGCGGAACGGTGAGCGGCGGGGCGGACTAATGGAATAAGTCAAAGGAGAAAATTACACAAAAAGGATGAAAATTCATCAGTTACATCCAATGGATTTTTGCCGCTTCTGCATTGCTCTAGATGAGCAGCTATTCTCTCCAACAGGCGGCAGAACGGCTCGGGGTGAGTTATTGGACGCTGTGGCGGCGGTGCAATGAAGGATTGATTCCTCATCTGAAGTTCGGGCCGAAAACGACGCGAATCCCACGTCATGCGCTGCTGGAGTTGGAACAGCACGGGCTGTCACGGCGGGCTTTGCAGCAACGGAGGGCGTCATGAGGGATTTTGGAGGAGGGGAGGCGGGAACTTTCTGCGGCGAAGCGGTGAGGTCGTTATCCGCACTGTCGCAGGAGTTGGACGCGGCCGGATTGGGCATGCAGAAACCTGCGAGCCTGGTCCGGCCGTTGTCGTTTTTGGCGGGCGTGGAAGTGGAGTCGGCCCTGGCCGGGATGCCGGCGAGGGACGAGACGGCGCCCGGCCGGGCCGCTCCCCTTGGTAAGAATGCGGATTTCGAATCACCCCCCCCACCTGAGGTGGTCGATATTCATGCGGTTTTGCCTCCGCCGGCGACGGTTCGGGCGTGGTATTTGCGGAGTTACGCCCGTGAAGCCTTGGCTGGCGTGACGAACAAAGAAGGGTGGCCGGTGCGGATGAGGTTCTGCGGGCGGAATATCACACGGGGCTTTGACGGTGTGGGTATCTATGCGCGGCCGGACCGTGCTTATGGTCGAGTTCACGGCGTTTGCGTCTGCGGGCAGTCTTTAGCCTGTCCGGTGTGTGCTCCTCGAATTGCGGCGTTCCGTGCGGCCGAGGTTGCGGAAGGCTTCAAAAGGGCGGCAGCGGCCGGTTATGAGGCTTCCTTGGTCACGTTTACGGCTCCTCACGCGCTTGGTTCGACGCTTGGTAAGGAGATCGATTGTTTTGCTGTGGCGTGGCGTCGGTTCAATTGCCAAGGGAAGGCGTCTCAGAAGCGTCGCCGGGGTTCGCTTGGCTCCCAAATTGGTCGTGAATGTACTTACGGCGCGGCTGGTTGGCATTACCACCACCATCAGCTTCGTTTTGATGAGCCGGGAAAGTTCAATCGGGAACGTACGGAAGCGCAATGGCTGGCGGCTTTGGATTCCGTCGGGCGGAAATGGCGTGGTGCGGAGCTGCATGCGTTTGCCGCGGGACTCGTTGGCAATGAGGCCGGCGCAAGGTACGTCGCAAAACTGGCGACGGCAGCCGATGCACAAGGGCGGGCGATCGGCCTCGAGGTGGCGGGCGGATCGTTGAAGGGCAAGAACCTCGCTACCCTTTTGAAGTTGGCAGCCGGCGGTGATGCCGATGTGCGGGCTATATGGGTGGCTGGCGTGCGGGATATTTTGGTGCGCAAGGTGTCGTCGGTGCGCTGGTCGCCTCGTCTTCGGGATCGCGTCGGGATGGCGGTGGAGAAATCGGACGTTGAGATCGCAAAGGAGGAAGTCGTCGACACTGACGTTTTCCTTGGGGCTTTGAGTCCGTGGCAATGGTGCGGCGTCCTCGAATGGAAAGCGGAATTCCCGCTACTTATCGCCGCAAATCAGGGCCGCGAAGCGGTCAACTCTTTCCTCGCTGGGCTAGAGCTTGGCGAACTCAACGACGAAGACCCGCGTCTCGTCCAGAGAATCGAAATCAACAAATCGCGGGGTTCAAAACATGATTAAAATGATCATTGAGGCGGTTTCGGTTGTGGCTTGTGTGGCACAAGAGCCGAAGCCCTGGGAAATGGGAGGCAAGAGCGGAGTCACGCACTCGGCCAAGTTGGCTGTTGTGGATGACGGCGCGGAAGTCGCGTCGATTCGTCTGAAGGCAAAGACAGCGGAGGAACTGAAAGCCAAGATGGCGAGCTATACGATTGGGAAACCGGCGAAGGTCCGCGTTTATCAGATCGTGCCGGTGTTTCGAACGGGCGACCGGAAGCCGACGGATTACGAGTTCGAGGGTTGAGCGTACATGAATTTGTACAGCTGCCATGCGGTGATCTGGAAGGCGCAGGATCGTGTGGGAGCCTGGCAGGTTGCGTGGCGTTCTCGCGAGCGGTCGCTAGCGGAATTGTGGCGGTTGGAGACCGAAGCGCGGTTGAAGTCGGTGGAATTGGGCTTGGTGAGTTGGAGCATTATCATGCGGTCTCGGCGAGCGGGGGCTGCACCTAGTCCGTAGCGTGATGAATTTCGGGCGGGGGCCTGGCTCACCCTCGCCTGTGCCGTGTTGGGCCAGCTCCTGGGGTGCCGGTGACCAGGAGAAATGTTACACCGGCAAACTGAACAGGAGATTGAAACATGAACCTACTCCTCAAGGGGTGGCAGATGGTGAAAACTGCCGGTGCGGCCGTTGTGTCGCATGGCAAGGCGTTGGCCGTGGCCGGTGCGGGTCTCGGGTTGACGGTGGTCTCGATGCGTGCCGACGGTGATCCCGTCGACGCGGCCGTTACGACGGCGACGGCCAAAATTGATCAAGTGGCCACGATTGGCGTGAAGGCCTATTTGATCGGCGCTGGCCTGGCGCTGCTCGGTGTCACCATCGCTTACATCCGGCGCGCGAAGAAGTAAGGCGTTCGGGTGGAAGCAAAAGGGGTGCCCGGCCTGCTTGCGGGGCCGGGTTCCCAAACATTCGAACTTTATGAGTCATGGAACTTCTCATTTTATCGGCCGGGTTTTGCTGCGGGCTGCTTTTGCTGCGGTCTTGTTGGGGGCGGTGGTGAAGTCATGGGCGGCGGGCGGGTCGCTGCCGGTGTCTGTGACTGTATACAAAGGCGGCGTGGCTTACACCTTGTCGTTCACGTTGACGGGTGGGGCAAATGATGTGATGTGGACCTGGCCGTCGAATACCCCGAGCGGGTCGCCATATGTTCGTTATCGTTTCGATGGTTCTACGGCGGCGGGTGTCGGTGGCACTGGCGGACCTAATTACCAATCCGATAGTTACGCCTCGGCATTGGCAACGGGAGATCATACTCTGTGTCTGGGATGGGGATACGTTGGCGGGAGCGGAAACACGGATGGTTCTGCAACGTTCCATTGGGATAAGCCTACGCAAACGATTTCGTCCGTGCTGCCGACTCTGATGAACAGCTATTCGTTTCATCTGAAGAACAACACGGACGGGGCGCGGTCGATCGCATTGAAAACCGGTGTAACGACGGTGGCGACGTTGGCGCTTGCTGGGCTGGAAACGAAGACTTTCACGGGGACGGTGTCGGGGGTGCAAGGAACGACGGTTTCGCTAGATCCTGCGCCGGTGTGGGATGAGAGTTACGATCCGCAAATGATCATCACGGCAGGGGGGTCGATTACTCGAAGCGGGCATTATGGCGGGCCGGCCGTGTTGCGACATGTTTTTCTGACGGTGGTCAGTTGGTGTCTCGCGTCGCCCGTCATCGATATGAAGCTGGACGGGACTTCACTCGGCCATGTGATGCCGACCGCTCAGACGGATTCTGTCCTGGGTATGGTCACGAAATTTCATTGGGATTTAGAGCTAAGCCCTGATTCGGTGATTACCTTTACGACGGGTTCGCCTCACGTGCTGACTGCGCCGGTGAATGATTTTCATGGGGAAGTGAATTGGATTTACGTGCGGGAGTTGGACCGGAATTTGATTAGCGGCGTGACCTACTCGAACCCGTCTTATTCCGTGGATCAAGGGACGGGCGATGTGGCGGTTGTTCAGACGGGAACGGCTGGGAGCACTTACACAACCACGGGCGGCGCGGATCTTCCTCCGTCGAATACGGGGACGAATCCGGGTTCGGTGGATGTGACGGGAACGGGGCAGACTCAGCCGGGGCAGCTGGCGGGCTGGACAGACACGGCGTCGACGACGCAAGCGACGACTTTGGACAAGGGGACATATGAACAGGGGGTGAATCAGCTGCTCGGGGGGCAAAGCGTCGCAAACGGGCACTTGGCGGCGATCGAAAAGAATACCGGTGAAACGGCGGCGAACACTGCAACGATCGCGAGTAATACGGGCCGGATTGCAGACCGGGAGGACGAACGGAAGCAAGCCGAGGACGCGGCGCATACGACTTTGACCCAACAGGGAGCAGGAGCGTCTGCGGCGGTGTCGGATTCCATTTCGACGGCGCAAGCGTGGGGCAATAGTGCGGTGACGCAGGCTAGTGCCGGTCGAGGAACGATGAGCGCGCCGTCTGTGCCGGCAGGAGGGGAAATGAGCATGATTGTCGAGCTGGGTCCGGTTGGTAATGAAAATCCGCAGGTCGATATGAATCCTTTTGCGGCGGCTCCTTCGTGGGCGCTGGACCTGGTGACCTGGGTAAAGGCGCTTATAGGCTGGTCGACCGTGACGGCGCTTTGCGTGTTCTGTTATCGCGAAATTCGCTTGTCGCTCCTGGGCGTCCTGGCGACGCAAAAGCAGTTAGCCTTTTCCTTCGAGGGGGCGATGAACTCTAACCCGATCACGGCAGCGGGTTCGCTTGTCGGGCGAGCGCTGGCAATTGCAGTCTTGGCGACGGTAGTTGTCGCGCTTCCAACGGTTCTGATTCAGGTTTTCGCGACGAACTGGGAAACGGTCCTTGCGGCGTTTCAATCGTCGGTTAGTAGCGGGGCCGGGGGGGCGGAAGGGGCAACGGTCTTTGCGTGGATTCAACGGGTGATTCCTCTCCCCACGATGCTTTCCGCGGCGGTTACGTATGCGGTTTTCGAGTTGGCCTTAATGTGGCCGCAAACCGTTTGGCAATTCATTCTTCGATTTATGCCGGTATGAACTCGATGCTTTTTTTCCTTCCGTCGAAGATGGCAGACACGCTTGACGGGCAAGTCCAATGGTGGGTTTGCGGGTTCATGTTGGCGGTCGTGTGCTTCTTCCTCGGTCAGTTGGTGCGCTGGATAGCTGGTTTAAGGCGCGGGGGTGACGAATGATTTTCATGATCACGGGCAAGCCGCGCGGCGGGAAAAGTCTGCGCGCGGTGCAACTCCTGGCCGAAGAGCTCGAGCACGGGAACCGGCCGGTGGTGACGAACCTGGCGCTGAAACTGGACGAGCTGCAGGAATACCTTCACGGCCGGGGCTGTCGGGCGAATGTCTTTGACCGGGTGACGGTGCTCGATGCGGACCAGGTGCAACGGTTTTGGCGTTATCGTGGCTATGGTGTCGTCCTGTCGGAATGCACCACGAACGGCGCGCCGGTGAATCTCGAGCCGTATTACACTGACGAACGCCTCCAGGGCGGGACCTTCTACGCTCTCGACGAGCTGCACTTGACGTTTAACTCGCGCTGGTGGCAAAAGGTGACCGGCGAAGCGGTCTGGTATTTCTCGCAGCATGGCAAATTGCATGATGATATCATCGGAGTAGCCCAGCGGCTCGGCTCGGTGGAAGTGCAGTTCCGGGAGCTCGCGCAGGAATACCGTTTCATCCGTAATTATCGGATGGAAAAATGGGGCAAGTTTCGGGCCGGCGATGGGTTCGAGGAAACGGTCTATTATCGCGAGCCGGGCAAGAATGCGCAGGCTGCGCAGGTGAACAAGTTCAAGCTGGACGTGGCCGGGATTGCGGCGTGCTACAGTACGCAAGCGGGCGTAGGCATTTGCGACCGTGCGGCCGGGGACGGTGGCCACAAAGTCAAAGGGCTGCCGTTCTGGGTGATCTACGGGGCGATTGCGGTCGGATTCGTCGGCTTGTGGTTGCTCGCTGGATACGTGCCGAAACTGCTTAGGCATGGCCTGGGCGCGGTCGTGGCGGGTCCGGTTCCGGAGAAAACCGCGGTTCCGGAGTCGAAGGGGAGCGCGACCATTCCCACAACTGGGAAGGACGCCGCTGGCGCCGCCATCGGTTCGCAAGCCTCGATGTCCAAGACAACCGCCCCTGAGCGACGGGAAAGGGGTGCTGCCGGCGCGACCCCCAACCCTTCGAAGCAATCCGATTCCGAAATCACCGACGGGTTGCTGGTGAAGCGGACCGGCGAAGTTCCGGCGCTTTATGTCCGGGGCGTGGTGATGAGGCGCGGCAGCGTGAATGTCTTGCTCTCGGACGGCTCCACGTTGACGGAGCAAGATGGCATCCGGGTGCCTGGAGCGAAGGAACAGACGCATGCGGCGCTTGCGGCGGTTCGGCGCAATTTCGTCGACCTCAAGGACGGGACACGGCTGCATTTCTTCGAACCGGTGCGGACGGTGGTAAAGGTCCAGGAGCCTGCTAAAGCGGTTGAGAGTCCGGCAACGGTGTCGGAGACGACGGAGGAACCGAATTCGGTTTACTTGTCGCCGGATCGGAACGGGGTGGAGAAACTGCGCCATCCTCCGAAGCTAGGGGAGCCAATTAGCTTCGATTCGACCTGGTGACCTGGTCGGGCGGTATTGGATGATTGAGCGCACGGGGCTAGGCCGTGCGCAACTGGGCGGCAGCTCGCAGCAGCGAGGGGCCGTAGGCGAAAAAAGGGGCGAACGGGGCGGCGAGCAGCGCCGGGACGGCGGAGCGAACGAGCGTTGCGCGCGATGGCTGCGAGCGGCAACACGAGAGCGCCCGGCGGACCGAGCAGCGCAGGCGTCCCGTGTGGGTGGTGAAAAAGTGAGCAAACACCGCGAAACAGACGTGGGACCATTGCGGACCGAAGCGGAGGCGATCGGGTGCCGGCGGAGGGGTTGCGCGGAGCCGTCACCCGATCGTCTTCAAGACCTCATGATTCCGCACCGTCTCCCGGTCGAGCCGGAAGCGAAGGCTTGGCGAAGCGAACGGGGAACATCGGGAGTCGGTGCGGTAGGCTGCGCGGAATCGGGGGCCTTTCGCAGCAGCGAGGGGCCGTAGGCGCAAAAAGGGAGGCACGGGTTACTGAGACGGAAATTGACCCGCTAGATAGGTTGAGCGGCAACAAAAATGTGGTGCAAGGCGGGTTATTCTCCGCACTCTCTCTTCCCTTGGCTGCAATCACTCCCATGCCTCTCGTCAAATCTAGGCAGCGCGTCGCCGACCACGGGGAGGTCTTCACCCCCGCGTGGATGGTTGAGGCCATACTCGATCTCGTGAAGGGCGAGACTGAGCGGATTGACTCGCGCTTTCTGGAGCCGGCGTGTGGCAATGGCAACTTCCTCGTTCAGATTCTCCGGCGCAAGCTCGCCGCCGTGGAACTCAAATATGGTAAGTCCGATTTTGAGCGACGGCACTACGCGCTGCTCGGGTTGATGTGCATTTACGGCATCGAACTGTTACCGGACAACATTGCCGCTTGCCGCGCCAACCTGCTGGAGATCTTCGCCGAGTATCTGAATCTCGATCCGTCGGACGACCTGTATCGCGCCGCGTTCTACGTGCTTTCGCAAAACCTCGTCCACGGCGATGCCCTGACGATGCGCGCCCATGACGCCCTGCCGATCAGCTTCGCCGAGTGGGGCTATCTGGGTAAGGGCAGGTTCCAGCGGCGTGACTTCCGCTTGGACAACCTCACCATTTTCAGCTCCGACGGATCGCTCTTCGCCCAAAACGGCAAGCACGAGATCTTCAAGCCGACCAAGACCTACTCGCCGATGACGGTGGGTGAATTAGTTGCCATTGCGCCGGAGGTGATCGTATGAGCACCCAAGCCAGCTTTGCCTTGCGCAGCCGCAACCCGGACGTGCTGACGTGCATCGCGAACCTCTCCAACGACGAGGTGTTCACCCCGCCAGAGTTTGCCAACCGGATGCTGGACACGCTGGCCGAAGCGTGGGCCGCCAACAATGGCGACGCAAACATCTGGGCCGACAGGAAGGTGAAGTTCCTAGACCCCTGCACGAAATCCGGCGTGTTCCTCCGCGAGATCACTAGCCGACTGAACAAGGGGCTGGAGCAGGAGATTCCGGAACTGGAAAAGCGTGTGAATCACATCCTAACGAAGCAGGTGTTCGGCATCGGCATCACGCAGATCACGAGCCTGCTCGCGCGCCGGAGCGTGTATTGCTCAAAACACGCCACGGGCAAGCACTCCATCGCCAAATCCTTCGCGAGCGACGATGGAAACATTTGGTTCAAGAGCTCGAAGCATTCGTGGGAGGAAGGCAGGTGTCGCTACTGCGGTGCGCCGCAAGGAATCTTTGACCGCAACGATGGACTCGAAACCCACGCCTACGCGTTCATACACACAGACAAAATCAAGACTCGGCTGGCCGAGATATTTGAAGGCAACATGCAATTCGACGTAATTATCGGAAATCCGCCGTATCAAATGACTGGTGGTGCAGGTGGTTCGAGTGACTCCTCGATCTACCATCTCTTCGTAGAGCAGGCACTGAATCTGGACCCACGCTTCCTGAGCATGGTGATCCCATCAAGGTGGCTGGCAGGTGGCCGTGGTATGGACGAGTTCCGAAAAAACATGCTTACGGGCAAGCACATCAGCCACCTTGTGGACTACACGAAGATGTCAACGGCATTCCCTGGTGTCGATTTCGAGGGTGGCGTCGGTTACTTTTTGTGGGACAAGAATCATCAAGGCGCCTGTGAATATACTCTTGCGCTTGGAGACGAACAACAGCCTGCGGCCCTTCGCAAGCTGGATGAATTCGACATCTTCGTGCGGGATACGCGTGCGGTCAGTATCCTGAAAAGAGTTCAGACCATGGGCGAGCCTTCGATGGGAGACCTCGTGAGTGGAGACACACCATTTGGCCTAGCCACGAATTTTTCTGAATATAAGGACAAACCATTTCGCGGGTCGGTTGCCCTCTACCTAACAGACCGTGGACAGCGTGTGGTCGTTCACACCGCTCAATCCGGCATCCGGAAGAATGTGCATCTGGTTGATTCATGGAAGGTGCTTCTCCCAGAGGCTTACGGCGAGCGTGGCGCAATCCCTGCGCTGGTTCTTGGTCCTTCTATCGTGGCTCCACCTGCCTCGGTATGCACGCAGACGTATCTGGTCGCAGGGCCGCTCACGAGCAGAAAGGCGGCGGCTAGTCTCCAGAGCTATACCAGAACTCGTTTCTTTCGTTTCCTAGTTTCGCTTCGCAAAATCACTCAGCACGCACTCCGCTCAACATATTCCTGGGTTCCTCAGCAGACATGGGACCGCACTTGGACGGATGAAGCTCTTTACGCGAAGTATGGGATAATGCGAAATGAGCAGGTATACATCGAGTCCCAGATCCGGCCGATGAACCTCGACAACGGCGATGATGCGTAAGCCTACCATCGAGGAAATCCTTACGCCCAAGCCGGAGGCCCGTCCGCGCATCTACGCCTATTCCATCGCGGACAAGGAGCACGCGGGTCTGCTAAAGGTGGGCCAGACCACGCGCGACGTGAAGCAGCGCGTCTCCGAGCAGCTCAAGACCGCCAACATCAAGAACTACACCATCTTTCTCGATGAGTCCGCCGAGCGCGACGACGGGACGACCTTTACGGATCACGAGGTGCGCGCCGCCCTCGCTAGGAAAGGTTGCGCGAAAACGGAATTGGAATGGATGCGCTGCACGCTCAAGGACGTGAAGACCGTTCTTACTGAGCGGCGCACCGGGCTGCGGTTCACCGGCAAACACTCGGAGACGTTCGGGATGCGCGCCGAGCAGCGCGCTGCGGTGGAGAAAACGCACGCTTACTTCCATTCCATCTGGAAGGAAGATATGCACGCCGTCCCACGCTTCCTTTGGAATGCGAAGATGCGCTTTGGCAAGACCTTCACCAGCTATCAGCTTGCCCGGAAACTCGGGGCCAAGCGGGTGCTCGTGGTCACTTTCAAACCCGCGGTGGAGGATGCGTGGCAGACGGACCTCGAATCCCACGTGGATTTCGACGGCTGGCAATACCTCTCCCGCAATTCCGACTGCGATCCGACGCGCGTCTCCGCCAAGCAGCCACTCGTCTATTTCGGCTCCTTCCAGGATTTGCTGGGCCGCGACGACGTGGGGAACATCAAGCCGAAGAACACGTGGCTTCATAAAGTGAACTGGGATTTGGTCGTGTTTGACGAATACCACTTCGGCGCGTGGCGCGACACGGCCAAGGAATTGTTCGAGGGCGAGGAAGAGGCGGTCGCCAAGAAAGAACTCAAATTCGCCGCCGACTTGGCAGACGTGGACGAGGACCTCAGCGAACTCTCGGAGAAAGAGACCGAGTTCCTGCCAATCACCACCAAGGCTTACCTGTATCTCTCTGGCACGCCGTTCAAGGCGCTGGCCACGGGCGAGTTCATCGAGGAACAGATTTTCAATTGGACTTACACCGACGAACAGCGCGCCAAGGAAGAGTTCGCGTTGAAGAACCCCGGCAAGTGGAACCCCTACGGCGCGTTGCCGCAGATGCGGCTGTTCACCTATCAGATGCCGGAAGAACTGGTGGCTATCGCAAGCGCCGGGGAGTTCGACGAGTTCGATCTCAACGCATTTTTCGAGGCATCGGGCACGGGCGTGTTGGCCCAGTTCAAACACAAGAGCGACGTGCAGAAGTGGCTGGACATCATTCGTGGCGGCTATGCGCCGAAGGCGGTGGAGCAGCTCAAGACCGGCACGCGCCCGCCGTTCCCGTATTCGGACGTGCGCCTGCTGCCGTATCTCCAGCATTCGTTCTGGTTTCTGCCCAACGTCGCGGCCTGTCACGCGATGGCGAATCTGCTGGCCGAAAAGCAAAATGTTTTCTGGCATGACTACGATGCGCTCGTCGCCGCTGGCTTTTCGGCAGGCATCGGATTGGACGCGCTTCCGCCCGTGCGCAAGGCCATCGGCAGCGGCTTCGACACCAAGACCATCACGCTCTCCTGCGGCAAGCTCACCACCGGCATCACCGTGCCGCAGTGGTCATCCATCCTGATGCTCCGCAATCTCAAGTCGCCGGAGACCTATTTTCAGGCGGCGTTTCGCGTGCAATCGCCGTGGTCCATCAAGAACCCCAACGGCGACGACCCGAACGAGGATGAAATCTTCAAGCCGGTCTGCTTCGTGTTCGACTTCGCGCCCACGCGCGCGTTGCGGCAGCTTTCCGAATACGGGATCGGTCTTTCGCCCGGCGAGTCGAATCCCGAGATCGCCGTCAAGGACCTCGTATCGTTCCTGCCGGTGCTGGCCTACGACGGCGCGAACATGACGCAGATTGATGCGGGCGGTATCCTCGACATCGCGATGGCCGGAACCTCGGCCACGCTGCTCGCGCGCAAGTGGGAATCGGCCATGCTGGTGAACGTGGATAACGACACCCTGCGCCGTGTCCTCGACAACCCTGAGGCGATGGCCGCCGTGGAGCGCATCGAAGGCTGGCGCTCGCTCGGCGACAACATCATCGAAACCATCATCAACAAGAGCGAGAAGGTCAAAGACCTCAAAAACAAGGCGAAGGAGAAGGACTTGTCGGCAAAAGAGAAAAAGCAACTCACGGACGAGGAGAAGGAATACAAGTCCAAGCGGAAGATGGTGCAGGAGAAGCTCATCAAGTTCGCCACGCGCATTCCGGCGTTCATGTATCTGACCGACTTCCGGGAGAACACGCTCCAGGACGTCATTACCAAGATTGAAACCGATTTGTTTCTCACCGTGACCGGTCTGACGGTAAAGGATTTTGATTTGCTCGTGCGGCTTAAGGTGTTCAACACCGAGAAGATGAATCAGGCCGTCTTCGCCTTCCGCCGTTATGAGGATGGCTCGCTGTGCTACACGGGCATCGAGAGCCATGAGGGGCTCACACACTACGGGCTATACGACACGGTGGTTGCGCGGGAGAGCGCAACATCCAGGACATGACGGCCACGACGTTCTGGCATCCGGACGGACGGAACGCCGATGTCAGCACTTCTGAATTTGGATTCCGCCGAACCTTACGTGCTGTTTCGAGAGAGCACGATGAAGGACAAGGACAAGCGGTCGGTGGCGCTCCAGCAGGAGATTGCCGAACAACTGCGGGCCATTCGGCCGCC
>Ga0182027_10010383_pt1 | contig 13261 bp, 16 predicted proteins | sample 712E1DmetaG_FD_121300 | JGI IMG/M metagenome (GOLD analysis project Ga0182027, IMG submission 121300) | Permafrost microbial communities from Stordalen Mire, Sweden - 712E1D metaG (Illumina Assembly) | ecosystem: Environmental > Terrestrial > Soil > Wetlands > Permafrost | place: Sweden...
GGATTGTATGATGTTTCGGCTGGCAAAGAATTTTCCACCGACGAAATTCCTCAACAAATTCAAATCGCGCGCGAGCAATCCACCGGCGGCGAAATTCATTTTCATTTGCGCAGCATCACCCAGAATCCCGCCCTGGCCGATGCCCTGCGCCATCTTTACTCCCAGCCCGCGCTCGTGCCCGCGTCGCCGTGGCTGGATTCCATTCCGCCGGACAAGCCGAAGCTCATCACCGGTGAAAACCGCACCGGGCGGTGTTTTCAATGGGAATCTTCCGGAGGCGAACCGGCATGGTTGTGGATTTTGCAATTCCGCACGAATGAAGTCTGGACGACGGAAATTCTGCCGGCGAATGAAACGACACGGACCTTTTTTACTTCCGAACCGGATGTTATTTCCATCAGCGCAGTGGATCGAATCGGAAATTTGAGCTCACCCGCCGCACTCAAAAAGGCCAAGCTGATCCACTACGGGAAAAATACAATGACTTCAGATTGAAGTCAGAAGTAGGAGACGACGTAAGGAGTCTCTAATCAATTCCAACTCCCGTTTTCCAGATGGAGTCTCGTTACCTCAAGGAATATTGGTTTTGGAAGGGCTGTAAGCCGAATTCTGTCTGCCCCGAATTTCTCCGGGGGAGAGAACCATTTGTCTTATGCAGCCGATACCCGGAACCCGTCTCGCTTTCGCGAAACCTAGAGCGGGCGGCTCCGTGGTTCCCTATTTGGCCTTGCACCCGATGGGGTTTTCCGTGCCGCGTCGCTTGCGCTCCGCGCGGTGCGCTCTTACCGCACCTTTTCACCCTTACCGACGCCTCTTGCGAAACGCTGGCGGTCTGATTTTCTGTGGCACTGTCCGTCGGGAAGCATTTCAACTTCCCGCCCGCGTGTATCTCCGGCCAAACCGGAGTTACGCGGCATCGCGCCCTTTGGTGTTCGGACTTTCCTCTCCCGACTCGCGCCGGAAGCGATTCTCCGCCCTTCCAAAACCATTGTGAATATACAACTTCGGCTTGAATTTACAAGCCAAGGAATGGTTTAAGCACAAAGGCGCCAAAATTTCAACTTTGTGTCTTCGGAATGAAATCCCTACTCCACAGCAGCCGGAGCCATGTCGCGAGTGTAGTAAAGAATCCGACCGCAGTTGATGCAACCGACGATTTCCTGGTCCGACTTGCAAGTGACAAGAACCTGCGGGGGCAATTTCATATGACAACCGCCACAGACGCCATGATTCACACCCACGACGACCATGTCGCCCTTGCTTTTGAGCAGCCGTTCGTAGCGATTCAGAACGGAGCCATCCACCGCCAAGGCCAGTTCCGCGCGGCCACGTTCCAATTCGGCCAGTTCCTTTTTTAAATTTTCCTCGCGCTGATTGAACTGTGTGATCTGGCCTTCAACTGTTTTTTTGGCCTCGTCGTTTTCGCGGGTAAGGCGGGCAATATCTTTTTGCAACTGCTCGGTCTGCTCCATCAGTTCGATTTCCCCGTCCTCAATTTTCGTGATGTCGGCCTTGCATATGTCAATTTCGTGGGTGAGCGCGCGGTATTCCTCGTTCTTGCGCGTCTGAAGCTGCTGATTGGCGTATTTCTCGATCTGCGTTTTTTTTGCCTCAACGTCGAGTTCGAGCCGTTTGCGGTCGGATTCGATTTGTTTGCTGCGGCTTTTGGCAACGTCCAATTGTGTTTGGGCTGTGCTGACCTTAACGCGCAAGGTTTCGCGTTCGGGAATGATGCGGGCGAGTTCCTGTTGAACGCGGCTAATTTTCTGGTCGCGATCCTGTAAAACCAACAGTTTCTCAATCATCTCCAGCATGAATTTTGGAGAATAGCTGCCAAAAGCACCCAAGTCAATGCGCGGCTGAAAATGTGACAGGTGACTGGTGTCGCGTGGCACGAGTCTCGTCACTTGTCACGCACCACGTGTCCCATTCAACAGTAAATTCATTTTGCAGTTTCAAGTTTTGCGGCTAACCTGCCGCCATGCGTTTTATAGGCAACGTCATTGATAAATTGCAACGGCACCCGAAGCGGGTGGTGTTTCCCGAAGGCGAGGAGCCGCGCATCCTGCAGGCGGCGCGGCAATTCCAGGCGCTCAAACTTGGCGCACCCATCGTGCTTGGCGATCAGGCGAAAGTGAAGGCGGTCGCCGATGGTTTGAACATCCCGCTCGACGGTATCCGCGTCATCAATCCCATTAAAAGCGAGGATTCTGAAAATTTTTCCAAGCGGTTCTTTTCGCTTCGCCGTGAAAAGGGGCTTCGCATTACTGAAGCGCGTGAAGCAATGATGCAGCCAAACTATTTCGGCACGATGATGCTGGCGATGCATCAGGCGGACGGAATCGTTTCCGGGGCGTCACACACCACCAGCAGCCTGCTGCGACCCCTGTTTCAAATCATCAAAACGGTACCGGACATCACCACGGCGTCGAGTTGCATGGTCATGGAAGTCGAGGACACGCGTTTCGGCGAGGACGGTGTATTGTTCATGGCCGATTGCGGCGTCATTCCCGATCCGACCGTGGATCAACTGGCTGACATCGCCGTGAGCACCGCCTGGCTCGCGCGGCACCTGCTGGGCGTGCGGCCTCGCGTGGCAATGCTCTCATTCTCAACCAAAGGCAGTGCATCGCATCCGCTCGTTGGAAAAGTCCAGGCGGCCACCGCCATGGCCAAACGCAAGGCAGAGCAGTTGTGCTTGGAGGCAGACATTGACGGTGAAATGCAGGTAGACGCCGCACTCGTCCCGGAAATCGCCGAACGCAAATTGCAGGACAGCAAGGTTGCCGGGCGCGCGAACGTGCTGATTTTTCCTGATCTCAACTCCGGCAACATCGCCAGCAAACTGGTGCGGCTCGTCGGCCACGGAAATGCCTACGGCCAGATTTTGCTGGGATTGAACCGACCCGCCGCGGACGTTTCGCGCGGCTCGAACGCGCATGACATTCTCGGTGTCGCCGCAATCGTCGGCGTGATGGCTGTTAATTATCAAAAGCTTTATCCGGCCGCGGACGCGCATTTGCCGGGAGAATAAATGAACACCGTTACCCCGCGCGTTTTTATTGCCGCCACGCGCCAGAACGACGGCAAAACCACCGCCTCGCTCGGCCTCATCGCTGCATTACAGCAACATTTTCCGCGCATCGGCTACATCAAACCTGTCGGCCAGCGGTTTGTTGAAATCGAGGAGCAAAAAATCGATGAGGACACCGTGCTCATGGATGCGGTGTATCGAATGAACTGTCCGCTGGTGGACATGAGCCCCATCGCCGTCGAACCGGCCTTTACCCGCAAATACCTCGAATCGGCGAACAACGAAGCGCTGGTCAAACGTATCAAGGACGCTTTCGACCGTGTCTCATGGGAAAAAGACCTTGTTCTGTGCGAAGGCAGCGGACACGCGGGCGTCGGCTCCGTTTTTGATTTGTCCAACGCGCAGGTCGCCAAAACCCTCGGCTGCAAAGTCATCATCGTGACGCAGGGCGGCATTGGGCGTCCGATTGACGAAGTCTGTCTCAATCAGGCGCTGTTCGAAAAGGAAGGTGTCGAAATCATCGGCATTATCATCAACAAGGTGCTCGAGGAAAAAATCCCTGAAATCGCCCGGTTCGTTGGCCGCGGCCTCAAGCGCAAAGGATTGGAATTGCTCGGCGTCATTCCGCATGAACAAATATTGTGCAATCCCACGGTGGATTTGATTCGCGAAGAACTGCACGCGGAATTGCTCAACTCGCCGCCGACACTCCACACGCTTGTGGACAATGTGGTGGTGGGCGCAATGGGCGCTCACAATGCGATGCAACTTTTCAAGCGCGGTGTCCTGCTCATCACACCCGGCGACCGCGAAGACATTTTGCTCGCCGCAGGCGCAACCACGTTTCCGCAAAGCGAGGATAAAATGGCGGGCATCGTCCTCACCGGCGGATTGCGGCCTGGCGACAACGTGATCAAAGCCATTCAGGCCATGCCCATTCCGGTGCTGCTCGCCAAGGCGGACAGCTATAAAGTCGCTTCCAAAGTCCACAATCTCACCGTCAAGACACGGCCAACCGACGCCGAAAAAATTTCACTCATCCGTGACATTGTCGCCAAAAATGTGAACGTCAAAAAAATCATTGAATCACTCTGAAGTGAAAATTAATCCAAATTTAAAGAATTTGCCGGTTTATCAGCCCGGTCGGCCGATTGAAGAAGTCGCCCGCGAACTTGGCCTGCCTCTTGACGGCATCATTAAACTGGCTTCGAATGAAAATCCGTTCGGTCCATCGCCGCTGGCGCAGGCCGCCATGCAAAAGGCGATTGCCGGCGTGAATCTTTATCCCGACGGCAATGCGTTCTATTTAAAGCAAAAGCTGGCCGAAAAACTCGGCGTTGAACCGGCCAATCTCATTCTCGGCAATGGCTCGAATGAAATCATCGAATTTATCGGTCATGCGTTGCTCACGCCCGGTACGGACGTCGTCGTCTCGCAATATTGCTTCGCTGTTTATCCCATTGTGACTGCTTTGTTCGGAGCAAACCTGATTACCGTTCCGGCAACCCATTACGGACATGATCTGCCCGCGATGCTCCGCGCCATCACACCGCGCACACGTATCATTTTCGTGGCGAACCCGAACAACCCCACCGGAACGCTCGCGCCACGCGAGGAAGTCATCCGGTTCGTCAACGACGCCCCCAACGACGTGCTGCTGGTGATGGACGAAGCCTACATTGATTTTTGCGATGACCCGCTGGATTTGGTTCCGCTCGTGCAACAAGGCACAAGACCGAACCTGATCTTGATGCGGACATTCTCGAAAATTTACGGTCTGGCCGGTCTGCGAATCGGCTACGGCATCGGGCATCCGGATTTTGTCGCCGCACTCGAAAAAATCCGGCAACCGTTCAACACCAATCTGCTCGCTCAAGCCGCCGCGATGGCCGCGGTGGATGACACGGAGCACGTCCGCAAAACGCGACAGAACAATTTTGCCGGGCTGGAATTTTTCGAGCAGGCATTCCGCGATTTGAAGCTTGAATTCGTTCCGTCCGCCGCGAATTTCATTCTGGTTCGTGTCGGCAAAGGCCAGAAAGTCTTTGAAGCGCTGCAAAAGCAGGGCGTGATTGTGCGTCCGATGGGCGGTTATCAACTGCCCGAATGGATTCGCATCACCATCGGCACGCCACAGGAAAATGAACGTTGTCTTGGTGTGTTAAAAAAAGCTTCTTGACCCACGCCGTCCTTTTTTAGAAAAATCAGCCCGCACTCCATGAGCAATCGGGGATCAGTTGGAAGTCTTATTGAAAGCCATCGCGCAAAAGCAACGCGCCCTAACCGGAGAAATTTTTTACCCCAATCCGGCCAGAGCGACGCCAAGAAAGCGACCGCCGTGAAAGCCACCGACGACGACGCCTACGAACACATTTTGACCATCCAAAACGCCGCCGACCTGGAATTCCCGGCCACCGACCCGGCCAACGCCCCCGAACGCGCCGAATTCAAATTGGGCATCTTCCCACCAGATCATCACGTCCCGCCCGCAACACCGACGACGACGACGACGCCAACGCCCGCGACACCGAAGCCTTAAATCAATACCAAGGATTGATTCTTTTATTAAAAAATGAAAACAATCTTGATTAACCTTTCTCTTTGTTTCCTGTGTTTTAGCGCTGCGGCCGAAATCGTGACGGTTGAAGGGCAGAAATACTACAAGGTTGGTAACAAGTCATTTTTCATGGGTAACAAAGGATCACTTACCGACGAACAAGGCGATTCAATTCTGCAATTAGCCCAGCGTGCATACCAAGATGACAACGCGGATGTGCTAAAGGAATTATGGGGCGATCTACACGTAGTTTACCGAGGCTCACATTTTGGAGAAATAATGAGTTTAATTCTACGTGGGCATTTGAATGCCGTTTTGCGAGAGACTACCCCTGGTGATTTTGCATGGAATGTTTATGACCTCCAATCAAATGTTACGGATAATGTTAGCACTTACACAATGTTTTATCATGCCTGTCAATATCGCGTTATTAAGGGACCATTCCAATTTGAAACAGAAGAAAATACAGTTCTGATTGGATCCAGTTCAGTTACTTATTTAGGGTAATTATATCCTTGACTCACCATAGTTTTCCTGCTAGTTTTGGGGCATGAAAGACGTAATTGAATTTCCTGAAACACTGACAGGCGCAATTAAATACTTCGCGGATGCTGACGCCGCGCTGCAATTCATGGCTTCGATTCGCTGGCCTGACGGCAAGGCAACTTGTCCTTGCTGCCATTCGACCAATGCCGCGTTCCTGTCCACGCGCAGAATCTGGAAGTGCCGTGACTGCAAGAAACAGTTCTCGGTTAAAGTGGGAACGATTTTTGAGGACAGCGCACTTGGACTTGATAAATGGCTGCCCGCTTTCTGGATGATTGTGAACGCCAAGAATGGCATTAGCTCTTGCGAATTGAGCCGCGCTCTTGGTGTCACCCAAAAGACCGCTTGGTTCATGCTTCACCGTATCCGGCTCGCCATGCAAAACGGCTCGCTTGGAAAACTGTCCGGCGAAGTGGAAGCAGACGAGACGTATATCGGCGGCAAGGTTCGCAATATGCACCCTGACAGAAAACGCAAACGCGGTCGCGGCACGGGTGGTGTTGGTAAGGCGATTGTCATGGGTATTTTGGAACGACGCGGCAAAATCAAATTGAAGCACGTTGCGAACGCCAAGCGTAACACCGTGCAATACGAAATTCGCCAGCACGTCGAAGCTGGCTCGCAAGTGTTCACCGATGCGCTGCCATCTTACAACGGATTGAATCAGGATTACGTCCATGAAGCGATTGACCATGCGCGGGAATATGTTCGCGGCAACGTCCACACCAACGGGCTTGAAAACTTTTGGAGTTTGCTCAAGCGCGGGATTCGCGGGACATACATTAGCGTTGAACCTTTTCATTTGTTTCGTTATCTCGACGAGCAAGCGTTTCGTTTCAATGAACGCGAGAACACCGACTCCGGCAGATTCTTAAAGGGTATCATCGGCATCATTGGAAAGCGGTTGCAATACGCCAAGCTCATAGGCCAGAATGACAACGGTGGTTTTACGACGCCAGAATCGTGGCAAGCGGCATAAATCATAATGAGTGATTCTCCCAAAAACGACAAACCTCGCTTGCAATTACCCCTAGGGACATTGCTATTAGGCATTCTGGGAACTTTGATTGTGGGCAAAGCGTCAAAGGCAGGCACAGTGACACTCCAAACAGACACAGCAATAGCAATAGCTGGCTTTGCAATTTCGGTGATTTGCTGTTTGGGGACATACGCATTCCAATTATGGCGCATGGATAACAAGCGTGAACGGGTTAAATTTGCTAAAGAAATGGGCAGGAAAATTTGCCCCTGCACCAATACCGGAGAAATTATGATTCATTGCACGATGAAAAACCCCGACACGGGCAGAGATTTTAATGTGATAAAGTGCAATCATTGTGGGAAATGGGAATTCTTTTTCTATGATGATGTAACGTGATTAGTTGCGCCGTCTTTTTCTGACCCTAGCCTTTCGGTATTGCTTTTCCCGCCGATCAATTTCGGATTTCGGCACGGAGACTATTTTCTTCGTGAACTGTCGGAACTTTTCAAATGGTGTTTCGGTTTCTAGTTTTGGATTTTCTCTCATAAAATCTTAATCTCGTTTTTTTAATACACCGGCAATCATCCAAAACAACCCGACAATTCCGATTGTCCCCATAAACACCCAAAACCCTTTGCCGCCTACGGTTTTGAAAAATGCGAACACGCAAACAGCCAGATATACAATGACAATTGAGAAATCAAAAACGTTTCGTTTGTTCATTTTTTATTTGTTCGTTTTGCGTCAGCTTCCATAATTTGCTTAATCTCTCCGGGACTATAACTCCCCCAAAGCAAATGGTCTAATGGCTTCCAAATATCTTCTTTCCCGGTTTTGAGTTCATTCATTTTCCGTTGGTGCAGCCGATAAGCAATCATGTCGGCTGCTTGAAGTGGAAGAAATTTTCTTTTGTCCCCAAACATTATTGCATCCAACCTTGAATCTTTCTGTTTGAACAACTTAAACATTTCATGGGCGGCAATGTCCCACCACACGTCAGTATTTTGTTCAAAAACAAAGGAAATAGACTCGTTAAAATCCGGCAGTCGTATTCTTAAATCTTCAAGAAACAGGTCGAAGAATTCATGGAAACAAGCCATATAAACAATGTAAGAACTATTTATTTGAACTTCAGAAAGACCAATTTTCCTCAAATCGTTTTTAGTGTCTGGTTCATTGAATACTACTAAATTGAGGGAAGGCCCAAATGGGAATCGAACGCGGTTGCCAGCTATTGAAGCCATCCCATAAAGGAAAGCGTCGAGGCGTTCTGCATTCCAACCGTAGTAAGGAAAGTTTTTATCTTCTGCTCGTCGCTTCTTGTCGGCAAAGTCGCTGAAATGAAAATAGGGAACGCAGTATGTATCTAATTCGGCTTGCCATTCACCACAAAATTTAATCCAGTCATCATTAAAGCCAGCGTAACCTCCAATGGTAGCTATTTGCGATCCGGGTTGCTTCCCTTTAGTGTCGTGCGTGCCAGATTCATCGGCATAGACTGTAATGTTCACAAGCAGCTTTCCAGAAAACAGTGCCATCCAAGAGGCAAATTCCGCTTTCTTGGAAGATACTAGCCCCTTTAACGCTGGTGAGTCAAGTGTATAATTGCCTTATTTAGACCCCAATTGGACCGAGAAAAATTATCTAGCCGAGCAAAACAATAAGTGGCAGAAATCCTTCCGGTCCACAATGACGGCGATGATAAAGAGAATATATGCTTTAACACCTTCAACAGATAATTTCCGAAAGGATGGAAAACTTGAAGAACTATACATTCCCATTGTAAACAAATTGAAAGAACGTTTGGCCCAAGTTAATCCCGATATAATTGTTTATACAAGTGACATGCCGCAGGCTTTCGCAGACGCATGTGTGAATGTTTTCGAGGACAAGGACAGGCAGGTGGCATTTGTTGCAAATTGCGAAAAAATAGGTGTAAAAGTTCAGGTTACTAATCCACCTGCAAAGGATTTTTGAATGTTGGCTTTCATGGAGCTCTTGTTTCTGATTCAAAATAAATCGTAAAATTTCAACATTATGAATTCAGTCAAAAGCCATGGGAAAACTCAAATTTTAATCCAGCATTTTGTCTGCATCATCGCGCTTTTGTTTGCCGCAGGGTGCGAGCGCTCCACAAACAAAGTGAATTCCTTGGACATGAAACTCATTTACATACCAGCGGGTGATTTCTTAATGGGAAGTCCTGATGAAGAATAGAGGCATCGTGGAAATGAGAATCTACATCCGGTAAAAATCTCGCATTCGTTCTACATGAGCGCCACGGAAGTCACGCAAGGGCAATGGATGCAGTTGTTACAAAAATTGCAAAATATAACCCCCAAATATTACATCGGTTCTGACGAGGTTACAAAAGAGGAATGGATAAAATTCTGGAATCCTGCCATTACTACTAAAAGTGAATATAAGGTTTTTTTAAGCAAGGTAAAAAATACTGAAACTTCCGTGGCGTTCGGAAACGGACGAATTAAAATGGATGCCAGTATGCTTGAAGGAAGGATAATTACGCAAGTTGAGGATATTCTTAGAGATGTTGCAAACAAATGGGAGCAAAAAGGTGACGACTTGCCAGCTTACAGTGTTAACCAGGAACGTTTCGGGCCCAACCAGGCTCAATGTAAATGGTTTTGCCGAATCCTGTCTGCCTTAGAAGGGAAGCACTACAGACTGCCAACCGAGGCGGAATGGGAATATGCCTGTCGCGCCGGATCAAAAACCCGGTTCGCATCTGGCGATAGCGAAAGGGATTTAGAAGATTTGGCGTGGTATTTAAATAATAGCGGTGGCCGTCTTCACGCGGTTGCAACAAAAAAGCCGAATGCTTGGGGATTGTATGATATGCACGGAAACGTGGCGGAATGGGTTGAAGACATTTCAGCTTGTGGGCCTGGCACGTATGGTGGTCATATTCCAAGACCCTACGAAACCAGCCAAAATGCCGACCCCATCCGTCGAGACGATCTGGATCCCAATTGGCAGGACCCTTATCATGTTACTGCGAACACAATTGAACCAATATTTCGTGGGGGCGATGTATACAGCAGTTCTGAATATTGCCGCGCTGCCGCACGATGGGCCAATAAGACCGATGAAGAGCGTTCCTATTTCATGATGTTTGGTTTTCGAGTCGTGCTTGATTCCAATTCAAAATGAAAGGGTCACCCCTTGATGTAACACATCCCATTTTCCGTCCACACACATTTTTCTCCGCGCCTCTGCATCTTTGCGTTGAAAAATTCGCGTCCATTCGTGGTTGAGAATTTTCTTTATTCGTTTTCACAGCACGGGCAGTTCATCAAAGATTTTCTGGATGACTGTTTCGCTGGTTTTTTCCTCGGCCTCGGCTTCGTAGGTGATGGTCACGCAGTGGCGCAGCTTTTCCCGGCTGCTGAAAATTCGCCCAAAATAATCATTTGAATCGCGCCGGAAACCGACTACTTATTCTCCGTTGAAATGAAACTGACTGATCTGCGGGGCATCCTGCAATACATTCCGCAATTCCGCGAGAAGACGTTCATCCTCGCGATGGACGGCGCGATTGTCACGGACGAGAACTTCGCCACGCTCCTGCTGGACGTGGCGGTGTTACGGTCGTTGAGCATCCGCGTCGTGCTTGTGCACGGCGCGTCGGCGCAAATCAAGGCGCTGGCCGAGGAGCAAAACATCAAAGCCTCCAATCTCGACGGCTCCGGCATCACGGACGCACCCACACTCCAGCTTGCGCTCAACGCCGCGAACCGGCTTACACACGAAATCCTCGAAGGCCTTTCGGCCAACGACCTGCGGGCCGCCAGCACGAATGTCGTCATCGCCCACCCGATTGGCATCATTCAGGGCGTGGATCATTTGTTCACCGGCAAAGTCGAACGAGTGGATGTGCAATTGCTCCAGACGCTGCTCGCGCAGGACGTCATTCCCGTCATTCCGCCGCTCGGTTTCGACGGCGACGGAAAAACTTATCGCGTGAATTCCGATGGCGTCGCGGTCGCAGTCGCGGAAGCCTTAAAGGCCGTCAAATTGATTTTTATCACGACGCAGGACGGGTTGATTTACAACGGCAAACTCATCCGCCAGACACTCGTGGCAGATTTGGAAAAATTGCTGCAAAGCAGTCATGGGTTTGCGCCTGAAATGCTGTCGAAAGCACAGCACGCTGCCGCAGCCTGCAAGGCGGGCGTACCGCGCGTTCACATTATCAACGGCAAAGTGGATGAAGGCTTGCTCGCCGAGGTGTTTTCCAACGACGGCATCGGCACGCTCATTTATGCGAATGAATACCAGCAAATCCGGCCTGCCAAAAAGAAGGACGTGCGGGCGATTCAGCTGTTGACGAAGGCGGCAGTCGAATCGGATGAACTGGTCAAGCGCACCCGGGCGGTGATTGAGAAAAGTCTTGGCGATTATTATCTCTTTGAGATCGATAAGAACCCCGTGGCGTGCGTCGCGCTTCATGTCTATTCCGAACAGAAGAAAGGCGAGCTGGCGTGTCTCTATGTCAATCCGTCGTACGAAAATCAAGGCATCGGGCGCAAGCTCATCCAGTTCGTCGAAAACAAGGCGCGGGAAATGGGGCTGAACGAACTCATCACGCTCTCAACACAGGCGTTCACCTATTTTCAATCCAAAGGCGGGTTCGCCGAAGGCACGCCCGATGATTTACCGCCTGCACGTGCGAAAATTTACGAGCAAAGCGGAAGAAATTCCAAGGTGCTAGTGAAGAAATTAAAGTAGCACAGGCACCCCGCCTGTAATTTCCTAATGCTGAATCCGCTGGAAAAGTTTTTACTCGCCTGCAATAAACAGGAAATTGCACCGACGTGTTTCATTCTCGCCGTCAGCGTCGCCGAGCAAACCGTTTCGCTGTTCGAAAAATGCCCCATGCCTTTGTGTCTTTGTGGTAAAAAATACTTTCCCCTAAAAAAATTTCGCTGCTCTACCTCGCGTTTCGGCATCGGACAAATGGAAGGCACGAATTGCACGCCATTGGGATTGCATCGTATTGTGGAAAAAATCGGTGGCGGCTGGCCGGTCGGGACTGTTTTCAAAGGCCGTCAGCCAATCGGTTACACCTGGAAAGGCTTGCCGGACGCAAAAATCACGACGCGCATTCTCTGGCTGGAAGGGCTCGAACCCGGCTTCAATCGCGGTGGCAACGTGGATTCGCACAGTCGCTACATTTACATCCATGGCACGGGCGACGAACCGTCGCTGGGCCAGCCGGCGTCCTACGGTTGCATCCATCTTGCCGCAAACGATTTGATTCCGCTCTTCGATAAACTGCCCGGCGGCACACTCGTCTGGATTGGGCGATGAGTTTACAGTCACAGAATGTTTTTCCTGATTATGCGTTTGCCACTTTGACGTGGAAAAGAATTTGCTGAACAAAGACTGGCGCATCAAACGGTTTGTCAATGCAATCGGCAGCGCCCAGTTCAAGCGCGCGGCGGCGATTTTCCTCGTTCCAATGACCGGAAACAAAAATGATTGGCGTCCGACTGAAACGAAAATCCTGTTTCAGCCACGCGCACACCTCAAAGCCGTCTTTCCCCGGAAGGTTGATGTCCAAAATGACGAGATCGAATTCCTCTTTCTGCGACAACCGAATTCCGTCCACACCGGTCCGCGCCCCGAAGACATTGAACCCCGCACGTTCCAGAAGAAGCGTCATCGTAGTCAAAACTTCCGACTGATCTTCGACGATGAGAATTTTCGGCCTGACAGTAATTCTCATCTTATGACGACGCCCCCATGTCGGACCAGTTTTTCACGGATGGCATTGCGGACAAACTTGGAGCGATCCGAATCCTCCTTTTTGACACCCCGATCAAGGTGAGGCAGAAGTTCTTTTGGCATCCACACCCGCAGTAATTTATCCCCCGATTTGCTCGCGCCGTCATATTTCATGGCATAGGTGTATAGATTCAGTCTATATTAAAGTCAATAAAAATTTTGGATTTGTTGGTAAAACGGTGTATATGAACCGCGATGCCTAATCAGCGCGCGCCAGGCCAGAAGTTGCTTCCCATCGCGGTAGACGAGCGATTCCTCCGGGAATTGGACGCCGGATTGGCGCGAGCGGGTTATCGAAACCGATCCCAGTTCATTCGGGACGCCATCATTGAAA
>Ga0182027_10010384_pt1 | contig 13260 bp, 12 predicted proteins | sample 712E1DmetaG_FD_121300 | JGI IMG/M metagenome (GOLD analysis project Ga0182027, IMG submission 121300) | Permafrost microbial communities from Stordalen Mire, Sweden - 712E1D metaG (Illumina Assembly) | ecosystem: Environmental > Terrestrial > Soil > Wetlands > Permafrost | place: Sweden...
AACCCTGGATGAATTGTACAAAAGATTTGTGGAGCGGTATGTTGCAGGCGCGGAACAGATGAGCCGCAGCGACGAGGAAGTCGCCAAGCCATTCAAGGCAAAGCTCGGAAGAACGGCGGAAAGGCTGGCGGAAAAGAAAATTGAAACCAAAGACTATCAATACGACTTCCGCTTTGCCTGGAAAAATGAAATCTGGCATCTCTACGAGCCGGTTTCGTTTGATCTCGTTGATCCGGGGAGCATTCGGGAGAAAGCCAATAAATGGCTGGGCCGTGGCGTCGCGCTGCACGATGCCAAGGAGGAATTCAAAATACATTTCCTCCTGGGCGAGCCGCGCCAGGATGAAACCAGGAAGGCTTTTGTCAACGCCCTTCATCTCCTGGGTAAAATACCGGGGCAGCCAGATCTTGTGCGGGAGAATGCGATGGAGCGCTTCGCGCAGAGCGTCGCGGAAGAAATCGGGAGCCACGAGGCTTCAGAAATGGTATTGCGGGAGCAGCCGAAAAATCCATGAACTCCCGGTTTGCCGGGTCCATCGCCGAATCCACCGATCAAAGCGCGCGCCAAATTGATATGAAAGGCCATCTATGAAGAAATTGATGCTCCAGCTCCTGCTCCTCGCCGGGTTGATGGCGTGGGGGGCGGCGGGTTGCTCGAACCAGGAGGTTGACACCGTCAAACTGCAATCCGCCTTCCAATCGGCCCCGCAGGACGTGCGGGCCAAGCTGGATGAAGGCATCGCCGACATCAACGCCGGCAAGTTTTCCGAGGCGCTGCCCGCCTTGCAGCATGTGGCTTACGCGGCCAAAATGAGCAAGGAGCAGCGGCTGATCCTGGAGGGCGCCATCAAGAAAGTGAAGGCCAAAGCCAAATGAAGGCCGGTTCGGCAAATGGAAGGCCGTTTTCATTCGCGGCCCGGCGGCGGAGATGCTATATTGAAGTGAAGGAGATTGGACCAATACCGTGAAAGCAAAACGACCTGGATTCACCCTCATCGAACTGTTGGTGGTCATCACCATCATCTCGATTCTGGCGAGCATGTTGCTGCCCGCGCTGGGCAAGGCCAAGGAAAAGGCGGTCACGATCTTTTGTGTCAATAATCTGCATCAAATGGGCCTGGCCATGCAAATGTACGGGGACGATTACAACGACCGCCTGCCGCTTTCCGCGACGCCCATCGCCATGCCGGGCCGGGGCGGGTGGTTCAGCACGCCGTCCCCGTGGACCACGGCGATGCAGGGTTTTTACGAAAACACCAATGTCCTGCGCTGTCCGGCGTTAAGCTCGCGTTATCATCAGTCGGGCTTCAGCTATTTCATCGGTTCGCGCGGCTTTTCCCAAATGAGCGACCCGCCCGCGCCCGCCAGCGTCAATATGCGGAGCATCTACACGCCTTCGACTTACATATTGTGCGGGGATTGCAATTATCCCGCCGACCCGGTGAACGCGGACTTGAACAACAACGACGTGGACACGCTGTTTAATTCCACCAATTCGCCGTCGCCCATCCACAACAACCGCCTGAACATTCTTTTCGCCGACTGGCATGTCAAGACCTGCAAGAATTTCAACGCCGCCGAAATGACCTTCTCCGCCAATACCACGGGGATTTCTTACGAGGGAGACTGAGGGCGGGCCGCTTGCGCCGGTTCCAGGCGCATGGGGCGGTCGTGGTCGAGGAAGGCGGCGCAGACGCGGAAGAAATCGGCCCGGGTGGCGGCCCGGCGGATGTCGTGCAAGAAGGGTTCCGGAGGCTCGATGCCTTCGCCGATGAAGTTCATGAATTTTTTCAGGCGTTCGACGCGGGCCGATTCCCGGGCGTCGGGCGAGGCCTGAGCCTCCCAAAGTTCGGCGATGTAGGCCAGCACCTGGCGGCCGGTGGGCAGGGCGGGGGTTTCGCCGCGCTGCCGCTGGCGAATCTGGCGGAAGAGCCACGGGTTGCGAATGGCGCCGCGGCCGATCATCAGGCCGCGCGCGCCGGTGGCGGCCAGGACGGCCAGGGCCTGGTCCGGGCCGTGGACATTGCCGTTGGCCAGGACCGGGCACGGCAGTTGGGCGGCGGCGCGGGCGATGAGGTCGTAGCGGACGTCCCCGCGATTCATCTGTTTGACAGTGCGGCCATGGACGGTCAGGAGGTCAATGGCGTGTTTGGCAAACAGGCCGAGCAGATGGTCAAAACCGTCCGCCGAGTCGAAACCGATCCGCGTTTTCACGGTCAGCGGAATGGCCGCGGCGTCGCGCAGCGCGCCGAGGATGGCGTCAATTTTCGCCGGTTCGCGGAGCAGGCCGCCGCCGGCGCATTTGCGATAAACGACGGGGGCGGGGCAGCCCAGGTTCAGGTCAATCGCGGCGACGGGGAGCTGCTGCAAGGCGCGGGCGGTGCGGACCAGGGCGGGGATGTCGTTGCCGATGATCTGGGCGATGACGGGCCGGCCGGTGGGATTTTGCGTGATGGAATCCAGTATGTATTTCTCCGGCCGGGAATCGCGGTGGACGCGGAAGTATTCCGTCCAATAGAGATCGGCCCCGCCGTGGCGTGCCAGGACGCGCCAGAAGGCCAGATCGGTCACGTCCTGCATGGGGGCCAGGGCCAGGAGCGGCCCGCCGCCGCGGAGCAGGGCGCGGAAGATTTCAGGAGGCGTCATGGTTGAATGATTAGAAAAGCTTGCATAATCCGCGCGCCACAGTCCATAATGCCGATGTTAGACCCAAAATCAAAAGAAAGATGACCAATGCCTGCTGAAAAGGGTTTGTTTCTGGTTTGCCGGAAGACCGGCAAAATTGTCGGCCTTAACCGCAAGTGCCACTGGACCGGATGGCTGTTCCCGATCACGGGACTGGCCGCGTTAATCTGGTTTCTGGTGCGGGTGATACCCAAGCCGTCCCGGGCGGCCTATCCGTGCCAGCGGGTGGGGGCGCCCATTGCGCTGGGGGGCATCGTGTACTTGCTGAGTTTGTGCGGCTTGGTTTCGGCCTGGCGCCATGCCCGGAAGTTCATCCGGCAGAACCGCTTTGCGCTGGCGTGCCTTTGCGGGGTGATCGGGCTGGCCTGCGCGTCGGTGGTGATCCAGCGCAATGAAGCCATCGCGCTGGCGGAGAACACGGGGACGTTCACGCCGTCCGACGGTCCGAATCAACCCATCGGCACCCCGCGCGGCATCCATCCGGGCCGGGTGGCGTGGGCTTACGATCTGAGCGCGTGCAATTGGGACGGTTCGTCCAAGTATTGGTTTTCCAGCAACTGCAACGACCAGGTCAAGATCACCAAGCTGATGAACAACGTGATTTGTTCGGTGGCGGGCCAGGCCGCGGTGAGCAACGCCTGGGATGCCTTGTTCAAGTTCAAGAACGGCGGGGCCGCCTACATCAAAGGCGAGAAGATCGCCGTCAAGGTGAATTTGAACAACGGCGGCAAGTACAGCAACACCATTGACGCCTCGCCCCAGTCGGTCTATGCCCTGCTCGACGGGCTGGTCAATCAGTTCGGCGTCAATCCGGCGGACATCACCATTTGCGATCCGGCCCGGGAAGGCCAGTGCGCGGCGGTGTCGGACTATTGCAAGGGCGCGTTTCCGAACGTGATATACGATGTGAACCTGGGCGGTTTTACCCCCAAAGCCTTCTCCTACTCCGCCCCCGGGCCGACGGAAACCTCGCTGGCGGCCTGCATCGTCAACACCAAATACCTCGTCACCATGGCGATCTTGAAGCGGCATTGCACGCCCTCCGAAACCTATCACGCGCCCAACGACAAAACGGATTACGGCAACGCCTCGGTCACGATGATTTTCAAGAGCAACTGGGGAAATATCGGCAATAACCGGGCCAGCCAGCACGCCCTGCTCCACGACTGGGATTTTCCGATGGCCAGCTACAATCAACTGGTGGACATTTTTGGCAGCAAGCACATCAACGGGAAAACGGTCTTGAACATCCTGGACGGCCTCTACTCCGGGGACCGTTGGAACAGCCAGCCGCACAAGTGGCAAATGGCGCCGTTCAACGGCCACTGGCCTTCCAGTTTCTTCGCCTCGCAGGACCCGGTCGCCCTGGAATCGGTGGGGCTGGATTTCTTGAGATCGGAAATGCCGCTGATCAAGAACGCCGACCGCCATCTCCATGAAGCGGCGCTGGCGGACCACGCGCCCTCCGGCACGGTCTATAAGCCGGACGGCGTGCCGTTGCCGAGCCTGGGAGTGCATGAACACTGGAACAACGCCACGGACAAAATATACAGCGGCAACAAGGAAGCCGGCCACGGCATTGAGCTGATCGCGCTGGGCGCGGGCGCGGCGTTCGTCGGCAACGACAATTCCACGCAGCCCGTTGTAGTCAACAACAACAAGTAGTCAATGCGATGCGTCCGTAGCGAGAAACGGTAGGGCGAGACTCTGTCGAGCCGAAACTCGATTTGCCGGGAAAAAAGGTCACAGCTCGACAGAGTCTCGCCCTGCCATCGAAAGCGCACAACAAACCACCCAGCAAACCAACATGAAAAACCCAATCCTCATACCAGCCCTGGCCGCCGTCAGCGCGGCTTTAGCCTTCAACGCATACTCCGCCGGCGCGCCGGCTCCGGGTGACTTCCCCAAAGCCGGCCTGGAACTCTGGCTCACCGCCGGGCAGGTGGAGCAGGCCGATGGCGCCATCACCGCGATCAAGGACCTGAGCGGCAGCGGCAACGACGCCAAGCGCAACGCCCCCGCGTCAACCCCGGCCAACAATCCCGCCGTGACCACGGATGCCGCCAGCGGGCAGCCGCTCCTGCATTTCAGCGGCTCCAATGTGGCCTACATATTCCAGCGGCTGACCAATATCCGCACCGCCTTCTGGGTCGTGAGCAAGGACCCCGCCTCCTTCGGACAGCGCAGTGAGAAGTTCGTGCTGGGCGATCCGTCGGGCAACGATTTCCACGCCGGCTGGACCGACGACACGATCTTCAACACCGATGTCAACCCCGGCCACCTTTCCAAGAGCCTCAAGGATGGCAAGACATGGCTGAACGGGCGGGCCATGGACGCGACCAAGACGCCGTTTCCCAAGCAACTGAGCCTGATCTCCATCATCAGCGCCGGCCCGGTCAGCGCCGGGCAACTGGCCCGGGACCGCAACATGTCGGGCCGCAGTTGGCAGGGCGACATTGCGGAAATCCTGATCTACAACGCGGAACTTTCCGACGCCGACAGGCTGGCAGTGGAAAAGTACTTGACGGCCAAATACAAGATCCAACCCGGCTCAATCCCGGCCCCGGCCTCCGGCGCCACGACTCCACCCCCCGCCACGAGGCAATGAACATGAAAAACTTTCGTTTCCCCCAAGCCCCGGCAGGGCGACGCTCCTGCGGAGCCGCGCCTTTTCCGCAAACACCATCCCCGGCTCGCCGGGAGGCTCGCCCTACCGTGAACAGACCGGCAGGACGAGACGCCTGCCGGGCCGCTGTCAAAATAATTGCGCTGCTCGCCTTGTGCTCTTCGCTGCTCGGAGGCCGGACAAGCCAGGCCGCCCAATCGCCGCCGCTTCCGCAAGGCTGGGTGGCCATCCCCTCCAAGGGGCGGAGTTTTATTATGGGCCAGGAATTCCCCGGCCGGCGCTGGACTTACACCTTCCCCGCCCATCAGGTATCCTTCACCTACAATTTCATCATGTCGGCCACGCAGGTCACGCAAGCCGAATACCAGAAGATCGCGGGGGTCAATCCCACCCTGCATCCCGGCAACGAGCAGCGGCCGATTGACAACGTGTCCTGGTTCGACGCCGCCCTCTACTGCAACGCCTTGAGCAAGCGGGACGGACTGGAGGCGGTTTATGGCTACACAGATGTCAAGAAGAACCCAACCAACAATCAGGCCGCGGACCTGCCCGGATTGTCCATTGACATCAAGAAGAACGGCTATCGCCTGCTGACCTCCGCCGAATATGAATTCGTCCAGCGCGCCGGGACGACCAACACCTGGTTCTTCGCCGCCACCGAGGCGGAGCAGAACAACGCCACCAACTACGCCTGGTGCGAGATCAACGCCACGGACAAACACACCCATCCCGTCGGCCAGCTCAAGCCCAACCCGTTCGGCGTCTATGACATCACCGGCAACCTCTGGATGTGGTGCAACGATTGGTATGTGGACGCCCCCTATCCCGATTCCCCGCAGGTGGACCAGACCGGCCCGGCCAGCGGGAGGGACCGCATCGCGCGGGGCGGCGCGTTCAAGAACGATATCAACCATGAACGCTCGGCCTACCACTGGCAATGGGCGCCGTCGGATCACAACTACGAGGTCGGCTTCCGCATCGCCCGCACCGCGCCATAACTACAAACCGCCAACCGCGACTTTTCACTAAATGACGTTCTTGCGACATGAATCCAACCGGAGCGATTCGGTTCATTGGGGAGCGCGGGCGTCCCGCCCGCCGTTTTCGGCCTCTGGCCGAAAACTGTCCCCACTGGAAGCACCCGGCGGGACGCCGGCTGCGGCGACCGGGACGGTCGCGCTCCCCAATCCCAAATTCACTGAAAGTGGAATTGACAAATCCAACCCTATGAAACCTTCTCTATCTCCATTGCCTATGCGCTGGCCGCAAACCGCCGCCGTTTTCAGCGCCATCGTGTTGGGCGGCCTGCTGGCCGCATCCGCCGCAAAAGCGGACATGAAGCCGTTGAGCAATCCGGACGCCTCGAAGGAGGCGCAAAACGTGTACCGTTATATGTGCGGCATTTATAGCAAGGCGATCATCGCCGCCCAGCAGGAGTCCACATGGGTCAGCAATAATCCCGACGACGAGATGGATTACATCAAGCGGACCACCGGCGGCAAACTGCCGGCGATTCGCGGGCTGGATTACATGGCCTACAATGGCGTGACGGAGCGCGCCATCGCCTGGTGGCAGCAGGGCGGCATTCCCACCATCTGCTGGCATTGGGGCGCGCCGACCAAGGGTACCGGCTATGAGGCGAGCAAACTGACCATCAGCCTGGATGAGGCCCTGACCCCGGGCACCGCCTTGAACCAGGCGATGATGGCCGACCTGGACCGGACGGCCAGGGAATTGGTCAAGCTCCGGGACGCGCATGTGCCGGTGCTCTGGCGTCCTTTCCACGAGAACAACGGCGGCTGGTTCTGGTGGGGCAAGGGCGGCGCGGAGAATTTCAAGAAGCTGTGGAAGCTAGAATACAACTATTACACCCAGACCTACAAGCTCAACAACTTGATCTGGGTCTTTGGCTATTGCGGCAAGCCCGACGCCGCCTGGTATCCGGGCGACGCCTACGTGGACATCGCAGGCGCGGACAGCTATGGAAAAGGGACGCAACACGCGATGTTTGAAACCGTCGTCGGCATCGTGGGGACCAACATCCCGGTCTGCTACCACGAGTGCGGGACCATTCCCGATCCTGACGCGCTCATAGCCGACGGAACCAAGTGGAGCTACTTCATGACCTGGCATACCAGTTATATCAAGCAGCAAAATACGCCCGAAAATCTCAAGAAAATCTACAACCACCCCTATGTCGTCACCCTGGATAAATTGCCCAACCTCAAGGACTCCGGCGCGGGCGCGGGCGCGGCGAGCAATCAAGCCGCGGAGGCCGGCAACGCCTTCGTTCCGCCCTTTGACGCCGCGGCGGCTGGATTGACTCCGTTGTTCGACGGCAAAACGCTTAACGGCTGGGTCGGAGACCCAACGTGTTGGAAGGTCATGGACGGCGACATCGTCGGCGTGAAGGGCAATCAGAACCTCATGACCGCGGGCGACTACGACAATTTCCGCATCATCCTTTGCACGCGGCAGGTCAATGCGCCCGACAACCACCAGGGCGTCGGCTTCTGGGGCGAGCGCATGCCCGAGGGGAAATACGGCTACGGCGGCTGTCTGGATATCATGCCCCCGATGAACTGGATGTGGGATTACACCAGAAACAGCGCTCAAGTCGGCAAATTTACCCTCAGCCGGAACCTCGACACGGAAATGGGCATCAAACGCTCGCAGTGGACCCAGGCGGAGGTTCTTGTCAATCTCCCAAAAGCTTCCGTCCGCATGGCCGTCAACGGCATCGAGGTCGTCAACTACACCGACAGCGAGCCTGGCCGCTGGAAGAAAGGCCCCATCGGCTTGCAGGCGCATTCCGGCAACCAGGAGGTTCGTTACAAGGACATTTTCATCCAAGTGGCGCCCCAGGAAGACCGGCTGATCACTTTGAAGAAGTAGCTCATTGAACCAACCCGCATATCTTATGAAGAACATCAAGCAATGGATAGCTCCCCTGGCCGCTTCGGCCGTCCTTCTCAGCGGCGCCGCCCTGCCCGCCCAGGACTGGCCCCAATGGCGCGGCGTCAACCGCGATGGCAAGACCGGCGACTTCGCTGTCCCCCCGGTCTGGCCGACGAACCTGACGCAGAAATGGAAAATCAACGTCGGCAAGGGCGACGCCTCCCCAGCGCTGGTCGGCGGCAACCTCTACGTCTTCGCCCGGCAGGGAGACGACGAGGCGCTATACTGCCTGGATGCCGCCACCGGCAACACGAAGTGGAAGTCGGCGTATCAGCCCAACTACGTGGTGACAGGCCCGGCGGCCAATCATCCGGGGCCAAGAAGCTCGCCCGTGGTCGCCGGCGGCAAGGTCTGCACCCTGGGCATCTGCGGCATTTTCTCCTGCTTCGACGCCTCCACGGGCGCCATCCTCTGGCAGAAGAAGTCCAACAACGATTACCTCGGCGTTCAATACAAGACCGAATCCGCCATGTCCCCCCTCGTTGAGGACGGCCGGTGCATCGTGCAAGTCGGCCCTGCGACCAACGGCGCCATCATCGCGTTCGATCTGGCCACCGGCGCGCCTAAATGGAAGACGATCCTGCTCCAGCAATCCTATTGCAACTCCTTCGATCTGACCACCGGCGAGCCGGCGTGGAAAATGGAGGGCGACGGCCCGGCCAATTCCTCCCCGGTGATTATGACCGTCGGCGGCAAGAAACAACTGGTCATCTTCTCCGTCAAATGGCTGGCGGGTTTCGACGTGTCCGATGGCAGGCTCCTCTGGCAAGTGCCCTTCGAGGCGACCCAGGGAAACAACGCCACTCCCGTCACCACCGGAACGACCGTCATTTACGCGGGCCAGGGCAAGGGGATGCTGGCCCTGAACCTCCAGCAAAAGGGCAGCAATTACACCACGGCGCCCCTGTGGAGCGATCCGCAGTTCGGCGGGCGCTACACTTCGCCGGTCCTCAAGGACGGCGTCCTCTACGGCTCTTACAGCGGCCACCTCTTCTGCGCCAACGCCCAGACCGGCGCGGCGGTTTGGGACCAAGACGCCAAACTGGGCGACACCGCGGTCATCGTGGACGCCGGGCCGGTCCTGTTCGCGCTGGGCGGCCGGGGCCAACTGGTGGCCTACAAGCCCGGAAACCAATACACCCCATTGGCGCAATACACGGTCGCCACGACCGAAACCTGGGCGCACCCGGTCATTGCGGGCAGCCGCATTTACGTCAAGGACAACGAGACCATCGCCTTGTGGACGGTCGAGCAGCTCCCGTCCAGCCTGTAACCGTCCCGTTGGTTCCTCGACGTTTTCAGTGGATCTAATCGCGCGACGGCGATTCCGGGGGAGCGCGTGCGTCCCGCACGCCATGTTTGGCGTCCCGCCAAACACATTTCGGCTTGGCTTCTCTTTGCGGTCAATCCGAGGAGGACTCCGCAGGAACCAGTAAAGGAAGGGGTGGGGCGCGAGACGCGCCCCACGGCGATCGGGACGATCGCGCTCCCCAAACTTTGCGGTTCTGCGTGGTCATCCACTTTTTCCCACACACGCATTCGCTGGCTACGAAGATTTTCGTTTACATTACGAAAGATTTCGTGCATGGTGCTGGCGGAAACGACAAAATGAGCCGCATCCATTATGAAAAAGCGCAATCTCCCCAAACCCACCGAAGGCGAGCTGGCCATTCTCAACGTCCTCTGGCGGCGCGGCCCGCGCACCGTGCGCGAAGTCCATTCGGAATTCAACCGGACGCGGGAAACCGGCTACACCACCGTGCTCAAGATGCTGCAGATCATGGCGGAAAAGGGGCTGGTGGCGCGGGATGAAACGCGGCGCACCCACATCTACCGGGCCGCGCTGGCGCAGGGCGCGGCGCAGCGGCGGTTCGTGGGCGACCTGCTGGACCGCCTCTTCAACGGCTCGGCGCACCGCCTCGTCCTGCACGCTCTGTCAGCCAAAAAATCGTCGGCGGCGGAACTGGCCGAAATCCGCCGGTTGCTCGATGACATGGAGAAAGGCTGTGATGAAAGAGATTAAGATTAAGAAAACGGCCTGTGACCTGGAAGGAGGCGGCGAATGAGTATTCTGCTCCAATGGGGCGGGCACCCGGCCGTCCACCGGCTGGGCTGGACGCTGTTGCATTTTCTTTGGCAGGGGGCGGTGATCGCCGGCCTGTTCGCCGCCGCGCAAACCGGCCGGCGTTCCAGCAGCGCGCGCTATTGGACGGGCTGCCTGGCGCTGGCGCTGATGCTGGCCGCGCCCGTGGTCACTTTCATCGCGCTGGGAGCGGAGCGGACGGTTCCAGCGGCGCCGGCGGTTGGCGGAACACGGCCGGCAAGCCCGCGCGCGGTTGCGGAAACGGGCGGGGCGCGGGTGGTGATGGGACAAATGGGACAAATGGGACCAATGGGACAACCTCGCGCCGCGTTCGCTCCCGCTCCTAATCATAATCCTGATCTTAATCCTGATCTTAATCCTGATCTTAATCCTAATCTTAATCCTAATCTTAATCCTAATCTTAATCCTTCTCTTCTTTCCCAAAAACTCATCCCCGGCTTTGTGCTGGCGTGGTCTAAGTGAAGAGACTGAAATAGTGCTCGCCAATTATGGCCTTAACAAAGAGGAAGTGAATCCCCTGATCAACCGGGCGCTGGCGCCGCAAAACAGCGGGCAATGGGTTCCCGGCCTTATGCTGGCTGCCGTTGATTACGACGATGCCTTTGCGGCGCGGTTTATCGCCATCGCCACCGGGACCAACACTCCGGACAACGCCAGGGGCGCGGCGATCAAGTGGCTGCCTTGGAACCGGATGCAGGGAGGCGTCACAATGCTCAAGTCGCTGCTCAATGATCCGGACCCGAAGATTTGGTCGCCGTTGGCTTCCACCATTGCGGGCATTTATTCCAGCCGGCGCGGGGTTCCGGGTGAAAGTCAACGGCCAGCCGAAATCTTTCAACCCCAGGAGGTGCGACCGTTGATTGAGCGGATGCTGTCTTCCAGCAACCAAGAGGACTGGTTTTATGCTGTGAACCTCGCCGGGATGTCGGGTGATGACGCACTGACGCCGAAGTTGTTGGCGCTGGCAACGACTCCCCATTCCGCCGAACAGTACAATGCCATCTGCGCTCTGGCCCTAAATCGAACAGACGAAGGCGTGAAGACGCTCAAGACCCTTCTCAGCGACCCCGACCCGGGGGTCTCCGGGGCCGGCAGAGCGGGCCATACGCGAAGCCTACGCGGCGCGCAACGGCGCGCGGGGCCGGCCGCTGCGGGCGGATGATTTTGACGCGAAATTCCAGCAGACCGAGGCGGCGCCGGCGAGTCCGTGACGCATTGCTGTTTCTCATTTCCCATTTCCCATTTCCAACGCCGCGATTTCCCTGGCGAGCTTGGTCGCGATATCGAACTCATCCGAGTTGGTCAGCAGGATGACGGTCAATCCCGCCTCCGGGAAGCGTTGAAAGCTGGCGGAAAAACCGGAAGTCGAGCCGCTGTGGCCGATGTTGGCGCGGCCCTGCCACGGCTCCAAAAACCACCCCAAACCGTAGGGGTGCGTCGTGCCGTTGTTTAATCGCGCCGGCGTCCACATCTGCGCCCGGCTGGCGGCGGTGAGGATTCGATCTGCGTCCAGCGCGGCGTTCCATTTGGCCAGGTCGCCCACGGTGGAGACCAGCGCGCCGGCGGCAAAAATATCCGTCAGATCGGGGTCGCGGATGACGAACCGGCCGGCCCGGTTGGTTTCGTAGCCGGTGGCGCGCAATGGCGGGTTGGCGCCCGGCCCCCGCAGGGCGGTCGCGCCCATGCCCAGCGGGGCGAAGATTTTTTGCGCCAGGAAATCCCCGTAGCTCTTCCCGCTCACGTTCTCAATGATGTAGCCCAGCAGATTATAGCCGGTGTTGCAATAAGACCATTTTTCGCCCGGCGCGAAATCCAGCGGCTGGGCGGCGATTTGGGAAATAAATTGGGCCTGGGTCAAATGGCGGGCCATTTCAAAACCGGCCAGCCCGGTGTAGTTCTTCAGGCCGGAGGTATGTGTCAATAATTGCCGGATGGTGATTTGGCTCCAGTTGGCCGGGGTGTCCTTGAGATAGCGGGAGATTTTGTCATCCACGGCCAATTTGCCCTCCTGGGCCAGGAGGAGGATGGCGGCGGCGGTGAATTGCTTGGTGATCGAGCCGATTTCGAAGGCGGTTTCCGGCGTGGCGGGGGCGCGCCGTTCCAGGCTGGCCATGCCGTAGGTGGCGGTCTTGACGGTTTGGCCGCGCCGGATAATGGCCAGGGCCGCGCCCGGAATGGGATGTTGCCGCATGGCGTCCCGCATCAGGTCATCCACCGCGTCGGCGCGTCCTTGCGCCGCCAGTCCCAGGCCGGCCAGGAGAATAAGCAACCAGCTTCGCATGGCCGGCAGGATAATCCGCGGCGCCGGCGGGGTCGAGCCAACTTCGCGCCGCAATTGGTTTTCAGGAGCGCCGAGTTGCACTCGGCTTATCCCATCAAATCCCGCCGAAAGCCGGCTGCAAGCCGGCGCTCCGGGAGCGCCGAGTTGCACTCGGCTTATCGCGTGAAATCCCGTCGAAAGCCGGCTGCAAGCCGGCACTCCGGGGAGCGCTGAGTTGCACTCGGCTTCACCATGAATAATGCACGGTGTAAGTGACCGTACGCTCCACGTCGGGCTTGAGCGGGATGCGGAACTCGATGGTTTGCGCGTCGGTCTTCTTGTAGTCGTCGGACTTCTCGGTTATGTTCCAGTTGCTCCAGCGGTAAAGATGCTCCACTACGCGGATTTCCACCGGCTCACTCTTGCGGTCGCGCAGCTTGATCTCGAAAGTCTCGTTGATCCACTTCTCGCTGCTGTCCATTCTGTAATTGGTCGCCTTGCGCTCGCCAACCAAATCGAACGAATTGCCCGTCGTCACCCGGATGGTTTCCTCGCGCGGCGTGTGGTCAATTTCGTTTTCGCCCACGAATTGCAACTGGTTGTCCGCGTCGCGCCGGTAAAAGCGCAG
>Ga0182027_10010385_pt1 | contig 13260 bp, 11 predicted proteins | sample 712E1DmetaG_FD_121300 | JGI IMG/M metagenome (GOLD analysis project Ga0182027, IMG submission 121300) | Permafrost microbial communities from Stordalen Mire, Sweden - 712E1D metaG (Illumina Assembly) | ecosystem: Environmental > Terrestrial > Soil > Wetlands > Permafrost | place: Sweden...
CGACGGGTCCTTCACGCGGATGACGTACCAGCCAACGTGCCCCTTGTCATAATTGCGCCCCTCGTCGAAATAATCGTACCGAAACCAAAGCGGGGTGGTGTCGGTCGCCTTGTCCAGGCCGTCAAAGATGCCGACCAGGTCAAATTCCCAAAGCGCGTCGCCGTTGGCCGTGGTCCAGATGGCGGTGGTGATGGGAATTTTGTCCCCGATCTTCCAGCCAAAACGCCGGGCGGTGGCGCGCCCGGCCACCGCGCCGGTGCGCGTGCGCAGCCAGTTTGTTTTTTGTTCGGGGGCAAGAATGACCTTGGGGTAAGTGGCCAGAATCTCCTCCGGCACCACTGCCATTTGCGGAAAGAAATTGCGCGCGTCCTGGTAAATGCCGCCAAACCACGTCAGATGCGCCGACCCGGCCACTCCGGGAATCTTGTCAATCTCCTGTTGGTAGCTTCCCGGCAACGAAATGATGAGCGACACCTTGTGCCGGACAATCAGCCGGTCCGCCCCCGCCATCTCCACCCCGCCGGCCAGCGCCTGCTTGATCGCGGCCATCAAACCAAACAGCACAAAGGCCACGAGGATGGAAAGCACCGTCAGCAGCGCGCGCAGCTTGCGGCGCCTGAGATTGCTCCAGATAAGGGGGAGGAATTTCACTTCTCGCCTTCCTCCAGCAGTTGGCCCTTGTCGAGGTGGACCGTCCGCGCCGCCCGGTCCGAGGCGTGGGGATCGTGCGTGACCATGATGATGGTTTTGCCGTGCTCCCGGTTCAGCGCCTGGAGCAAATCCAGGATTTCATCGCCCGCCTTGCGGTCCAGGTCGCCCGTCGGCTCGTCGCACAACAGGAGCGTCGGATCGGTCACGATGGCGCGGGCGATGCCGACCCGCTGCTGTTCGCCGCCCGAAAGGGTGCGCGGATAATGCCTGGCGCGTTGCGACAAGCCGACCACCGCCAGGGCGGTCTGGACATGCCGGGCGCGCTCGGCTTTGGATAAATGGGTGAGCAGCAGCGGCAATTCCACATTCCGCTCCGCGTTGAGCACCGGCATCAGATTGTAAAGTTGAAAAATAAAACCGACGTGCCGCGCCCGCCAGTGCGCCAGTTGCCGGTCCGAAAGCCGGTCAATGCGCTCCCCGCCCACCGTAATCGTGCCCTGCGTGGGACGGTCCAGCCCCCCGATCAAATTGAGCAGCGTGCTCTTGCCCGATCCCGACGGCCCCATCAGGGCGAGAAATTCCCCGGTCGGAACCTGCAAGTTCAAATCGGCCAGCACATGAATATCTCCCCCGCCGCGATGGAAGGTCTTTTCCACGCGCTCCACTCGCACCAGCGCGCCGTCTCCTGTTGGGTTGTTGCTCATGATTTTTTTTCCTTTACCGCCGTCCCGTCTTTCATGCCGGCCGGGGCCTCGACAATGATTTTGTCGCCCGCGCTCGCGCCCGCGCTCAGGACCGCGTCTTCGCCCTGCGTTTCGCTGACCGTGACGGAGCGGCGCACCGCGCGGCCGTTCTCCACCGCGAAGATGACATCGTGTCCGTCCTGATTCTGCAAGGCGCTCTTGGGAACCATCACCGCGCGCGTGACGGCGGCGGGAGCGGCGGCCGTCTCGCGAAAAGCCACCTTGACCGCCATGTCCGGGAGGATGCGCGGATCGAGCTTGTCGAAGCCCACACGCACTTTCACCGTCGCTTTCTGCCGGTCGGCGGTGGGGATGATGGCGATGACCTTGCACGGCATTTTCCAATCGGGGTATGCGTCCAGAACCGCCTCCGCCGGCTGGTCCGGCTCGACGCGGTTGATGTAGCTCTCGTTGACGTCCAGCTCAATTTCCAGCGAGGTCATGTCCACCACCGTCCCAATCCCCGTGCGCGTGAAGCCGCCGCCGGCGGAATTCGGGGAAATCATCTCGCCCGGCTGCGCGTTCTTGGTGGTCACCACCCCGGCGAACGGCGCGCGGATGACCATGTCTTCGAGTTGCTGTTTCCACATCGCCACCTGGCGTTCGGCGGTGGTGATGTCCATCTCCTGCCGCCTCACCCGCTGGCGCAGCGTCATGGCGCTGGACTCGGCGGTTTCCAGCTCGGCTTGCGAGGCGATCTTTTGTTTGGCCAGCTCGGTGGCGCGGTCAAATGCCAGATCGGCCTGCTTGAGCTGCGCGCGCGTTTCTTCCAGGGACAGGCGCGTCGAATCCAACTGCGCCTGGGCCACCTCCAGACTGGTGCGCACATTGGAATCATCCAGGCGCGCCAAAACCTGCCCTTCCTTGACCTTCATCCCTTCCTCAATATCCACCTCGATCACCTTGCCCGTCACCTTGGCGGATACCGTCGCCTGCCGTCGCGCCGTGACATAACCGGATGCGTTCAAAACCGTCCGCTCCGTCCCGGCGCCCCCGCCGGAGGACCGGGCCGGAACCGTCCGCACCTCCACCGCCTCCACCCGCCCGCGCCACCAAATCGCCCCGCCCGCCAGCACGGCCAAAACGACGACGGCCGCCGCCAGCCACGATCGCGGCTTGGCGGCCGTTTCCGGCCGGCGCTCAATGCGCAAGTCATCCAAAGTTGGTTTGGGCGAACTCATTACACGTCCGCCCTTAGAAGAACGGTTTTTGGCCCGGGGGTCAAGCCGTAGAAAATGGCAGCGTTAGAATCCCGGGCTGCGGGTTTATTGCTTCTTTGCTCGCGGGCGCGGCTTGAGTGAGGGCCAGGCAACGGCGCCAAAAGCGACCACCGTGACAGCCATCGAAACCCCAAACAGTACCAACGGGATGTCCACAAACTCTATGTTCACGTCCACACCCTGCCACATTGTCACAGAATTGCAACTCATTTGTCACACAATCGTCACATTTCACCATTCAGTGCGGATGCAGATGGCGCAGGATATGCGGGCGCTCCAGGCCGTGCGCGAGCATCAGTTCTTCGTTGTTGAGCAACTCGCGCGCCGGGCCGTCCGCCACAACGGAGCCGCGGTCCAGGACGACGACGCGCGAGCACATTTCCACCACCAGTTCCAGATCATGCGTGGCCATGAGTTTGGTCGCCGGAATTTGCCGGAGCAGCGCCTTGAATTCGCGCCGGCCGCGCGGGTCCAGGTCGCTGGTCGGTTCGTCGAGCGCCAGAATATGCGGGTCGCACGCCAGCACGCCGGCCAGGCAGAGGCGGCGTTTTTCGCCGTGGCTCAGATGGTGCGTGGCGCGCCGGCCAAAGCCCGCCAGCCCGACTTGCGCCAGGGCGCCGCGCACACGGGCGGCGATCTCCGTCTCGGACAGGCCCAGTTGTTGCGGACCGAACGCAACATCCTCCCCGGCGAGCGGGCAAAACAACTGGTCGTCGGGATCTTGAAACACCAGGCCGACTTGGCGCCGGATTTTTTCCAGATTCTGAGGGCCGACGGTTTCGCCCATGATTTTCACCGCGCCGCCGCCGCCGGGTTTGTCCGGGAGGATGCCGTTCAAGTGTAGGAGGAGGGTGGATTTGCCGGACCCGTTCGGGCCGAGCAAACCGACGCATTCGCCAGCCGCAACGCGGAGGTTGACGCCGGCCAGCGCGACGGTGCCGTCGTGATAGCGGTAATGCAGATTGGTGATTTGGATGGCGTCGCTCATTGCCAGCCTCGCGCGCACATGGCGTCGTAGATGCGCTCGGCGCGTTCGGAAGCGCGCACGAACAACTGGCCCACCACCGTGGCCAGGGTTTGCCAGCGCAATCGCCGGCCGCGATGAAAAGTCCGGCTGAGGCGCGCCCGGCGCATGCGCTCGGCTTCCTCCGCCAGAACGAAAAGATAGCGGTGCATGAGGGCGATGGTCGTAATGAGCAGCGCCGGCACACGCGCGCGCCGGAGCACGCGCAGGATGTCGCTCAAGGGCGTGGTGTTCGAAACCAGGACGACGGTGAGCAAACAGAGCGCGCTCCGCGCCGCGACAATCATCCACTGGGCGCGCCCGGCGGGCTGGAGGGCGTTGACCAAAGCCACGCCGAGCACAAACGGGGAGAGCAGGAGCAATTGTTTGAGCAGGAAGAGCAGCGGAATGCGGCTGGACAAAATCGCCAGCGCGAGCACCGCCGCCACGCCGGCAAACCAGCCCGTCCAGCCCGGCGGCGCGAGCGCCGTGCCGGCAATGAGCGCCAGCGCAACGCCCAGTTTCAAGGCGGCGGGCAGCCGGCGCATCAGTCCGTCCGCATGGCTGTGTTGATGGTTGAGCCATTCTGTTCTCATAGTCCTTTGAGGTCCCCGGAAATTGCGGCCGCCCGTTTTGGGACCAGCAGCCGGCCCAGCAACAGCGCCAGCGCGAAAACGATCAGGGAGCCTGCGGCGCCCGCGATGGCCGTCGCGCCCACGGCCCAATGAATTCCCGGCGTCCGGTAATCGGGCGCCGGCGCGGGAAACAACGAGGGCGCGGTTCTGTGCTCGAAACCGAGCCGGGCGGCGACGCGCTCCAGTCCGTCCGGCCAGGGACAGGCGAAGGGGGCGACAAAAACCGCAACCCCCAGGGTGACGAGCAAACCGTAACGCAGCAATTCGCCCCGGCGCCGCGGCTGGCCCGGCTCGGCGGTTCCGGCAATCATGTCCGGTCTGGTGCGCAGGATGGCCAGGAACACCAGGGCGCTGATGAGTCCCTCGCCGACGCCAATGAGCATGTGCGTGCCGGCCATGGCCGGAAAGGCGGCGGACCAGGGCACCGTGCCTGAGAGCGCAAGCTGGCCGGCGCAACTGATGGAAGCCAGGACGGTGGCACACCAGCCCGCAAAGGCCATGGCGGCAACCTGGCCGCGAATTCCAGGCAGGACGCGGCACACGCCCCGGTAAATCGCATAGCCGCCAATGGAATTGACAATCGCCATGTTGAAAATGTTGGCGCCCAGGGCCATGACCCCGCCGTCGGCAAACAAAAAGCATTGCACGATCAGCACCGTCGTCACGACCACAACCGCTGCGCTCGGGCCGAGCAGGGCCGCCGCCAGCGCGCCCCCGACCAGGTGGCCCGAGGTTCCGCCGGCCACGGGAAAATTCACCATCTGCGCGGCGAACAGGAACGCGGCCGTCAGGCCGAGCAGGGGGGTTTTTCGCGGCGGCAGCTCGCGTTGGACCTGCCGCAACGCCACGCTGACGCCGGCCGCGGAGAGCGCGGCGGCGGCCAGCGCGGTTTTCCCGTCAATAAATCCGTCCGGTATGTGCATGGCAAATGGCGAGCGGCGGGCGGCTCCGTTGGGGCGATGCATTCGGGGCCGCGGAACAGCCGGTAACACTCATTCACACAAACGTAACATCAAACGGGAATGGGCGTCAACCGGGAAGATCCTTGCCCGTGGTGGTCACCGTCAGCCTGCCGTGCTTGACGCCTTTGGCCGTGGTCAATTCATCGGCGATCTTCTTGATGATGTCGGCCCTGCCGCGAACAACCAGGACCTCCAGGCAATTGTCGTGATCCAGATGGACATGGAGGGTGGAGACGATGACTTGGTGGTGATCGTGCTGGATGTCGGTCAAGGCGGCTTGGACGTGCTGCTTGTGGTGGTCGTAAACCAGGGTGATGGTGCCGGCGATTTCCGTGGCGCCGAACTTCTGCCGGTGTTCCACCAACTGGGCGCGGATCATGTCGGCGATCGCCTGGGAGCGGTTTTCGTAGCCCTTTTCCCGGGCCATGCCGTCCAGTTGTTTGAGCAACTGGGGCGGCAGCGACACACTGAAGCGGGATACTTGCTCTTGTTTCATAATCAATCTGGGCTGGCTCAAATCATGGAGCGTCCGGGCATGGTGTCAAATCCCGCGGGCCGGCGCAAGTTCGGGGTTGACACCCGCCGCGCAATATACTATCTGTATAAGTAGTCTATGAAAGAGCTTACCCGCGCCCAACGCCGCGTCCTGGAATTCATCCAGGGCGAAATCCGCGCTGACCGCCCCCCGCCCACGCATCAGGAAATTGCCGGGCGATTTGGGTTTCGCAGCACCCGCGCGTCGGCCTGCCACCTGGAAGCGCTCAAACGCAAGGGATTCATTGCATCGGAGCCGGGCAAGGCGCGGGCGTTGCGGGTGGTCACTCCCCTGCAAAAACTGCGCAGCCGCGTTGCGGACATTCCGCTGTTTGGCTCCATTCCCGCCGGGTTTGCGGAGGAGCGGCAGCAGGAGGCCAGGGGCTGCGTGACGATGGACATCGGCACGCTGGGCATCAAGCCCTCGCCCCGCACCTTCGCCCTGGAAGTGCGCGGCGATTCCATGATTGGCCGGCATATCGTGGACGGCGACGTGGTGGTGGTGGAACACGGGCAGACGCCGCGCCACGGCGATGTGGTGGCGGCCTTGATTGACGGGGAAAGCACGCTCAAAACATTCGTGGCCGACAAGGGCAAACCGTTTTTGCGGGCCGAAAATCCACGGTATCCCAAGTTGTTCCCCGCCGGGGAACTGGTCATCCAGGGCGTCATGGTGGCGCTGATCCGCAAGCGGAAATGAAAGTGGGTTTATGGCCGCTGGAGAAAGCCTTTGAACGGGAGCTTTTCCTTTTCCGGCGCGGAGCCGTCAATGATCTCATTGGCCAGCGCGCGCGCTTTATCCGGGTTCATCTGTTCCAGTGCGCCCCGCAAATACTGGTAGCTGTTGATTTTTTCCGGGAAATCTTTCTGGAGCGCCTTCGCGGCGTCCACAAATTCGTCCAGCGGCCCATCTTGCAGCCTTAACACCTGGTTATTGCGGAAAATGAACCGGTCGGCATCCGGCAGGTTTGTGTTTGGCAGGCATTCCTTTTCCAAGGCGAGCAGGCGGGGCAGGACGTTTGTGAAAGAAAATTTCTGCGGATCGGAGAGCTGTCCCTTCGCCTTCAGCATGGCCTCCATTTGGTTCAAATCACGCACATAGCGCCAGGCTTGGGCCAGATGTTTATACTCGACGACCAGAGCGGCCAGCACTTTGGGATGATTGGGGAAATGCGCCGCGAAATCCGCCGCCTTGTCGGCCGTCTTTATCTCATCTGGAATCGCTGTCTTGCCCATCAGATTGCGAACGTCCTCCGGGCCTGGGGTTCCGAAGATTCCTTTGAGTATGAGGCCAAAGGGCGGCAGAGGTTCGGCTTTGTCGGCTTTTTCAACCTCGCGCCAGGCCTTGTCCGCCTTGGGGTTCTTGGCCGGCGCTGGAGCGGTGACAACAACGGATGGCAGAACAACAGTCTTGGCCTCTGGCTGCGCACTCGTAGTGGACACACTCGGGGCCATCATTCCTTTTTGGGCCTGCGCTGGCAAACCAGCGATGCCAAAAAAGGCGGTTCCCGCCAGCATTCCGATGAATGCCGCGCGCCGGGGAATGGGAGACAAGTTTTTCCTATTTTTCAAGGTTTTGCTGCACGGTTACCCCTGCAAGAACTGGGGCCGCGCCGGTCCGGGTTGATTGGGAAGGGATAAAGCCCGCCGGCGATGCCGTTTTTCCGCCCACCACTGGAACCCGACGGCGAGGCCGGAGCCGGGAGCCGTCGCGCCATCTGCCGTTGCCGCAAGAATGCCGCTGACACGACGATCCAGGGCATAACGGCACAAACCCAATTTGGTGAGGCGCTCCCGACGCTGATGCTGTGCGGCCCAATCTGCACGCTGGTGAACGCCCCACTGAATGAACAAACCGCGCACGCGGCAATGATCCATTTCAGGCCGGACGCGGACCGGCGGCCCAGCCGGCAAAACAGCATGCACATTATGACGCTGGCGGCGCCGTTCAGCATTACATTCAATGGCCGCGAATACTGTAGGAATTCCTTTAGGTCCAGGGACAAACCACGGAGAGTGTCAAAATTCACCAGACTGGCCGGTTCAAACATGTGGCCGAGCAGCCAAACGGCTCCAATCAGGATCGAACTGCAGAGCACCCAGTAAGGCCACACGCCCAATAGCGGCAGCCAAAAAAAACCAATGACGGGATGACGCCCCCACCAGGAGGACTGCCGGATGGCGCAGGCGAGCCTTTCCGCCAGACCGGCCGGCTCGCCCAACTGCGCCGCCGCGCGGGCGTCGGCTTCCGTTTCGGATAATCCCTCCTCCACCAAGGCTTGCTTCAAGTCGGCGTGGTGCTCGGCCAGTTCGCGGGCCTTGTCCCGCGCCTGGGTTTCCGTGCAGCCCAACTCGATGAGGCGGCGCTCGAATTGCCCGATGATCACAATGTCAGGCATGTTGCCCTCCCATCAACAGGCCGATGCCTTCCGACACCCGCTTCCATTCTGCGGCCAAATCACCGAGCCGCTTTTTGCCGCGCCGAGTGATCTGGTAATAATTGCGGCTGCGCCCGCCGACCTCTTTGCGATGGCACTTCACCAGCCCTTCCCTCTCCAGATAATGGAGATAAGGGTAAATGCAGCCTTCGCCGAAGGCGAGGCTCCGCCGGGTTTCAGTCTGGATGGCCTTGACGATTTCGTAGCCGTACATTTCGCGCCGGGAAAGAAGCTGGAGCACCAGCAATTCCGGGACGCCGTTCAGGAAAATTGGATTCGTTTTGTGCATTGCGGCGGGCATGATACATCATGGTTAGAGGTAATGTCAACTCCCCAATGCGGGCAGTCCCGCGCCCCCGCCCATTTTGGCGCCGCATTGGGGCATTGACAGATGCCGCGCCGAATACTACTTGTATAAGTAGTTTATGCCGCCGCCCAAATCCATCGTCCATCTGGATGCCGACGCCTTTTTCGCGTCTGTGGAGCAGGCGGCGGACCCGCGGCTGCGGGGCAGGCCCGTGGCGGTGGGGGGGGAAAGGCGCGGCATCATTGCTTCCGCCTCCTACGAAGCCCGGAAGTTTGGCGTTTATACCCCCATGCCGACGGCGCGGGCGCGCAAACTGTGCCCCAAACTGATTGTCCTGCCGGGAGACTACGACCGATACGAACATTTCTCGCGGTGGATGTTTTCCTACGCCTACGACTTCACGCCGGACGTGGAGCAGACCTCCATTGACGAGGGTTACTTTGACCTGACCGGGGCGCGCCAGGGGCCTGTGGAAATTGCCCTGGCCATCCGCAAGGCCATCGGGCAATCGCTCAAGATCAGCGTGAGCGAAGGCATTGGGGTCAACAAGCTGGTGAGCCAGATAGCCTCCAAGCTCAATAAACCCGCCGCCTTCTCCCAAGTGCCGCCTGGCGGGGAAACAGGCTTTCTGCATCCGTTGCCCAACCAATGGCTGCCGGGCATCGGCCCCAAAGCCGCCGCCCGCCTCAACGCCGCCGGCCTGGCCCGCATCGGCCAGATTGCCCGAACGCCCCTGGACCTGCTCCACGTCCTGATGGGCGGCCTGGCGCGGACCTTGCGCGATTACGCCAACGGCATTGACGACCGGCCCCTGTTGCCCGCGCGCGAGCCGCAAAAATCCTTCAGCCAGCAGGAGACGTTCGCCGGCGATTTGACCGACGAAGAATATGTTCAAGCCACTCTCCGGCGCATGGCGGACAATCTCTTTGCCGCAGTGCGCGAAGAGGGGCGCAGCGTCCGCACCCTGACCGTGAAAGTCCGTTACAACGACATGGCCGAGGACCAGAGCGGCGAAAGCCTGATGGAGCCAACCGACTTGGAAATGGATGTCTATGGCCGTCTCCACAACCTGCTCCGCGCCGCCTGGAAACGGCGGGTGAGTCTGCGGCTGGTGGCGCTGAAATTGTCGAACGTCTATGACGGCCGGTTTTGCGGCGAGTTGGCGCTGGAAGTCCCGGCCCAACGGCAGCACGCCCGCGAACGGCTGGCGGCCGCCGTGGACGAACTGCGCAAGACACACGGCCGCGCCGTCATTTTACGCGGGCACGACTTTCGCCTGCGGGACGCCCCGCGCGAAATCGCGGCCGGCGAGACGGCGAAAATCCTGGCCCCGGCCGGCCCCCGCAAAACGCCGGCCCCCGCCGCCGGCGGCGCCTGGGTTCCATTGCGGGCGCACAGCCATTATTCGTTTCTGGATTCCACCCTTTCCCCCGCCGCGATTGTCGAACTGGCCGGGCGGCACGGCCTGCCCGCCGTCGCGCTCACGGACAGCGGCAATCTGCATGGCGCGGTGGAATTTGTTCTGGCGGCCAGGCAGGCGGGGGTCAAACCGATTCTTGGCGTGGAATTATGCGCGGGTGACAAGCTGTTGCTGCTCTACGTGGAATCGGCGCGGGGGTATCACAACCTTTGCCGCCTCCTCTCGCTCCATGCCGAACAAGGGGCGGCCGGGGACGATGAAAGTTCGGTTGCCGCCCGGCAATGCCGCCCCATCCGGCGCCAGGAACTTGAGGGATTGACCGAAGGATTGCTCGCCGTCAGCGCGGACCCCGCGCTGGCGCAAATGTTTCCGGGCCGGTTCTACAACCTGGCCACGGACCGGGCCGGCGACTCTCCCGCCGCGGCCTGCCCGGCCATCCGTTACGCCACGCCGCAAGACCGGCGGAAATATGACATCGTGCAAAGCATCCGCACGCTGACGCTGCTGCGCCAGGAGCATCCCGGGAAGCGTTCCGGCGGGCGCTTCCATTTTCGCACCCCCGCCGAGATGTCGGCGGCCTGCAAGGAGCATCCCGGCTGGCTGCGCGCCGGGCGCGAAATCGCGGAACGCTGCCAATTCGATTTGCCCTTTGGCAAGCCGCAGTTCCCGGCCTATGCGCCGCCGGACGGATCGCCGCCGCATGAATTTCTGCGCCGATTGGTCCTGCGCGGCTTGCGGGAGCGTTACGGGGCGCGGGCCGGCCGGTTCCAACGGCAGGCGCTGGAGGAGCTTTCCATCATCCACCAAGTCGGTTACGAGGAGTACTTCCTCATCACCTGGGATTTCCTTCAGGTCTGCCGGGAGCGCGGCATGGACTGGATCACACGCGGGAGCGCGGCGGATTCGCTGGTCTGCTATTGCTTGGGCATCAGTGGCGTCTGCCCGGTCCGCTTTGATCTTTATTTCCGCCGGTTCCTGAATCAGGACCGGATGGCGCTGCACAAGCTGCCGGACATAGACATTGATTTCGCGCATGACCGCAAGGACGACGTGGTGGACCTGATTTTCGGGAAATACGGGCGGGAACATTGCGCGGCGGTGGGCGGCTTCTCAACCTTTCAGGCCCGGAGCGCGTTTGCCGAAGCGGCCAAAGTGCTGGGCGTGGCGGAACGCGAAGCGCGAAAGTTCACCAGCCATTTCCCGTGGAGTTTCGGCGGCGGCTGGGTCCCCGCCCAACACGCGCCCGGCGGCGGAAGCAGTCTGATTGACATGCTCCGCGCCAGCCCCGAAAACCGGGATTTGCCCCTGGACCAGGAGCCTTACCGCACCGCCCTGCTCATGGCCCAATGCCTGGACGGCGCGCCGCGCCATCCGAAAATGCACCCGTGCGGCCTGGTGCTCTCGCGCCAGCCCATGCACGAGCTGACGCCCACCTTCATTGCCGGCAAAGGTTATGCCACCACGCACTTTGACATGGACGCGGTGGAAGCCATTGGCTTGGTGAAGATGGACATTCTCGCCCAAGGCGGCCTGGCCGCCATGCGCGACGTCAAAGCGATGCTCGACCGGCGTGGGATTGAGGTGGACCTGGAGCATTGTCTGGCGCGGGACAAAGCGGATGGCCGGCTGCTCGCGGGCGTTGCGCCAGCGCCCGAACCCTGGCAGGACCCGCAGGTATGGGAAATGATCGCCGGCGGCGGAGCGCGGGCCGTGCATCATATTGAATCCCCCGCCATGACCAGCTTGTGCCGCATGTGCGGCGTGCGGGAAATAGACGGCCTGGTTGCCATTGTGTCGGTGATTCGCCCCGGCGCGGCCAACGAAGGCAAGAAACGGGCCTTCACGCGCCGTTACCAGGGCCTGGAGCCGGTGACGTATCCCCACCCCTCGCTGGAAGCGTGTTTGCGCGGCACCTATGGCCTGGTCGTCTATGAAGAACATATTCTGCAACTCAGCGAGGCGTTTGCGGGACTCAATCCGGGCCGGGCGGACGTGCTGCGCCGCGCCCTGAACAAGCAGAACCGCCCCCTCATCGAAAAAATCCGCGGCGAGTTCTTCCAATCCGCGCTGGCGCGGGGCCACTCGCCGGAAAAGACGGCCGAAGTATGGGACCTGGCGGCGGGCTTTGCCGGTTACGCCTTCTGTAAAGCGCACAGCACCGCTTACGGCGTGGAGGCCTATCAATCCGCCTGGCTCAAGAGGCATTTCCCGGTCGAGTTCATGGCGGCGGTGTTGTCCAACGGCAAGGGGTTTTATCATCCCATCGTTTATGTGCTGGAATGCCACCGCCTGGGCGTCAAACTCCTGCCTCCGTCCATCAACCAGCCCGGCCCGTTGTTCCAGCCGGCGGGCCGGTTCATCCGCGTGCCGGTTCGTGGCGTCAAGGGACTTGCCGCGCGGACCGGCGAATGTATTTTGGCCGAGCGCGCCCGCCGGCCATTTTCATCGCTGGCCGACTTTCATCAACGGGTGGCGCCGTCAAGCGAAGAGATGGAATCGCTCCTGCGCGTGGGCGCGTTCGATGAATTTGGCCGGAGCCGCGCGGCGCAGTTTTGGGAATGCCAGTTTCTCCGGCGCGCCTTTGGCGGGGCGGACGATTCGCGCCAGGGCCTGTTATTGCCGCCGCCGGGCCTGGATCGTTTGCCCGAAGTGCCGCTGGCGGAGCCGACCCGGCGCGAGCGGCTGGAATCGGAAAATGAATTGTTGGGCTTCCCCGCCAGCGGCCATCCGCTCGAACTGCACGATCATATCGCCTGGGACACCTACTGTCCCGTGGCAAAATTGGCCGGCCATGTTGGCCAAGAAGTGGTGACGTGCGGCCTGGTGGTCGAGCAGCGCACCCACCATCAAATCACCGGCGAACCGATGAAATTTCTGACCCTGGCCGACTGGACCGGGATGGTGGAAACCGAATTATTCGCCCAAACCTACAAGACCTGCGGGCTGGCCACGGTGCGTTACCCCGTTTTGGAAATCACGGCCAGAGTCGAGCCATTCGAGAACGGCCGCGGCTTTTCGTTGCGGGCGCTGCGGGCGGGAAAGCCGCGAACCTGAAACAGATGCGCGTTTTTGCGCAAAGAAAAAAATCAAAAATTAATCTTGCCCTCCGCCGCCATGCCGCGTAAAAAATTCTCTTGCCCTGAGAGAATTAGGTTTTAGAAAAGCATGTAAAGAACGACAACTAACAACAAATTTGCGAGCTTCGGCCGCTGTCCATCACGAAACAGACAATTTCAGTAAGGAGACAGTGCTTGGAGCGCGCCCGCATCGGGCGTGCCGAAAGCGTTCTCTTGAAGGCATGTCTGTGCCTGTGATGGGGCGTGAGTAGTCACGCCCCTTTGGCTGGC
>Ga0182027_10010387_pt1 | contig 13258 bp, 12 predicted proteins | sample 712E1DmetaG_FD_121300 | JGI IMG/M metagenome (GOLD analysis project Ga0182027, IMG submission 121300) | Permafrost microbial communities from Stordalen Mire, Sweden - 712E1D metaG (Illumina Assembly) | ecosystem: Environmental > Terrestrial > Soil > Wetlands > Permafrost | place: Sweden...
AGAAAGTACAGCACCGGGTAGCGCACAGACGGGTTCTGACGGTAGCAAGGGGGCAAGTACACTTTGAATCGCAGAGGAGCCGGTAGCAGATCGGCTGCCATCTGGCTGTCCACAACCGTTCCCTGGGTTTCAGCGCAGGGCGTGGGTGTGGGTGAAGCAGTTTCCGTAGGGGAAGCAGTTGCCGTAGGGGAAGCGGTTGCCGATGGCGTGAAGGTGGGCATCGGGCTTGGGGTGGCGGCCTGCGGCTGCACTGAGAGTTTGCCACCTTGAGAACTGGCGAAGGATCTCACCACAGCGATCGCCGTAGGAAGGACCTTCGTCGACGCTGTGGCTGTTGGGAAGGAACTGGCATTATTTAATGCACCTGCCAGCACACCCGTGTTTTGGCTGGCGGGTTGGCAGGCAGTCACCAGGACACAAATTGTCAGGGTTACCAATAGGGATTTAAACATTAAGGAAATTTTACACCCAACCCCTGCCAGGCGGTTTATTTGAAATAAGTGAAAACTACCACTATTCCGAGAATAACCAGCAAGATAATTCCAATCAAAACCACCTGGCGCATGCGCCCGCCGCCTTCTTCACGGATGACCGGCTCGTGCTGAGTGTAAGGAATGGGCTGTGGCAGGATTGGAGCAGGGCTGTTCCACCCGGCGGCGGGGTCGCTTTCGGGTTCTCCCTCGAATTCTCCATCGACCTGGTCCACGTCTGGATTAGCCTGCGGGTCAGCCTGGCCGCTTTGCATCTGGCGGAAGGTGTCTAAAAGATGTTCGGTATCTTCATCTCCAAAATTTTTAACCAGAGCCTGTAAAGCCGCGGCGCGCACGCTGGGCTTTTCGCCCCATAAAGCGGTGGCGGCCAGGGCTTCGACTGCATGCATGTTGGTGGCGCCTAACTTTCCGAGGGCTTTGGCGGCGCGCAGGCGCAGGCGTGGGTCGCGTTCACTTCTCAAAATTGTGATCAAAGGCCCCAGGTCATCTGCAGTCCACCCACTTTCAGCCTCATCGGCATCCTGGTCTTCCTCTTCACCCTGATCTTCGTCATCTTGATCTTCATCATCCACGTCGTCATCTTCCCCTGCGGAGGCGTCATCCTCTTCTTCGGACTCCAATTCTTCTACAGGGTCAACGGCCCCTTTTTCGACGATCCAGGGCTCTTCATCGCCGTAAATAGGGTAGGCCTGGATGACATTTTGAGCGTTGTTACCGAACATTTCTTCCAACGCCTGGCGGGCGGCTGCCTGCACCTCGCTCACCGGGTCAAGCTGGGAGGAGCGGATCAGGCTTTCGACGGCCAGCGAATTATTCAACTGGCCCAGCGCCTGGGCGGCCTGGGCGCGCGTCAGCGGGCTGCCCGGATAGCGCAGGGCTTTGATTAAGCCTTGCAGGTCTTTATCTTTGCGTAATTCTTCAATGTCAGGTTTGCGCGGCATCCGTTACCTCATTTTAATTAGCATTATATCCACAATTTCTTTCCGTTGCGTCTGGCTTCGGAATTTAGAGTGTGAGCGGGCCATCGACATGGCCCGCTCACACTCTAAATTCCGAGGAAACATCGTTTATCGCAAGAAAAGCGGCAGTTTTATGATCTGCAGCGTGAATTGCGCCAGGCAGGCCAGGGTGGCCAGCCCCCAGGCGGACCTGCGCGCCAGCGCCGGGTAACGGCTGCCTTCCAGGGTGATCGGAATCGAAAAGGCTGCCGCGTAAAACGGCACGAACAGCGGCAGCATGTATTGGGATGATTTGACCGCCACGAAATACACCAGGTAACCGGCCAGCACGATCACCCAGGCCAGCAGCATGCCGTTGAAAACACGCTGCCCACCAGTAAGCATCCCCAGGATGACTGAGGCGAGCAGGAATATGGAAAACCAATTGGCCGCATAGCCTTCTTCAAACCAGGGCAGCCAGGCATCCCATCCGGTGCGGTAGATTTGCTGCGGGTCGGGCTCGTTGTAGCCATATTTCATTTCGTTTTGCTTATCGTTCATAATTCGCACCAGGTTGGCCCTGGCGTTGGCGCTGAACAGGAAGGGGTCTGCAAACAGAATCGTGATCACCATCAACACGACAAACAGGCTGCCCTTCGCCAACGCCTGCCAGCGGCCGATACTGTGCCTGGCCAGGCCGGCAACCAGGTAGGCGGCGATGGCCAGGAAAAAGAAAAACCCGTACAGGCGCGTGGCGGCTGACAGCCCGCAGGCTACCGCCGCCAGCCAGAAATTACGCCCGAAGCGCAGCCGGTCGCGGTCGAGGAAATACAGGGTCAGGACGATGAACAGCAGGTTGAGGGCGTCCGGATGCCAGAAATTGTGGTTATCCCTGACCACGCCCGGGATGGACAGGATCAAGGCGAACAGGCCCACGGCGACGAGCGGCTTGCGGAAACGCGTCGCCAGGTAGACCAGGACGAGCGCCGCCAGGATAGTGGGCAGCACGCTGACGAACTGGCGTAATAACAGCAGGTTGACCTGGGTCAGGTGCACGAACTGCGGGCCCATTACCAGTCGCACCGGCAGCAGGGTCAGCGCCGAGAGGGCGTAAAACGGATATCCGTAATGGTAATCTTCATAAATAAAGATGTGGTAGAGGGTGGCGCTGAAGGTATCTCCGGGTTGGTACATGGTGGTAACCACCGGGTAAATGACGTTCTCATCGCCTCCCCCGATCGAGAAGGTGTGCTCGTCTTCAGCGCCGCGCAGGTTTAACGGGATAAACAGGCCGAAGTAAACCAACCCGAGGGCCAACAAGACCAGCAGGACTTTCTTCTGCGCCTGGTCGAGGTGCTTCCAGGCCGGCAGGAGCCGGTAGCGCCGGGCAAAATCTTTCTGCCGGTAAACATCCCGGTAGCGGATGGCAATCGCCAGCCAGGTTTGGAAGCCTGCCAGGCCGGCCCAGGCGAAAACTGGGCGTAAATTAGGCGGAAAGAGCAGCCACGAGAAGATAAAGGACATCCCGGCAGTAATCACGCCAGCCAGAAGACCATTCTGGACGAAATAGAGATGGTCCTTTTCCTGGAGATAGCGGTCAATGATGCCGGCGTACTTCATAATTCGGGTGGACCAGGCCAGGAATGCCAGAACGATTAAAATTGTTACTACCAGGACGGCCAGGCCCAGACGCTGGTATGAATAGCCAAGCAGGCGCGCATTGGCTTCTTTGGATGGGTTCGCCATCAACCAGGCCAGGGCCGCCAGGCCTTCAACGAAGGCTGCCAGAAGCAGGGCTTTGAGAATTTTTGGGCTCATGAATTTTGGAAATCATATCATGATTTGCTGATCGAGGCTTCAGGTTTCAGGGATCAGAAATCAGATTCTTGGATAACGACGTAGGGGAGGGTCTTTTCGGTTTTTTAATTTAATCCAATTATAGAAAAGACCATCCCCTACGTTATTATGGACATTCATGCGATAATTAGCCTGATCCCATTTGTCAGAGGACTGCATGAATATCGAAATCCTGAACGAAGACAGGCTGCGCTACTGGTGCAGGCGGGCGAATATCGCAGACGAGGCCGTCAATGAGCTGGCGGAAATTGCCGGCCAGGTAAGCGGTGATAGTATTCTTTACCCGATCTTTGCCGCCTTCCATGAAGCCACAGCCCTGCGCGGCGAATGGCACCGTGAGTGGGCGCCGTTGCCCTACGACCCGGTCGTGCAGTCGGTCTTTGGCGAGCGCACCTCCATGTTTTACGTGCTGGCCTACCTGGCGGCCCTGCCTTACACCGAAAAAGAGTATCAGCGCAGCGGCATTCAGGCGCAGGTTTTCGACGAAACGATGAGCGATTTCGGCCTGTGGATGTTTTATATCTACGAGCGCACCGGTAAGTGGGGCTATGACCGCTTCATGTGGGTCTGGCGCCACCTGACCTGCCAGCTTTTTCGCCTGGGCCGCTTGCAGTATATTCTGCAGGATTTCGAGGAAAGTGTGACGGCTTTCCGCCATAAAACTACCTGCCAGGTGCTCCTGCTGGCCGATCCCAAGCTGAAACTGCGGGCGGATGGTTACGCCCTGGGCGCCGGGCAGGTGCGCTTCAACGACGATCAACCGCTTGAGGACGCCCCAGACGACCCGCAGGCATGGCAGCCAGCCTTCAATGAAACAACCGCCGGTTGGTATGGCAATCCCATCGCCCCCTACGGGTTTGCGCTGAAAACGCCGGTGTTCCTGCCACGCGCCGAGTGGGAGTGCCTTCTACGCCAGGGTGACCCGGTGCTGGAAATCCACATCCCGCGCTACGCCCCTTTCACCGCCGAAGCCTGCCGGGATTCGCTGCGCCAGGCGTATGACTTTTTCAGGGTACACTATCCGCAGCGCCTGTTCAAAGCCACTTTTTGTCACACCTGGTTTTTCACCGTCCAGCTCCAGCAAATCCTGCCGCCGGAAAGCCACATCGTGCAATTCCAGCGCGAGTTTTACCTGTTCCCACACCCGGGTGGGCCGGCTTACCTGTGGGGCTTCGCTTTCAGCGAAACCGAATTTGATCCGGCTAAAGCCCCCAGGGATACCGCGCTGCGCCGGGGCGTGCTGGACTGGCTGGCCGCCGGCAAAGAATTATTCGACCTGCCTGGGGTGCTGTTCCATGCGCCCAAAGAATGGGGCAGCCAGCCTTACATGTCCGCCTGGGACAAGGACCAGGAATTTAACCACAAAGGCACAAAGGAAGAAAGGAAAGGGCACGAAGAAGAAATATAAAGGGAAGAAAAATCAAGGAGAATATTGTTATGAATATACCTTTAAGGGTTTTTATTGTAACTGTTATCGATGTATCTGTTACGGATTCGGTAGTTTATTATCATTTAAAGCAGCACCCGGGAATTCTAACCATACCCTTCCTTCTTGAGGTGATATTTATTACTATATTGCCGATTACGCTTACTCTTTTATTTTGGCAATATCAACAACGGAAAAATAGCAGGCGTCGCTAAGTTGATTACAGCACCTAAAAAGCAGGTCAAAAAGTGGGCCTGGTGGGGATCGAATATCACACTTCGATGCTGCCTGCGACTAAACGATTTTTGAGGCCTTCCGGTTCGCCTACAATTTTTATATTTGGCTGGCTATTTGACATTTATCCCTCATTGCAGAATCTGAAATGGGAGAAAAAGTTATTATCTGTAAACTTTTTTACGATGCCCCACTCGTATGATTTCGATCACGAATTTGGTCTTAAAAATGCTATAAATTATTCGGTATCTTCCCACCCTGAGTCGATAACTATCATCTGAACCCACCAGTTTCTTGACTCCGGTCGGGCGTGGATTCGATGATAATCCTTCTACTGCGCTAATAATACGCGAGATAATTTCGGGGGGTAATTTCTTTAATTCTTTAACTGCCGAGTGTTTCCACTCAATTCGGAAGGAGGCCATTCTTCTTGAGTTCAGACACTAGTTCTTCATGTGAAATAGTAGGTTCGTCACGCCTTTCGGCAATCGCTCCCAGGTCTTCAAGATCTTCTAATAGCTCCCGGAATACATCGATTGGGAGAATCACGGCAGTCTGTTCCCCGGATTTATCTGTAACAAATTGCAGTTTGAAATCTTTATAATCTAACATTTTTCCTCCTGTTTGTTATCTCTCAGGAGAGCATTCATCAGGTTTCGAACTAACTCACTTCTAAAATAATCAATCAACAATCTACACTCATCAATTCGTGTGGGCCCGGCGGGGATCGAACCTGCGACCAAGCGGTTATGAGCCGCGCGCTCTGCCACTGAGCTACGGGCCCGGCATTGAGCAAAAAAAATTATATCACAGACAGGCTATCTCTAAAATAACTTTAATGATAAATATCTTTCGCCTAGATTCTTCACCCCTCTGCGCAAAGCCTCCAGGGGCTCAGAATGACTTGCCATTTTGGGTCATCCTGAGATTTCTTAACCGAAGGATCTTCTGTGCTTGCAATAGCGGGGGCCTTTTCGTCGGCGTCGAGATTCTTCACCCCTCTGCGCAAGGCCTCCGAGGGGTTCAGAATGACCTCCATTTTAGGGTCATCCTGAGGTTTCTTAACCGAAGGATCTTCTGTGCTTGCAATAGTGGGGCCTTCATCGTCGGCGTCGAGATTCTTCACCCCTCTGCGCAAGGCCTCCGAGGGGTTCAGAATGACCTCCCATTTTGGGTCATCCTGAGGCTTCTTAGCCGAAGGATCTTCTTCGTTCGTGTCGAGATTTTTCACTCCGCTCTGTAAGCCTCAGAGGGGTCCAGAATGACGGCCCATTTAACGAATACCGGCCGGGTTTTAACGCCCGGCCGGTTTGAAAAAACAATTTCAGTCTAGCGTACTTTGGCGAACGTGCCCCCGCTGGTCGGGTTGGTGATCTGGCTCACCGCCGCATCCAGGACGGTGTCCTTGCCAGAGATCAGGCTGTCGACCGTGATCGGCACCTTCACCGTCGGCTGCACGCCTTTGCCCTCGAGGAACAGGCTGCCATCCGGCAGGATGAAGCGCCCGGTAGGCAACTGGAATGCCATCCCTTCAGGGAGGACAATCTGCCCACGCGATACCTCAGCTTCCACACCGGCGCTGGGGCGCTGCCCAACGACGATCATGCCGGGCACCTGGCTGAAGGCGTAGGCTTCCAGTTCGCAGGCGCTGGCGCAGCCCTGGTCGACCATCAATACCATTTTGGGGAAGGTAAATTGTTCCACATTGGCGGTCACGTCGTTCGGCGGCCCGTAAGCTTCGAACTTATTGGTATTTGGATTGAAGTATTCGAGCTGCCCCTCGTGGATGGTGTTTTTGGTCAAGAACCCGGCCAGGCCGAGCGGCGACCCGCCCGGGTTGACGCGCATATCGATGATGATGCCGGGTACCTGGTTGGCCTGGAACGTGGTCAGGGCGCGCTGGAACAGGCGGATGATCAGGTTCAGGTCATCATCGAACGAATTCATTTTAATGTAACCGACCCCGGAGGGCAGGATGCTGTACTCAACCGGCAGGGCATTCGGGTCGTAGCCGCTGTACACCGACGTATAGGAAAAGCTGTCGGTTTCCTGCACGGTGGTCAAATTGACCGTTTTAGAGGCTTCACCCGGATTGGTAAAGCTCCAGGAAGCGCTTGTTCCAACCGGGGCGCGCGTGATATAGCGAACCTGCTGGTAGCGCAAGGCAATGTCGGTGGAGAAGGGTCCCGAAAGCGGCTTGACTTGACTGATCGCATCCAGAATTGGAGTCCCGTTGAATTGGGTCACCTCGGCGCCGATTTTCATCCCGGCCGCTTCAGCCGGCCCGCCCTTGGTGACAAAGACTACGATCTCTTTTTGGTCATTCGTCTCGAGAATAGCGAAACCGTACCCGCCAGCCAGGGCTTGCGAGTTGACCTGCTGCGCCATCTGCCCGCCGTTCAGGCCCACATGCCCGTCATGGAAGGCCAGGGCAAAGACGCTCAACGCTTTGTAATAAGCCACCGCGTCGTGATTGGTCTCAGCTGTCTTAACCTGTGGAGCAAGCTGGGCGTAGAGCTGATCCCAATTAGGGGCTTTCCCTTGAATATCATTAAAGGCATAGTTGGTCTTCGCAAAATTAAATAAATTCTGGAAAGCTACGCTGTAAGAATCATTTGAGAAGTCTTTCAGCGCCGCCTCAGGCGGTTCGTAAAGGGTGACCTGGGGGACCGCCTCACGACCGATGGTGAACGGCTTTTGGTCCAGGTCGATGATCGACCAGCCGGCCGGCAGAGGCGCCATTGGGTCATCCTTGGTAAAGAGCAGCCCATCTGGCCCAAACCCGGTCGGGAACATCTGGTTGGCGTCTGGGGCCCACACGACCAGTTTCCCACCTGTAACCTCATTGTTGCGGTTAGGGTCGGTTTTTACCGAGGCCAGATAGCCTGGCCAGCCCCTGGAAGGATCATCCCCTTCCGAGAAAGGGCCTCCAGCCAGGTTGGGTGCGTAGGTTAGCGCAAAAACTTCAACCCCCTGGCTGCTCGTCCCAAATTTGTTAAGCGTGCCTAAAGGACGTTCCGGCAGGGAAATTTGATATGTGCCGGTTTTCGCCTTGGTGTCGATTTGCAAAAAACCTAAAGTTTGGCCATCGATCGGCAGTAACCAGAGCTGGTCGCGGATAACGAAACCGTGCATATCATTCAAAGCCACTGCTTGCTCGACGTAATAAGTCTCGATAATCGTGTTGGTGTAGGTGAAACCACCTTTAATTTCAACCGGTTGGTCTGCCCCGGTAGCAGGCTCGACTACGTAGGTCGGCGTAATAGTCGGCTGAGGCCCGGCGGCGATTGGTTGTGGGGTGGTGGTAACCTGGGCGACGTCGGCGGCTTTGGGGGCCGACTGGACGGCAGACGCCAATTTTGCAAATGGCATGCAGGCGCTGGCCATCAACCCAAGCACCAGTACTGCAATAAATAGGGACGGCTTTCTCATAGTAACTCCTAAGTATAGGTATTATATGAAGTTAGTTTACAATGATTAGATTAAAATATAGTTTAAGTTTTACTAATGATTTACTAAGGGGGAAGGTGTCAGGTATCAGGTGTCAGTTTGCAGTTAAAGCCAAGAGCTATGAGCCATTAGCTCTTAGCGTTCGATTTTACTGAAAACTGAGGACCGAAAACTGGCGACTCCTTGACTTTCCTTTAAACGCCATTATAATTGAGTGAGTACTCAATCATTGGAGATAATGATGGCCCGACCGAAGAGTGAAGACAAACGCAACGCAATTCTCGCCGCAGCAATTACCGTGTTTGCTGAGAAAGGCATCTGGTCTACGCCTACATCGGCCATCTCAAAGGCGGCTAACGTCGCTGAAGGCACCCTCTTCACCTATTTTTCCACCAAAGACGTGCTGTTGAACGAATTATATCGCCTGTTGAAGCTGGAACTTGCCGGGGTTTTGATGGCAGACTACCAGCCAAGCGCCAATCTGCACGGCAAGTTGTACAACTTCTGGGAGCAATACGTGCATTGGGGGATTGCTAACCCGTTGAAACTCAAGGTCTTGACCCAGTTGGCCGTGTCGGACAAAATTACGGCTGAAACCAGGGCGGTGGGTTACGCGCCTTTCGCCGAAATCGAACGGCTGGCCTTGGACAGCATCCAGCACAAACAAATCTACGATTACCCGGTGTCTTTCATCGCCGCAATCTTCGAGAATATGGCCGAGACCACCATGACTGCCATGGCCGACAAGGCTCATAGCATGGGCGCCGGTATTGATTACTGCGCCTCTGGTTTCGAAGTCTTCTGGCGCGGGATTGCCAGAACGTAACTGTTTATTCTTTTTTTAAACTTTAAAATGACTGATTACTCAATCAGCTAAGAAAGGAACGACTATGCAAAACCATCCAATAAATACTCAGCTGCCTGCCAGGAGGGACATTAATATCCCAGACTTGACCGGAACCCTGGCGGTAGTTACCGGCGCCAACAGCGGCCTTGGTTTAGGCATTACCCGGCGGCTGGCCGCGGCCGGTGCCGAAGTCATCCTGGCCGTGCGCAACCTGGAGAAAGGCCGGCAAGCCATGCAAGACCTGCTCGCCGAAAATCCCCGGGCAAAGCTGGCCATCGAGCTGATCGACCTAGCCAGCTTGCAGTCGATTGGTGAATTCGTCGCCAGGCTCAACGCCGCTGGCCGGCCGCTCAATCTGCTGGTCAATAATGCCGGGGTAATGATGCCGCCCACCCGCCACACCACCGCTGACGGTTTCGAACTGCAGTTTGGCGCCAATCACCTGGGCCATTTTGCCCTCACCGCCGGGCTGCTGCCCCTGCTGCGCAAGGCCGGCAAATCACGTGTGATGACCATGAGCAGCGGCATGAACCACCTGGGCAGCATCCGCTTTGCCGATTTACAATGGGAGCGGGGTTATGTGCCTATGCTGGCCTACGGTCAGTCCAAACTCGCCAACCTGCTCTTTGCCAGGGAGCTGAACCGGCTCAGCCTCGAGCGCGGTTGGGGCATCCTCAGCAATGCTGCTCATCCGGGCGCCACGCATACCAACTTGCAGGTCGCCGGTCCAACCCTGGGCAAAACCGGCCGAGGAGCCGGGCTGGGCATGCGCCTGGCTGGCTTTATTCCCGGCCTCTGGCAGGAAGTCCCGCAAGGCTGCCTGCCCGCCCTGTACGCCGCCACCTGCCCGGATGCACTGGGTGGGGCCTACTACGGCCCGGACGGGTTTATCGAAATGACCGGCATGCCCAAACTCGCCGTGCTTCCCGGCAAAGCTAAAAACGATGCCACCGCCAGCCGGCTCTGGCAAGTGTCGGAGCAGCTTACCGGGGTTCATTTCCCTGACTGAGTATCTTACCAATCACTTTTTTATGTACGAAAAGCGTAGCTTTTCGTACATAAAAAAGTGATTATCAGGCGAAAAAATTGACCCCGGTTATAATTAGGGGATGCCTGACATAGAATTTGAATTGGTCAACGGTTGGCGTAACCTGGGCGTCCGGCTGGGGGGTGTGCTGCTGGTGCATTCCTCTTTGCGCTCGCTTGGCCCGCTGGAAGGCGGAGCGGAGACGGTGGTGCTCAGTTTATTGGAAGCTCTCGGGCCGCAGGGCACCCTTTTAATGCCGGCGCTGAGTTATCGCACGGTCGGCCCTAAATCTCCGCTTTTCAACGTAATTACCACTCCATCCTGTGTGGGGGCGCTGCCTGAGTATTTCCGCACGCGTCCTGGCACCCTGCGCTCGGTCCACCCCACCCATTCCGTGTCGGGCGGGGGGCCCCTGGTGAACAGTCTGTTAGGCGAGCATATTCGTTCCACCACCCCGTGCGGACCTTATTCTCCATTTGCCAGGCTGCCCGAGGCGAACGGGCAGATCCTGTTTCTGGGCTGCGGGCTGCGTCCCAACACTTCGATGCACGCCGTGGAAGAACGCGTGGAACCGGTTTACCTGTATGGGGATGTGACCGATTACCAGGTCATCCTGGCCGACGGCAGCCAGCAGAGAATGGTGGTGCGCAACCATGGGTTTGAGGGTTGGTCGCAGCGCTACGACCGTTTGGCGCAGCATTTGTCCGCCCCCGCCCTGCGCCAGGGCAACATTCTATCGGCGAGCTGTTACCTGGTCGATGCGCCCGCCATGTGGGCAGCCGCCCTGGCTGCCCTGCATGAAGACCCCCTGTGCTTTGTAGAGCGGCACCGGCATTAGGGGAGATCACTTTTTTTATGTGCTAAAAACCGTAGGTTTTTAGCACATAAAAAAAGTGAATCCTTTGACTTAAAAAGAAAGAGCGGGCGACGGGATTTGGATATACACCCCTGTGGGTGCCCGCGAATATTTATAAATGACTTAAAAAGAGCGGGCGACGGGATTCGGACCCGCGAATATCAGCTTGGAGGGCTGATGCCTTACCACTTGGCCACGCCCGCATGGGTGTTCTTATTTTACCATCGCATGGGGATAGGTCAAGGCAAACAGCCTTTGGAGGTTAATTTATAATTATCCGTCATAGAGGAAAAACCATGGATACCTTTGAATATGCAGTAATGCGTCTCTACCTGGAAACTCCCGAATCGAAAGATAAATATTACCGGAACGTGAAATTATCTATTACTACCTACGACACAAGCGAAGCAGGCTGCCCGGGTTTAGAAAATACCCGCAAGTTTGACCTGAACGATAAAGTTCCCGAAGTAAAACGGTTTTTCACCGACCGGTATTACGTGGAAAGCTATTACGTTTCGCCAAATTACCCCCTGATCCAAATGGGGCCTTACCTGGCGATGATGGGAAAAGAAGGTTGGGAAGTGATCGAATATAAGATTCCATCTTTTGAGGAGCCCTGTTTTGGCCAGGCTTTGTTGAAACGGAGAAGATCAACCCCCTAAAATTCTCTCCAATCCGGTTGTCAAATGATTTGCCAAACCCTACAATCTAATATACACTAAATATCTATCCTAAATCGGAAAGTTCACTTTTTTTGTTGTAAAAACGTAGTTTTTTACAACAAAAAAAGTGGCTTCCTGATTTTTAGGAAAGGTTCCAGGCATCATCATCTGTACAATTTTCTCACAGGGAGATTACAAGAGGAGCTTACCATGGATGACCAGGCCTTAAAAGAGTATTTTAAATTCGACGACGCCGATCTGGCTGCCAATCGCAATGGCACGTTGACCGAAAAACAGAAGCAGAAATTAATCCAGGAAAAAAAGTCCGATAAAAGCTTCGGAATAGGCTGCGGGATTGCCGGCGCTTTGTTGTTTTTGGGGATTGCCTCCATTTTCCCCATCGTTTATATTCCCATGGGCCTGCATTCTTTGCAAGAAGGAGATATGGGTGGCGCCATCGGATCTTTTATCGCTGCGGGAGTTTGGGCGCTAATTTGGGGTGGAATTGGCATCGGTTCGGCAGTCTGGGGACTTAAATCTGGATCTAAGGACAACTCCAAAGTTATCCTTAAAACAGCCGTTGGACCGATCAACCTGGTAGGCGTCGAACACACCGGCGAACATGGGCATACCTATATCGAGCATGAGCTCCATATTGGCAAAGAGGAATTTGACGTAGATGAAGACGTCGCCGGGTTCATGATGCAGGGTGATCCCTATGCCTTTTATTTCATCGAAAATGCCGACGGAACCGGAAAAAATGTCATGTCGGCCGAACGGCTAACAAAAGGATAAATTCGTCTCAACAATCGTTTAGTCCATCAATTAGCCTTCTCGCCTAAAGGGCCTTATAATCCTGGATTATCTCTTATCCTCGGAGGTCCTGCATGCAACCCCAGCCCATCTCTCAAACGTCACTTTTACAAAAAGTCCGCAGCCAGTTTGGTCTGAATTTCTCCTGGCGGGCATTGCAGGATTACGCCTTCATCCTGCTCGGTTCGCTGGTACAGGCCATCTCCTTACGCCTGTTTCTCATCCCGGCTCAACTGGTCAGCGGTGGGATCAGCGGAGCGGCGCAAATCATCAATTTTTACACGCACTGGCCGATTGGCCTGATGGTATTCATTGGCAATGCGCCTCTGTTCATTCTGGGCTGGCGCTACCTGGGTGGGCGGCGCTTTGCCTTTCGAACTGCGGCGGCGATCATCTTCTTTTCGTTTTTCACCGATTTTTTGACCCTTTTCATCCCCGGTAAAGGCATTACCCAGGATATTGTGCTGAACAGCCTGTACGGCGGCATCACCCTGGGGCTCGGCCTGGGGCTGGTCTACCGTGGACGCGGCACCAGCGGCGGCAGCGACATCCTCGCCCGCATCCTCAACAGCCGCTTGAGCATCCCCCTCTCCCAGGCGTACATGATTACCGACACCCTGGTCGTGCTGGCCGGCGGGTTCGCCTTTAATTGGGAGA
>Ga0182027_10010389_pt1 | contig 13257 bp, 13 predicted proteins | sample 712E1DmetaG_FD_121300 | JGI IMG/M metagenome (GOLD analysis project Ga0182027, IMG submission 121300) | Permafrost microbial communities from Stordalen Mire, Sweden - 712E1D metaG (Illumina Assembly) | ecosystem: Environmental > Terrestrial > Soil > Wetlands > Permafrost | place: Sweden...
TGACGATGCTGGTCCGTCCAGCCATAACGCGCTTGAGGGCTTCCTGGATCAGGGCTTCCGATTCGCTGTCCAGCGAACTGGTAGCTTCATCCAAAACTAAAATACGCGGGTCCTTCAGGATGACGCGCGCCAGGGCCAGGCGCTGTTTCTCGCCGCCGCTCAAGCGGTAACCGCGCTCACCTACGATGGTCTGATAGCCATTGGGAAGTTCCATCACAAAGTCGTGGATATTGGCCGCCCGGGCGGCGGTCTCAACCTCTCCTTGGGTGGCGCCTTCACGGGCGTAGAGCAGGTTCATCAGGATCGAGTCGTGGAACAGGTAGCTCTCCTGTGTAACCATCCCAATTTGGGCGGCGAGTGAGGCGAGGGTTACATCCTGCAAATCATGGCCATCGATTAGAATCCGGCCGACGGACGGGTCATAAAGGCGTGGGATAAGGTAGGTCAGGGTGGTTTTGCCTGCTCCGCTCGGCCCGACCAGCGCCACGAGATGGCCAGGTTCGGCCAGGAAGGAGATGTGTTCCAGAACTTCATCGCGGGCCTGGGTATGAACGGCCATAAGCCCATCCTCGCTGGCGACGTCGCCGTTAAACGGCTTGTCTGGCCGGTCATCCGACATGACTGCCTTTACATACTGCATCTGTCCAAAGCGGCGCACGTCTTTCAACAGACCTTTCTCATCGGCGGCATAGTGGAAGCTGACGTCTTCAAACTCCAGGATGCCGCGTACGGATGTCAAGATGAGGGCATCTGGTTTTTCAACAATTTCCAGGGGCAGGTCCAGCATTTCAAAAACACGCTCAAAGCTGACCATAGACGTAGCAAAATCCACGGGCGCATTGGTTAAACTCTGCAGCGAACTATACAAACTTCCCAAATAGGCGCCCAGGGCAACAATGGTACCGATGGTCAGAGAGCGGGTGATCACCAGATAGCCACCCGCCCCATAGATCAGAGCGGTGCCAATTGAACTCAGCAGTCCGATACTCACAAAGAAGACCGTACCCGTCACGGCCCGCTTAATATTGCTTTCCTGGACTTCTCTGGCGCGGGCGTTGAAGCGTGCATCTTCCTTGGTGGTACGCCCGAAGAGCTTGACCAGCAAGGCGCCGCTGATATTGAGCAGCTCGTTGAGGACCGCGTTCATTTTTGCATTGAGATCTAACTGCAAACGGGCAACGTCGCGCAGGCGGTTGCCTAATTTGCGGGCCGCCACCAGGAAAAAGGGCAGAATAGCAATGCTGATCAAGGTCAGCCGCCATTCCAGGGTGAACATAACTGCCATTACGGCGATGGCCTGGATCAGGCTGGTGACGATATTGACAAACGTGTTACTGATGGCGCTCTGAGCGCCGATGACATCGTTGTTGAAGCGGCTGATCAACTCACCGGTCTTGGTATGGGTGTAAAAGCTCAGCGACATGCGCTGCAGGTGAGAAAACATAGCCGAACGCAGGTCAAAAACCACGCCTTCGCCCACGCGTGAATTAAGCTGGCGCAGAAAGACATTCAACCCACCCGTGAGGAGCGGGATGGCCAGCAAGGCCACCACCAATCCCATCAGGCGGTGGATATCCCGCTGCGGAAGGGTCCGGTCGATTAAGTCGCGCAGGATCAGTGGGTTAAGTAATGACAGGCCTGAAACCGCCAGGGTAATCAGCAGCATCCAGAAGATCAACCAAATATAGGGGCGTGAATAACCCATGACACGCTTTAATAAAGCCCAGGTGACCTTTGGCTTCTCGTCGGGCGCATTAATCGCCAGTCCAAATCGACCGCCACCACCAACGCCGCCGCGACCACCTCCACCACCACCATACATCATTGAAAACCACCTTACACTATTTTCCTCTTTTTTTCAGGTGTTGGACGGGTGCAACCGCCCGTTCAACACCTGAAAAAAAGATCTTCATTTATTACTGTGACCTTGCCACGGTAGGGCCAGGCAAAAATAAGGGCTGCAGCAGTTGCATGGCCCGTAATACAGTTTCGCCTTCTTCGGGGTTGAGAAGGGACACGATTTCAGCCAGCCGGGTCTGGGCCCCATTGCGGGCTTTCTCCAAAATTTCCTGACCTTGAGCTGTCAAAGTCAGAGTAACCTTACGCCGGTCGGCGCGGGAGGACTCTCGACAAACCAGGTTGTTAAATACCAACCCATCCACCATCTTGGAAACGGTGGGGGGGGTCAGCCCAAGATGATGGGCCAGAGCCAAAAGGGAGGAACCCGGATTGCGGCTGATAAATAATAGCGCCCGGAATTGATGAACGGCCAGGTCAGCGGAACGGTGGCTGCGCATTTCAGTCCGAATGACCCGCATGACGACGGGGACGATATCCAGGATTTCGCGGGCGATGGTATCAGGAGATACGCCCATTTGATTAGCCTTTCTAATAATTAGAATTTCTAATTATACTCCAGATTGAATTGGAATCCGAAGGTTCTTTTGTGGCTCTTTGGGAGTTGCCGTGGTGACCTCCCGGATTTGGTGGTGTTAGCGGGCCTGCGCCCGCTAACACCACCAAATCCGGGGACCTACCCCGCCAAATCCCAGAGCATCTCTTTTGTCGGGTCATGCTATACTCTATTTCAAGTTCATTGCTCTTGTACTTATCAAGTTCTGTGGGAATCCCGTGGATTACTCCCTGATTTGGGGGTGTAAGCGGGCTGCGACCCGCTTACACCCCCAAATCAGGGGATCTACCACACCAAATCTACAAGATCCTGATCGAAAGAATAAGGAAAATATATGGCCACTCTGCTATTTTTTATCCTATTGGGTTTGCTGGTTTTGATTATTATGGTGGTTGTCTTATTCTTTGGGTCTGTTCATAATGTTCCCGAAAATCAGCAATGGGTGGTCACCCGGTTGGGTAGCACTACTGTCAAGGGTCCGGGCAGGTTCATTCAGATCCCATTAATAGACCAGGTTATAAAAGTCGATATGAGTGAAGTACCCACAAAAATCCAGGACCAGACATGCATCACTAAAGACCTGGCGCCGGTTATTATCCATATGATCATCTATAGTCGTGCAATTGAACCAATAAAATATTCATCTCTGACAAAGCAGCGTCGAGAAGATTTCGTTTTTCTCTGTTCAAGTACGCTTAAAGAGCTAGTCAGCTTGCGGATGCTCGACGAGGTTTTGTCGGCAAGAGATAAACTGGGCTCTGCAATCTGTGACAAACTGAATAGCGAAATCGATCCCGCCTTGGGCATGCGAATCGAAAAAGTAAAGATCATTGATATCGCCGTTTCCAAAGAGGTACTGGCTTCCATGGCCACCTCTATCGCAAATGCCCCGCCTAGATGCCCAAGTTGCGGCGCTCCTATCAACAGCCAGGGAGTAAAAGGGACTGAGCAGATCAAATGCGAATACTGTGGCTATTTGATCAAGCTGTAAAAGATAATATCAGCCCGGCCAATGCCGGGTCGCCGGTCAGTTGAAGTTTGATTCTCCCCCAAGTGGCGGAGACGAACACTCCCCAGCCAGTGGATGTGGCCGGGGAGTGTTCGTTGTATGATGGAACATGGCTGAAATTCAAGCCGGGTTTCACCGGTTATTTGAACGTTGAAATCCGGATGTCCAATTATGGAGATGCAAGATGGAAATTCCTTTAAACGCAGAAGTTGAGTGTACGGATGGGGTTTATGGGCGCACCGAGTATGTGCTGGTTAACCCGGTGGTCGATAAGGTGACCCACCTGGTTGTGAAAGGAGATGCGTCTCCCCACTTAGAATATATTGTCCCGGTGGATTGGGTGACCGAAACGTTAGCCAATACGATTCGACTGCACTGCAGCAAGACAGAGTTGGAGAAGATGGATCCGTTTATCAAAACAAAGTTTATTGAAGAGAGTTTGTCCGAAGTGTATTATCAGTATGGTAGTACGCCCGGAATGGGATCCTACTACTATTTGCCCTATGTTACTCCTGAGGTGACAGTCCCAATGCCAGTCGAAGCTCAACAGATCCCGCCGGGCGAGCTGACTGTGCGCCGTGGAACACGCATAGAGGCGACAGATGGCTCTGTCGGCCACGTCGACGAATTCGTGGTCAACCCGGAAAACGGCCACATTACCCATTTGGTGATGCGAGAAGGACATCTGTGGGGGAAGAGGGATGTGATCATACCCGTTTCGGCGATTAAGTCGATGGGTGAAACAAGTGAGGATACCGTGGTCTTGAAGCTCGATAAGGGCCAGATCGAGTCTCTGCCGACCTTCCCGGTCAACAGGCGCTGGTCCTGATCGTCGAAGTAGATGGATCAATCTACAATCATAGCTTAGGAGACCAGTATGTTGACACAATTGACTCGAAATTGGTGGGCAGTGGCATTGCGCGGCGTGATCGCAATTCTTTTTGGCGTGGTCGCCTTGGCCTGGCCTGGGCTGACACTCGAAATTCTGGTGCTGTTTTTTGGGGCGTATGCGCTGGTGGATGGAATATTCGCAATTATCGCCGCTTTCACCAACCGTTCCGGGCACGACAAATGGTGGGTGCTTTTGCTGGAAGGGCTGATGGGCATTGCCGCGGGGATTATTACCCTTTTCCGTCCGGGCCTGGCGACACTCGCACTGGTTTACGTCATCTCGTTTTGGGCAGTAGTGACCGGAATTCTTGAAATTGTCGCCGCAGTTCAACTTCGTAAGGAGATTCAAGGTGAATGGATGCTCGCGCTCAGCGGAATTGTATCGCTCCTTTTAGGGGTGTCATTATTCCTATTTCCTGCGGCGGGTGCACTTACATTAACCTGGTTGATCGGCGCGTACGCAATTCTCTTTGGCGCAATGTGGTTGGGCCTGAGTTTGCGTGTGCACAAGCGGGGCATGGCAGTGTAAAGAGACAGAGGACAGACTTTAGCCTGTGGTTTATATTATGAAAAGGATAAATTATGAATATCGGACCCCTTGAATACTTAGTCATTGGTGTGAAGGATCATCAACTCAAACACGCTTTATTCTCCGAACTGAATGCGATCCATTCGACTGGCCAGATTCGCGTGGTCGATCTGATCTTTGTCACGAAAGCGGCAGACAGCAGCGTGGTGTTGCAAGAGATGAGCGAGCTAAGTGAGGAAGAATCAGCGATTTCCGGCGGCATTGCGGACGATCTCCAGGGATTGTTGACGTCACAAGATATCGAACAGCTGACAGCACAAATTCCCCCCGATTCCTCGGCGCTCGTCATCCTGTTCGAGCATACCTGGGTGATTGGGCTGATGGAAGCGATTCGCAAGGGTGGCGGAGTGGTTTTCAACGTGGGAATGGTCTCACACGAAGCGTTGGCACAGGTCAGTGCTGAACTGGCCGGTGGAAAGGAGGCTGAAGATGCCTAGAGGATTTGGTGGTGGTGGATTCGGTAGAGGTGGATTCGGGATGAGAAGGGGCGGGATGGGTTTGTTCGGGATGGGTGGAATGGGGATGGGGATGGGTTCTCCTTTATTGACCGGCTTGATGGGAGGGGGGTTAGGCTACCTGTTGGGCAGCAACAACGCGAACCAGCAAGGGGGCCAGCAGATGCAACAAGCGGCGCCCACGAACCAGGCGTCCCAGGCGGCTCCTTCGGGCTCGGACAACCTTGCACAGCTCAAGCTGCTTGGCGATTTACACGCCTCTGGCGTTTTGACCGACGAAGAGTTTACAAGAGAAAAGAACCGGATTCTGAGCCGCTAGTACCATGAAATGGGCGGATGCTCGACCTGAGCGTCTGCCCATTTCTTGAGCGGCATTCTCGCAGGTACCTGGCGCGATTAGCGGAATGCTGGATTTGTGTTTTTCTGGTTGGCCTGGCCGGCCACACGTAATGACACGGAATGTCACTGTTTAAGGAATTACCCACATGAACACTCTGAATCGTAATGGAAATGTTTTGTTTCCGCTGGAAGGTGCGATCAATTTACAATCCATCATGCGCCAGGTTTATATCTGGATGAGTTTGGGGATGCTGATCACAGCTTTCGTTGCGTACGTCACAGCCAACACATTTCTGGTCAATCTTGCCGCAAACCCGATAGTACTGCTGGTCGCAATCCTCGCTGAATTTGGCATGGTGCTGGGAATAAGCTTCGGCTTGAAACGGCTTTCTGCAGGGGTAGCTGGCACGTTGTTCTTCGCGTATGCCGCCCTGAATGGATTTACGCTCTCGATTGTGCTGCTGGCGTTCACTGCTGGATCGGTATTTTTAGCATTTGCAGCCACAGGCGCGTTGTTTGTAGCCATGTCGATCCTTGGTTATACCACCAAGGTGGATTTGACCAAGATGGGTACCTACCTGATGATGGGAGTACTCGGGTTAGTCATTGCAATGGTGATTAACCTGTTCGTCAGCAGCAGCCTGCTGGATACGCTGATCAGCCTGGTGGGTGTGTTGATTTTCACCGCCTTAACTGCTTATGACACTCAGCGTATTGGCCGCATGGCAGCGGAAATGCAGGTGGAAGGGGATGCCGCGATGAAGTTTGGCATCTTTGGTGCGCTCAAACTCTACCTGGACTTTATCAATATGTTCCTTTTCATTCTGCGGCTGATAGGTCGCCGTCGTTAAGGCGATAACCGCTGCCAGGTTTCCATCTCAGGCGGTATTCGAAAATTCCAGGAATTGGGCGCTGTATTTTGTGCCGGCAGAATTGACCAAACGCTGGTTTTATCAGAAATCCGGAGCTTAGCGTTTGAAAAAGATATTTGGGCTGATCAAACGATATCACGCCGGGAAAAAGCTGTTTGTACTGGTGATATTAGGCGTTGCCGTATATTTGATCCTGCCGCAAATCACCGCACTGGAGAATTCCTGGCAGGTGCTTACATCCATGTACCTTTGGGCGGTAGGGCTGGCGTTTATTGCCCAGGTCTTAAGTTATCTGGGTAGCGGCATCCTACTGCAAAGTATTCTCGCTATCGCCCACCAGAAGGTGTCACTGTGGCTTAATACTTTGATTGTTTTTGGATCTACCAGTATTGGCCTGATAGCTGGAGGCACGATCGGCAGCTCGGCGGCGATCTATCATTGGACAAGTGGAGGCAAGGATTCACTTCCGCCTGGTGGCAGCATGGAGGGCGCAACGCTGGCCAGTATTTTTTTACCCCTGTTCAACAACATCATTCTGGTACTGGTCTCTATTTTTGGGTTGGTTTATTTGATCGTGGTCCACAGCCTGACCCAGAACCAGTTGATCGGGTTTGGGGCGACTCTGCTGATCCTGGGATTAATCATCGGCGGCGCAGCCCTGGCGGTGCGCTTCCGCATCCAGGCGACGAAGGCCGTCATATGGATTTCCAGCCATGTGGCGCGCTTGCGTCGAAAACCCTTCAATTCAAATGGCACCCAACGGGAAATGAGCGAATTGTTTGACGCCTGGGATACGCTGTGGCAGGGCGCCTGGCTCCGCCTTGCGGAAGGGGCTTTCCTGAACGTGGCCTTCGATATGCTGACACTGTACCTTCTGTTTGTAGCTGCTGGAGCAAACGTCAGCCTGGGAGTGCTGCTGGCGGGATATGCCATACCTCAGCTGTTGGGGAAAGTGGCGTTTATCATCCCGGGAGGCGTGGGTGTGGTGGAGAGCAGCATGGTGGCGTTGTATACCGTGTTGGGAATCCATCAGCCGATGGCGACGGTCGTGGTTTTGAGTTACCGGCTGATTTCGTTCTGGATACCCAGTCTGATAGGTTTTCCAATTGCAGCCTATTTGCAAGAGTCCCAGAAAATACACACCGTATAATAAACTTGGCGGGGCTGTCCTAAAAGAAAGAATAATTGAATTTTCAAAGCGAGATGGTTTGGTGCGGTTACGCCGCACCAAACCATCTCGCTTTGAAAATTCAATAATTATTCGTCGTATCGAGGAGAAGCGGATTGTTCGTTTAGTTGGTGGGTTGGGTACCCAGGGTGACTTTGACCTTGATATCCTTGCCATTGCGCAGTACGTTGAGGGTCACCGACTGGCCCGGATGGGTGCTGTTCGAGAGGTAGGAGACCAGCTCTTCAAAGGTAGTGACGGGTTTGCCATTGATGCCGGTGATGATGTCGCCGGCGGCCGTGGGGTTGCCGTTCGCATCTACTGTGGCGCCCTGCAGGCCAGCTTTTTCAGCCGGGCCGCCTGCCACAACGGTGGCGACCAGGATACCCTGCTGCCCGGCTTTGAGGTTGAGCGCGCTGACTATGTCAGCGGTGATATCACCGCCGGAAAGGCCCAGGTAAGAGTGCGCAGCCGTACCGGTTGAGATCAACTGCGGAACAACCCGGCTGACGATGGCTGAAGGAATGGCGAAGCCGACACCTGAATTCGAGCCGCTGGCCGATTCGATCTGGGAAGGCACCCCAATCAGAGCGCCGCTCATATCAACTAACACGCCGCCAGAGTTTCCGGGGTTGATGGCTGCATCGGTCTGGATGACATCGGGGATCGAGAAGCTTGGGGCGCTTGAGGCGCTGTTCTGACTGCTGCTGTCCGCGGCCTGGATCGAGCGACCGATGCCGCTGACGATGCCGGTCGTCATAGTATTGGCCAGACCGTACGGGTTACCAATGGCGACGACCAGTTGGCCAACCTTCACCAGGGTGGAGTCACCCACGGTAACAGGCTGGAGCAAAGAGGCGGGGACGCCGTTGACCTGGATTACGGCAAGATCGCTGTTGGGGTCGGCGCCGACCAGTTTGGCATCGTAGGAAGAGCCGTTTGAGAAGGTCACGGTGATTTTGGCGGCGCCAGTGATGACGTGGTTATTGGTCACGATATGGCCGGCCGTGTCCCAGACAAAGCCGGAACCTTGCGCAGTGGGCACAACCTGGCCCTGGCTGTTTTGGCCGTTGCCCTGGCCGGAAACCTGGCTGCTGATCATGATGGTCACCACCGAGGGATTTACGCTCTGATAAATTGCCTCATAGCCGCTTTGTAGAGCGGCTACATCGGAAGCCGTTTGGAAATTTGCCGCGACAGGTGCGCTCACAATAGGAGCGCTGACGGATTGTCCGGTTGTGATCACTGCTGCGGGAGCGGCGAGGGAAGAACCAATACCACTGCAAGCGCTGAGTAGCAGGCTTGCGAGGACGATGAATACGGGTAAAAGTTTTGTGCTTTTCATTTTATTCTCCAATGCGCCGGCTTAAAAGCCGGGAAATTAATACCTTCTGTTTACGATCATCAGTATATACACTCCAGATGACGAACAGATGAAAATATTTAAATTGATCATTAAATAAAATTTACGATTGTTTCTCGTGATTCTATCCCCCAAGTGACGGAGAGCAATACTCCCCGGTAGTTGGATGTAGCCAGACGATATTCGTTGTAGTATGAATTATGACCCGCGTGTTTTTAGCCGATGCCAGACCCGAAGAACGCTCTGCCCTGCGCCTGCTCCTCATTGATTTGAAAATGGAAGTAGTCGGGGAAGCAGCCGACTGGGCCGCCACTTTAGCTCGGGTACCGGTCAGTAACACCGATATGTTGCTAGTAGATTGGGATTTACTCCAAAAGGCGCCTGTTGAGGCACTTGGAGAACTCCGCAAGGTTTGCCCCGCCGCGCTGGTCATAGTCCTCATCAGCCATCTAGACGCTCGTCAGCAGGCTGCGCTCTCCGCTGGGGCGGATGCGTTTATCAGCAAAGATGAGATGCCTGAGCGTGTGGCCGAACGCTTGCGGAACGCCGCCGCAAGTCTCCTCCGTTCGTAAGGTCACCGGGCTGAACGAGAGGACTTGAAAAACCGGCGCAAATGGCTGCCCCGAGCGCCGGCGAAAACTGGGACAGCTTATCCATAAGATTTAAATTGGCGTAGGAAAAGACTATGTTCACCGGATTGGAAAATCCACAAGGCAGAAAAACAACAGAAATTGGGCAACGTGCTGTTAATCTTAACCCCATGGTTATAACCAGCAACTACAAGGGGGTCATCCTTACCCAACCGGTCCAGGTTCTCAATATTATGCCGGACCGGGTAATTTTCCAGGCGCCTGCTCCACCCTTATGCTTTACGTTGAAGGAAAAAGTTTATCTTTACAGCCGTACATTTCGGGAAATTGTGTCTGCCAGGCTGTTGAACATAAACATGGTCATGGGAAAACTGGAATTGGCGGATCTTACCTTCACCGGCTGGCCCTGGAATGAGCGCCAATCTGACCGGGTGCAACCCCAGGACCCAATTATTGTGGATATGGGGCATAAGAAAACGCAGTTTCAGGTCACCTTGGATAACTTATCGGTGGAGGGAATGAGCCTGTTGGCCTGCACTTCCAAGGAAAAGGCTCTCTTGATTGATTATGATGTGGCTGTACGCCTGAACTTTCAACTGCCTGACGAGGATGCCCGCTTGTGTCTTAAAGGAAAAGTCATCCAGGCCCGCCAGATCGGAAGGATGGTCATTATTGGCGTGCAATTAATGGCCAATCGCGTGCAGGAAAAGCACCTCCATCACTACGTTGCGGCTCGCAAAGCCGAAATATTGGCCGAATTGGAGCGAACTTTTCTAGAAATCTGTGATGAACAACCCGCGTCGCCTGATTTTTATCACTAATTTGATCTTCCAACGGGTAAGGAAAGGCGACTTTGGTATAGTTGGGCAGTTAATAGCCCAGCATTTGCCTGCGGCGTAAAATCTCCGGCCGAGAACCCGTCAGGCATTTCCAGCGGCGTGGCTTCTTAAGGTTTCACTTTTTTATTTTTGAAAAGAGTAGCTTTTCAAATATAAAAAAGTTGTTTCTTAAACCTTCTCCAATAAATCTCAGGTGTAGAAAAAACTGCACTCATGCAGTAGAATAATTTCGATAAATTATGTCTACATATTCGACCTCACTTTTTTATATTCAAGAACCGCAGGTTTTTGAATATAAAAAAGTGAGGTAGACAATATCATGAACATTGGAGAATTAGTCCTTGAGGCGTTGGAAAGCCTCAATTCAAACAAACTTCGCACCGGGTTGACCGTCTTGGGGATTGTGATCGGGGTGGCGGCGGTCATCGCCATGCTGGCCGTTGGCCAGGGGGCGTCGAACTCGATCACCAACCAGATCAACAGCCTGGGCACCAACCTGCTGTTTGTCATGCGCAACTTCGGCCAGAGAGGGCAGACTGACCCGATGCCTTTAACCATTTCCGACGCGACGGCCCTGGCCGATCCCTCCCAGGCGCCGGATGTCGCCCAGGTTTCCCCGGTGGTCAGTAGTAACGCCACCCTCTCCGCCGCCGGAGTGACCTACAGCACCCAGGCTACCGGAGTAAACGAAAATTACTTTGCCATGCGCAATTACTCTTTAAGCGACGGCACCTTTTTTACCCAAAATCAAATCACAGGGCGCGCTTCGGTGTGTGTGATTGGTGTGGATGTGGCTACCAACCTTTTTAACACCACCACCGGGCTGGTGGGCCAGACTATCCGCATGAACCAGCAGCCCTTCACCATCGTGGGCGTCTTGAATTCGGTCGGCGGCGGCGGATTGGGCAGCGCCGACAACATCTTCCTGATCCCGTTTACCACCGCTCAGGTGCGCCTGAACTCAAGAAACCCGCAACAGGTGAACGAAATCCTGGTCCAGGCCACCACCGCCAATACCGTGACGGCGGCTTCTGACGAAATTACTTCCATTCTGACCGCCCGTCACCACATTACCACGGCCACCCTCGATTTCCAGGTTTTATCCCAGGCGTCCTTCGTGCAATCGGCGCAGACTATTACCGGCACTTTCACGATCTTCCTGGGCGGGGTGGCAGGCATCTCCCTGCTGGTGGGTGGGATTGGGATCATGAACATTATGCTGGTATCGGTCACCGAGCGCACGCGTGAGATTGGCCTGCGCAAGGCCCTGGGCGCCAGAAAAAGAGACATCCTGGTCCAGTTTTTAACCGAGTCGGCCATGCTCAGTCTCTTAGGAGGAATGATCGGGATAGCGCTGGGATACGTCATCGCAGGGGTAATTGGGCGGATTGCCACCGCCGCAGGTACCGCATTGACTCCAGCGGTCGGAATTGATTCGATCTTGATCGCCACACTCTTCTCCACCGCCGTAGGTGTGTTCTTCGGGTTATACCCGGCGAACCGGGCGGCCGGGCTTGAACCGGTAGAGGCATTACGCTATGAATAAATAGTGAATTTTTAAGATAATCCAGACAATGTAACCGTCTGGATTAGGTTCTGTGGGATTTGGCGGGGTAGGTCCCCGGATTTGGTGGTGTTAGCGGGCCTGCGCCCGCTAACACCACCAAATCTGGGAGGTCACCACGGCAACTCCCAAAGAGCCCTGGATTATCTTAAAAATTCAACCTTGTTATGATGTATAATGAAATGTGGCATTGTTGCTTATGTTATCAATGCCTGAATTGAGAAAATTGATATGAGTGTGCTCTTTGATCCAAATGTGGCGTATGCGCTGCTGATCGTAGGGCTGATCGTCGCTATTTTGGCGCTATTTGCACCCGGTACAGGGGTTTTGGAAATTGGAGCGCTTTTCATGCTCTTCCTGGCCGGGTACGGCATTGTCAACCAGCCAATTAACGGCTGGGCCCTGGTTGTCCTGATCGTGGGCGTATTCCCCTTTTTGCTAGCCCTGCGCAAGTCGCGGCAATATATATTCCTGGCCGTGGCCCTGCTGGCCCTGGTGGTTGGGTCGGTATTTCTGACGCGCAACAGCTCTGGTGGTCCGGCGGTCAACCCCCTTCTGGCTATCGTGGGGTCTGTGCTGTCCACAGTTTTCCTGTGGTTCGTTGGGCGGCGCATCATTGAAGCCAGCGGACGCCCGGTGACGCACGACCTGGACCGGCTGGTGGGGATGGTTGGGGAGGCGCATACCAACCTCAACCCGGACGGCAGTGTCTATGTGGGCAGCGAGGAGTGGAGCGCCCACAGTGATATTTTTGTTCCTAAAGACAGCCGGGTGCGCGTGCTCAAGCGGGATGGGTTGCTTTTGACTGTCGAACCGCTGACCCCCGCATTGCCCGCTAAAGAAGGTTAGAAACTCCTGCGGTTGCTGAGGCTGCTGGGGTAGGTAAATCAGGCTGTAAAAGGTAATTTCAAGGAGAAACAGGTATGAATACGGTTGTACTTTGCTCGTTTGGAGTCATTGCACTGATCGTGATTGTATTCCTGGTCAATGCGATCAAGATTGTACCGGAATACCAGCGCCTGGTCGTTTTCCGCCTGGGCCGCAGCATCGGCGAAAAAGGCCCCGGCCTGGTGCTCCTGATCCCGTTCGTCGATCGCGCCGTGCGCGTTGACCTGCGCGAGCAGGTGCGTGAAATTCCGGCTCAAACTTCCATTACTAAAGATAA
>Ga0182027_10010390_pt1 | contig 13256 bp, 14 predicted proteins | sample 712E1DmetaG_FD_121300 | JGI IMG/M metagenome (GOLD analysis project Ga0182027, IMG submission 121300) | Permafrost microbial communities from Stordalen Mire, Sweden - 712E1D metaG (Illumina Assembly) | ecosystem: Environmental > Terrestrial > Soil > Wetlands > Permafrost | place: Sweden...
ACGACTTCGACGAGTACTGGAAGTTCCACCTCAACAAAGAACGACACCGAACCCACGAGGCTCGCTACGCAAACCAGACGATACCGATGGCCGCCTGACGTCCCTCTCGGAGAGCCGCACCCTTATCAATTGGTCCAGGCTGTCGGGCGCCGACTTAATGCCGGCGGCCTTGAACATGGTCTTGTTGTACACGACCACCCGGTCACCGGCCAGCAGGGGGACGGCGTAAAGACCGCCGTGGTACTCGGCCGGCCCGGAGAGCCCTGACAGCCAGTTGCTGGCGTTGGGGAGCGACGACTTGGCCGAGGCCAGGTTCTCAAGGCCGCCGGAGGCGGCGAACTCGGCTACGTCGGTGTTGCCGACCTCCATGGCATCGGGAGGGCTGGTGCTGGCCAGGGCGGTGATCAGCTTGGTGGAAATGCCGCTCCACTGCTGGATCTCGACGTTAACCGTCCAGCCCGGGTACTCCTTTTCGAAGGCCGCGTTGACGGCATTGGAGACGGGGGTGCTGATCTCGCCGGTCATCAGCCACACGGTCAAGGTATGGCTGCTCTGGGCCGATGCTGTGGCCGCTACCCCGCCCGCCCCCGCAGCGACGGCGAGGGCGATGGCGGTGGGAGCGATTAACGCTTTTTTCACTGTGCGCTCCTTGTGCTGAGGTCCACAAAAGCCATTTGGCCCTTGTGCCCGTCGGCGCTTTGGTCTAGACCAGACCCTGGTCTAGACCACTGATGCTCGCGCAATCTCGCGCCCGTGTCAATAACATCCCCTAACATCCTGTGAAGCTCATCGAACAGCCGGCTCGACCAGCTGGCAAGGAGGCTGTTATGAAAACGGCCCAGGCCGGTCCAGGGCCGGCGACGGCGAGCGCCGACGACGGCTCGGGCCGACAGCACCCGAAGTACTACGTCGTCAAAGGCCACCTGGCCGGGATCCTGGCCGGCCTGGCGACGGGCGAGCCGCTACCGCCCGAGCGGAGCCTGGCGGACATGTTCTCGACCAGCCGGACCACCATCCGCCAAGCCTTGCAGGAGCTCACCATCGAAGGTCGCCTGGTGCGCGTGCAAGGCCGGGGCACATTCGCGGCCCGGCCCAAGGTCGCACAACCGCTCCAGCTCACCAGCTACACCGAGGACATGCGCCGCCAAGGCCTGCCGGCGCGCTCCCGGCTGCTCTCGGTCGGCAGCGTGCGCGCCGACGACGACCTGGCCGGGCGTCTCGAGGTGCGGCTCGGTGCCCGGATCCTACGCATCGAGCGCCTGCGGATGGCCAACGACGAGCCCATGGCCCTCGAGACCACCCACCTGAGCGCGTCGCGGTTCCCCGGCCTGGCCAAGCGCCTGGGCGACTCCGTGTCGCTGTACTCCCTGCTGGCCACCGAGTACGGCGTCCACCTGGCCCAAGCGGAAGAAACGATCGAGACGGTCCCGGCCCCGCCCAAGGAGGCGGAGCTACTGGAGACCACGGTGGGCTACCCGATGTTGCTACTGTCCCGCCACAGCCGTGACACCTCCGGGGGCCCGGTGGAATTTGCCCTATCGTTTTACCGGGGTGACCGCTACAAGTTCGTCGCCCAGCTCCAACCCCCGGCGCCGGCCCGCAACGGGGCCCCGCCCCGGAAAACCCGTAGTCCCTCCAAGCCTGGAACCCACTGATCGGAGACGTCCCTATGCCCGAGCAAGTGCGAACCGTCTCGTCGGGGCCCCGAGGGGGCGATGAGGCCTCGCCTGGCACCCAGGAGGGCGCCAAGCTTCTCAACAGCCGGTTGCTGGCCGGGGGCAACATCTACGTTTTCGGGACCGGCCACTCCCGCGCCGTGGCCATGGAACTGGCCGAGCGCGCCGGTGGCCTGACGGGGACCAGGGAGCTGGTCCCCGAGGACATCGTCACCTCTGGCGGTGCCACTAAGCAGGAGCTCCTGGACGGCACCTTGGAGCGCGGGCCACAAGCGGCATTGGAACTGCTAAAAGACCTCGTGACCGGCCGAGCGACGCCTTCATCGTCATATCGCACTCTGGGTGCAACGGTGCCGTTGTCGAGATGGCGCTTCAGGCTCGCGATCGCGGCCTGCCTGTGGTCGCCATAACTTCGCTGGAGCACAGCCGCGCCGTGGCGTCTAGGCACCCGAGCGGGCTGCGCCTGTTCGCGGTCGCGACCCTCTGCCTCGACACCCTGGCCCCGTACGGCGACACCGCGGTACCATCTCAGGGACGGGCTCGGCGTGTGCAGCGTCTCCTCCATCGCCGGAGCCGTGCTGGCCCAGGCCTTGACGGTCGAGATAATCAACAGCCACTTGAGGGCCGCCCTGGTCCCGCCCGTGCTCGTAAGCCGCAACCTCTCGCCTACGACGGAGGTGCCCGGGCCATGAGCGAGGCCGTTATGTACACTTCGCAAATGGCAAAATCTTCGACCGGCTCTTGGGGCCCCAGGTAAGCAAGGCAGGCACTGATGGCACAAGGGATCCCGAAGGTCGTCCTCGAGAAGTTGCACGCAGTGCCGCTTTTCTCGGGGTGCAACGCCAAAGAGCTACGACAGATCGCCAACCTGGGTGCCCGGCTGAACGTTCGGGACGGGACTGTCCTGACCAAACAGGGTAAACCGGGCCGGGAGTTCTTTCTGCTTTTGGACGGTGCCGCCCGCTGCCTCGTAGACGGCAATCAGGTGACAACCTTCGGGTCAGGTGACTTTTTCGGTGAAATGGCCCTTTTGGACCGCGGCCCTCGGCACGCGACCGTGGTCGCCGAGGGCCCGATCGAGGTGCTCGTCCTGTACGCCGGCGAATTCGACAGGCTTATGGACGCTTCGCCTTCTATCACGAGGAAACTCCTGGCCGCCTTGGCCGAGCGGGCCAGGGCCAACGCCACGCCGCGCACCTGACGGTAGATAGTGAAGGAGGTTGGGCCTTGACAGGGAGCAACACAGTGGTGCCGGACATGCGGCTCGAACTGGTACCCGTCCCGGTGTCTGATGTCGACCGAGCGAAGGCGTTTTACGAACAGGCCGGCTTCGGGAACGTGCACGACACCCAGGTGACGACCACGATGAGGGTCGTCCAGCTCACTCCCCCGGGGTCGAGCTGCGCCATCGTGTTCGGCACCGGGATGGGCCCGATCACCGACATGGTCCCAGGCTCGGTGAAGGGCCTCCATCTTGTCGTGGAAGACATGGCGGCGACGCGGGCCGCTCTGACGGCGCGGGGCATCGAGTTGAGCGGCGTCGATGACATGGGCGGAGTCCTGTATTCCTACTTCAGCGACCCGGACGGCAACATGTGGGCGCTACAGCAGTGGCCGGACGGGTACCAGCCCTAGCCCGAGCGTAAGGGGGCCCGCCCGAAGCTAGAGCGTGAGCGGCGGCATTGTCGTCCGGGGGACCGAGATCGGCCTGGAGCTCTGCGCCGGAAGAAGATGGCTGCACGCCTTCATGGCAGCCGCCGTCTTGGGATTGGTAGCCTGCGGGCCGCCGCCCCCTAACCCCCCGGCGCTCCCAAACCCCCCGGGCCCCTTAGTACCCGCTCCTTGACGCCCACCCGGCCCGCCGCCACCCGGCCCGCCGCCACCTGGTCCATGGTGCCCCCCATTGCCGGGGAAACCGGACGAGAGCTTTACGCCGTGCGCGGCCATGCATGCCCTGAAGCTGGCGAGCGAGCTGGCACCGGGGGGTGCTGAGGTCGGGGTTGCTACCGGTACAGGCGGCGCCGCCGAAACACCGTGCCTGAAGTCGAGCAGGAACTCGAGGATCCCGTGGTCTTGCGTGGTGACCGGGCCAAAGCTGGGGTTGGGTATCTTCCAGCGACTGAACAGGACCGGTACCGAACCCAGCACCTGGATCGTGGTCCCGACATGGCGGGCCTCCACCTGGAAGCTGGCCGTCCTGGTCTGGCCCCGCAGGGTAAGCGACCCCTCCGCGGCCATTGCCTTGGCCACGCCGCTGGCAGCCGGGGCCCCAACCTTGATCGGCTGGGAGAGCACGAAGGTGGCCGTCGGATAGGTGGAGACGTCCATGACCCGGCCCCGGAACTGCGAGTCCCGTTGGCTGAAGTCGCTCTTCACAGTGGCCATCTCTACCGTGAAGGTCCCGGCGACAACGTTGGTACCACTTATGGTGATCGAGCCCGTCACGTCAGAAGTACGGCCCACCGCGGTGTTGTCCTGACCGAAGAGCACCTCTTTGACCCGGTAGCCCACCACTGAGCCGGTTGTCACCGACCAGTTGCCGTCGAGCGGGACGCTTCCGGTGTTGGGACCTGCATGCCCCGCGGCGGCCGAGAGCGTTAGCTTGGCCGGCGCTTTGCCCTCGATGAAGTGGATGAAGACGAAAGGGCCGCCAACGACAAGCACTACGAGCACAACAACGGCTACCACGCCACGTCGCAACCATCGTCTCGGTCGTCGTTGCATGAGGCTCCCGATCTGTCACCTTAAGCCCTGACGGTCCGAGCCGTTCAGGTACTTGGGCATCTTCTTGGCTCTTTCGATCTGCGGCTGGCCAAGGATACTCGACCAGGTTGGCGGTCCGAAGTCGGCCCCCACAGACCATAAGGCCCGCCAGGGTGAGCCTCAGGCGAGCGTGGCCCGAGGTGCCCGGTCCAGAGCGGAAGCGGCCAGGGAGCCGTCGATGACCGCCCCCGCCACGTCGACGAGGCGCAGGTTGTGGTTGCGGGCATGGTTGCGCAGGGCCGAGAACGCCTGCTGCATGTTGAGGTTTTCCCTTTCGGCCACCATTCCTTTGGCCTGTTCGATGACGATCCGGCTGTTAAGGGCGTTCTGGAGCTGCTGGTTGACCACCTTGGCTTCGAGAGTGGCCCGGTGCTGGAGGATGGCGATGGTGGCGACATCGGCGAGGGCCTGGGCGGCCTCGAAATCGGCCGCTTGCATCTCGCCCGTCTCGACGTGGAAAAGGTTTAGAGCACCGATGACAGTGCCCCGCAGGCGCATCGGCAAGGCCTGCACGGAGTGGAACCCGGCGGCGAGGGCCTCGGAGGCGAACCGCGGCCATAGGGCGTTCGTGCCGGCGAGGTCCTGGCTTGCGACGGGCTTGCCGGTGCGGTAGCAGTCCAGGCATGGACCTTCCTCGGACTGGAGCTCGAAAAGTTCGAGGACCCGCATGGCCTCGCTGGACGACGCCATCACCCGCAGCTCGCCGTCCGGGCCCGCCAACATGAGTCCCGCGGCACCGATGTCGAGCACCTCGACACAGCGGTCCGCCAACCTGGTCAGCAGTTCGACTACGTCGAAGTCGGCCACCAGGGTGTCGGCCAACTCGACCAGCGTCCGGGCGAAAAGCGTCTGTTTGGCCATCGGACCTCTGATCACGTCGTCATCCTGACTGGACCGCGAAAGGCGGTCAATTCCTCATCGTACGGCCGTCGTCCGTCGCCCGGGGGGTGGCCCGTCCACGAGTGCTCCGATTTCACTATCCGCGGTTTGTCCCACCACTGGCGGCGTCGAAGCGAAGCTGCCGGTCCACCACCTCTTTGCCCACCTCGGCGAGAGAACGGTCGTTGCCGAAGGCGTACGCCCGCAGTCGGACCAACGCCTCGTGCACGGTCACCCCGAGCTGAGCGGCGACCATGCCGGCGGCCTGGTGCACCACGTAGTGGAAGTCAGCGCCCGCTCCTAGGGCGAAGGCTAGCTTCCCCGGCGGCGCGTTGGCCTGCAAGACGAGCACGGCCTGGGCGGCGATGTCCGCCATGACCAGGGCATCAGCATGTTGGTCGTCGCTGAGAGGCCCCGCTTGGTCGCAGCACAGGTTGAGGGCCCCAAGACGGACCGAACCCACCTGGAGCGGGAAGCCGAACACCGCCCTCACGCCCCCGGCGATGGCGGGAGGAGAGAACGCCAACCACCGGGGCGTGTCGGGACGGGCCAGATCGGGCTCGAGCACCGGCCAGTCCTGGCGGTAGGCGTCCACGCACGGGCCCTCTCCCAGGGCGTACTGAAGTTGCTCGATGAGGTCGCTCATCTCGTTGGTAGTGCACAGCGAACCCTGAGCGACTTCGGAGGTCATCAGCATGATGCCGGCACCGCTCGTGCCGGTGACCTCGGCGCACACCTGGCACAGCCGCTTGGTACCGAAAGCGCCGTCGCCGTCGCCCACGAGCAGGCCGAGGATCCGTTCCCGCCGTTCGCCGCCCACTGGCCGCTCACCGCCCCCCGTCCCTGGGTAGGTCCGTCATCCGCTCTCAGCCAGCCCTTCGACGCTCACCACCCCTCCTTCCAGGTCGACAGCCGCCCCGCCGACCCGGGCAGCGATGTGCTCAGGTCCCCGAGGGGACGGGGCGGTCGGTCCGCCGGCCCTCTCGGCGGGGGGCACCGCTACCCAGGTGGCCAGCGCCTCCGCTCCCTCATCGCCCGCCAGTTCAGTGCTCTCAACTACCGTTGCGAGGCTGGGCCCGATGAGGTCGCTCGAGCCGCAGGCCAGCACCACCCGCCCGACGGGAGCCGACGGCGACCGCACTGTCAACGACCGGGACCGCTGCCGCAGGAAATCCCGGGCCCGGGCTATGACCCCGAGCGTCGAGGCGGCCATGAACGTGACCTGGCTCATATCGAGGACCAGCCCGGCGCTGTCCAGGGAAATGGCACGGGCCAAGGTCAGGCATAGGGCATCGTCGGTGGAGAGGTCGTGCTCACCCACCAGCCAGACGATGATCGGGCCCGCTCCAGTTTCGTTCCGGCCCGAGATAGGTCGGTCGGAGACGGTGAAAAAAGAAGATCCGAGAAGGACCATGGCTCTCCTGCCTCAGGCGGTGCGAAGATCGCGTTACCAGGGTCTGGAGTACCGCCCCCGACCAGCTAGTGCTAACCCGACACGTCGGGGATTTGTCGTGTCCCCCTGACCGTACACCTTTTCACATGACCCGTTTGGGGTAGCGCTGGCCGTCCGCCCCGTCTGCGAGCGGCCAGGATTAGGTACGTGAGCGCCTTTTGGGTACCGCCGACGCTGCGGGGTTACCGCCGGGCCTGGCTGGGCGCAGATGCGCTGGCGGCTTTGACCCTGGTGGCCGTGGCCCTCCCGTCGCAGATGGCTACCGCCCGCCTCGCCGGCCTACCGGCCGTTGTCGGCCTGTACGCCTTCCTCGCCGGCTCCCTGCTCTATGCCGCGCTCGGCACAAAACCGCACCTGTCCGTGGGGGCCGATTCCACCATCGCCCCGGTACTGGCCACGGCGGCGACGGCAGTAGCGGCGGCGGGCTCGGCCGGCTACGCCGCCACCATGGCTTTTATGGCGTTGGTGGTAGGCGCCCTGCTCATCGTTGTCGGTCTCCTCCGGCTGGGATGGATCTCCGATTTCCTGTCCACGCCGGTGATCACCGGGCTCCTGGCCGGGATCGCCGTCGAGATCGTCGTCCGCCAACTACCGGTCATCTTGGGGGTGAAGGGCGGAGGAACGACCGCGCTCGGGCGGCTGGGCGTGCTCTCCGGTCAGATCGGCCGCACCAACGGCTGGTGCGTTGGCGTGGCGCTCGGCGTCCTGGCCCTGATCGTTATTGCTCAAAGGATCGACCACCGCCTGCCAGGGACACTGGTGGGCCTCGTCCTGTCCATCATCGCCGTTCACGCCCTGGGCCTTGCTTCCCATCACGGGGTCGCGGTCATAGGAGCCGTCCGCGGCGGCCTGCCGCACATCAGCCTGCCATCGGCTCCCTGGTCGCAGTTCCGGCTCCTCGTGGCCCCCGTCCTGACCGTGACCTTTGTCTGCATCGCGCAGACCGCGGCCACCGTCCGGGAGTCGGGCGCCGAGGTGGCGGCGCCGGACGACTTCAACCGGGACCTCATCGGAGTGGGAGCCGGAAGTCTCGCCGCGGGTCTCATGGGCGCTTTCGCGGTGGACGCCAGCCCCCCGAACACCGCCATCGTGTCCGCGTCGGGCTCCCGCTCGCAGCTCACCAACGTCATGGCCGCCCTGGTTGTCCTGTTGGTGGTGCTGGTGGCCACCGGGCCCATCCGTGAGCTGCCGGAGGCGACGCTAGGGGCCACCCTGGTCTTCATCGCCACCAAGTTGTTCCGGGCCCGGCAACTGCGGACCGTTCTGCGCTTCGACCGCCTCGAGTTCGCTTTAGCTGTTTCCACCCTCGTCGTCGTGGCCTTTGTCGGTATCGAGCAGGGCGTGGCCTTGGCTATGGTCCTGTCGCTGGCCGACCGGACGAGGCGGACCGCCCGGCCCCAGGACACGGTCCTCGGGCGCGAGCCCGGCACCGACCATTGGATCCCGGTCGACATCGGCCACACGACCGAGGAAGTACCCGGGCTCCTCGTCTACCTCGTGTACGCGCCATTGTGGTACGGCAACGCCGACTACTTCCGTAACCGGGTCCGCCAGCTCGTCAGTGCTGCGCCCTCCCCCGTGCACGCGATGGTCCTCGATGCCGTCGCCATCTCCGACATCGACTACACCGGGTTGCAGGCCTTGGGGGACCTCGTGGCCGAGCTCCGCCGCCAAGGCGTGACCCTGGCGATCGCTCGCTCGTCGCACCTCGTACACCACGACCTCAAGCACGGCGCCCTCCTCCAACAGCTCGGTCCCGGCCACCTCTTCACTTCCGTCGAAGCCGCCGTCGAAGCTCTCCAGCGCCCACCTGCCTGAGTGTTACCGCGAGCTGAGAAAGCGTTGCTCCGGGACCGCTTAGCTGCCCATTAGAGTAAGACCTCTAGTGGCGCACCACGCGGGGCCCCCGAAGGCGCCTAGTACTTCCAAGCGATTGGCTCCCAAGTGACTGGTCAGCCGACCTCCAAACCTGCACCGGGGCCGCCCCCACTGTGGCGCCGTCTGATCAGCAAGCACCCGGTCCGGCGCGGAGGCCTTCTCGTCCTGCTGGCGCTGGTCCTGGAGTACCTGGTGCTGCCTCAGATCGCCGGCGTGCGCCGCTCCTTGTACCTGCTCGGACGGGTCAATATCGGTTACGTCGCACTGGGGGCACTGCTCGAGGTGGCCAGCCTGGCGAGCTACGCCCAGTTGACCAAAGCGGTACTACCGCCGGGGGCCAGTAGCTTCTCGCGGATCTGGAGGATCGACCTGTCGACGCTGGCCGTAAGCCATGTGCTCCCGGGCGGGACGGCAGGCGGGGACGGCCTCGGGTACCGCCTGTTGACCAATGAGGGCACCAATGGCAGCGACGCCGGCCTAGCCCTGGCCATCCAGGGGATCGGCTCGGCTCTGGTCCTGAACGCCATCTTGTGGCTGGCTTTGATCGTTTCGGTCCCGGTGAGCGGGTTCAACCCGATTTACGCCACGGCTGCCATCGTGGGCGCCTTATTGCTGGCCGCCTTCGCCGGGCTGGTGCTGCTCTTGACCCGAGGCGAGGAAAAAGCTGCGGTCATTATCAGGAACCTGGTGGCGCGGCTGCCGTTCCTGAAGCCGGGCACCGCCGAGAACGCCGATCGCGTCGTGCATGAGATCGCCAACCGGGCCAAGATTATGCTCGCCGATCGCGCCCTGTTACGCCGCGCTATTTTTTGGGCGGCCGCCAACTGGGTGCTCGACGCGGCGTCGCTGTTTGTCTTCCTGCTCGCCTTCGGCCATGTCGAAAATCCCGACGGCCTGCTTGTAGCTTACGGTCTCGCCTACGTGCTGGCTGCCATCCCTATCACCCCCGGAGGCTTGGGAGTCGTCGAGGGAGTGCTCGTGCCGAGCTTGGTCGGCTTCGGCGCGACGCGCGGCGCCGCCATCGTCGCCGTGATCGGCTACCGCTTGGTCAACTTCTGGCTACCGATCCCCGTGGGCGCGGGTGCCTACCTGTCGCTGCGGGTAACTGGCGACCGCAAGGCAGCCAACCGACGAGAGGATCTCAGAGGGGCCGTGGCGGTCGCCAAGTCATTGGGCCCATTGGTACGCCACCCCGGTCTTCCGGTCGGTGCCTCACCCGGCGTAACGCCTTCTCCTGACGGCGGCCCGGAGGGGCCCGGCGAGGACCGACTGCCTCCCCCACCGGGCAGCTAGCTGGTAGGATGGGCACTTCTTAGGCGTTGCTCCGGACCCCGGTAGCGCATGCGACCCGAATGTGCCTACCCAGGGTGGTGTTGGTGCAATGCCCAGTTTGCTTATTGTTGTCGTAGTCCTTGTCGCCTTGCTCTGTCTCGGCGGCCTTGCTTTCAACGGCCTGGTCCGTCGGCGCAACCGCGTCCAGGAAGCCTGGTCGGAGATAGACGTCGAGCTGAAGCGCCGACATGACCTCATCCCCAACCTGGTCGAAACCGTAAAGGGTTACGCCTCCCACGAAAGCAAGACTTTCGAAGCCGTAACAGCAGCGCGCGCCGGCGCGGTGAGCGCCGGGGCCACGGGCGACCCCGCCAAGGTGGGGGCGGCGGAAAACGTGCTCTCCCAGACGCTGCGCTCGCTTTTCGCCGTGTCGGAAAACTATCCGCAACTGCGCGCCGTTGAGACTTTCCTTCAGCTCCAGGAACAGCTCACTGCCACCGAGGACAAGCTCGAGTACGCCCGCCGCTTCTATAACACCAGTGGACGGGACTACAACATCGCTCTGCAGAGCTTCCCGCGGAACCTGTTGGCGGGGCCGTTCGGGTTCCATGCCGTCGCTTTCTTTCAGACCGACGAGGCCGAGCGCCAAGTCCCCGAAGTCAACTTCACGGGCCCGCCCAGCGCGACCACGTCCAACGGTTCAACAGCTCCTTCCGCCCCCCCGGTCCCGACCGGGTCGGGCCCTCCGGCGGCTTGAGCTGAGCGCCGATGTACGAGCAGATAGCGCGCAATAAACGGCGAACTGCGGTTTGCGTCCTGTTGTTCTTTGTGGTGTGGGTGGGCATCGGGGCGCTGGTCGGGTTCCTATGGGCCGAGGTGTCCCAGGCACCTTCCGGGCCGAGCCCGGGCGTCGGGGGGGACGTGACGGTGGGCCTGGCCGTGGCCGGGGCCTTCGCCCTGCTCGGCATCGCCTTCTCTTTCACCTCGGGCAAACGTCTGGTCCTAGCGGTATCGGGGGCCCGCCCCGCCGACCCCGAGCAATATCGCCAACTCCACGACCTGGTCGAAGCCCTGGCCTTGGGGGAGGGCTTTGCCAAGCCCGATGTCTACGTCATCGACGACCCCTCGCCCAACGCTTTCGCCACCGGCATGAGCCCTCGGCACGCCGCCATCACGGTAACGACAGGCCTACTGTCGATAATGGACCGCGAAGAGCTCGAGGGCGTCTTGTCTCACGAAATGAGCCACATAAAGAACTACGACGTGCGCCTCCTGCTCATCGTCAGTACCCTTATCGGCCTGGCCGGCCTGTTGGCCAGCCTGGTGTGGCGTTCAGTGTTCTTCATGCGTGGCCGGGGACGCCAGGCGGGCCAGTTCATGGTGATCGTGTTCGGCGCCGGAGCTCTCTTGGCCGTCGTCGCTTTCATCTTCGGCCCGCTGGTCCGTTTGGCCCTGTCCCGGCGACGGGAATCGCTGGCCGACGTGAGCGGCGTCGAGCTGACCCGCAACCCGGTTGGGCTGGTCAGTGCCCTGAAGAAGCTCCAAGCCAACGATAAGCCGTTCGTCAAGTTCAACCACGCCACGGCGGCCATGTGCATCGATGACCCGCTCCAGCACCACGAAGGCCGGTTCCACCACCTTTTCGATACCCACCCCCCTATCGCCGAGCGGATAGCGGCCCTGGAACAACTGTCGTACGCCCGAGCGGCATGAAGTGCCATTCAAACCCGGCTCTGTGTGAGCCGGTGAAAGGAAGTCAATTATGAGCGGACCGACAGACTTTACGATCGGGAGCGAGGTTTTCTGCATCGATGGTGCCTGTGGCGAGCTGAGACGAGTGGTCATCGACCCCGTGGCTCGTGCCCTGACCCACCTCGTCATCGAACCGAAGCACGGCCGACAAAGAGGCCACCTGGTACCGATCAACATCGCCGCCTCGACGACCGGCGGCATCAGGCTGGCCTGCACCACGGCTGAGTTCGAAAAGTTCGATGAAGCAGAAGAAACGCAGTTCATCCCGGGCGGGGACCCGCAGTTCGGCTACGGCCAGGAACATATGGTGTCGTTGCCCTATTACGGCGTGGGCATGGGGTCGTACGGCCTTGGCAGCCTGAGCCCGGGCATAGGCATGGGAGGGAGCACGGGCGCACCCAATGGCCAAGTGATCACCAATGACCGTGTGCCCGTGGGAGAGGTCGAGGTGCGCCGAGACGAGCACGTGTTCGCCACCGACGGCGCCATCGGGCAAGTGCGGGGACTAGTCGTCCATCCCGGCGACCACTGCGTCACCCACGTCCTGCTTGACGAGGGCCATCTCTGGGGCCAAAAGCGGGTGGCCATCCCCATAAGTGCCGTCAAGGACGTCGAAGACGGCGTACGGCTCAACCTGAGCAAGGACGAGGTGCGCGACCTGCCTGCGGTAGAGGTCGACGAGCGGGATTGAATGCCTGAGCCGGTCCGGGCCGGTCAGATGGGGCCGGCTCAGATGGGGCCGGCTGGGCCCCACTCCGCCAGTGGCGAAGGGTTTGGTCTGACAGCGTGGTGCAACAGGACCAACTCCCGCTCCACGGCCTGAGCGTCCCCCGTAATGGTGGCGAGCTCGGCACCATCGATGGTCTCCCGGTCGAGGAGCAGCTCAATGACCCGGTCAAGAGTGCCTCGATTGTCCTTGAGCAATTTGCTCGCCCTGTTCTCGGCGTCGCGCAGCAGCGTCGCCACCTCTTGGTCTATGGCGCGCTGCGTCTCCTCGGCATAGGGGCGGCCTGCGAAGGGGTTATCTCGGCTCGGTCCCTCGGGCCCGTAACCAATGGGACCGACCTCACTGGAAAATCCCCATTCCCGGACCATGCGCGTGGCCAGGTCGGTAGCACTGGCGAGGTCATTGGACGCTCCCGTGGAGGGCTCCCCGAGCACGAGGATCTCGGCTGCCCGCCCGCCGAGGCGGACGGTGAGCGAATCGGTCAAGTAGCTCTGGCGGTAAAGGTGGCGTTCGGAGATGGGCAACTGCTCGGTAACCCCGAGCGCCGCGCCCCTCGGAAGGATGGTGACCTTGGCCACCGGGTCGGCGTTCACGGACAGGGCGGCCACCACGGCATGCCCGGCTTCGTGCACGGCGACGGAGTGCTTTTCCTCCGGCAGGAGCGCGTTCGAGGCATCACGGCGGCCGATCAGGAGGCGGTCTCGAGCCGCGTCGAAGTCTGCCGCCGTGAGAATATCCCGCCTGTCCCGGACCGCATTGATGGCCGCCTCATTGACGAGGTTGGCGAGATCTGCCCCCGAAAAGCCGGGCGTGCCACGGGAGACGGCGTCAAGGTCGACGTCGCCCGCCAGTTTCT
>Ga0182027_10010391_pt1 | contig 13254 bp, 9 predicted proteins | sample 712E1DmetaG_FD_121300 | JGI IMG/M metagenome (GOLD analysis project Ga0182027, IMG submission 121300) | Permafrost microbial communities from Stordalen Mire, Sweden - 712E1D metaG (Illumina Assembly) | ecosystem: Environmental > Terrestrial > Soil > Wetlands > Permafrost | place: Sweden...
TCCTGCCCATACCAGCGCACCGTTACGAGTAATGACGGTAGGAGTGAATCAGGCAAGCCAGGTGATTATTCAGGATTATCACTTTAAAAATAAGGTATTTAGCGCAGCTGTCACGCAAGAAGAAAAGAAGAAGAAAACCAGTTAAAAAGGACTGTGGGGAAGTAAAAGCTTTTATTGCAGCGGCGTGAAAGCTTGCTTTCGCTATCGCGCTAAAATAAAAACTTTTACAAGTTACACGAAAAAAATGACAAAGTCAATACCTCGGACTGACGTCCTCGTTAGTTTATTTATTTTGTCTCGGACTACGTCCTCGTCTGTTTATTCATTCAACATTACCTGTTATCTCGGACTAAGTCCAGGTCTGTTTACTCATAATCAAATGTAATACTCGGACTATGTCCTCGGTTGGTATAACTCGGACTACGTCCTCGGTTGATGTTTAAAGGATTCCAAATACTATACTGGAGCGTGTCAGCAGCGCTTTTTATTAGTTTTTATCAGATAATCCTGACATAATTTCATCACATGGACATATCTGCTGATAGATATATCCAATGACAAATTATTAAAAATCACCTAGCTTGTCCAGAGAGGGTACATGGTTAATTTACAGGGGGACTAATCCGGTCACTACTCATAACACGCTAGTAAGAGCAATTACCTGTGTCACGGTATTTGCTGGGATTCCCATCAGAACTAATAGAAGAACCGTTCTGATGGGGCAAATACCGCGCCATCCCTGGCTACATCCGCCAGGGAACGGTAACTGCTCCTACTAGCGCGCCGTTATATGTAAGGTATTTCGTATCACCGTGACATCCAACGCGCAAGCAAGAGTTTGGCAGCCCATCCCTGCAACCGCCCCTGCGCTACAAAACACATGCTTTTTTGCTAGAACAAACTAATAAACGAGATAATGCCTTATTTATAATGAATATAAATTATGACAAAATATAAAAAAAATTGTATAAAACAGGTAACAAATTGGAACCAATCCTGATTAAACTATAATTTTATAAGATAGAAGAAAGTTCGAATGTCATTAGATTCAATCATGATTCAGATGCATCAGATATTAATTGTAATTAACGGCATCTTAATCAGTAGAAGCTTGTTTTAAAAGGAAATTGAATTTGTTCAAATCAATTTCTTCTTTTCATTTTAATATTTTGGCTGATATGAAAAAAAATACCAAACATATTGGTCCGGCTTTATAGCACCGATTAGATCGTTAATGTCAAAATTCTATTTTACAGGTATAATTTTAGAGTTATTACTTAATCTAAATCTGCAAAGTCAGATTGTTAGGATTGCTGGCAGTTTATTTGATAAAAGTGACGGAAAGGCAATTAGTGGAGGGGTTATCTATCTTAACAATGGTAATCAGGTTACATCATCAAATCTCAATGGTGAATTTTCATTCATTACTTTAAAAGGAAGTAAACAAATCTCTACCCGGGTTCTTGGTTACAAACAAATAAAGATCCTTTTTGAGGCAATTTCGGATACCGTAATTAATATAAGTTTGGAAGTCTCGCCTTTTGAACTTGATGAAGTCACCGTCACCAGCGATTCAATAAAAAATGTAAAAATTACTTCTCAGGGTAGCTTTATAATAACTCCTGCAGCGTTTCGAGAGACACCAAAACTATTCAGCGAACCTGATCTTTTAAAATCGCTCCAGCTTCTGCCCGGGGTGATATCGGGAAAAGAAGGAACTTCCGATCTGTACATCAGAGGAGGTGGCGCCGGTCAGAATATCATAATTGCAAACGGGTGTTATTTCTTTCTTCCCAGTCATCTTCTTGGCATAGTTTCTCCATTTGACCTCGATTTCCTTGAAAGCGCCGAACTTTACAAGGATTACCTGCCATCAGATATTGGTGGCGGGGCATCATCAGTCATTAACCTCGATTTCAGGAAGCCCCGCTCCGATTCCCTCGGCGTCCAATTAAGACTCGGACTGCTTTCGTCCGGGATTATTCTTGATGTTCCCCTTAAGAAACTGAAGTGGGACCTTACGGCAGGGCTTAAAAGAAGCAATTACTCTCTTTATGCACCCCTGCTAAAAAAAATAGTTCCCTCTGATGTAAGCACTTTTCTTCCACCTGATAAATACTCGTTCTATGATGGCTTTTTAAGACTTTCACACAATTCTCCAAAGTGGGGTAAAATAACTTACCTTTTCTTTGGCAATTATGATAACGGCAAGCAGGAAACCAAAACCACCGGGCAGAACGGCGATACAATTATAAAATATACCGACGGTGTTGCAAGCGGCTGGAACAGCATGGTCCATGCGCTTCAGTGGGAACCGGTTGAAAATAGTGCGCTCAGGTGGAAATTTAACCTTAATTATAACAGGGTCGCTATAGGACGTAGAATTTATTCACGGTCCGAAGAATCAACCGCAGGCTCTGATGAAATTGTATCGGGTGGAACCATGTACTCGTTTTATCCTGCCATAAACAATTTTGGAACATCATTAGAGGTAACCCGGACCGGTGATAAATTCACTTTTTCAACGGGCTTTTCGGACAGGTTAAGGCTTTTTGCATCAAATAATTTTGCCGTAAATACTGTGAATGGAGAAGAGACAAGGAACGACCTTAGCAAAAATGATCTCATTAACGAGACCTCGCTGTTTTTCTCTTCAGGTACGCTTCTTACCGGGAAATTGAAACTCGATGCCGGGCTCAGGTTAACTGGCCTGATCACCCGCAATGCAAATTTCCTGGTTGCAGAACCGAGGATCAGGCTCTCATATGATGAAGGAGCAGCCTTGTCACCACATCTTAATTATGTAAGATTGAGCCAGAATGATCATTCGGTTGAAGGATCGAATGCAGGACTTCGGACAATCCTCTGGTTGCCTCCGGGCAGGGATTTTGGTCCGGAGATATCGGATGTTCTTTCAGCCGGTTTCCAGGGAGAAATTGAAAATGACTTTGTATGGATGCTCGACGGGTATTATAAGAAAATGACCGGTATGGTTGATTTCAAGTCCGGCGCAAGCTTTATTTTCGACACTTCTTTTGTTGATCTGCTCGACAGGGTCAGGGGCAGGGCTTACGGGCTGGAAGCAGGAGTAATAAAAAGGACTGGGCATCTTACCGGTAGCGTAAGTTATACATATTCAAGATCAAAAAGAGAGTGGGGAACTCCCGAAGGTCTGATCTGGATACCTTCAATAGCGGACCGGCCCCATAATTTTAACCTGGCGCTTAAGTATTACTTAAAAAAAAGAACGAGCTTCGGATTAAATTTTGTCTACCAATCTGGCGCTCCTGCGACAATTTATATGCATGAGACATCGTATGGAGAGTTTTTCGAAACGAAGAATAACATAAGGTACTTTGACTATCATCGGTTAGATATCTCTTTAAGGCAAATCTTTTTGAAACGGAAGTATACCATTTTTCTTGATGTCGACATCTATAACGTTTACAATCATAAGAATACATTCTATTTTAAGAAGACTTATGATCAAAGTTCTAAATCATATTATTATGAAAATATTTCTCTGTTTCCAATTATGCCATCATTGACTTTGACTTTTAAATATTAGGATTATGCTGGAAGAAATGACTGGAAATACTATAAAACCAATCGTATTTAAAACCCCTACTGGTTTTGTTTATTTTGATTATGCTGATATAATTTTGTGCTCAGCAGATGGTAATTGTACAAATGTTTTTAATCTTCAAAGTGATACTCCGTTAAGGGTGCTTCATAATATTTCCTTTATAGAGAAGAAATACAGCACTGAAAAATTTCTAAGATGCCACAAATCACATATAATTAATCTGATGCATGTTGAAAAGCTGATAACAAAAAGTCACCAGGTTCAGTTGAAAAAGAATTACATAGTACCTCTTTCATATAGATGCTGGAAAAGAATAAGACAAATGACAGAAAAGAATATATCCTAAATCTGATCCCCAAAAGAGATAAATAAATGGATATTAATCTTCAAGGAAATGAAAATTAATGAGAATAGCCAGAGATTTTTAGCAAATAGAAATAATACTTACCTCAAAAGAAATATTGCCAGAATAATAATTACTGGATTATCAATAATTATTATTGTTTTTATGATTCATTGTGAAGGAAAGGATAAATATTACAGGCCAAATCTTCCAGAAAAACTTTGCTGCATTGGTATTATTGATGCCGATGATACATCCGATTATGGCATTTTACCTGAACCATTTGATAACAGGACCAGCGCACGTTTCATATCGTTTGAAAAATCATACCAGGTAGAATATCCTGAAGAAGTAATTGATTCTCTAAGAGAATTTTCATTTTCAATTTCTTCGGACTCTAAAGAATTATTTAACTTCAAAAGCGATTCATCAATAAAGAACCTGACTGGGTTTAAAATACCACCTGAAATTGATTTTCGTACAGGTGATAGATTCTATCTCCACGCACAAGAACAGAGCGTACCTGAAATATCATCGCATATTACAGTCCCCTTTTCTCCATCCGACCTTGTTTTAAATTCCATCAGTAGAGAAAAGATAACATTCTCTGAGCCTACGGCATGTTTCGGATATACCACTGCTAAGTCAGTAGCTATTGACTTTTCTTTTGAAAGTGGGAACAATACAGATATGTATTATGCAATACTGCTTGAAGGTGATGGAGGTAATGTAAGTTCTACATTCCCTATTCTAAAAAGTCAGCTGGAGTTTGATGTCAGATATTGTAATACTCCAGGTTTTTTTGCTATATTAAGTGGATATTCAATGTATCAATGGAACTGCAGGGATATTACTAAAGTGCCTGTTTATGCTTACTTTATCGATGGTAGTAAAATCTCTTTTGATACATGTGTTATTAAGATATCTACAATATTCGATAATGATCGGGCACCTTTTGATATTATCAGATCACTTCGTATTAGGCTTCTTTCCATACCAAAAGTGCTTTTCCTTTTTGAAAAAAGCCTTTATACATATAACTTAAATTCAGGTGATCCATTTTCAGAACCCGTTTATTTAAATGGAAACATTAATGGCGGGAATGGAGTATTTGCAATATGCAGGAGTACTGAACTTACAATAAATTTTTCTCCCTGGTATTGATATTCATATTCTAAATTAGACACATTTTACTTGACAGTAATTTCAGAATTTAATTAGTACCCCATAATACTAGGTATAATCATTAAAAAAGCTTATTTAGTCCTTTACTTCCTCTTTTTCATACATTAACAGAGTCCTCGGTCTTGACAGGTGTGACTGATATTCTTAATTTTAGTATCTGTTAGACTGGTCCTTGAAATTATTAGAAATTAACAATTTAATCTAATTAACATGAAAAAATTACTAATTATTTGCAGTTGTTTCCTTCCAGGTCTTTTGGTGGCTCAAGTGAATGATGAGCCTTACAATTTTCCAATTAAGCCAGGAACTGAACAATGGGCTAAATTGACCACATCAGATCAAATGGATGAAGTTTGTGTAATACCCGATGAGGTTCTTAGTACCATATCAACTAAGGCTCTTTTGATTACCTGTTTAAATTACCCCCGCATTATCGATTTTTTTTCTAAGAGTAATTTACAATCAGCGTTTGATTTCTATTCAAGTCATTTCAATGGTTTAAAAGCACTGTTAAATCGATCGGATTTAAGCAAGGTATTACTTAATTATTATCCCACTATTGATCTTCATGATTATATTTTTTATGGTGACAATGGCAAACCTTCTTTTGTCCAAATAGCTTTTTTTGAATTGTTATTAGCGCAGGAGAAAATAATCAGAAATTTTAATGATACAGAGAAATCAGAAGTTCTTTTGTTAGCAATAAATAATCTTGAGATCCGAAAAAGCAAAAATGAATCTATCGGTCGCCAAATTACTACAGGATTAATTATTTCGAGAGTTTTAAGTGTTATAGATAGCAAAACAATTGAAAACATTGGTGATAAGGAGATAATAAATACGTTCATTTCCTCTGGCATTGTTTTGGATACTTCGATAATAGATAAAATATTAATTAAAGCGAAAGAAACTTATAACAATTAGTCCGAATGAACATTCACCATTAAGCTTACAATAAATTTAATATGTCAACTTATTTTATAAATATGATTTATTATCAAATATTCAAAAAATTACAGTTATGAAAACTAAATTAATATTATTGGCTTTTATATTATTTTTAAGTAATAATTTGAATGCTCAAACAACGCCTAGGGGAAATCCTGTTACATCATGTAATCCACCTGAAGTCTATTCATACCAGGATAAATTGGATTGGGGTGCAGCTTATGCAACAGCTTATCCAAATGCCACAGAACAAGGGACAGCTACTACAACAAGTACATACAATTGTCACAGCTACGCATGGAATATGTCTGAAGGAGGGCCAACATGCTGGATTGGTTGTAATTCAACGACAAATGAAGATGTTTACTGGACTGATCAAAGTTATATTGAAACGACTGAACCATACGCATCAAAAATTTCTTATTACGTAGATGATCATTCTGCAAGACAAACTGCAACACAGGGTATGTACATTTCGAAATGGGGTGATAAGGTTCTGATGTTACATGCGAGAGACTATGGTCCCGCAGATTACGATATGGGTTATAGAAAATATTATAGACTTAATCTTGGAATATCAGGAAGCACATCACTTATGTGCTCAGGTCAAAGAACTTTTTCTTCTAATTCCGCTATAACTGGTTCTACTTACTCTTGGACGCAATCGGCCGGTCTAAATTATGTTAGTGGCGCAGGTACGACAAGTTACACCATAAGTGCCGGGGGTAGTGGAGATTCATGGGTAGGTCTTCAAATGACAACACCAAGTGGTGAGGTGGCAACAGCGAATAATTTAGGCTTTTGGGTTGGAATGGCCCAGGTACAATCTATTTCAGGGCCATCTTCTGCTTCACGCTACGTTACTTATACTTATTATGCAAATACTAACCATTCAGCGGGAACAACGTATATTTGGTCCATAAATCCTACAGGCCCCTATCTCACTCCATCGGGTGGTGAAACAAACAGTTGTGGTGTCTATTTCTATTCAAATGGATATTATACATTGTTAGCACGCGCCGTTAATGCTTGTGGTACTAGCTCCCCATCTCAAAAAGGTATTAATGTTGGAAGCAAAATGCTTTCAGGTAAATCACTTTTCCTTTTCCCAAATCCAGCTTTAGATAATGTAACTCTTACAATTAAAGAAGATCCGCTTTGGGTAACAAATGATGCTGACACTATCAATTCTGAGAAGTTGGATGTCAAAGACCTGGAACCAATCAACTATACTGTACGTATATTTAATAACAAAAGTAACCTTTTGTCTACTTTACTAAGAAGTGGTAATACCTTTAATATACCTTTAACAAACATGCGAGACGGAACCTATATAATTGAAGTTAGCGATGGTAATACACGATACACACAACAACTAATAGTAAAACATTAAAAAAGCATATTAAACTCTGCCGAGGATAAATGTCCTTGGCAGGGTTTTCTATTATCTGTTTTGAATTGTAGGAGAAATAAAACCGTACCTTTATTTTCTAAGACAAGATCCTAGAGCCAATAGTCACTTAACCAAACAGTCCCTTCTTATTCTAAGACCAAATTCTCGAGGTCACGTAAACCAGACCGTCCCTTCACTGGAAAGCACATTTGCAACTCCCGCGAGCCAACCTTCAATTCTAAAGTTGCAAACGAGCCATCCAGTCCCCTTCCTACCTTCATGACTAGATTGAGGACTGGACAATAAAAATCTCTTACATCCAGACAGTTTTAAAATTAACCCTACATATAACACGGACGGTTTAATTAATTGCCTTCGGCAGCCCGGACAAATCCGTAATGCATTATAAAGTCAATGAGAGTAAACATCAACTCACTTATTAAATCTTGTGGCACCCGGACTGTTCCTGCTGCCGAGACAAAGTCAATAGGGCTGCCGGCCGACGCGCGAGTTATCATGGTTTTTGCACGCCACCTTGACTATTTCATCTTGCACCCGGACTCACAATCCTTACCCGGACTTGGTACCATCTCGACAGTTTCATCGTGACCCCGGACTTTTCAGCCGTCTGCCGGGACTTGCAAAAACCACGCCACCGCGACGTGGACGCCAACTAATTCAACCGCCGAGCCGTTATAGCTAATGAGCAGCGTAATAATTATTTAGTTTTTTCCAGGACGACTCTTTTATATATCGCGACCGCTCATTTGGCACATTTGCTTTTGCGCGACACAAAACCCATCGCTCATGCAAAAGCAAAAGAGCCAAATGCTCACCCACATTTTATTATATTGAAATTTGATTCTTTTTCATGTGCTAAGATGATGTCATATCAACTATTATTATAATTTGAAAATCAGATTAATATGGAAATGCGACAAGAAGGAGAAGCTAAAAATAAATTCAGGAATACTTTAAAGATTGCAGTTCATGATAAGGATGGAATTAGAATAATCGACTTTGACAAAATAATTTACTGCAAGGCTGAAGGCAATTATACGATTATTTATTTTGCTGACAGAAATATTTTATTGACAAAGGTTTTAAAACAAGTTGAATCTTTTCTCCCTGATAATGTTTTTTTAAGAATTCATAAATCATACCTGATAAATATTAATGCGGTAACGGAATTTAAACAAAATACAATCATCCTCGGCCCTGATATCAAATTACCTATCTCGAGACGAAGAAAAGCTAAAGTGCTTAAAAAGATAAAAGAAAAACTTTTATTTATTTAAATTTACCTTTGTTACAACCGTTTAATCGGAATTTGATACCGTTAACTAAAAATGCCGGAATTTACTTGACATTTAGGTTTTTAAGTATGAAATTTATAATTGAAAGTGTCAGTTAAGTTTGCTTGGTTAGTCAAAAAAATTAAAAACTGTCAAATTTTTAATCTTACGAACATGAAATATAATAATCTTCTCTTATTCCTGGGAGCTCTTGTGATTGTTTTAATCACATGCAAGAAAGAGAATTCGGAGAAAAACAGTGATTTCAGGTTTTTAGGGGCTAAACTGAGCGATTGCACTTCAATCCTGAAAAAATCAGCGGCTGGGGTGCAATCCGACAGCGCATGGTATTCATTGAAACATGATACTTTAGAAATTTTTCTGGGGTACAATACTACCTGCTGCTCAAGTTACAATTCATCTTATATTTTAAGGAACGATACTATTTTTATAGACGTTTTAACAACAAAAGCAGGGGATTGCAATTGCATTTGTTATAATACTTATGATTTTAAATTCTATGGTCTAAGTATCAATTACTATTATAATATCAATCTTGACAATTATAAGTCATTTAAAGGAAAGATCGTTGAATAATAGCGCTATGTAAATAGGATCCTGGTTTAAGTTTTTACAAATTCTAAATTTTACATGTATGAAAAAGACACTTTTTCCTAGGCTAGTGCTTTGCATTATTGTTACAGCACTGATTCCTCTTTATTCATTTTCCCAGATCACTTCTGAGAAAGCTGATTCGATATTTAAGACCTATGTATCTAAATCGGCTATTGATGTTTCAGCCTGGTTATACTCATACAGCCCGTCTATCGATAAAAAGTTTAAAGTTGTGAATATAATAAATGAGGAAGTAGCAGGCCCTGACTTCAGCTCATGGCTTTACTTCATTGATGAGAAACCGTTTTATAACTGGGCACATGACTGCAGATTTGTTTTCATAAGTGTAAAAAACGGTGAAATATACACGGTTAAAGCATTAAATCCTCCAAAGCATTTGGAGAATTGGAGAATGCTGACAAAAATGCCTAAGGTCCCTGATGCCCAATTGTATAATATAAATACTTCAAAAGTTTCTCCGCAATCCTCTCAGCTGCTACCTATGGCGGTTACTCCTGAACACAGATATGCTATTATTATAAGTGGCGGAGCTGATATGGCCAATAATTGGGTTCGATTCTGGAACGATTGTTCATCAATGTTCAAGACTTTATTTAATACCTATGGATTCCCGCAGAATCACATTTATACGCTGGTTTCAGATGGTACGAATCCTGCTAATGACAGGCATCTTAATAATGGCACTTACGATTCGTCTCCTCTGGATTTAAATGCAGATGGAGTAAATGACATACAATATTCAGCTACCGCAGCAAATATTTCAAGTGTATTTGATCAGCTTTCCGGTGTCCTGACCTGTCAGGATTATCTGTTCATATACACTACTGATCATGGCGGCACCGATGGTGGTACTAATGTTAAAATATATCTCTGGAATGGAGAAACGATGACTGACGCTGCTTTTGCCACTCAAGTAAACAAAGTTCATCCCGGATATATAAATATCGTAATGGAACAATGTTACAGTGGAGGATTCATCGATAATTTAGCCGCCACAAACAGAGTAATAGCCACAGCATGCACTGCTTACCAGTCATCACATTCTACAGCGGATCTTAATTATGATGAATTTGTATATCATTGGACAGCTGCTGTTTATGGAAGTTACCCGGGAGGAGGTACTGTTAATGCAGATGCGAATGGTGATGGATTGATATCTATGAGTGAAGCATTTTCATATGCCAATGCACATGATGCCTATCTAAGTACAGAAACTCCTCAATATTATTCTAATTATTCAATCCTGGGGCAAAATCTTACCATGAGAGGAAATGATTATTGCACTACCAGGATTTCGGGACCTTTTCTCGTATGCAACTCAGGAAGCAGTTATTCATTAACGAACCTGTCTCCGGGTGAAACAGTAACCTGGTCAAGTAGCAGTAACATCTCCTATAGTTCAGGACAGTATACAAATAATTATACAGTTGTTCCGATCGGTGTTGCCGGGTATGGTTACATTGCTGCATCAGTCAGCACTGGAGCTGGATGCGGGTCGTTTACACTGCCCCAGGATAATAACGTGTGGTCGGGGAAATTTGAATCTACATATGTAACCGGAACTGCTGCTGTATGTCCCGGTTCACTTTATACTTATACTGCTCTTGTCCCTGGCGGACATGTTCCGGGATATTCTTATTCCTGGACCTATCCTAGCGGTTGGATGAATAACGGACAAAATCAAAATTCAATTTTGCTTCAGACTCCGATGTATAACATGACTTATGGAACGGTAAGAGTTTCGGTTACAAACTGTAACGGGGCATCGGGATATTCAGGGATCACTGTTTATCCAAGGAGTGGTTGCCCCGGATATTTTTCCGTATTTCCTAATCCAGCCTCTGATAACATAACAATTAATATAATTGAAAATCCTATAGCAAATGCTGGAATTGATACATCTGGTGTAATCTTAAACACATTAAGTTCAGATGTGACAAACCAATTTACTGTGAGCATATATAACAAGCAAGGTATTTTATTAGTAAGATTGAAGAGATCCGGTAAGTGTTTTGATGTACCATTAACTAACTTTCGTGATGGTAATTATATAATAGAAATTAACGATGGAACCTCAAATTATTCACAGCAATTAATTGTAAAACATAATTAGTTTTATCCTGATTATGATTCTAAAGCCTCACGCATTAATCTTGTAGAGGCCTTGAGGTATGATTGACCTAGAAGGTTAATTCTTTATTTGAATGTCTATGAATTTGCAAGTACATTTAAAAGCCACACCGGCTGAAACGCAACTGCCAAAGCTTTTAAAAGAGCTTGCAAAGAGAAAGTTCCAAACTCCATGACCACCAAATTGGTCACATCCTGACAGTTTTAAAACACTAGCTATAACTCGGACGGTTTAATTAATTGCCTTTTGCAACCCTGACTATTTTATCATCGCATTCAAAAGTCTATGAAAGAAGAATTTCACCTACTTATTAAATTTTGAGAAACCCAGACTGTTCCTGCAACCGAGACAAAGTCAATAGGGTTGCAAGCCGACGCGCAGTTGTCATGGTTTTTGCACGCCACCTTGACAACTTTATCGTGACATGACAATTCCTGCCCACTTATCGGGACTACGCCATCTGGACAGCTTCATCGTGACACCAAACGCGCGTCCGTCTATCGGGACTTTGCAAAAACGCATGCCAACCCTGACACGGACGGCAACTCAATTAAACCGCCGGGCCGTTATGTTTAAGCGGCGGCCAATCCTAAAGTAGAATCCTCGACAAATTCACTTTTCCTGATAGAGATATCCATCTAGACAAAAATGCAAAAATTGGAATACTTTTTGTTGTTTATAAAACAATAATCTGCCAAATACTAATGTTATGAGAACCAAATTTTCCAGTTTCTTACTACTTCTATTTTTAATTGGATGTACAAAAGCGAATGAATTTCCTCCAAATACAGGGCAAGAGATTTATTTTCAAGTGGAGAGCATTAACTTTGCGTGGGTATATTACCATGCAGGTAACATGATTGATTCATCAGGATTTATGCGGGGATATAATTTGCCTAAAAATTGGAATTGGCCTGATTCGCTAGGATATATTACCAGTAGCAAAATGAAAGAAAATATTGGGCAACTTGACACTAATTTTACAAAGATAAATAGAGATACTCTTGAGAAATATATTAATAAAATCTATAAAGCATCGAAGGGGCCTATAACAAAACCGGTAACGCAAATGTATGACGCTGGGACCACTAGGTTTTCAGCATATCTTTATGATTCAAATTCTAAAATATACAGAGAGGTTTTAATTAAGCAAATAGGTGATGTATTTATAGATAATAAGTCCTCAGAGGCAAATCAAATCTATAACTGGATGACACAGGGGAAATAAAAATTAATAAAGGATTTCGTCACATCATGACAACAAAAAAAGCCTAAACATAACTCGGTCGGTTTAATTAATTGCCTTTTACAACCCGGACTATTTTATCCTCGCATTCAAAAGTCTATGGGAGAAGAATTTAACCCGCTTATAAAATCTTGTGCCACCCGGACTGATCCTGCTGCCGAGACAAAGTCAATAGGGTTGCAAGCCGACGCTCGAGGTGTCATGGTTTTTGCAAATCATCTTGACAACTTTATCATGACCAGACAACTTTCGTCCATCTATCGGGACTTGGTACCGTCAAGACAGTTTCATCGTGACCAGTGAGTGCACACCCGTCTACCAGGACTTGCAAAAACCACGCCACCGCGACGCAGACGGCACCTAATTAAACCGCCGGGCCGTTAGGCTGCAATAATTGCGACTATCACGTTTTTTTACCCGCTTGCCCCGGGATTTGTTTGCGGTGTTACCTTGACAACTTGATTACATCTTGACAAATTCGTAATGTGAGA
>Ga0182027_10010392_pt1 | contig 13252 bp, 16 predicted proteins | sample 712E1DmetaG_FD_121300 | JGI IMG/M metagenome (GOLD analysis project Ga0182027, IMG submission 121300) | Permafrost microbial communities from Stordalen Mire, Sweden - 712E1D metaG (Illumina Assembly) | ecosystem: Environmental > Terrestrial > Soil > Wetlands > Permafrost | place: Sweden...
CTTCACTGACGCGGAGGAAAACCGCCGTGCGCGGCAGCGCATTCAATCTCCAGCGAAAGCAAAGGGCATGACAGCAGGGCGCGGGGGTGCGCGGCTGGCGTGACCTTTGCAGCGAAAAACGACCGGGGTTGGGGGAAGACAAACTGCTTCTTTTTCGCGGTTTCGCTTCCCACTGTCGGCGGTTTTTTGGAGCCGTGTGGAGCCTGGGTGAGGAATGAAAAAACTGGCCCCTTCAAAAAGGTCGTGAAGCACAATACCTGAACCAACCTCCTTTGGCCCCGCAGGGCCGTGGTTTTAATTCTGCCCGGAGTCTACGGAAAATTGCCACGGACGGGACACGATGGCTTTTCCCGGCAGTGGAAATTTTTCGCAGTCTCCGGCCAAAGTTGGGGCGGTGTGAGGGCGGGCTGGCGCGGGAAATGGCAGCATCTGCATTTTACCGTGCCAGTTTGCGCTCACACCGCAGGGGAAAGCCTGTCTCCGCCGGATTCAGATGGCGGAACGAAACGAAGCGGAGCGCGGGCAGGCGGGCGAAGGTCGTTTGTTCACGCGGAGTGAAGTGGAGTGGAGCGGTCTGAACCGGACGGAGTCAGGCCACAACGAGCAAGGCAGTCAGCGGCATTTCAACGAAGCAAAGCGGCGGTGAAGAGCCGTTGTCTGCCACGCTGCTTCCGAATCAAACTAGGCGACTATGGTTTTACATTGCCTTCTTTGAGCCGCCCCGGTTTTCCGTGCTGCAACCGGCAAGCATCAGAGAGCTGGAGGCTAACAGTATCAATGTCTTTATTTTACTCATTGCATTTCCTTTCTATTGGCTGTTTTGAATTTGTCACGCTGCGGACTGTAGAATTATTACTGCATGAGAACTCGGTAAAAACGGCGGTTATAACCGCTGATGGCGTTGCTTAAATTGATGGTTCCGCTGACGGGGATGGTGGACGTGCTGACCGGATTCCAGTTCAACAGGTTCGTAGAAACTTGCAGCACATAATTGCTGCCGGCAGGACCGGAAAGCAGAAATGTGAAATTGGTTTTGCCAAGGGTTATTTGTGGCGCTGACAGAATGACTGGATTACCCACCGTTAAAGTCAAAGGCTGAGTCGCAGTCTCGGACAGTGCGTCAGTCACCTTCACGGTGAAATTGAACGTCCCGCTGTTTGTCGGCGTCCCGGAGATCACGCCGTTGGTTGACAAATGCAATCCCGACGGTAACGCGCCTAAACTGTTCGTCCAACTGTAGGGCGTCTGTCCGCCGGAGGCCGTCAGCGTTTGACTGTAGGTCGTGCCGTTCGTCCCGTTGGGCAATGACGTCGTCGTCACCACCAATGGCGCGACTACTGACCCAAACGAAGACGATGAAAGACTGAACACTGTGCCATAGCCATTCGTGCCGCCATCATACGCCGTCCCATACAGTGTGTTACCAGATAAAATCAATCCGCCTTCTGGATTAGCTCCGTCGCTGTTGACATTGTAAAAATTGTAATTATAATAAATGGAAGAAAGTGCCGTGAAACTATACAGGGTTGTAAAATCCGAGCCATCGGTGTTGATCTTGAATACCGTGCCATTGCCCGAACTGCCGCCATGATACGTTGTCCCATACAAGGTGTTGCCCGATAAAATTAATCCGGCCATCGGATAGCCTCCGTCTATGCCCCCAGTGAAACTATACAGGTTTGTAAAGCCCGTGCCATTAGTATTGACGGCAAACACCGTGCCAGCACCCGAGATGCCGCCATAATATGCTGTCCCGAACAAGGTGTTGCCCGCTAAAACCAAACCGGCCTGCGGACTACTTCCGTCGCTGCCGCCAGTAAAACTATACAAGTTCGTAAAACCCATGCCATTGGTGTTGACGGCGAATATGGTGCCATTGCCAAAGCTGCCGCCATCCTCCGTTGTCCCATACAGCGTGTTGCTCGATATAATCAATGCGGCCACTGGAGATCCTCCATCGCTGCCTCCAGTAAAACTATGCAAGTTTGTAAAACCATTGCCATCAGTGTCAACCTTGAACACCGTGCCCCAATGTCCATTTCCATCATTTACTGCTGTCCCATATAGGGTGCTACCCGATAAAATTAATCCGGCCTCCGGATAGCCTCCGTCGCTACCGCCATTCAAATAATACAAGTTTGTAAAACTCGTGCCATCGGTGCTCATCTTGAAAACCGTGCCATAGGTCATTCCACCCCAATCATAAGTCGTCCCATACAGTGTCTTGCCAGATAATATCAATCCGTTCGGATTAGCTCCGTCCTTGTCGTCAGTAAAACTATAAAGGTTCGTATAACTCGTGCCATTGGTGTTGACGGCGAATATCGTGCCATCGCCTTTATAGTAGCCATATGGTCCGCCGTAATACGTCGACCCATACAGCGTGTTGCTCAATAAAATCAATCCGCCTTGCGGATTAGCTCCGTCGCTGCCGGCGGTGAAACTATGTAGGGTCTTAAAGTTAACCGTGATTACCGTCAAGTTTGCAACCGCGCTGGCGATGCTGCCATTGCTGTTGCTTAACACCGCATCATAATTTCCGGTGCTGTTCGTGGTGACGGCCAGAAGTTGCAAGGTCAGATTTGTAGCGCCTGAAATGTTTGTGCCGTTGATGCGCCACTGATAATTGAGTGGCGAAGAAAAAGAATTAGTTGGGTATATTGCAAAAGTTACGTTCGCTCCACGCGCCACCGTTTGAACTGGTGGTTGAATCGTTACTGCAAATTGACCGCCAATTTGGCTCATCAAAGCGAGCGCTGATGTTGGAATATTCACCGGCTGAACATTTGTTTGAAGATTAGTAATGCTACCAGTTCCGTTCGTTAAACCAAAATCACCTGCGGCAAGAATACGGACGTTATTCAGGGTGCCATTAAAAGTTGATGCCCACTTAAAATGCCTGAAATACTTGAATGTTCCGTCACTCCTGACTCCTACAAGAGATGTCACGAAACTAGCAATATCGCCCACTATTGTTAAACTGGGCTGGTCACCAAAGCGCAGTTGTTGACCATTGGCGATGACTTGATTCGTTATATTCCAAGTTCCAGGGAATGCTGATCCTTCATTGTAATAAAAAGGAGGGCTATCCGCATATTGAATTGTTGGAGAGGTTGAGAGTTGATATGGCTGTCCGTCACACATCTGATTTGGCGGAGGCGGATCAATGAAGTATATAGGCTGATACGTCAATAAACAATCATAAAGAACTCCCCTGTAGGAATTACCCGAAGCCAACTGAACCCAGTTAAAGTGATCATATCCAAGACGACAGGCTGCATTTGATATACTTAGGCCAAGACCAGGTGTGAATAGTGCGTAAAGTTTAGTCCCAGTCCCATCCGTCACAACTTGCCATATTGGGCTAGCGGGTGTGCCAACATTCTTTTCCGTTTGCGGGACAATACTTGTCTGAATAACAATAGCGTTTAGTGTTGCAATGTCATACCCGCTAGGCGTAAGGTTGAAATTGTTTGTTACGGTTGAGGAGCCTGATGGAACTGTGATTGAAAAGTTTGTTGGGTAATAATTGGCCTGACTGATGGTTGCCAAATATGTTCCCGGCGTAATACCATTGATAGCGAAGCCACCGTTACTGTCGCTGGTCGCTAAATAACCGCCAACACTGACAGTTGCGCCCGCAATCGGAGACCTGTCGCAAGTGCAATAAATGTGGCCGGTAGGCAACGGTGTGACATTTCCAGACAATATTATTGTGTTTGTCGTAACAAGTTGAACGGAAACACCCATGTATGTAAAATTGGCCCTCCCTGTTTCGTGAATGAGAATTTGATTCCACTCCACTATCCCTGAACCTGAAGTGATTTGATTATACGTAACAACCAGCCCGGGGGTGCTTGAGAAACCAAAGGCAGGCCCGCTCATAGAAATAATGTTATTGCCAGACAGAACCCCGCTTTGAGTAAGTGGCATACCACTATAAGGATCAATCACCGTGGAACTAAAAGTGTTTCCGGTTTGAAAAATATTGCCCGAACCCGATCCCATATAAGTTTGCGTCGCGTTCTCACCATCAGACGCGGTGAGGGTGACTACGGCAGTTGCTGTTTCCGTATAATACCCTGCAATATTAGGGTAGGTTTGCGCCACCGCCCGGCTGGGCAGGATCAAACCCAGCCCGACGAGCAGTGCGGGCAGGAGCAGCAATTTTTTGATGGATATTTTCATTTCGATGATGAAACAGGGGTAATCGGTGGAGTTGCGGGGACTGACCATTTTCTGGTGTTGCGTGGCTGATGATTTACGCTAGGATTTGTTCTCAATGTGTAAACTGGAACTTATCGAGGTTATTTGGTGTTGGTCGGCTCAATGTTTACAGATAGATATCCGGGCGTAATACGCTCTGTTTTGACATCTACCTGTGCGCGTGTAGTCATGTGTCCAGTGGCCAGATATATCCCACCGGCTTCTACGGATACTTCCGTGCTGCCACGAGCAATCTCTTGAAATCCTTGAACACCAACGATTCCAATCGCGTTGTATGTGATGGTATGCTTGCCAGGAAGAAGTGTAATTCCACCCTGATTCTTTTCGTTTATTTTTTCTCCGTCGCACTCGATTGCATCAATATAAAATCCTTGGCTTACTGAAAAATAATCCTTAACAACGGCGACCCGATCTCGTGGGAGAGCGGGACCAGGGTAAGCCTGCTTGACGGACTCGCACCCGGAACAAAACACCACCGCGACCATGATCATGAGACAAATTCCGACAACACGAGTAATCCATTTGTGATTCATAAATGTGAATAGTGAGGTTGTTCGTTAATTTGCAATTGTAAGAGGGTAGGTCAAATTCTGAAAATTTGAAGGGAGGTAATACGATTTTCCACGGCACTATACGAAGGCAGTTTCGTAGCGCACCCGCTTAACATCCCAGCGAGACAACAGAATATGCTCAACATGAATGTTCGAGTATTTGTCTTCATATTATCTTTGGTTTGTTGTTGGTTTTTTACAATTCATGTTTTAAGAGATTTGTTTATTCGTGGGCTCCGTGCTGCAGCAACAATTCTATTACCTCTTGGCTTGTAGGCATATTAACCTGAGACCTTGCAATCTGTAGTCCCCGAGCCATGGTCAAAGGTGTTTGGCCCCGGTTGTTTCTAGCGTTCACATCGGCTTTGGCGTTCAGAAGCATTTCTACAACATATCCTGTGTTGTTAGATCTAGCTGCCTCATGCAATGGCGTATTACCGTCGTGATTCCTAACATTTACATCTGCCTTATTGGCCAGAAGCAATTGCACAACGCGCTTTTCGCCTATTTCCGCAGCTACAAGTAGCGGTGTGTAGCCAATGCTGTCGGTCGTGCTGATGTTGGCGCCGTTTGCCACCAGAAATGCCACAATCTCTTCTTGATCGCTAGACTCTGCGGTGAATACAGGTGTAGCGCCCTGGTTATCCTTGGCATTTATATCTGCACCATATGCGAGCAGCAATTTGGCAACGTCCGTATGGCCGCCCAACGCCGCCAAGTGCAGAGGCCTTTGACCTTTATTGTCCCTTGCATTTACCTCGGCCTTATCGGCTAAAAGCAATGTCACAACGCTCGCTCTGCCATTAAGCGCTGCTAAGTGCAATGGAGTGCAACCAGCCTGGTTCTTACTCTTAATCAGATTGGGTTCCTTCCTGAGCAGAGCCTGGACATCTCCTGAATCACCAGTCATGGCTGCCGAATGAATTGGACCGTCCGAGCTGCAACTACTGCAACTAGCGAAGATGCTTAAAGCCAACGCGTGCAGCAGGAGCGAGATGTGTTTTTTCATATATTTGGTTTTATTTGGCCAGCGGCGTTGGTTGCGGCGGGGTCGGTGGCGGCGAGTGGTTATCGCCGTGGTCCGGCGGGAAAATGCCGAGCGAAAACTCAATTGCGCGGTTCAAAACATATTATTGCGTTACATAGGAATTTTTGCATCAATTCGATTGGAGAAACACGCGCTCTCCGGAAGGCGTTATTACCATGCCTCGTCCTTTTTCATAAACGTAGCCCTTACCACGCACAAGTTGAAAAACAAGACGATTGTTTGGATCGCTGACAATTGTGTATCCCATAATCATTATTTTCCCTTTTACTGTATGACGGGCACCTACCTCCCAATTCAAACTTCTGCCATCGATCATCCACTCCATGCGGCCAGTAAATAGGAACCTTCCCGGGACGCTTGTCGCTTCAATTGTCGCATCGACGCTAGTCCCATCCATTGTAATGTATGTTGGCACTACCTCTGCGATTGCATAGTGGGACTTGTATGCTTCAGAAGATTGAGGCATCTGTGCGAGTTCTTGCGGTATCGCACTCGAAGTCTCCGGTGCCTTACTGGCAGTGTGGCTGGTTGCACACCCAGTGAGTGCAATTAAGACGAGTGCCAGCATAGAAGACGCTCTCACCGATGTGGATAGCCGATTTAATTGCTTCATAAATATAGGGAGTTGCTTTTGAACCAATTGCTTACGGATGCCGTGTAGCAGGCGTCGGTGCGGGTGGCGTGTGATTGCCGCCGTGGTCGGGCGGGAATATGCCGATCAGAAATTCACCGCGCACGCCGGCATTGGCCGGGTCGGTGGCCGGCCATTCCAAATCGGCGGCGTTTTCTGATATTTTCATTTGGTATCTTTATTTCTCATTTTGAGACAGGCTGGAAGCACTGTCCTACGCATTCTACGGCCGGTCCGCCGGCAGATCGAATTCTCGTCTCAGGATTTTGGCGGTGGACACATTTTTGAGTTTGCCGTGAACGACCGCTCTCATGCCGTGCCGGCAAGGATTTTGGAAACGCCCGGTTGCAGCCGGTTTGCGGATATAGTTTTTGCCAATGGCGCGGGATTGCGGCGTCGAAGTTTGCAGCCAACCGGATTGAAGTAAACCCATTCATTTATGGCTGAATGGATTTTTGTTCGTAAATCTCGGCGCGTCAACGTTTTTTTTGATAAACTTTTGCACGTCACTCTTTTGACCCGAAAAAATGTATGATGAGCGCATACAAAATGAGGAACAAACCGACCGCGCCACATAATGTGCCAACCAGAATTGGAATCAGACTGAAAAGCATATTCGACGCGGTCTGCCCCATGTTTGGAATTGTCCCCGGCGGCGTTTGGAGGAGTGATTGCTCTGTTTTGAAAAACCCGGCAAAGGTGAGCACCCAGCCGAGAACCGGGCCAAAAATGGCCGCCGCTACGCCGACAATCAGCGTCTTTCGCGTTTTAGGCTTCATGGAATATGACTCTACCGTTGGTTGGGTGTTTGGAGCAAGTGAAAAAAGCCACCTTTTGTGGGGTGAAAACCGATTCGTTCGCAAAACTTTTGGCGCGGCTTAAGGAACTCCGAAAATTTCATCGCCTCACACAGGAAACGTTCTCTGAAAAGAGCGGGATTTCCTACAAATATTATCAGGCGATTGAGGGCGGGAGAAAGCCGGACTTGAGACTTTCCACTTTAGAACGGCTGGCAAAAGCTTATCGAATTGAATTGTGGCAGCTTTTCGCGCCTCAATTTCCGGGCTCAAGTCGTTCTAAAACTGCGCAAAAGCGCAAGAGCGGCAAAAAGAAGAATTGACCAGCGGCAATTCGACACCACCAGGCAGGTTTTCTAAAACATTCGCCTTGGACAGTCTTTGTCCGAGACTTGGCGTAAACTGCGGGCATGAATGCCGCACGATGGTTTCAGCGCCGGGAAGAGGACGAAGAAAAAGCTGAAATTCTGAAAGCGGAAAACTGAAATGGAGGTTGGACTGCGGTTGTCCACGTGGCGTAGTAAAATGCCGTTGATGAAATTCACCGCCGCACGTTTTTTCCAGAGACACGAGGATTACGTCCCGCCCCAAACGCCGGCCGATAGCCCGTTCCGGCGGTTCACGGTGTCCTGCCTCAAGTGCGGCAGTTTCAAGCTGAAGGTGATCGGCGAATTTGATGCCGACGCGGGCGAGTTGAAAGTTTTTCTGTTCTGCCCGTCCTGCCGTGAACGCGAACAATTGCCGATGTGACAGGGCAAAAACTGAAACGCTGAAATTCGGAAAGCTAAAATCCGTGTTAATTCGTGAAATCCGTGTCTAAAACAATTCGGCCTGATTCTGGATTTTTACCAGCGGTGCGCGGTCGGGATTTTCCAGGACCTCAAGCCAGTCATCGCCGAGCCATGCGCCGAGTTGTTCCGCCCGCAGAATAAACGGCATCCGGCGGTGATACGGCGAAACGCTGGCGTTGGGCGTGGTGGTCAACAGGGTGAACTTGCCGCCCGCCGCGTCCGGTTGCCACAAGCCAGCCATTGCAAACAACGGTTCGCCCGGCTGGATGAAGCGGATGCCTTTTTCAAAAAATCCGTCGGCGAGAATCAGGCAGCGGTTTTGCAGGTGCGGTTTGAACGTGGGCAATTGGGTGATGGTTTCGCTCTTGGCATTGATGAGCGGCTGTTTGTCCCACGGCACGCGCCAGCCCCAGGACATTTGCCGGCACGCGAAACCGTCGTGTTCCGGGATGATGACCGGTCCCAGGTCGGTGGGGCGGATGTCGCCGCGCGGCACAAAGCCGAAAACGAGGATTTGGTCGCGGAGCTTTAATTTGGCCTCGTCCTTGTTGAAGGTGTAGCGCGAACACATGGCGGCAAATTAGGGCGGGAATGGTGCGGGGTCAATAAACGTGTCGGTCGTGCGCCAGCCCGTTTGCGACGAGAGCGGCGTTGGGTTCGGAGTGGCAGGAGCGGAGAAACCAACGGCGCTTTGGTCGCACCATATAATTCTGCGGAGTGACGAAACCTGGCTGCCGAAATGGAGCGGCAAGCTGGGCGGAGTGTAGCGGTGTGCCGTTCGGTCGCGCGGGGTGTCCTCGGGCAAGCCAGTCTTTCGGCTTACGGGTCTGTCCGTTGGCTGAAAGTCTGGCGCGGGGGCGGGTGCAAATTCAGCGCGACGGAACGGGCACACAAGCGGAACGGAGGCCAGATTGACGCGGAACGGAGGCTGCCGGGTTTGGTCATGAAGCCGGAAATGCAATGATGGCAATTCTGCGTCGCAATTTGCTGAACCACAATTTTGCCCGAAGCATCGAAAGATGATACCAGACAATGTTGTCAGTTCCCGGAATTGTCCAAAATACTTTTTGGGGATTCATCCTAACATAAGCCCTGAATTCATCACCCGTTGCAAAAAACAGCATCAACCAGTGGGCGCGGTATTCGATGTCCAGCTGGCAGATTTTTTGTTTCAGTATTTCGGGGGCGGCATCGAGCATTTCCCATTTCCAAGGCCGGTTCAGCGCCACAGAATTATACCGCTGCTCTTGCGCTCGAACCGCAATCTGCCGGGCGATGAACAACGCTTGTTCATGAGCAGGCAAATCAGGATTCACGGCGATAAAGCGCGGGTTCGGGAACCAATCAACGTAGCCCGCGAAATTCACCGGCCTGTTTTTCAGGTATTGAACTGGCAAACCCGCCTTTTGAGCAATGTCCGTAATTGTGTATTTATTTTTGATGCCCCATTTCTTTCGCAGGGCCACAAATTTTTCCTTGGCGACAGCCAAGACTGAGAATTTGGTTTTATTATTCATGTTCTTCAGGATGATATTTTTTGGCGAGTTGTGCTGCTTCTTGGAGAACCTTGGACCGCTCTTCATCCGACAGCAGTTCAAGGGAACGCAGGAAATGCCGCGCCCCTTCATTTTTGAAAACTTTTGAAGCCAAAGCATCATGGAGTCCCGCCGCGTCAAAAAGCCGACCGGGTTCAATTTCCAAAACTTTTTCAAATTTTTCGATGGTTTTTTTGGCGGGCAAGCCACGTTGTTTGCTCAACAGCCGGGAAAGATAGGCGATTGAAACCCCGGCCAGGCGAGCCACTTCGCGGAGCGAAAGCCCTTGTTTTTCAATGGATCGGTCCAGCAACCGGATAAACTGGTCGGGGGCCGACGTTGGTTCTTGAATCGTCATGCCCTCAATATAACAGACGCTCCCTGATAGTCAACAAAAAACGCCTGACAGGCAAAATAAAGTTTGCCTAAAAGGAATCATTTGGTAGATTGACGGTGGCAACAGCGTATTATGATAACAAATTGCGTAACAAAATGGCGGCAGGCCAAGGGCGTTTCAAAGGCGCACCTGGCGCGGCGTGTCGATGTGAGCCGTTCGTATGTGACCAAACTGGAGCAGGGGATTCTGCAACCCAGCGGCGAAATGATGTTCCTCATCGCCAAGTATCTGGGCCAGCCGCTGGAAGCCGTTTTTCAGCACGCGCAATCCCTGAAAGAAAGCCCGTCTTTTTCCGGGCCAAAGTGATGCCTGATAGACAAAGATGGAATCAATATGAAAACCAAATCACAATTTCGCCACGACGCTCTGCCCGTCGCGGTGGATTCAACCAACCTGGCAGAAACCAACCAAGGAACAACAAATGCACATCAAAGCATTAGTGATAGACAAAGTAACCGAGTCGTTCGACACCAAGAAAGGCTCGAAAACACTGAACCTGCTGGTCTGCCAGGATCAGTCACGCCCGCCACTGCGGAACTCCTTCGACTACGAAATGTTGCCGGAGGAGTTTGCCAAATACGGCGCGACGCTGGTGGACAAAACCGTGGAGCTGAACGTCCAGAACATGAGCCAGAACTTTTCGGGTCGCATCCGAATGACGGGCACGATCACAAAAGCCAACTGACCTTGTTCCGCGTGGTGTTCAGTGATCATTCAGCAATGCTCATTGATGCCACGAACAAGGAACACGCCGCCGAACTGGGTCAAGCTTGGTCTCGTCATTGGGACCGGCTTGATCCGCGGCGGGTCGTCAACGTAACCAAGCTCTGATATGGAAACGGCATTAACATACACGCTGCAACGCGTTTTCTGGCAGTTCTTCGGCTCTCTGACGTTCAAGAGCGCCCGGCTGCCAGAACGTGTCCGGGTGGCGATGTTCTTTGCCCTCGTCCGGTGTGTTTGCCGCTGGCACAAAGTCCCGTTTCGCAAGTGCGTCTGGGCTTTGCGCCAGGAACCGGGCGAGATCACCGGACGACTTCACTTTCATTTTCTGATCGCGGGACTGCCGCTGTATGCCGTCCAAGATGCCACCGCAATGAGTATCAAGGCACAGTGGGAAAGACTCGGTGGCGGCATGGCCCGTGTCAGGAAATATGATTCGAGGAAACAAGGTCTCGAATACACATTGAAATGCCTCAACGTGACGAATGGGGGAGCGAATCTCTACGAGGTCGGAAAGTTCTCGTATTCGGCGGACGAGGTGATGTTGGCGAATGCAATCTGGGACCCGGCTAACATTGCACGGGTCTCGGATACTCTTGGCACTGCCTAGTTGAACGCTCGGCGGCGGTGATTCGTCAACCGATTCGGGAGGGGCTGCCCGCGCGCCAGCGCGGGCGGCCCCCCCGATGGCTTGAAGACTCATTATGCCCAGATGAAAACGACTGAACTGAAAATGCTCTGGAAGCTGGTCAAGGCCGGCGAGGACAGGCCGCTTTCGGCGGCGGACCTGGCATTGCTGCTGCGCATTCGGTTCGCGCTTCAGGAATACGAAGCGAAAACCGGGCAACGGCACCCGGAGTTCATGAATTTCAAATTGGTGAAGGAATAAAATGACCAAAGACAAAGAACCATCCACCGTGATTGAGGCTCCGCCGCGTTATGTTGCCGCGCCGAAGCTCTTGGAAATCCTTTTTGATGACGATTGCCGGCCCTCACTGCGCTGGCTCCGCGAGAAACAAGCCGCGCGGAAAATTCCCTTCGTGAAAATTGGCCGGCTGGTCTTTTTCGATCCGCTTGCGGTCAAGGCAGCGCTTGACGCGTTGGCGTCGCGCCGGATGTTTCGTGGAGCAGGATGACATTGTCGCCGGGCTGGGGCCTGACGGCAAACCATTGGGCGGCGGCGGCGGGTTTGACGCGGCGCAAGTAATGTTGCCGGATGATTTGCGGCGAGTTGCCCGCTTCATCGGCCACGCGCGGGACATCGGCGCATTCGGCGACCCGGTAGGAAATGAACGAGTGGCGCAAGCCGTTATGCTTCCACTCCACGCCAGCGGACTCGGCTGTTTTCAAAAGCTGTTTGGTCGTGTTCGCATAGGGGCAGACTTTTCCGTGCGACTTGCGAAGCGGCAAAAGCCACGCTTTCAAATTGTCGTGCATTGGCACCAGGCGGCGCTCGCCCGTCTTGCTCTTGGCGGCAATGATTTCGACGAAGCCGTCGTCCAGGTCAATTTCCTGCCAGTCGAGGCGCGCGGCCTCGGCGTGACGCAAACCGGCGAACGCCTGAATGACAATGAACGGCAGCATACCGGCGTCCGCGTGTGCAATCAGCCGGGCAAGTTCATCGGGCGAATAAATTTCAATCTCGCCAATCTTGCGCGCGGAATAGTTTTGCACGCCTTCAAGCAAGTCCGCGCCCTTGGGCAGGTAGCCTTTCAAAATCAGCCGGCGGAAAAAGAATCCCAGCACGTCGCGGTGATTGCGTTTGCTGCGTTCACTTAATGGCAGCGCGGTGAGATATTTTGAAACGAGATTCGGTTCAAGCGTTTGAACGTGGACGTTCATTGCACCGGCGAAGCGGTCTAAAACATTGGCAAGCTGTTTTTGGCGGGCAACGGATTTGCCGTCCGTTTTGGCGTCGGCCTTTAGCAGCGTCACGGCGTCGGCCACGGTGATCTTTGGCAGCGCCACGGCATGACGGCGCAACCATTCGCGGCAAACTTCGCCAAGACTCGCCCGCCCTGCCAGTGACGTGATGGCCTCGGCGTATTCACGCGCTGCGGCGTCGAGGGGAGTTCTGATTCCTTCGAGCGCGGCCCGGGCGCGGGTATAGGTGTGGGCGTCGGCGGATTTGAGGTTGAGGACTTCGGCTTGGCCTTCGGTGATCTTGTCAATGGCGTCATTGGCAGCGGCGCGGGCGGCGTCCAAAGTCGAACGCCAAACGAGCTTCCGTCTGCCTAAAACGCGATAATCCAACACAAAATAATTTGCGCCGTTTTTGACGGTGGGGCGGATTCCGACAAAAATCCCATTCCTTTTTATTCCCAGCCTGCTGGCTTTTGCTTTTGCTTTCATCTGCCTGCATGATAGATTACTGTTAGAAGTTTGTCAATATATCGTTTTTATTGAGGAAAATGGTCGGGACGGTGAGATTTGAACTCACGACCTCTTGCACCCCAAGCAAGCGCGCTACCAAGCTACGCTACGTCCCGAACCACTAAATCGTCGAAGCGGAATTCTACCCAGTCAGCACCGGCATTCAATCACGAAGATTC
>Ga0182027_10010393_pt1 | contig 13252 bp, 19 predicted proteins | sample 712E1DmetaG_FD_121300 | JGI IMG/M metagenome (GOLD analysis project Ga0182027, IMG submission 121300) | Permafrost microbial communities from Stordalen Mire, Sweden - 712E1D metaG (Illumina Assembly) | ecosystem: Environmental > Terrestrial > Soil > Wetlands > Permafrost | place: Sweden...
CAAGGTTTCAAAGATGCGGCTCATGTTGGCGTTCTGCAAGGCAAAGCCGAACTGAATGCCCACGTAGCCGAAACTCATGTTCCAGAGCTGCCAAAAATTTAATTGCGGTTTATTTCTCATTTTAGTGTGTTTAAGGGTTGAACTTGCCACGGGTCATCGTTCTGCCTGCCTGGACTGAATCAACCGGTTTATTTTATCCACGCTTACTTCCGAAAGATCTTCAACAACGACATCGGCGCCATGGGTCATTAACTCATGCGCGTTATTTTCCCTGGCCACCCCTATTACCAAACCAAAATTCCCTTTGCGCCCTGCCTGAACCCCTGAAACCGCATCTTCCACAACTATGGCACGATGATACTTGACCCCAAGGTTATCACATGCGGTGGTAAAGATATCGGGTTCGGGTTTGCCTTTTAATCCCAGTTCTGCGGAAACAACACCATCCACGCGTGTTTCGAACAGATTGGTTATTCCTGCTTTTTTAAGGATAAGCACACAGTTTTTGCTGGATGTGGCAACACCCACCTTGACACCTCTTTCCAACAATTCTTTAATCAACTTTATAGTAGAATCATAAACACCTACCCCCTCTTCTTCGAGCACACTATTAAAAAACTCATTTTTTCTGTTTCCCAAACCGCAAACAGTCTCTTTTCCCGGTTCATCTTCCGGCTCGCCAAAAGGAATATTTATTCCCCTTGATTTTAAAAATGTTTCCACCCCTTTATATCTTGGCCGGCCATCCACAAAAGACAAATAATCATCAGCATGGGTAAATTCACGAAAAGGTTCACTGTATTTCTTTTCTCTATAATGAAGATACTCATCGAACATTCTTTTCCAGGCCAGTGAATGAACTGCCGCTGTTTTGGTAACAACGCCGTCCATATCAAAAATTACTGCATCAAAATTCAACATATCTTCACTTTTCAATGCCGTTTACACCGGCTCCCACAAGGCCGTGTGATTCGCCGGAAAAACGAATTCAGTCAGTTCATCCATAATATCGAAGTCCTTTAATGCCGCCGGTTCCGGCCATTCGTAACGAAAGGCGATGGTATCATTGAACACCCGGAACATCACCCGCAATTTATGCCCCGGATCGCCCGCCTGCTGCAAGGTGACCGCCAGTTCATTATAGTGGGAGAAACGATTTTTCATAAAAAGGACACCCAATCGGAATTGTTCTTGAAGTATTGCGGGCCAAAATTCAAAAGCACGGGGGCGTTGCTCAAGCAGAGAAAGCTTGCATCCGTGAAATAATTGGTTTGCACATAAAGCATGGTCTGTTGCGCGTGAGAAATAGCAGCACTTGTAGTTATGAAACCGTTAGTTTCCTGCTTGATGGTCGCATCCTCATAGCAGAGAGAAAATTTCAGGCCTGCTTTCCGGGTATAATTGAACAAAGCCAATGTCCGTTGATTATTGACGGCGTAATCGTTAAAATTATCCATGCCATATCACCTGATACATGTCTTTGATTACTGCTGCTGAATTCAAACAAAACCCGCATTGGCAACCGTCAGCGCAATCATGGTCGTTGTTTGACTGCCTCCCGATGCAACGCCCGCAAAATGTGATGATAAAGCTCTCGCAAACAGCCTTCGCTTTTCGTGTTGTTTTTTAATAAAGTAACTTATTGGCTGCGGGAAAGCAGTCGCATGAAGTGGTGACAGACTGTCTGCTTGTGTCCGCAGATTTTTCGTTTCATAATTACATCACAAAACGCCGCCATGTTCCGGTTTCCAGTATTTTCTTGCTTGTCCGGCTTGTCGCTATGTGCGCTGAACAGGAGGGGAATTTTTGTATTGAGCCGAACCGTTTGGCGCAAGACGGCATGGTTGCTGGTGGCATGGATGGTATGGTTGCTGGTGACTCCGGCCAGCGCAGTAATCTTGTGGAACGATCTGGCCATTGCGACTTCCTTCAGTGATTTTATAGATGTGAGCAGTGCCGGGCCAAGTGAGGCAACCTCCGGTGCCGCTGGCGGTGCGCGGGCGTTCAATTTTCAATCCTGGCAAAAGGAGCAGGGCCTGCCACAAAGCCCCGTCCGCGCCTTGGCGCAAACACATGACGGTTATGCTCTGGAGTATTTTCAGATGACCGGCATACAGTGTGAACTGGACATTCCCGCGCAATTGCCGCCGCATCCGCTCTCCTCCCAAATGCGCCATCATTTGTCCCTTGCCACCCACGAAGCGATCACGAACATCCTTAAGCATTCGAGCGCGACCCGCGCCAAGATTTCAATGGTTTCTGGCAAAGGGGTGTTTGAAATCAACGTTTCGGACGATGGTAAAGGTTTCAATGCGTTCGCCATCGAATCAAAGCCCGAGTTACCAACAACCGCGTCCGGCGACGGTTTGAGCAATATGCGCCGACGTCTGGCTGACATCGGAGGACACTGCCGAATTGAATCCAGACCCGGGCAGGGAACAAACATCCGTTTCGTTATTTCTTTGAATTATTCGGCAAAAGACGTTTAATAAAATTATGATATCCGTTTCCATTGTTGATGACAAAAAAGAGTTGCGCCAATCCATCACGACTTTTGTGAATGGCTCGCCGGGATTCAAATGTGTCAGCGCCTACAGCAGTGCCGAGGCTGCGCTCAAAGGTTTGCCCAGCGACCAGCCGGACGTGGTGTTGATGGACATCAATCTGGGAGGCATGAACGGGATTGAATGTGTGGAGCGATTGAAGGCGCAGGTGCCGGCGATGCAAATTTTAATGCTCACCATCTATGAGGATACGGATCAGATTTTCAAGGCTCTTGAGGCTGGTGCCAGCGGCTATCTGTTAAAACGCAGCAGCCCAACCAAACTCCTCCAGGCGATTCGGGAAGTTCATACAGGTGGTTCGCCCATGTCCAGTTCCATTGCGCGCAAGGTAGTGGCGTCATTTCAAAAGGCGAAGCAAACCGGCGAGAAACAAACACATCTCTCCCCCCGCGAGGAAATGGTTTTGAACTGTCTGGCCAAGGGGCTTACCTACAAAGCAATCGCCGACCAGTTGGGCATCAGCATTCCCACAATCCGCAGTTATCTTCGTCGCATCTACGAAAAGCTGCATGTTCAATCGCGGACGGAAGCGGTGGCAAAGTACATACATCGCTAGTGTAGTGTCTCATAAACGACTGGTGTTATTTTCGCTTTCTTGACCGCAGCAGGGTGCAGCCCGGTTTGATTTCTTCCAAGGTCTGGCGGCAGCACTGAAGTTTTTCCACAATGGAATCCACCGTCGCCGTCCAAACAAAGGGTTTGGGGTTTTGGTTCCAGGCGTCTAAAAACTCATCGATGGCGGCCATCAGGTCGGGGACGCTCACGAAAGTGCCCCGGCGAATACGCTTGCCTGTCAACTCGCCAAACCATCGTTCCACCCAGTTTAGCCAACTGGAGCTGGTGGGCACAAAGTGGGGGCGGAAACGCGGATGGCGTTTCAGCCACGACTGCACCCGGGGGTGAGTGTGCGTCCCGTAATTGTCCATGACCAAGTGCAGGGTTGTTTCCCCGGCAAATTCGGCATCCAATCGTTTGAGGAACTTCAAGAACTCCTGATGCCGGTGCCGGGCATAACATTGCCCGACCACTTTGCCCGCCGCCACTTCCAACGCGGCAAAAAGCGCGGTGGTCCCATTGCGCTTGTAATCGTGGGTCATTGTGCCGCAGCGGCCTTTCTTGATCGGCAAGCCCGGCTGCGTGCGGCCCAAGGCTTGGATTTGGCTCTTCTCATCCACGCAGAGCACCAGCGTCTTCTCCGGCGGATTGAGATAGAGCCCCACCACATCGGTCAACTTTTCCAGGAACCGGGGATCGCGTGAGAGTTTAAAACCTTTGGTCCGGTGCGGTTGCAAGTGATGGCTTTGCCAAATCCGGTTGACGGTGGCTTTACTGACGCCCTGCGCCTGGCCCATCGTCCGACAACTCCAATGAGTCGCACCTTGGGGGCGGGTTTGCAGCGTGGCGGCGATGATGGCTTTGATCTTTTCGGCACTGTAAAGCGGCTTGCGCCCGCGTCCCTCGGCAACCTCCCACAGGCAATCGGTCCCTTCTTTGCAGAACCGCTTCCGCCAAAAGGCCACGGTCTTGTAGTTGATTTCCAAATCCGCGGCGATAGCCTTGTCCTGCTCGCCTTGCGCGGCTGCGAGTATAATCCGGCAGCGCTGCGCCACTTGCTGCGGCGTGCGCCGGGCGACGCCCCAGCGTTTCAGTTCGGCTTGATCGGTTTGGCTCAGCGTGACCGGCATAGCTTGACGCGGCATGCAGAAAAAATAGCGACGACTCCAGAATAACACCAGTTATTTATAAGACATTACACTGGAAAATTTGGAGTCTTGATGGTGTGGTCACTTCATGTGACTATCATTCGGCAGGCGTCGTCATTACATTGTCCCCATCATCTTTTGAAAAAGTTGATTGAGCAAGTTGCCCCCCTGCTCGATTTGAAAGCGCACAGTTATGTGCTCGGGGCGAGAAGTAAATGCAAAAAATAGACGTGTGATGAAACATCCAAAAGCCGGTTTTACTCTGATCGAACTGTTGGTGGTGATTGCCATTATCGCCATCTTGGCTGCCCTGCTATTACCGGCGCTGGCCAAAGCCAAGCAAAAAGCATACGCAGCCAACTGCATGAGTAACAAGAAACAACTTGAATTGGCATCTGTCATGTATGCTGGAGATAATAATGATGCGCTACCGTTTAATCCTGATCAGTCAGTAACCACTGCCGGCACTCTGCCATGGGTGGCGGGTCATATGGATTGGAGCGTCAATCCCGATAATGCGAACACGGCGCTTCTGACTGATCCCACACTATCATGCATGGGCAGTTATACCACGCAACCAAAGATTTATTGGTGTCCCGCAGATACTTACCTTACCCCTCAGCAGCATGGACTTGGTTGGGATCACCGTATCCGGAGTGTCGCCATGGATGCTGCGGTAGGGGGAGGGGGTACTGTGGCTGGACAAGGTCTCAAGCCGGCGGCCAGTCTTAGTGGGATGTACTATTCCAGTGGGTTTTTTTATGCAGCAAAATCCACTCAATTGTTGAATCCAGGCCCCAGCGACAGTTGGGTGTTCACTGATGAACATCCTGATAGCATTGATGACGGCATTCTTTATATCCCCACTGGGTTCGTAACTGGAGCCGGAAAGTTTATTGAACTTCCATCCAGCTTGCACGATGGTGCCGACGGAATATCCTTTGCCGACGGCCATGCGGAAGTTCATAAATGGAAAGATCACAGAACCGCCGCTGGGGGGGTTCAGTACTCGGGGACATCTGGAACAGGCCGGTTAATCATGTGTATTAATCCTCCCAACCCTGATTTAGCTTGGTTCGCCCAGCATACCCCGGTGCGAGTTGGATACGACCCTACTCAAGATCAGTAGATTTTTAACCCGGTTAGGCATGTCAACTTCTTCCCAACCAGGATTTAGAGCATTCCTATAAATCATGTAGCGTTTTTTGCGCAAGAAAAAGCCGGAAATCGCACGAGTTTTTGGGAAATATAGCTACATCTTTTGTAGGAATGCTCTAGCTTGGCTCGCCTTTCATACCCCGATACAATAACGAAATGTAAGCAAAGGAAAATGAGACCATGATAACAGTCTCCATAGTTGATGACGAGAAAGAGTTGTGCCAGTGTCAAAACTCTTTAGAAATGTCCCCTTCGTTGGTTATTCTTCGTTCTACGATTTCCCCGGCTGGAGGTGCAGGACACAGGGATGCCGGAGCGTAGCGCAGGCCGACCGGAGTCCCGCACCTCCAGCCGCGCCGCACGCCCCTTGGCTTTTATCCCGCTCCAATACTTCCGCCCGACTCCCACTCCCAGCCGCCGCCACGGATGGCTCGGCGACGGGGGCTTCCCCCCGTTTTCGTTTTCACCGGCCTCGCCTTGGCCTGCTTTCGCACCGCTCGTTCGGGCAGCGCTCGCCACTTCAGTTGTTTTCCCCGATACACCAACTGCACCCGCCCATCCCGCAACGTCCGCACAATCACTTTGCGCCGCACCAGACTCAGCACCTCGTGTTGCCGGTCCGGTTGATACCGCTTCCCGCCGTACGCCACCGTCCAGTCGGCTTGCACCACCCGCTCTTCTTCCCAGCTCAACACTGCGTTCAGAGGCCGCGCCACCGACCGATGCACATCCACGGGACTGGCCGCCGCACGCCCAAACCGCCGGTGGAACGCCCGCAAATACTCTCCATCCAAAAACCGGTTGGCGCTTTTCAGATCGTTAATCCCGGCCAGACGCATTTCTTTCACCAGCCGGTCTTGGAGCACCCCGTTCATCCGTTCCACCAGTCCCCTGGCTTGCGGGCTGTTCGCCAGGATCAGTTCCACTCCCAACTGCTCCATCGCCCGCCCAAACTGCGTCTGGGGCTTCTTTCCCGCCAGTTGCTCGGCGATGCTCGCCACCCCTTCGCAGCGATAGATGCTGTCCCGATCCACACCACATACAGGCTGCGCGGCAGGCAGTGCTTGCGCACCCAACTCTCCAACACATCGTAGCTGGCCCGCGTGGTCTCCTCCTCGAAGAACCGCGCCCGCATCCGGTTGGTCGCGTCGTCCACCATCACCATCAACACGCACGGCGCGCGCCGCCCTTCAAACCAGTCGTGGTGCGACCCGTCCAGTTGCACCATCGCACCGAAGCATGGCTTGCGTTTCCCGCCATTGCCGGTGCTTTTGCCGGCGACGGCGCCCCGTCCGCTTCCCTGCCGCCAGCAGCCACCGTCGTAATGTCTCGTGACATTGTTAATCCCGAACTCCGAAATAGCTTCTCATTGAACAGCCAATCCGCTTCAAGCTCAACGACTTGGACCACGAAAACCCTTCTTCGCCGAAGCAAGATTTACATCGCAGAATCACCTGTCGTTTCAGTGGTTAGCTGGGGGACTGCGATTCTATTTCGGAGTTCGGGTTAATATCTCCATATTGTGGCCGGGTTGCTACCGCAACCCCGTCCCAAAGGGGACATTCTCATGGAGTTCCGACAAGGAAATTCGAGGAAAATGGGGGTTTTGATGGTGTAGTCACTTCATGCGACTACCGCTAAAAAGCCATAATTGCTAGATTTTAGATCGTAGTATATTAAACGACGCGGGTTTTTAGTGTTAAATAACTAAAACCATGAAAACAAAATTCGTATGAAACAAAGGCAACCTTTATGAAGCAACAATCAAAACTTGTAATCGCAGTGGTAAGCGGTCTGGTAATTGCCAGCTCGGCGTTGGCGCAATCAATCGTCAATTTTTCAACCTTAAGTATGAATCAGGCTGGGACTGATCCAATTTACGGTGGTACTTGGTCCGACCCGGATACGACGACGCTTACGTCTCTCCCGAGCGGCTTGGAAGTTAGCTCGTACGGCTATGGTTACTTACATTATGACATCCCGGCAGGCGATCAGCTGGCTCTGAATACGGCCGACACCCTAGTTAAGTTGACTTTTACGGTTAATAGCCCGACCCCAGATGGTTGGGTTTGGGTCGGAACCGGCGTCATACTTGATGATTCCGTCGCCGGCCCCGGCGTCGGAGGAAGTGAAGATATTTGGTACAATGGATACGGTGGGGATCAAGGTGGCGCTGTGGGTAACTGGACAACGTTGAATGGTAATGTTGTCACGGAAGTCTACAATCTTACGAGTCACACTTTGACAGCTGCTGCGGCTGGAGGGTCGATAATCGGCTTCAACGTTCTGCTTGATCCGGCAGTTGTTACGGGCGGGTTTTATGACTTAACCTTTAATAGTATCGAACTCATGCCTGCTCCTGAACCGACTTCGTTGGCGTTGGTTGGCTTGGGTGCTCTTGGTCTCCTGGCCATACGCCGTCGCAAATAAATAAAAGTATTTGATTTGGATTTTCAAGCCGCCCTTCGGGGCGGCTTTTTTTTGGAACGCGTTTTTGGCACCTATCTCATAAATCCATTTCGGGGGAGCGCACGCGCCTGGCACCGTGCCAGGGCGCGTGCTGCGTTTGGCGCCCTCGGCAAACGTTTTGGAATGGCTCTTATACCATTTCTCAATGACAACCGGAACAAACCTCGGTAGGGCGGGCAGCCTGCTCGCGACCTGCTCGCGATTCATCGGAGTCCTCTGCCCGCCGCTCGTCCGCACAACGATTGCGGCGCGCACGGCTTGTCCCGCCATAGCCATGCGACGGCGGAAGTGACGCGTCCTACCCATGTGCCGATTCCCACTGGGGAATGGCTCTTATTCTGGCAGTTCCGCGCGTTCGTTGGACGCGGCGAGTCGCCGCGTCCGGCACGCGAGGGCGCGTGCGCTCCCCATTTATGATGAGATGACTTGTAATGTTAATATTGGCCTTGCCTTGATTTGGCGAATACCGTGCCCGGTTGTAAAAGGCTTCGATCCATTCGAAGGTCACGGCACACGCCCAAGCGCGGATGGCAAACACGCAGAGATGCGGCCAATTTTATTCCATCGTGCTTCAGAACAGCCTTTTTCCGGGTTTGTAATGGGTGACAGGACTGCGGAAAAACGGACCAAATGTCTGTGAACATTGGATTTTGTGGCTTTTTGGTGCGACAGCCAGATAAACGCGCATCGGGGCGGCTTTCGAGCCAAAGCTCGCGCCCCGCTGCGGTCGAAGGCGTGTGACAAACAACTGCAAGTAATTATGGACAAATGGTTTACGAATACTACTCTTCACTCCATCATGGATGATCCGAGCCGTTGTCTTGCCAACGGCCTTAAAATTACACATTACAAAGCCGGAAGAACCCGGAATAGCTGTTTGATGCTATGGTCACTTCATGCGACTATCACTAAATAGGCAAAATTGTTAAATTTCGGTTTTATTGAGAAACCATTAAGCAACGACCAGAAACTATGAAAACCTTGACTAAGAACCTGCTAAGTATTATTATGTTGGGAGTCCTGTCAATCTTCCCTCTCCGCGCCCAGACTGTTCATGTCCTTGATGGATTTGAAGAAAATGACCCGGGAATGCCCCCGGGAACTACTACTAACGGTTTTAATACGAATTATTGCACCTTCTTGGGAGTGAGAGGGTATTGCAACACCAATATTGCGCTCTTTACCGGCTATAGCGGACGCTCTGCAGCGGGGCTAGTTGTCATGGCTCAATATACCGCAACCGGAGCCAACGATCCCTATGTCACCGAGGGAACTCATTCCATGGGAATAACATTTTATGTGACAGGTTTCGGCAACGATTTCCAAATTATTCTATCGGATACAAATTCTTATTTGGTTGAACAAGCAGCCACGTTGGGCCAGATTGGCCGTTATATTCTTCGCTACGATGTGGTTTTTGCAAACCCTTCACAATACGGCCATTTCAACCAGCATGTTTATATCGGGGTGAGTCAGGACTACCTTACAATCGGTGGGGCTCTCCCTATAATCTCTGGGGCTACCACTAATGCGCTTGGGGTTTATTCGTGTGCGCTGGAATTACCCGCACTCGGAATCCCGCTCCCGCCGCCGTCGGGTACCAACAACATTCAGATGCTAATCGCGGATGATTTTGGCCTTACAAACAACCCTGTAATAGGGCCGGATGGAAGAAATTGCACCAACACCATCTACATTGACAATGTCCGATTGGTGGATACCTATGCCTCTACTTCGACAATACCCGTAGTTTATCCCCTGATATCTTGGAAGAATGCCCCAACCTCTACGTATGGATGTGGTGCAGCCACCAATTTGTACCCGACCGTAACAAGTTATTATGGAAACCCTGTGACAAGCCGTGCACACTTGTCTGTATACACCACGAATGGTTTGTATAATCCTCTCACCAATGGAATACCTTATGTCTGCACGGGGAGCAACCACCTGGCTCTGAGCCATTGGATTCCTTCTACAAATGACACCGATTTTGCAGTGACAGAAAATGATGGATGTGCCTTGCAGGTAAGCAATTATTGCACTGGCTCATTTTTGGGTTATCAAGCTGATTTCGCCATTTCTTTTGCCAACACCAAACTGGCGCAAATACTGACAAATAATTTGTCGCCAGCACAATTGGCTCATTACACCCTTCGGTGGGACACTACCATGCCGGAAGTGTGGAAAGCCGGAGACGGCAATTACGTTAACATGACATTTAGTACTGGAGCAGCTTCGCTTCAAATGTGCCAGGGTCGGCGCGAGAATTTTTCAATAACCGGTCTGCAACGCGACACTTATTCGGTCACGCTTGACCAGATTGCCGGGTGGGGCGGGTCACCGGTCGGCGGCGATCCGGTTATAATTTTCTTCTCTGACGCGTCGGATATGAGTGGCCCATTATTTTACTATTTCGACAACTTCCAGTTGCTTGACACGGGTCCTGTGGTGCCGAAAATTACGTCAGTTCAATACAACCGGACGACTCTTCAGTTCACACTTACATGGACATCAGAGACCGGAGCAATCTACACCGTGAAGGAGGCGCCGAGTCTGAATGCCCCCATCACTTGGAGTCCTTTACAAACTAACATCCCATCCGGGGGCGATACGACGACGACGACAGTGACGATGCCGGCTGGCAACATGGGTTACCTTCGGATACTTGCAGAGTAATGATATCAGTGGAATTTGTCAGATGAGGAAAAGTTGCTAAGTGTTGTTTGGTTAGTAGCAAATGAAGCCGGTGAGCATTGCTCGCCGGCTTCTTTAATTGTAAGTTTAGGTGTTATGAAGTTTTGAAAGATTTCATTGGTGGTATTGCTCGCGCTCATTTTTTGGGCATGTTCACAGCTGGACGCGCTGGAGCAAAGCCAGTCATGGTCCACTAGCTGTGCCGGTACGTGATGCGCGCCTTGTTCAAATCGCAGGGTGACATCTCAACGTTGACCTTGTCGCCAACGCTGATGCGGATGAAATTTTTGCGCATCCTGCCGGAGATATGCGCGAGCACTTCGTAGCCGTTAGGCAGCGCTACACGAAACATCGTGCCGGGCAGCACTTGTATAACATTTCCACTTAATTCAATTGGCTCTTCTTTAGCCACCATGTGGCGTTGAATTACAAAACTTAATACCATTTGCCCATATAAAATCAACCCATTTTCGCCGCAAAAATTCAGTGGACATCCTCCGCCGTTTCGATAAAATCACCATAATCTTATGAAAAATGACAACATTACGACTGCTCTAAATCTCGTGCTGGCTGTGCTGGCGATTTTGGGCGTGATTTTCGCGCTACAGACGATTTTTCGCACGCGTGAGTTGCGCTCCCTTCAAATGCGGGCAACCCAGGCTAACGGCTACCGCATGGCCGTCGAAGCGCTCGCGAACGACGCGATCGTTTACAGCAAGAATAATCCAAACTCGGACATCCTTCGTATCCTGCAGCCCGCCCTAGCCAAACCCGCCAACCGCTAATTGCCATGAACGAATCTGAAACAAATCTCCCCGCGCAAACCGAATTGATGGATCAGATTGTCGCTTTGCGACATCAAGTTTTCACGCTGCTGCTCGCGCTCGTCGTGGTCAGTGGCACGCTCACTGTCGTTTTGTATCGGCAGGCCAAACTTACCGGCAAAGACATTGATACCATCAAACCCCAAGCCACCCAAATCATTGAGGCATTCAAACGGGACCGGCAGGGCATGGAAAATTTCGTGAAGCAACTCACGACTTACGGCAGCACGCACCCCGACTTTCAGCCGATTCTAAAAAAATACGGGATTGTGCAGCAACCCGCCGCCGCACCTGCCGCACCTGCCGCACCCGCCGCACCTAAAACTAAGAAGTAGTCACCGCCAGCCGCGCGCCGCAATTCGGACAAAAATTCGACTGCGGCGGACAACTCTTCCCGCAACCGGAGCAATCCGTGTGCGCTTTTTGGTGGCGGTAGTGGATGATTAAATTCCGTGTGTATGGAATCCACGTGAACAAGTAGGCGAAGATAATCACGTGGTGTTTGTCGTAAAAAAGCGCATACAATAGCAGAAGAAGCGATCCAGTCAGACTGAGCCACCAAAAGAGAGCGGGCACAATGACTTGTTTCTTCTTTTCCGTGGCATACCACTGCACGACGAAACGCGAAAAGAAAACGGCATTGCCCAACCATCCAATTGCTGTCCAGAAAACAACCCAATCCACGCCGAAAATTTTTCCGTTGTGCCAGAGTAAGTTGGTCAGCCAGTCCATAATGGCCGCAGTTTAAACCTGTGACCGCCCAAACTGAAAGCGCAAAGCGCTCAATGGGAGGGACGGCGTGCCACCGTCCCAAACTTAAATCAGGGACGCCGACACGGTGTCCCTCCCCATTACCCGCCCGCGATGATTTTTACGATTTCCAGCCGGTCGCCCGCATTGAGCTGGTGCCGGTGAAATTCCGACGGCGCGACCGCCTCGCCGTTGTGCTCCACGACGACGCTGCGCGGCAACAGCTTTTGCGCGACTAAAAATTCCTCCAGCGAGCACGGCAGCTTCGCCTCAACTGGCTTTCCATTGGCGGTGACAACCGGATTCATGGCTTCACAAAATCATTTGAGACGCTGTTGAAAACAATGTCGTCTTTGTCGTTAAATTGTTTATTCGGCCCAGCCGAACGAAAAATGAAATTCGTCGTGCCGACGACTTGGATTTGAAGGGGCACTTGCCAATAGTCAACTAATTCACCAATAGAGTTTGTTTGCATACGAGACGTTGGTCCCGGAGTAAGAGGATAAAAATCGTTTGTGTATGTTGCAGACAACGCAGAAATTATGGCCGCATTTCCGCCAACTGGAAGGCGATTATTTGACTTGATATATTCGTCTAACATCCAAGCCATGACTTTGATTTCATTGTGCGTGGCCACCCTTTTCGCTCCGTTTCTAAAACGATTGCCTGAAAGCGGAAACAAAGAGCCAACAACCAGTAATAAAAAAATCAAGCCAACAAATCCTAGACAAATTTTGTAAAGGAAATTGTTCATAAAATTAACTTTACGCCGTCAGCGCCGCATCCCAATCCTTCCACACCGGTTCGTAGCCGAGCTTGCGGATTAGTTCCGCCACTTCCCGCGACGATCGTTCGTCGGCAATTTGAAACTGTCCGGTCGCATTCGTCGCGTTTTCCGGCGTGGGCGCCCATTCGCTTGCGCCTTCGCTGCTAATTCGCAGCTTCGGCGACACAAGTGCGCCGGATTCAACAATTTTTCCACGCACGGTGTGATGGATTTTTTCTTTGCCCGCGCCGGTGTAGCCGCCCGGTTCGGTGTGGCTGCCCGCGCTCATCATCGTGATGCCCAGCGGAATCAGCCCGTCGCGCA
>Ga0182027_10010394_pt1 | contig 13251 bp, 11 predicted proteins | sample 712E1DmetaG_FD_121300 | JGI IMG/M metagenome (GOLD analysis project Ga0182027, IMG submission 121300) | Permafrost microbial communities from Stordalen Mire, Sweden - 712E1D metaG (Illumina Assembly) | ecosystem: Environmental > Terrestrial > Soil > Wetlands > Permafrost | place: Sweden...
AATGCTGGTTGACTCTGCGTCGTTTGGTACACATGCTCGCTCACGCCGTTGAAAAATTATTCGACTTGGCGGATGCCGTTTTCCGCCATGCCCATTTTGCGCTTTCGTGATCTACTGAGTATGGTGGGGACCGGGTTCATTCACATAAAAAGGAGAATATAATGTCCAAAAAGATTCTTGTTTCTGTAACTCTCATTCTGGTGCTGGCGCTCAGTGCTTGCGGTTCGGCTCAAGGCCTGGCTGGTTCGGCGGGCCTGGCACAAGCAAATGCCGCGGCGTTCGCCAACGCGGCGGCTAACGCAAACGCTTCTGCCGCGGCGGTAGCTAATGCCGCGGCGAAAGCTAATGCGGATGCCAGCGCAGCCGCTTCTGCCTCTGCATCAGCCGCCGCTTCCGCGTGCTCTGCGGCCTCAGCGAGTGCCTCCGCTTCTGCCGCCGCGGCCGCCAAAGCCGCCGCCGATGCGAACGCTTTGGCCAGCCTCGCGGCCAATGCAGATGCAACAGCCCAAGCCAACGCAGCTGCCAGCGCAGCCGCCTCGGCGAAGGCCGCCGCGGACGCTTCTGCCGCTGCGCTTGCCAACGCCAACTTTAATGCCGCCGCCGCTGCCTCAGCGGAAGCTTCAGCGTATGCCTCTGCTTCTGCCGCCGCATCCGCCGCCGCAGAAGCCTATAGTTATGCGGCCGCTTCCGCCAATGCTGATGCAACTGCCGCCGCGAATGCCGCCGCGAATGCCGCCGCTTCCGCAACCGCGGCCGCGAAAGCCGCTGCCGATGCGAATGCCGCTGGAAATGCCGCTGCAGCGGCTAAGGCCTCTGCCAATGCCCTCGCCAGCGCCCAAGCTGCCGCCTCTGCTGAGGCCCAAGCTGCTTCCGCTGCTAATGCGGTGGTTGTCACGCAAACTTCCAGTGGCACAGACATGCCTATGCTTATCATCGGCTTGGTAGTCATCATTGTTCTGGCTGCCATTGCCTACTTCCTCAGCAAACGTAGATCAAGCAAGATATAGAAACGATAATCACCTGAGTTAAGATCCCCGTCTTTGATATATCAAAACGGGGATTTTTGTGGTGAGCCATTAGAAAGGAACTTCTGATGCTTCGTAAAATCTTCCTTGTACTTTTGCTGACAAGCATATTGGTTTCTGGATGTAGAACTCAAACCACCACCGCAACCGAGCCACAATTCAAGGCCATTTCAACGGAACCGGTGACAGCATCCGATACAGAGTTATATGCGACTCTCTCCGCCATAAATCCGCCCCCCGCCAACCTCGTTGACCTGGCTATAGCCATTAAGGGCGTTGATCCCGCTACTCTAACTACTCCCCCAAGCCAACCCCTGCAGACTTATCAAGTAGGCGATACCCGAACTTTCTGGACGCATAACAACGACACGTTCGAGTTCCAGAACATCACTGCCAAATTGATGTACATCTCAAAACATGCTTATTTCTGGCAGGATCAAGCCAGCCAGCCTCTCAACGCATCCGGGAAAATTGCCACCTCCGCAGATTGGGCAGCGATCGGGGACAGTTTCGATAATTCCTATGAGATTGACCGTGCTGTATTGGGTCATGAAGTATCTCCCGCCTTGAACAGGGATCCGCGCCTCTTCGTGATTTATTCGGATTCGCTCGGGAAAGTCGGCGGCTATTTTGGCCAGGCCGATCAGCTTCCGGCGGCGGTTGAGCCGCATTCCAATCAAGGCAATTACTTTTTCATATCCAATACCTGGTCATCCGGTGTTGCCAGCGAATACAACAAGGAAGTTTTAGCGCACGAGTTCCAGCATATGATCCGGAAGAACACGAATCCCAATGAAGACGGTTGGATGAATGAAGGGCTGAGCATGCTTGCCCAACAACTGGTTGGAATGCGCGGGGATAATTACGTACCGGATTATTTGGCCAATCCCGATCAATCCCTTTGGCTTTGGACCAGCAGTCCGCAGGATTACGGCCAGGCATTCTTATATATGGAATACCTTTACGAACAAATGGGAACAAAATTCATCACCGCCCTTGGGGCCGATCCCAAAGTCGGGCTGGCAAGCATTGATGATGTTTTAGCTTCATTCAAGTCAAAGCGTAACGCAGATGACATGGATGCCGACTCGATCACGGCGGCGTTCTTCAACGACCCTAAACTGTTCTCCGGGCTATTCGCTTATAAAACGCCGACGATTCCCACCATTGCCCCGCATTACGCGTTCACTTCCCTGCCCGCCATCTATCAGGGCACAGTGCAACAATATGGCGGCGTGGACATCATGAGCTTCACTGGAAAAAATAAAACCACGCTAACATTTACCGGCGACCAAGTGGTCAGCTTACTTCCCGCCGAGGCGCACAGTGGCGATTATATGTGGTGGTCGGATCGCTTCGACTCAACCTTTAGCACACTCACCCGTGAAGTGGATTTAACCAAAGTCTCGGCTGCCACACTCAAGTATTGGACTTGGTACGATGTCGAAGAAAATTGGGATTACGCCTATTTGATGGTCTCCACCGATAATGGCACACACTGGACGATTGTACCTGCCACATCCAGCCGCGAGACTAATCCCAACGATCAGAACATGGGTCATGGATTTTCCGGTAAAAGCGGCGGCGCAAACGCGGCTTGGATTCAAGAGACTGCTAACTTAATTGCTTATGCTGGCAAGAAAATCCTGCTGCGCTTTGCAATGCAGACCGACATATCCGTCAATAAATTTGGTTTCGCCGTGGATGACATCTCCATCCCTGAAATCGGTTGGAGCGATAATGTCGAAGCGGGCGATTCTGGCTGGACCGCCGATGGCTTTGTTCGCATTCACAACCGCGTCCCACAAATTTGGCGTGTGCGCGCGGTGGAACAAAATAAAGATGGCTCCATCATTGTGCATGATATCGATATCGTGAATGGCACCGGCAAACTCAATGTTGATTTCAGCAACTTGAACCGGCTGATCGTTTTCGTCATCGGACAGACGCGTTTTACATCCATCCCCGCATCTTACAAAGTAGAGGTTTCCCCCAGTTGGCCGTAGTCAAACAGAGTGTATAAGGCAATTATCCCTTGTCACCATGTAATGACTTTGGACATTCTGTTTATTACCTTACAAAGCCGCCTTTACAGCGGATACATGTTGTAAAGGGGCGCTCACCAATTGTTTTATAACAGCTTTCGATCGGATATCATATTTTTCCTTGACAGACTTCAAAATGGAAATATAATTACCTGCATTCATAAATAAACGCAACGACCGGGACGAGTAAGCGGCTCCCGTTTCTGACAGGGAGAACAAGCCGAAGATTGAGAGCTTGTTCCAGAGATAACCGCTGAAAACCACCCGCAAGCGTAAATCTGAAAGCGATCCGCGATTAGGAAGAACGGTTGGCTCCGTTAGAGGCCCAAGAGACGAGTCCATGCGAAACCCCTCCCAGACCCTAAGGGTCTTGGAGACCCTTAGGGTCTGGGACTCAAATCGGGTGGAACCGCGTGAATCAAATTCTCGCCCCGTATTCGGGCGAGAATTTTTTATTAATGCCGCCCACCTGCCCTAACGGGCAAGGAGCCGGCAGGAGGTCGCTATGACTGAAGATGGAACCACTCTCACCCCATGGCGGCTCGGAGGTTTGCACCTGTTTTCCTCTGCGGCCGCGTAAAACTCGTCGAAACAGGAACAACCCAAACGCTCGCAGTGTCTGCATCCTATGCAGGCACAGGTGAGCAAAACCGAAGTGCAAGGAAAGGAAGCGAAAATGTCACAACCACAGGAACGCTACGAAGATTCACATCTTTATCGAATCCGGCATTCCGCCGCGCACATCATGGCGCAGGCAGTCATGGGAATATTCCCGGATGGAAAGGTTACCATCGGGCCGCCGGTTGAGAACGGCTTTTATTATGATTTCGACCTGCCGCGCAATCTGACGCCTGAAGACCTCGAACAAATCGAGAAGCGGATGCGGCAAATCATCGCGGGCAAGTTCGAGTTCGAGAAGAAAGTCGTCTCGGCGGATGAGGCGCGCAAGATCTTCAAGGACCAGCCTTATAAGATCGAATTGATCGATGGGCTTGAAAAAGGCGGACTCGATGAATACGGTAATCCGCTTAAGGAGAAGCCTGAAATTTCGATCTATCAGCAGGATACGTTCGTGGATCTATGCCGCGGGCCGCATGTCCAGAACACGAAAGAGATCAAGCCGGACGCCATCAAGCTGATGAATGTAGCCGGCGCATATTGGCGCGGCGACGAACATAACAAGATGCTGCAGCGCATTTACGGCACGGCCTGGGAAAGCAAGAAAGACCTGGATAATTATCTCTGGCAGTTGGAAGAAGCCAAGAAGCGCGATCATCGCAAACTGGGCAAGGAACTGGAAATCTTCATGTTCGATGACGAGGTCGGTCCCGGGCTGCCACTCTGGCTTCCAAACGGCGGTGTGATGATCGAAGAACTGGAGAAGCTCGCCAAAGAGACGGAAGAGAAAGCCGGTTATCTGCGCGTACGCACGCCGAACCTGACGAAGGAAGACCTGTTCATCCGGTCAGGCCATCTGCCCTATTATGCAGAGTCGATGTATCCGCCCATGATATTGGAAGGCGTGAAATATTACGTCAAACCGATGAACTGCCCGATGCATCACAAGATTTTCGCATCCAAAGGCCGTTCCTATCGCGATCTGCCCATCCGCCTCGGCGAATATGGCACGTGCTACCGCTATGAAAAGTCCGGCGAACTCTTTGGCTTGATGCGCGTCCGTTCGATGCAGATGAACGACGCCCATATCTACTGTTCCGAGGAACAATTCGAGCAGGAGTTCATGGGCGTGGTGGCGCTGTACCACAAATACTTTGAGTTGTTCGGCATCGAGAAATACGTCATGCGCTTGTCCCTGCATGGGAAGGCGGGCCTGGGCAAGAAGTATGTGGACAACGAACGCCTGTGGCTCAAGACGGAAGAAATGGTACGCAATGCCATGAGAAATGGGAACGTGCCTTATGTGGAAGCAGAGGATGAGGCGGCATTTTATGGTCCAAAGATTGACGTTCAAATTTGGAGCGTCATTGGCAAGGAATTTTCACTGGCCACGAACCAGGTGGACTTTGCCGTGCCGGCACGCTTTGATTTGAAATTCACGAACAAAGAAGGTGTGGATGAAGTTCCGCTCTGCATCCACCGCGCACCGCTTTCCACGCATGAGCGCATGATCGGATTTTTGATCGAGCATTACGCCGGCAGCTTCCCGGTTTGGCTTTCGCCGGAACATGTACGCGTCATCCCGATCACGGACGGCCAGAACGAATACGCCAATCAAATCGTCCAACAGTTGCGCGATCAGAGTATCCGGGCCAGCGCCGATATCAGCGCCCAACGCATGAACGCCAAGATCCGCTCGGCGCAGTTGATGAAAGTGCCTTATATGCTGGTTGTCGGCGATAATGAAATGAAAGCGGGTCAGGTCTCCTTGCGCGCACGCGACGGCTCGCAGCAAAACAATATCGCACTCGGTGAGTTCATTGCGAGGGCGAAAGATAGAATTGCAAAGAGATCGGCTGAGCTTTAGAAAATACCATTGACGAAAGTAAACGGCGGAGAGCCATGAGGTTCTCCGCCGTTTGATTCAATGTACTGCCCATCCAATTCCCAGTATTATGATGAAGGCTTTTTCCTCGCCATCACTATAAACATCCCGCCTAAAAACAAGGCGGCGATTACAATGGCGCCGAAACTGAGGATATTCACTTTCTTGTCCTGTGCGGAATATTCCTTCGTGGGAGTAGGGGTCGGACGCTGATGCATGGGAGTTTGAAATGGCATCGAAGGCGTGGCAGAAACCTTTGGAGTACTGGGCATTTCGGTCAAATTGGATGTTGGAACTGGCTGTGTTGCGCCTTTGACCACCAATAATTTTTGCCCGTCAATGATTGCGATGCTGGACAGATGATTCAATAACTGGATTTGCTTGATCGTGGTGTGATACGTGATCGCAATGCTCCACAACGTTTGCCCGTATTGCACCACGTGAACTACATCTCCATTCGGCTGGGCAGTGCTTACCTTGACGGGCATGGAATACTGGGGAAGCAATCCATTTTTGGCGGCTAATGTTGCCATCTCGGAATAGGCAGTTTGTGTTTGCGGGATGCCCGTCAAGATGGGATAGGCATCATATTGCATTTTTCCGCTGGCAGTTTGCAGAGCCGTCTCAATGACACAGACTATATTTCCATCCCCATCCACGGCAACCGCCGCGCCGATGTCGCTGCGGTATTGAGAAAGCATCGTATTGGTATGCTCTGCATCCCCCAACCAAGCTTGTACCACATCGTTTGCGTTGGATGAAATGGGCTCGCTAAGCCAGTTCTCAGAGCGATAACCATCCAGTGATAAATCTCCCGAAAGTGGATAGCCCAGTGACAGCATCCATTGTCCAAGCGTCAGGTTGAGCGGACGCCAGTGGCCTTCATCGCCCATTGCAATGCCGTTCGCCTCGGCCTGTGCGATCTCCATAAGAACCGGGTGTGCCGCAAGCCGCGCGAGACCGTGGGAGAGACGCAAATTATTCACCGCGTTAATTACATCGTTCGGGGTAAATTGCGGTTGTGACTGCACCGGGGACGGTGTAGATACCGAGGTGAGGGTTGCCTGCTGAGCGTCCACAATATAGACAAAATAAAATGCTATCAGCACAGCCATAATGATGGCGGCAAGAAGGGTTTTCTTTATGGCCTGATCCATGCTTTCTCCTCTCGCACAATGCAGAGTGTAACATGCCCCACTTTTTGACGTTATTACGGACTCCACCCTTCGACGAATCCTTTGGTATTCAAGTGTATGGCTTGACAAGTGAACGGATTGACGAGGATGGAAACCTGCTTCCCCTTCATATCCTGTGTATTCAAGATCAACCATTGACCATCCGGCCCCCAAACCGATGAAAAAGCAGTTGGAATTTCCGGGTCGGCGACCAACTTGCGCTGTGAGCCGTCCAGGCGCGAGATGAAGATACCCCAATTGGTCGCGCCAAATATCCTATCAGCGAAAACGATCCATTGTCCATCAGGTGAGATCGCACCGAAACCAGCTTTGTTTTGAATCGTGAAGAGTTTTTTTGTTTCACCGCTTTGCAGGTTATAGGATGTGAACGTAAATCCATCCCCGCCCATCACAGCGTAAACGATGGTCTGGTTATCAGCCCATCCTGCCGGAGAAATTACCTGCGCCGAGCCGGTATCAATCTTTCGCCGTCCAGAACCATCTATATTGACAACAAAAAGATTGAACGTGTTTGTATACATCAACTGCGTGTTGTCAGGCGACCAAATGATGTTATAACCGTCCGAGCCGATAGCCTGATTTTCCCCACTTGAGAGATTATGGATATGAATTCCATCCGTCCCGCTATATGCCAGACGCTTGCCATCTGTGGAGAAAGAAGGCCATGTGGAAGTTCCCATTCGTGTTGAACCTGAGCCGTCAATTGTACTTATGTAAATCGCTGGTTGCAGGCCACCTTCATCGACAGTTGTGAGGATTTTGCCTCTTAGTCCAGATGGTAGCGTACTATTCCGCGTTGAAAGTTGATTCCATTTATCGAGTGTGAGACACGCCCCAGCCGCTGGTGTCGGCGTCGGCTCGGAAGTCAATGGCGGAGTCCAAGTCACCTGCCATGGCCCATTCACAACATAAGGAACCAAGATGCTGATGGAATAATGATGCAATCCGGTGGGAATATTCCTGTATCCGACGGTACCATAAAAAACTGTTGGGTCTACGGGACCCAGGGGACCGCCGCCTCCACCTCCGCCGCCACAAACCTGATCAACAGTGGGTTCTGGATTAACATCGGTCATCATCGCACCAATACCTGCCACATCACCTTTGAATTTGAATTCAAGCCCGGACTTCGAGCAAGTATCAGGAGGGTTTGTCAGGCTGACAGATAATAGGTGGATCGTATGTCCGGCGACTACAAAATCGCGATTGATCTCCCAACCCTGTCCAATTTGCGTGTTCGGGCCAATGTTGATTTCGAGGTTAATATCTGGCGCAGTCATTATAGTAGTGATCGAGGGAATGCTCAGCACCAGTGGTCCTGAGAAAGCTTTGCGATCTGTGCGGTATGACCAAGGCATATTATTTTCATAGAATGAGAATGGCTTATGCGGGTCAATCTGAACTTCTTCCATTGGAATTACCTGGCCGCTGGCATCGGTCAATGTCGGGATAACTGCATTTGGGCCATAACCCTTGCCGGTTGGGAATACTGAATTATCCCAGGATAAATTTCCAGTAAAGACAAAGCCATCCTGAAGCTCAACTACGTTATCCAGCTTGAAGGTAAAGCCATTAAGCGTTGCGCTGTCGGAGAGCGCCGGCGCTCCCGTTGCTCCTGCCACTGGCTTATTCGTTGATAAAGGAGTTGAAGGCGGCGTTAACATGATCACCGGCTCAAAAGTCATATCCGCTGGAGCAGGCTTGAGATGGAAAGTCAGCGACCAGTTTTCAGCCGCCGCGCCCACCGGCATATTTTGCAAAACAGGGATGAGCAGTGTCAGTTCGTTCACATCCGAAGAGACAGGTGGATAAACCAACCGCGCCACATAGTTCGGCCAACCGCCTTCTGTGTGTATGTTGTTGATTAACGGTTCGGCAGTGCCGCCATAACCTGTTTCGGGAGTCTCTTGCAAAGCGCTGCCATCGGGTAAGCGTAATAATTGAACAGAACCAAAAGGATTCCCGCCGCCTTCGCCTTTTGAATTGGCGGCTTGGATGGTGAGACCCTCGGTCTTATAAATGACGACCGTGCGTTCTGAATCAACGATGACTTGCTCAATAGTCACGGTGATACCCGCCTGTGTTTGACTAACGGGCTTGGCCAGCACACGAATCGGCGCACTTGGATTCACAAATCCCACACCAGGAATATAACCTGTTGCCGTCCCCACCGCATAGACAACGCCTGTCAGGAGTAACAGCGCCAATATAATGATGATAACCATCAACAGTGGCCGCGTACGGATCGTTTGCATGATGGATTTCCTTTCGCCAAGTTGAGCCGAAATATTCGGCCATAAGTTCGTGTTTTCTGGAACGCGGCGGCGAGCGATGTTTTCAAGCGCATCTTTCATACGATTGTCTCTCATTCATCGCTCCTTCGGTGTTCATCACCGAGCAGGCCGCGCAACCTCTTACGCGCTGCATTGAGCATCCATTTCACCGTTCCAACCGCAGAGTCTGCCTCCTCCGCCATTTCCTTTTCACTCATCTCAAGGAAATATCTTTGAACGATCACCGCTCGCTGGCGCGGCGACAACTTCTGCATCGCATCCCAGATTTGATTTTGGATTTCGATAGACTCGACTTGCGATTCAACCGATTCGGCTCTCGTCGCCAGTTCCGCTAAAATAGATTCATCCGATTCATCCCCCACTTGAACCTGCCGCGCCGATCTTTGCATCACCTTCACCGATGCATTGACCACGCTTCGCATGAACCACGGCTCGAAGGGACGCATTGAATCAAATCCGCGAATGGCACGATAGACCCCGATGAAGGCATCCTGCACAATATCCTCCGCCAGGCTAATGTCACGCGTGATTAGATAGGCGGTACGCACAGCTTTCACTTGATGACATTCCACAAGAAATTCCAAGCCGCGCATGTCACCGTTTTTGAGTTGTTGGATGGCTTGTTTTTCGTCCATCTTTCTCCACTATATCTATCCAATCACAATGCAAAAGGTTGGGTGTGTGCACGCAAAGGCTGTCAGAGGAAAGAACCTTCAGCAGGATAACGACGGAGTAAAAGGTGTTTTATTGGCCTCAGTATTTCAGGCCTTGAAATTCCACGATGAGCGACCCGGTGGAAACATTCCAGAAGCGAAGAAGGGTTTGTTCTACCTGATCTCCATACCTGGTTTGCAAAGATACGAGGGGTTTATCCGGCAATGGCCATTCAAGCTGGGTGTAGGCGGAATTACTTTCCCAGCCAAATGCCTTTATCATTTTGCCGGTCTGTGTATCCCAAACGCGAAGGGCGTCTCCGCCGGTAATGAGTTGACTTCCATCCGATGCCCATGTCAAACTGGAGCGGCCATTTGTATTGGCTCGAATAAACCCTTCACACTGATTGGTAGACACCGTCCAAAAACATACCCCGCCGTTATCGTGGATCGAAGCAATCCTTTTGCCATCCGGAGACCAGGCCAATTGCGAAGCGGCGTCCATGTGCGGGTCATAAAGGCGGACCGCCTCATTGATGTCTATTCGCCAGCGGCGGAAACCATATCCCAGGTCGCCCGCGGCAACCAGCCGCGAACCGTCGGGTGACCAGGAAATACTATATGGATCAACCAGAAAACCTGCCTGGTGTGAGACAATGTTTCCCGTTTGCAAATCGAAAACAACGACACCGCGTTCAAACGCAGAGGTGGCTAACAATTTGCCATCCGGCGACCAGGCCAGCGCACCATATTGAAGAACCGAGGTCTCCTGGCTGACTTGCGGGGCAAATATCACCTTCTGTGCGGCCAGGTCCCAAACTTTCAGATCCAATTTCCCGCCTTCCCCGTATTGGGAATCCACAGCGCCGACGGCCAGCATCTTTCCATCCGGCGACCAGGCTACACGGAACACATTTTCCGGTTCATTCAACGTGCCGACCAGCTTGTGATCATTGAAGTCATACAACATCACGCCATTGGAGGTCCCCAAAGCGATGGTCTTCATATCCGGGCTGATATCGAAAGACTGGATTCGCCCCGGCACTGCAAACACTGCGTCCGGCGCAGCTTCTGAAAGAGGGATCGGGGCCGGCGCGCCATAAATCGAGGTCGAGAATACAGGTATGGAATCCTTTGGCGGGTTCAATTGGATATCAAATTTCCATCCGCCGTTATAGACATAGCCAAGCGCCTCAATGAATTTGCGATAGGCTTGCTCCTCGCCCATACCCGCGGGAAGTTTTTTGTATTCGGGATAAGCGCCGTGATCCACAACATGCCATTCCATTTCGATGCCTTGAGATTTAAGCTCTTCATACGCAAATTCGAGTCTATCGGCAGGAATGACTTCAGGCAGGGATTGTTCGAGGGTGGGAACGGTCAATGTCAGCGATTGGGGATGCGCATCGCCAATCGGAAACCCAAGCTTGACGCAGCGTCCATCCTGAACGGGCGGAGTCCAACCCTGTTCGCCGCCTTTATTCCCCGCGCTCATGGTCGAGTCATACAAAAGGCTGTAAGAATTTATCGCGGCCTCTTGGTTCCCAATCTTTAAAGTCGCGTCACTGCCCACCATCCAATCGGCGTTATCCGGCTTTTGATAACACAGATAAACCTGGGTGTAGGCGGGCGTGATGACGACCCGGTCCAGCAGAACTTCCAAAATCAGGGGAGAGATCGTTTGCTTAGGCTCGAACGTCAATGCGGGCGCAACCGGAAGATCAAGATCAAATCGAAAATCAGCGGCGGATGTTCCATTGGCGTCGGTCACTGTGAAAGCCAATTGTCCCTTCAATCGGCTTACTTTCAATCCGGCAGCGAGGCCAAAGTCCATATAAACCAATTTGCCACTGCCCATGCTTCCAAACGATGAGTTGATCTCCTCGCCCTCGGCGTCTTTTAGTGAAGCCTGGTTGATAGTGTAATCCTTATCCCTGCCATTGATCTGCAATGCAAAGACAACCCGGTTTGCATCCGCATATGCTCCTTCCATGTTGACAGCAATGTAATTGCGCATTTGGGCCGGCAAATGGGGATCGGATAACGGAGGTAAATGATATGTGCCGGCCACCGAACCAGCCTGCACCCAGGCCCCGATAAAATAGGCTCCGGTTGATACCACGGCCAACCCCGCCAAAATCACGGTTATGCTCAAAAAGGAATTGATTTTCATCGGTTTGCTCCCTTCCACAAACAATGATACTTGAAAAACAATCATTGAAGGCGCAATCGTTGACGATTCCCGCGCCTTCGTGGTATCATTCGCCCGCTAAAAACCAGCCAAAGGCTGGGTTTGCATATAAATAGGAGAAGATTATCAGCGCTATTGAATTTCGAGTCAATGAGAACATTCGGGTTCCCGAAGTCCGGTTGATCGGGGCGAACGGTGAGAACGTCGGGGTGGTTTCGATCAAACAAGCTTTGCAGATTGCGCGCGAGGCGGAATTGGATCTGGTGGAGGTTTCGCCGACCGCCACACCGCCTGTATGTCGTGTAACAGATTTTGGAAAGTTCATTTATGAGCGGACCAAGAAAGAGCGCGATGCGCGCAAGTCGCAGACCAAGATCGAGGTTAAGGAGATCCGTCTGCGCCCCAAGACCAACGAGTCCCATCGCGGTTTCAAAGTGGACGATGCCCGCCGTTGGTTGTTGCAGGGGCACAAAGTCCGGGTGACGGTCAAGTTCCGCGGACGCGAAATGGATTATCCTGAAATAGCGCTGGAAGACCTGAAAGAGATTTCCGCGTCGCTAGCCGATGTCAGCACGATCGAGCAGGCTCCAATGATGGAAGGCAGAACGATGCTCGTGGTGTTGGCACCGGGAAAGCCATCCATCAAGAAAAAGGAAAAGGCTGAGACTGCGGCAGAAGTCAAGGCTGAAGTGAAAGAGTAAGTCCCAAAGATGTGGATGTCGGCGGGAGGAAGTCAAAAGCCCGCCGTTTATTTTGTCTGAAAGGAGTAAGTTAAAGTGCCTCGTAAAGCCAAAACCGGCAAATTCAAGCTCAAGACCCATAAGGCGACCTCCAAACGATTCCGCCTGACAGGCGCGGGCAAACTGATGCGCACGAAAGGCGGCAAAAGCCATATGCGCCGAAATACTTCGAAGCGAACCAAGAAGCAGTTGTCAGAGATGCAGACCGTTCACGGCCGCAGCATCATTAGGAACGTAAAGCGTCTCGCTCCGAACATGGAATAGTAAGTATTCACCACAAAGTACACCGAGAACACAGAGAGAAAAAATAAATGAGACTCTGTGAACTCTGTGATCTCAGCGGTGAGCATCCCATCCAAATTTTTATTGCGGCTTCTGAGTGTATGCAACTGGCGCAACCCGCCGACGCTCCGGGGCTTGCAGGAGATAATAAATGACAAGAATTAAGGGCGGCCCTTTCGGGCACCTTCGTCACAAGAGGGTTCTGAAGATCACCAAAGGCCAGCGCGGCGCCAAGCACTTTTTGTTCAAGCGCGCCCACGAAGCCATGCTCAAGAGTCTGTGGTATGCCACGCGCGACCGCAGAGTCCGCAAGCGTGACCTG
>Ga0182027_10010395_pt1 | contig 13251 bp, 13 predicted proteins | sample 712E1DmetaG_FD_121300 | JGI IMG/M metagenome (GOLD analysis project Ga0182027, IMG submission 121300) | Permafrost microbial communities from Stordalen Mire, Sweden - 712E1D metaG (Illumina Assembly) | ecosystem: Environmental > Terrestrial > Soil > Wetlands > Permafrost | place: Sweden...
TCTCTCACCCATTGGGTGTTGACCTCCGGCGTGTCTGCATCACGTTCAAACCCGCATCAATATTGATGACGGCCAACATCCAAAGATTCACAGGTGGAGTTCAAAATGGAAATGCGGGTTCAAGTCTCCTGCCGGCCACTAGGGAGGGAACAGCCGGGAGCGCGGCTGCTGCCGCGGATCGTCTCAGGAACTCTCGTCTCGTTACATCAATGGGTTGGGATGAGGACTTCTTGAGATCGACCATATTGCCTCCCATGGGTCCGACGGTGCGACGCAAAGTGCCGGGCGCTGGCCAAATGTGGCGTATATCGCAGAGAGAAGTGAAATGCAAGAGATATTTTAGAGGGGGGAAGTCCTGCTCGAATATCTCTTGCCACAAGGAGTGAACTCACTGTATGTTGAAGACTTTGCAATGTGGCGAGAAGGGCGCTCAAAGGCCGGATAACCCGATGGCGGGTGTTCATCATCTGAGAGAAGAGGTCCGGGTGGACGGACCTGGGACGACGGTGAGATTCAGCTTAATAATCTGAGCGGTATGAAATGTGCTGGGGTCGCCTTGCAGGGGGCACAAGCGAGGGAGAGAGTCGAGACCGGATGCTCAAGCGGATTGCTGTAATTGCGCAGATGGCTGTGCTGGCCGTCGCGTTTCTGACTTCTTGTGGAGGATCGAAACCGAAAACGACGACCCCGACGGGTTCGCTTACAACCCTGGTTGGTGATCTCCCCGGCCTTTGTGATGCCGTATCATTCCCATTCAATATCGTCAATATCTCTCTCACCGGCCCTAACGGTACTGGAACTGTTCCCATCAACTCAGGCGCCGTCAACCCGCCCCTTATCAAAATAAACCTGGGCTGCTTGCGAGACTTTACGACGCCGCTCACCATCACTCCCGCAGAAGTCGGGACTTACAACACCGCCTATTTCACGCTCAACGAGACCCAAGTGTTTTTCTACGATCCAACTATCCTTCCGCCAAATCCTCCTATCAATACCCCGCAGCTTACGCTGACCCCCCTGAAGGAAATAGAGATTCCGATCAATCCGCCTTTATACGTCTACAAGGGCGTGGCCAGCGTCATCCAGATCGATTTCGATATGCTCCACATGATTCAGAGCATCATCACGAATCCGGTGACCGGAAATCTCACGGTTACCGGGACACCCGAAATCACTGTTACGCCCCTCACGGCGGCAGGAAGCCAGGGCCAGGGCTTTGGCGAGCTTTACGACTTGGTCGGATTTGTGCGCTCGGTGACGATTCCTCCGCCAGGGAACAACGCCCTGTATGATGGTAGTTTCACCCTGCAATTACTCCCTAGGTCCATTACCGGGGCACCCCTTATAACTGTCAATCTCACCGATTCCTCCCTGCTTTATGGCTTTTCCAACCTCAACCAACTGGTGACCGATAGTGTTATGGAAGTGGATGCCTACATTGACGTGGACGGGAATTTCGTGGCGACCTCCGTGGAGGACGAGTTTGAGGAATCCATCCCCCCACTCGGAACCAATGCTGTACTGGCTATAATCGGGCCGGTCACCTCTGTGACAAGGGATTCGCATGGCAACGTGACCAGCTTTAACATCTGGGCGCGTAATGAGGTGCCAGACGACGAGCGCATTGTGGCGTCCGATACCATCGCCGTGGTTAACCTTTCGCCTTCAACCACTTATCAGTATTCCTCAAGAAGCGTCAACTTTGCGAACCTGCCTTTTGCTCCCAACAATATCACCGTGGGCCAGGAGGTGATTGTCCACGGGCTGGTTACGCAGGCGACGCTAGCCAGCAGTTCGGGCGCGCCGGCTCTCCCCACCACCGTGACTGCGTATAAGGTTTACGATAAGCTGCAATCTATTCAGGGAAGTTTCTCTTCGTTCGTTCAGGTCGCGAATGACGATAAGACGGGGGCTTTCGTATTCAACCCCTGCTCCACCCTTTTTCAGGGGACGCCCACCATGGTCCTGACCAGCAACCAGACTGTCTTCCTCAATCTGACCGGCTTGTCCTCACTCAGCGCGTCCGGCACCCAACCCACCCTCTTAGTCCAGGGTCTGCCTTTCTTTGAAACGCAAGCGCAAACGATCAACGGTGTGCTTGTCCCGGCGGGCACGTTTGTTATACTCGCCAAACAAGTCCACCAACTTTAGCAGGAGTTGCGCGTCAGCCTTCCGGGCAGTTGCGGTTTCAATTGCCCGATGCTCACAGGGCCGGAATACTCCCGGCGTTTTCTTTCTTCTTCCTCTCCTCCGGCAATTGGGTGAACTTCAGGTCCTTTCCGCGGAGTATTTTTGTGAGCAGGACGATCTGTCCGGCGTGGTGGGAAAAATGCTCGGCAACATGGAAAACAGCACGCAGGCCGGTGACACGGAACCCTTGGATGGAATAAGTCCGGTCGAGAGCCTCTCCGTTCAGCTTCCGCAACACGCGGTCCGCTTCACTGACCGCCTTGCGCAGCCGGGCATGGAGAGTACGGCGGGGGATTGGGCCAATTTCCTAAAACTCTCTGTCGCGCTGGCGGCGGTCGGGCGCACCACCTAGGCCTGAAACGATCCATTGCCTGACGTTTCCCTCCAGGTGCAGCGCCAGATTGCCCACGCTGTTCGAGGCGGGATTGGCTCGCCACCAGATTTGTTCAGGGGAAAGAGAGCGCACACAAGCCTCAATGCGCGGCAAATAAACTTGCAGGAATAGGCGGCTGGCCTGAGCCAGAAATGGCCGGGCCAGGTCGGCAGAGGTGGGTTTCATTGTGATTTCCTCTTCTTGCGGACGTGGATACTCTCGAGCAGGCTGGCCTTCCACGCCCTGTCTTCCCAGTAGGTCAGCCAGAGGTAGAAAGTGGCGTAACTTCGCCAACCGGCCCAGCGCTCGGCCAGTTTCTCCACGCGAGCGGCAGAGGGTTGTTTGCGAAGTCCGTAAAGGTCACGAATTACCTTCTGTAGGCCCACGTCTGCGGCGGGGAGGCAATCGGGGTGTCCCAGCGCGCGCAGGCCCACGTACTGGGCCGTCCAGGGGCCCACGCCTTTTTGTTCCATGAGCTGGGTGTGAGCCAGTGCGGGGTCGAGATTGCGGAGGCCATCCAGGTCCAAGCTGCCGTCCAGCGCCGCGCGCGAAATGCCAATCAGGTAGCGGGCCTTGGGGCCGGAAATCTGCAGGCGGCGCAACTCGCTGGGCGTGGTGATGGCCAAGGCGGCAGGCTCGGGAAAGGCGTTATAGCAGCGACCTTCGAATTCCAGGCGTCCGCCATAGGTTTCAATCAAGGCCTTCTTCACTTGATGTGCAAAGCTGAGGTTTACCTGTTGCTCGAGTATTGCGGATATCAGAGTTTCAAACACCGTGGCCGCTTGCGGAATGCGCATGCCTCGAAAGCGCTCCGAGAGGCGGCTAAGCACTGGGTCGGCTTTCGCCAGTTCGTAGAACGGGGCCAAGTCAAGGTGGGCGGAGAACTGGCGCTCCACCTGAGTTGCGACGACGCCCCGGGTCGTATCATCCGACCGTCCACCCAGGATGCGAATTTGCAGCGCGGGTCTCTTCCGCTCGATCTTTTCGCGAACTCCGTAGAGCACCAGTTGCCCGTCGACGTCCGCCACGCGCCGGTATTCTCCTTCCTCAAAATAATCGAGCAAAGGAGGGAATTGCCGCCCGTTCAAAAGCTCGGGCGGGCTGAGAATGAATCGCAGCGTGCGGGTAAAGTCGAAGGGTTCTCGAGGCTTTAGCAGCATCGGTGTTGAAGGGCTCACAGGCATGCGTGGGGGTAAGACGGACATTGCACTGGGTGTCGATCCACGGCTTTCCCTCCTAAACGCGTGTCCAGGCCATTCTGCCTTAGCCAACCGTCCGCTGCAGGGCCGGAGACGATGTAAATCTGCTTGCGAAACCCGGTTCGAGATTGTATCTTAAATAAGGCCTTGTGCATCCATAGAAGTAGGACAGTGTGCGGGATTGTTACGCCGATTACGCCTTCTTAAAGAAGAGCGGTGGGCGCACGATCGACGCAGGCAGCCCGCGGATGTCTTACACATGAGCGCAGGCCAGGTGGGGCAGGACGTACCAATGGGTGAACTGCAGGCGGCCACACTGGCTGGAGGTGAGTCTGTCCTTGTGAGTGAGGCGAAGGCGGGGAACTACGCCGCCTTCGAGGGACTCGTCAACCGATACGAAAAGAAAATTTATCGGCTCGGCATGAACATCACGGGAAGCCCGGAAGATGCCGAAGACGTGCTCCAGGATACTTTCTTGAAGGCTTTTCAGCATCTCGCCGATTTCCGGGAGGATTCACGCTTCTACACATGGATTGTTCGCATCGCGGTTAATGAAGCGCGGATGAAGCTGCGGAAGCGCCGCTCCAGTAAGGAAGTTCCTTTTGAAGAGACCGAGGGCCAGGACGGCGAAGTTCTGGTTCGTGATTATGCGGACTGGAAGCCCAACCCTGAACAAACACTGGCTAGGGAAGAGATGGAGCAAATACTCCGCAATGCCATTCAGTCCCTCCCCCCAGGTTTCCGCACTGTCTTTTATTTGCGGGACGTGGAGGGTCTTTCCGCCGACGAGACAGCGCAGTTACTTGGCCTGACCATCGGCGCAGTGAAGGCCCGGCTTTTCCGGGCGCGCCTGTGGCTGCGGGAAGAGTTGAGTAAAGTTCTGAGGCGAGGATGAGCTTGTTGAACTGCAGGAAAGCGGTCAATCAACTTTCGAATTATCTCGATGATGAGCTGGACGCGGAACTGAAAAAAACACTCGAAGCTCACCTCGGCAAGTGCCATCACTGTCACGCGGTGTTTGACACCACGCGCAAAACCATCGAGCTTTATTGCGACGGCAAGCTCTTCCCCTTGCCGGACGATGTTCGCGTGCGGCTGCACGAAGCTCTCCGGCGTTGCGCGCAACGAGTCTGATTTTGTTCTCCTGCCCTCCCCAATTTAATCTTGCGCAATAGGCAGAAAACCGTGGACAGTTCAGGCATTGAACCCTTGAGCCGCCGATTCACCGGCCGAATCATGCCGCCCAACCTCCAAACCTGCTACATAACTAGTTAGAAACAGGAAGACACGACTACCCTTTTCTGATTTCCCTAAGCGAGCTTCACGGCGCCGCCTTGGCCCGCCACCGAGGGTCAAATTCTCATTGCCCGGCCGCGGCGGGCCGATTGTCGAATGTCGGCCGGAAAGCAGGTGTTGTGAAATCGGTTGTGCCAGGAGAGAGTTTGTGCTAGTAATGGTTCGACTCACGGTAGAGAATTAAATCCCTGTTTTCGCTATCGATGCTGTTCGAAGCTCGTGGACGCAGTTTAGGGGAGCCCCGGCAAGGTGGGGCGGGATCATACAATTTCAAAAAGGGGGAACGAACCAATGGCATTCTGTGCAAAATGTGGAGCTCAGTTGGCCGAAGGAACAAGTTTCTGTGCATCGTGCGGTACCCCTGTGGGTTCAGTCGCAGGTGGCCCGGGGACGCCGGCCGCCGCGGGGACGCCAATGTCCTCCAACGTAGCTGGACTACTTGCTTACATCTTGGGCTTTATCTCCGGAATTATCTTTCTGGTGATCGAGCCTTACAAGAATGATAAGTTCGTGCGCTTCCACGCCTTCCAGTCCATATTCTTTAACGTGGCGCTTATCGTGTTCTGGATTGCGTACTCGATTGTGGCTAGCATTCTGGGTATCGTGTCGCTCGGATTTCTCGCCGTGGTGATGGGTCTGGTCGGGCTTCTGATCTCGCTGGCCGTCCTCGCGTACTGGATTTTCCTGATGTATAAGGCCTACGACCACGAGCTTTATAAGATCCCCTTTATTGGAGATCTGGCCGCCAAGCAAGCGGGTTAGATGACTCGGCCGGTGTGGAATCCCAGGCTGCCGTCATTTCCGCACTCGTGGGTTGCGCCTTTTCCCCGCTTCGAGAGGTGCAACCCCTTCCCCTTTTTCCTTGACAATTCCGAGTTCTAAATGCAATTTAGCAAGTTTCACCATTGCGGATTGAGCACGCCCTGTAATTGAGGAAGCTCAGATCACAGTTTGGAGCTATGGGAGTCCTTGTTTGTTTCCACGATCGCTGCTTTGACGGCATAGGCTCAGCCGCCGTCTTCACGCGTTTTTATCGCCAGTGCGTCGACCCCAAGGCGGATTTCCGGTATCACGGGTTGGTGCACCGGGCAGGACAGCTATTTGATGAGGGGTTGTTCGACGATCAAGAAAACGCCATAGTGGATTTCAAATACTCCAGCTCTGAGCGGCTCACCTGGTGGTTCGACCACCACCAAAGCGCTTTCCTCAGCGAAGCCGACGCGGAACATTTTCGCCATGACCGGAGCGGGAAGAAATTCTACGGGCCTGATTATCGCTCTTGCACCAAGTTTATTGTCGAAACCTGCCAGAGGAAGTTCGGCTTCGAGGCCCCCGAGCTTGACGAGTTGGTTTATTGGGCAGACCTGATTGACGGCGCCCAGTACCCCGATACCCGGACAGCGGTGGAAATGCACGAACCGGCCACGCAGCTCACCCTGGTTATCGAAGGGACGAGTGACCCGCAGTTCTCGGTGCGGTTGATTCCCAAACTGATGTCCATGTCGCTTCAGCAGATCATGGATATCCCCGAGGTACGGCAGACTTTTGACCGGCTTTATGCCCTTCACCTCAAGACTATTGATATCATCCGCTCCCGCGCTGAGCTAAAGGATGGGGTGGTATTCCTCGACGTCGCCGACCAGGACTTCGAAGGTTTTAACAAGTTCATTCCGTATTATTTGTTTCCAGGGGCGGTCTACAGCGTGGCTTTAAGCCGCTCTGCCACGCGCTTCAAGATTGGCGTGGGCAGCAACCCATGGAACGCCACACCCAAGACCGCCAATCTCGCCAGCATCTGCGAGCGCTACGGGGGTGGCGGGCACGCCAAGGTTGCGGCTATTTCGCTGCCCCCCACGGATTGTGCCCGCGCCAGGAAAGTTGCGGACGAAATCGCAAGCCACTTACGGTGCGGCTTGGCGTAGCTACCGCAGATTCTCTCCCGCGCACCCTCAATTCCGCCTGGACATTATTTGCTTTAGACTGCCTAACCTCTGAAGCTTAAAGTGAGCGCCGCCGTCTGGATTACAGGCCGCGCCTATATTGTACTGAGACCAAACAACCCGTGATTTCAGCGGCTTGTGCTAGAACTTGGCTCTTCATTTCGTGCCCCCATCCTGTCTGGTTGACAAACTAAGGGCTGGAAGGTATGGCGCTTGATACAGAAGCCGGTGTGTGGTAAGAAGGAGGTTGGGTCCAAATGCCCAAGAGGTTTCTATTAGGTGATTATGTTAGGCATGGCCGGCGGTTGCGCCGGTTAGAGTCGCGGCGGCCTCTTAGCGGGTTGCTGAAGTATTGGTAGTTGCCTGACAGAGGGAGAGTGATGACCTTGGGCGAGGCGACGGGGGCAGAGCAGCAGGCAGTCAATGTTAAGGTCTTTGGTATGTCGGATATGGGTCGCGTCCGCAAGAACAATGAAGACAACTTTGTGGTTTGCGACCTGACCACGGGTGAAGCGGGTCTTGCGCCCCCTTTTCGCGACTACACGCTGGGGAATCGCGGTTCGCTGTTTATGGTTGCGGACGGAATGGGAGGGGAGGCCAGCGGGGAAGTTGCCAGCCAGATTTGCGCCCTCACCGTCCCCAAGCGCCTGTATGAAAACCTCAAATCCCCGGGTCAGGTCAGCGCGAAGAAATTTGTGCTCCTGCTTCGGGAATCCATCGAATATGCCAACCGGATCATCCACCAGAAAGCGCAAGGCAGCTCCATCTATCGTGGAATGGGAACCACCGCCACGGTGGCTGCTTTGTTCCGGCCTTATGTTTTTGTAGGGCAGGTTGGGGACTCTCGGGCCTACCTTATTCGCGATAACGAGTTGACCCAGTTGACTCGCGATCAAACATTTTTGAACTATCTCAAGGAAATCGGTGTCGAAGTGCCAGCCGACCCGGAAATGGATAGCCGCAAAAGCATCCTGACCCAGGCGGTGGGGAGCAGCGAGAACGTGAATGTGAAGGTGACGTATACCAAAGTCCGTCAGGGCGACCGCCTCCTGCTTTGTAGTGATGGCCTTTATAATATGCTCCCCGCAAGTGATATTCTTGCGAGTGTGAAGGGGACTGAACCCCTCTCTAACAAGTGCAAGTCCTTGATCGATAAAGCCAACGCCAAAGGCGGGAACGACAACATTACGGTAGTCATGGCAGAGTTCAGCGGACCGGGGCTTCCCCCAGCCGCCCCCGCCGCGCGCGTGGAGTTTAAGGAATACAACGAGGAAGATTTCCCGGGGCGCTCCTGAAGCCCTCTCAGAAGTCCTGCAAAGACTCGCCCCGGTGAAGAGAGTATGCCGAGCGTCTCCGGGGGCCGTGGCCATGGTGACGCGGTTCCACGGCTTCACAGGCCGCCGCCTCTCATCCACCCATATTGACCGTGACCCAATGATGCATGCGCTGCCCTACGAATCCTGGTGATGCAGCGGCGATTTCATCCGGCGGCCGGCGGACCATAACCCCAATGGTTTCCCCGTGGCCCGGGTCCGTCAAGCGAGTTCCTTCTGGCGGACGTAGTCGTCATTCCCGGTTAACCAATCGGTGCGCACCGGGCTGAACACATCCAGGGCCAGCGAATCTTCCAGCGCCACCACCCGGTGGGGCACATTCGAGGGAATGAGAAGCACATCCCCCTTCCGTGCCACAATTTCTTTGCCCGCCAGTTCAAACCTGAGCGCTCCGGACAAAACGGAACTGATCTGTTCGTTCTCGTGATGGTGGACCGGCACCACACCATCCTTGGCGATGAAGATATGCGCCATGGTCATCTTCTCGCCCCAGATGACTTTCCGCGCGACCTTGTCGTTCAGGACTTCCTTCTTTACACTCTCCCAGGAAAAAAGCTCCATGAACCCTCCTCCGTAGACCCCCAATGAATCTTCATATTGTACAAAGGATTCGGGATTCCGGATTCAGGAAAAAACAAGCGGGCTTCCCCGTACCCTTTCTGCCTTGGAGCACTAGAGGTCTAGAGTTTTGGAACTTGTTGTAAATGAGTCAAGTTCTGCGTCCAATTCCAGGGGAAGGGCGGGGCTTCAGCCCCGCCGACGGGCACCCGTCAGAAAGGGGCTTCAGCCCCTGAAGCACTAGCCAATGCCATTAGCGAACATGTGGCTTCAGCGGCTAAAGCCGCGGCCCTCCGGCTCCGCGTGCGGCGGGGCTGAAGCCCTGCCCTTCCGATTCCCAACCAAGCATGACTCGTCGGTCCTAGGCAATGCCTCGCTAGTTTTCATCTTCTTGTCGTGCCGCGAAGATTTCTCATCGTGTGGTTAGCGCGCCCGTGTCCTCCGTCCTCAGAACGGCTTCAATACAGAGGTCACTGAGATCCCCGGGCCCTTCGACTTTGACGGAAGCCTCGCGTGGCTTGCGGGGGCAATGAGAATTTTTTGCTGGCAATTCTCCCCGTCTTGTTGTATCACGTTCTTGCGCTGCTGGGAGGGCGGGAGCTTCATGAGCAGTACGGCCAACCAGGCGAGGCTTATGGCCGGGCAGTGCCGCGATCCCTGGCCCGCCTGCGGCGCAACACCGAAGCCCAGATTTTGCTTTGGACGGGAGGTCTCCATGCGCAAGATGTCCGTTTCCCTGGTTTTCTTGGGCTTGCTGGTTTTTGTGTGTCCACTTCAAGCCCAACAAGTGTGTCCCGGTCTGCCCTACGTGGCGAATACGCCTGAAGATGCGCTCATGCAGGCCGTCAACGGCGCTGAGAAGCCCGAAGAGCAGATCGCGGCCCTGGACAAGTTCGCCCAGGAGCACGCCACTTCCAAGTTCATGCCTTGCGTTTATGAATATTATACGATTACATATCTAAAGCTCAACAATTATGACAAAGTTGTGGAATACGGTGAAAAGGGCCTGGCCTCAAATTACAAAGACGTGATGCTGATGCTCAACTTGCTGAAAGCTTACGTGGGCTCAGGCAAGGTCACCGATGCCGCCTTCGACGTCATCAATCAGGCCCCCGACGTGGCCAAAGCGGAAAGCAAGCCTGCCAAGCCCCCCACCGTCAGCGACGCGGAATGGCAAAAGGCGCTTGAAGAAGACGCGGCGCTGGCCAAGGACGAGCTCGCCTATGTCGTCTATGCGTTCCTCCAGCTCATCCCGCGGGAGGCCGATCCCAACAAACGCATCGAGCAATTGGACAGGTTTGCGAAGACTTTCCCGGATGATGCTGCCAAGAACGCGGCGCAGATCAATTACGTCTACTTCATCGCCTACAAGATGGCGAATAAACCTGATAAGGCCGTCGAGTACGGTGAGAAGACTATCGTTGCCGACCCCAACAATCTGGTGGCCTACAACCTTCTGGGGTACGACTACGCCCTCGGCCGCACCAACCCCGACAAGGGCGCCGATTATGCGAAAAAAGCCATTGCTCTGGCGCAGCAAATGAAGAAGCCCGAGGGTCTTTCCGATGCTCAGTTCAAACAGGAGCAGGATAACCAGCTCGGTATGGCTCACCTTTCGCTGGGATACGTGGCTTTCACGCGGGCGGTCGCGTCCAAGACAAAGAAAATGCTGCAGCCCGCGATCGATGAACTCAAGGTGGCGGCGGACCTGCTGGGAGCCAATCCGGAATTGCAGGGACAGGCATTGTACTACCTGGCGTACGCGTATGAATCCGGGTACCCGGCCAACCACCGGGGGGCCACGGAAGCTCTCAACAAGGCGGTATCGCTCCAAAGTTCCTGGAGGACACCAGCGAACGATCTCCTCTCCAAGGTAAAGAAAGCCTCAGGTAAGGCAAGTGAGGAATAGTGAGCCGAGCGCAAGGGGGGCGGCCCGCCGGGCCGCCCACGAGCGGCGCTTCCAAAGCCGGCAGGCGGGAATCCCCAGCGCCACGCTGCCGCTGCCGATGCCTGCCTCAACCGGCCTCTCGAGGAGCGTGTTCAGGATGAAACAGGCGGCAGCAATTAGGAAAGCCGCCGGAACAAAAGGGTAGCCGGAGACTCGATAGGGGCGCCGCAGGTCCGGCCTCATGCGGCGCAAGACAATAACCGCAAGTACCCAATCGGCGGCAAGAGCGCCATTGGTCCAACCATCGTAAGCCCAGAGCCCTGCGACCATAGCCACGCTAAAAGAAGATAGCCCCCCAGGCGAAGGCGGTTTCATACCGCAGATGCCTGATATTTCAACCTGCGACACGATAGAGTGATCGCGGAGTTCGCTCCATAGCGATCGATCTGGGAAGATCTGGCGCCTAGGCGAAGATTCCATGCCTGCGCGGGTCCGCGCACCATGTATAATCAAGAGGTGGGAACGACTGGGCGTAAAATGTGAAATAACCTCTGAAGTAGCTGCTTAGCATTCGACCCCGGGTTGCGTCGTGCCCTCACATCCTGACGATCCTGCGATGTGGATAGAACCCAATGTTAGCCGGAATTGGTGACCATAAGGAGTTACCGTGAGTAAAGACCTAAGCCCGCAGGATGTTCTGAACGCTCTGAAGACAGTCAACGATCCGCACCTGCATAAGGATATTGTCTCGCTCGGATTCGTGAAGGACGTCGAGGTGGGGGATCGCCGGGTGAGCATCCTGATGCAGACCTCCAGCCCTGCCAGGAACCAACTGGTGGCAAACATAAAACAAATCGTGCATGGACTGGGCGTGTCCGATGTTAAAGTGCGGGTAACGGATCCGCCGCCGCCCACCCCGCAGGGGACGTCGAACCTGATACCCTTGGTCAAAAGCACCGTTGCCGTGGCGAGCGGTAAAGGCGGCGTGGGCAAATCGACGGTAGCGGCCAATTTGGCCATCGCCCTGCAACGGACTGGCGCCCGCGTGGGCCTGATGGACACCGACGTTTATGGCCCTAGCGTCCCCGTGCTGATGGGTGGGGACGAGCAGCCGCGTGTCGTCGAGGGCAAGATTGAACCGCCCGTTGCTTACGGCGTCAAACTCATCTCCATGGCATATTTCTTGCCCAAGGACGAAGCCGTCATCTGGCGCGGCCCCATGCTCCATAAGACCATTCAGCAATTTCTGGGCGATGTGCGCTGGGGAGAACTGGATTATCTCATCATGGATTTGCCTCCAGGGACAGGAGATATTCAGTTGAGCCTTTCGCAAACTATCCCGTTGACAGGGGCCGTAATTGTTTCCACCCCCCAAGATTTGGCTTTGACGGTGGCGTCGAAAGCCATCGTGATGTTCCAAAAGCTCAATGTCCCTGTGCTGGGGATTATCGAGAACATGAGCTACTACGTTTGCCCCCAGTGCGGGCATCGGGAGGAGATCTTTGGGCATGGCGGCGCTCGCGAAGCGGCCAGAAAGCTTGGCTTGCCATTTCTTGGCGAGATCCCGCTCGACCCCGTAATTAGGGTGCAAAGTGACGCCGGCAAACCCGTGGCGCTGGACGGGGAATCAGTGTACGGGAAAGCCTTCCATCAAGTAGCGGCGGCCTTGGCGCAACAGGTGAGCGTGGCCCACCAGCAGATGATAAGTATTGAGTAGTCAGTTTTCCTTATGCATCCCGTCCCAACCAAGATCAAACTCGCAGCCGGGAACGACACGTTATCCATCCTCTGGGCGGATGGCCACGCCAGCGCTTATTCGTACCACTACCTTCGCGATCGCTGCCCGTGTGCTTCATGCAGGGAGGGAGGCGGGACACATCGACAGCCACCGAATCTTCTGCCTATGCTCGGCATCAAACCGTTGAAACCTGAGCGCGCAGAACTGGCAGGACGATATGCCCTCCAGGTGTTTTGGAGCGATGGCCATTCTTCCGGTATCTACTCCTTCGATTACTTGCGCAGCCTCTGCCCTTGTCCTCAGTGCGAGGTCTCTCGCCAAGCTGCCCGGACGTAGTCGGCTAGTTTGGTTTTGTAGCGCCGGGCTTTAGCCCGGCACAGCCCCAAAATGCCCCGATATATCGGGGCGCTACGCCAAACTGGCCCACTACCCAAATGGCGGTGGTGATGTCATTTGGAATGGAATCCACTTCGAAACACTGGTCATTCCCGCGAAAGCGGGAATCCACTCCGGCGGCGCATTTCCAATGGCTTGCAGAGTAGATTCCTCCCGCAGGGCGGGACGGGAATGACTGCACCCGGGGGCGACCGTGTCTTACAAATGACACCACTACCTAATGTGCTGTCCCATAAGTAATTGGCATTAGTATTGCTCCCAAAATAGGCATTCCTGGTGCACAATGGAGGTGCCTATGGCGATGGGACGACCCAAAGCGACCTTGGTCCTGACCGAGCA
>Ga0182027_10010396_pt1 | contig 13251 bp, 12 predicted proteins | sample 712E1DmetaG_FD_121300 | JGI IMG/M metagenome (GOLD analysis project Ga0182027, IMG submission 121300) | Permafrost microbial communities from Stordalen Mire, Sweden - 712E1D metaG (Illumina Assembly) | ecosystem: Environmental > Terrestrial > Soil > Wetlands > Permafrost | place: Sweden...
CATTCTGTGTCGAGAGGGAGGGGGATCTGGGTTTTCACCAGCTTAATTAACAATAAGCTGACCATCCTGTTTTCCCTCGTGCCCCAAAAATGGGACAACAGCTGCAATGCTTCCAATTGCTACTGATGGTATTGCGCACTTGACAGCAACTTGGGGTCGCGGGATTCATAAGCGGCCTGAAAATTCCCCTTGCCAAGTCATCTTTGGATTGTTAAGAGGCTCTTGCTGCCACCCCGGAGTCCGGGGTGGCAGCAAGAGCCTCTTAAATATGTATCCTGGAAGTAACTGCTCAGGTAGGAGATCTGCCCTCGGTAGAGGGCGAGTGGTCAGAGGTGGAGTGAGCGCGGCAGTGCGCGGAAGAAATTGGTATTTTGTGCTGGACTCGAACCGCGGGGACGGAGTAGGTTTCGAGGGATGACGAAGAGCCTGGTGATCCAAGGACGTGAATTAAGTGGCGCCGACCTTGATTTGATCCGCAGGCTGCAAGTCGAGCACCGGGAATGGGGGCGGACGCGGCTGAGCGAGGAGCTGTGCCTGCGGTGGGACTGGCGCAATGGCCGTGGGCAGATGAAGGACATGGCGGCGAGGACGTTGCTTACGAAGCTGGAGCGGCGGGGCCATATTCGGCTGCCGAGGCCCCTGCACCAGTCGAGCGGGCGTTGGCGCAAGCGGGTGGCGGCGCCGGAGGTGGCCGAGCGCAACGCGCCGATCGACGCAGTGCTGGCGCAGCTGCGGCCGCTGGGCGTGAGCCTGGTGAGGGCCGGTTCGCCGGACCAGCGGCTGTTCAACACCCTGCTGGAGCGGCACCATTATCTCGGACACCGCCGTACGGTCGGCGAGAACCTGGGGTATCTGGTGCGCGATGCCCAGGGCCGGGAGGTGGGCTGCGTGCTCTTTGGCTCGGCGGCCTGGAAATGCGCTGGGCGCGATGCCTGGATCGGCTGGGATCGTCGCAGTCGGGAAGCGAAGCTTGGGCTCTTGACCAATAACACGAGGTTTTTGATTTTGCCCTGGGTGAGGGTGCCGCATTTGGCGAGCCATCTGCTCGGGTGCGTGGCCCGGCGACTGAGCGCGGACTGGCAGGAGAAGTACGGGCATCGGATTGTCGCGGTAGAAACCTTTGTTGAGCGCGAGCGATTCCGGGGCACCTGTTACCGGGCGGCCAACTGGGTAAGGGTGGGTGCCACGCAGGGGCGCACCCGCAACGACCGCGACCGGCGCATCCGTTCGACGGTCAAGGAGGTGTACCTCTTGGCGCTGGACCCAAACTTCCGCCGGCAGCTGTGCGCATGATGACGAGCGCACAGGCCCTGGCGATTTATCGGGCGGGACCTGAGACGGTGGTGCGGGTGCTCCTGGAGATGGACGCGCGCATCGACGCGCTCATCGCGGCGAACGAAAAGCAGATGCGCGATTTTACCACCCGCATCGAGATCGGCGAAAAGCGGATCAAGCATCTGGAGGACCAACTGGCCAAGAACTCGCGCAACAGCGGCAAGCCGCCCTCCAGCGATGGGTTCAACCGGCCGGCTCCCAAGAGCCTGCGGGAAAAAAGTCAGCGTCCCACGGGCGGCCAGCCCGGGCATGCCGGCTTCACCCTCACCATGGCCGACAAGCCTGATCGCATCCAGGTCCACCAGGTGGAGTCCTGCGTTCGTTGCAGCCGCTCGCTCGGGACAGTGCCGGCGGACAGTGTCGAGAGGCGCCAGGTCCATGACCTGCCACCCAGGGGACTGATCGTCACCGAACATCAGGCCGAAACCAAACTATGCACCTGCGGCTGCCTGAACAAGGCGCTCTTTCCCCCGGACATCACCGCTCCGGTCCAATACGGCCCCGGCGTCAAGGCCGCCGCCGTCTATCTCAAAAACTACCAACTTCTGCCGTATGAGCGCGCCGGCGAGGTGTTCGCCGATCTGTTCGCGTGCCCGATCAGCGAGGGCACGCTCGCCAACATCCTCGCCGACTGCCATGCCCGGCTTGAGGAGCCTGCCCTGCAAATCAAACAGCAGATTGCCAAAGCGCCCGTCGCACACTTTGACGAGAGCGGCTCCCGCGTGGACAAAGACCTTTGGTGGGTGCACGTCGCCTCGACAGCCAATGCCACCTACTACGATATCCACCCCAAGCGCGGCACGCAGGCCATCAATGCCATCGACATCCTGCCCGGCTTCCTGGGACGCGCAATCCACGACTTCTGGAAACCCTACTTCGCCTACCCGTGTGATCACGGGCTTTGCAACGCGCATCACCTGCGCGAATTGATCTTCGTTCATGAAGAACATCACCAACCCTGGGCGAAATCGATGATCACCTGTCTGCGCGACATGAAGGCTGCCGTCGACGCCGCCAGGCCCAACGCGGACGCTCTCTCGCACTTCCAACTGCGAACCTTCCGGCGGCGCTACCAGGCCATTATCGAGGACGGATACCGCCAAAATCCCCTGAAGCTGTCAGCCCGCCGCAAGAAACGCGGGCCGGCGAAGAAAACCAAGCCCAGGAACCTGCTCGAGCGCCTCGATAAGCACCGGTCTCAAGTCCAGGCGTTCGTCAATGACTTCAATGTGCCCTTCGATAACAACCAGGCCGAACGCGACATTCGGATGATGAAGGTTCAGCAGAAAATATCGGGAGTCTTCCGCAGCGAGGATGGCGCCAAGGCGTTCTGCCGCATCCGCGGTTACATCTCCACTGCCCGCAAGAACTCACTCGGGGCACTTGAGGCCCTCCAACGCGTCTTCACCGGCTCGCCCTTCGTCCCTCTATTCAACTCGTCGTAGCCTATCGGCTCCGCCTCGGTTGCCCTGCCTCCGCGCTCTCGCTCGGCCCAGCCGCTTATCTCGGCCCATCAGCCAGTGAGATCCGCCAATACGACCTGAGCAGTTACTCCTGGAATATAGTTATTTTCCCCTTGACGAGGGCCGCCTAGGCACCAGTCTTCATAATTAAGCTCGTTAGCGAGCTTAATTATGAAGACTGGTGCGTCAGCTAAGCTCGATCAGCAAAAGAACCACTACCTAGCAGAGCTGTCGCAGCGAATTGCTGAGTCAAACGAGCAAAATCCAACCGTCCGATGTTGGTCTGCCAACGGCCTCAAAGAGCTCCTTACGCAGATCCGCACCGAGCTGTTGAAGAAGAAGACGCTGACCAATTCTTTCCCGCGCAGCGACTCTATCTTGAGTTGGCTTCAGGAGAACGGTCTCGCTTATCGCCTCCCCGTGACCCCCGGATCCTCCGCCAAGAAGGTGGCTTCATTCTATCTGCTGGAGGTCGGGGCGGGTCCCAATTCCGTGGTCAGCCCCTTCGAGCTATTACAGGCTTTTCAACCGGCTGGTGTCATCTGTTACTTCAGCGCTCTATCATTCCACGGCCTCACGACGCAGGTTCCTGCTTTTCATCATTCTGCCCTGCTGGTGCGACGGCCCCCGCCCGAACCAGTCCTCGACACGCCCGAACGAGAGGATACTAACGAGCCCAAGGTAGCCCGCAGCGGGCTCGGTTCGCTGGCGTTTACTTACGGCGAAACAGCCTATTACTCGACAAGGCGCTACAGAGACCTCGTGCCGGGCACACAACTGCATGTGCTCGACCAACGCATTCGCCTACGCGTAACCGATCTTGAGCAGACAATCCTAGACACCCTCGCCCACCCAGGCGCCTCTGGTGGTCAAGCTGTAGTTTTCGAGGCATGGGCTCAAGGTTGGGGCCGTGTGAGGCCCGCAACCATCGTGAGTCACCTGAAAGCAATGGGGCTGCCTTTGACCAGGCGTTTCGGGGCGATAAGCCGAGTCCTACAGTTACAGTTGGACGAACAGATCGTCAGCTACCTCGACAGTGCGCGGACCGCATCGTTCGGTCAACCAGCTATCAACCTCTTCCGCGGTCAGCCAAGCCAGTCCCTCGATCCCGATTGGAATGTCCTAGTCCCCCTGTGAACCCGAAGCAACACGAAGAATGGAAGAACGCTGCCCTGCGAGAGGTGTTCATCGCCATCGCGTCCTCTGACCGACTTCGAGAGGTCCTCATATTCAAGGGCGCGCGCGTCCTCAACCAACTTCTAGGGATCGAGCGTGTGTCGCTGGATCTTGACAGTAATATGACTACGGATTTTGCACTCGAAGTAACCGATCTTGGCGCGCAAGCCCAGTACTTGGAGGCCCAGCTACGTGTAGCCCTAGAGGAGCATTTCAACCATCAGGCGGTCGTGCGGTATACGCTTGCCAGTGCGCACGTCGTGCCGAATCCCCCGCACCCACTCGGATGGACGGCCCACACCGCCCGTATCCGACTTAATGATGCACAATTCGCCCGTGTTCTTGGATTGCCGGCCCTAGAGGTGGATATCGGCGCGCCTGAGAAATTGTCAGCCCATGCGCTCCACAACATGCAGGTAGATAATCACTTCGTCCGGGCTTACACTTTGGAACGAATCGCTGGGGAGAAGCTGCGTGCATTTCTCAGCTCCCTACCGGCCTACCGTGCGAAAGTTCGCAAGCCGGGTGATGCCATTAGGGTAAAGGACCTTTACGATATTGCCCGGATACATCGGGCTAGATCTACAAGAGACGAGCATTTCTGGCAAAAGGCCGGCGTTGATTTCCGGCTGGCATGCGAATCGCGCTATATCGATTGCGCCGGCCTCACGACCTTTCATGAAAATTGGTCAGGAACGAAAGCGACCTTCGAGACTGATCCGACTCTTCCCAAGAATGTGATGTTCGATGAAGTAGAGCACACGCTCGGCGAGATCGTAGCTTTCATGGAGCGGACCGGCGTGCTCCCGTTTGCGTTTCCGCTACCAGCTGGAGCCTGAGCAATATCGTTCAGCTCAGTCATCGACAACCTGAATGGGACAGGCAGCCGGCGGGGGCCTTGGGTTGGTATCCAGACCTGGCTTGCATTGGTGGATCGGTTCGATTTCGCGGAATTCAAGTCGGCACGCAGGGAACCGCAATCAGTCAGGATCACTTCACTCTTGCCACACTCTTGCCAGATATGCGTCATTTGATGCCGTTCCTTTCATTTCAATGCATAAAACAACGGTCGGGCAGAAATCCCGTAAACCGATGACAATCGCCGTTTACGAGGGAAAAACACATCGCCGACCGACTTCCGAGGAAAACGACTGTTTAGGGTTCGAATCCCTCCCTCTCCGCCACTTTGATTGAGGACCGGTAAGGGTGAATCCTGAGAGTGATCGGGATTGGGGATTACCCCCTAAGGAACTGAGCCTTGGGGTATTCGAGCGGGTCTGGGTCGGGGACCTGTCACCGGGCCCGTCTTTCCTCGCCTCTCACCGTCCAAACGAGACGCCAATCGCCCGTCGGTTGTCGTTGCATTGGGACCGTTACCACGTGTTGACTCACAATTAGATCCCAACAACTCGGGCCCACACTCGGAGCCCGGCGACCAAGAACATATTCGTCCCATTCGAGAGGCTAGCGTGAACGTCCCGGGAAAAGCACATGATAGAAACTGATCCGCTCAAGAGCTACCCGATGCTCGTTGGACGTCTCCGCGACGCCATCAAGGGTGACGCCGCCCTTGAAGCGGCTGTCGGCGGCGATTTTGTGACGGTTGGGAAGCTCGAATATGCCCTGTTAACCGGCTTGGACCTGAAGCCGGAGCAGCTGGTCGTCGACGTCGGCTGCGGCAGCGGTCGATTGGCATTCCATCTAAGCAAGATCCCAGGACTCCGATATATCGGGACCGACATCGTCCGAGAATTGCTCGACCACGCGGAAAAGCTAAGCGGGCGGCCGGATTGGAAGTTTGTACTGACAGACGGCGTCGGCATTCCCTGTGCTGACGGCTGCGCGGACTTCGTGTGCTTCTTTTCCGTGCTCACGCATTTGACCCACGAAGATTCCTTTCGTTACCTTCGCGAAGCACGTCGCGTGTTAAAGCCCGGCGGGCGGATTGTGTTCTCGTTCTTGGAGTTCTACATTTATTCCCATTGGGCGGTGTTTGACCTTTCGGTGAACCAGGGGGCTCCCGGCGACCACTTAAATCAATTCATCAGCCGGGATGGGATTGCCGCATGGGCTCATCACCTTGGCATGGTCGTTGAACAGATTCATGACGGGGACAAACCCCATATTGAAATTGATGAGGATCTGACCTGGCACGATGGGCGGGTGATGCGTGGCAAGGGGAATCTGGGGCAGTCCGTGGCCGTGTTAGTCAAGTAACGGTTCATCGGGACACACGGCTTCCGGGACCCGTTCATCCCGAGACGGATTACGCGATGCCCGATGACACGCTACAGACGATAGGCCGACGGTTAAGGTCTGCCCTCCATTCCTTGGGACCCGCAGGGACGATCACGGGACACCGGCAATCGATACCAGGAGCCCGCTGAGGTCCTCACAACGCCGGCGCCCGGCGGGAAAGCGAACGCTCGAATCTCTCGCCTCGGCACCTTTCGCGCCTCCCCTCCCTAAGCGCCCTACTTCTTCCGAAAGTCGAAATAGGCGAGGTTCACATTCCCCTTCTCCACGATGTGCACGGTCAGGACGCTCCTGCCGGCCGGGAGCACGACCTCCGTAGCCTTCGATAGATTCCAATGGTGCCAATTGCGCCAGAGAACCGTCTCAGCGGGGTCGAACGTGGATGCTAACGGGACGTCGGGCGCGAGGGACCGGAAATTCAAGTCCAGCGCAAGCGTCGCGCCGCGATTCGAGGTATAGAGAATCTCGAAGACGTAGGTTCCTGCATCCGCGACGTCGACCGTCAGGTTGAACCATTCGCCGGGCTCGGTCCAGCCGACGTAGAGAAGACCGTCCGGAGGCTGCACACGGTTGAAGGGATTCTTGTCAATGTTCTCCCGGTACTTCGTGTAGGAGGTGTCCACCCCCTCGTCCTTGCGGAATTCGTTCAGATACGTGCCGTCCAGGGGATTGAGATGGCCGCTTCCGTGGTTCTCGGTGTCGGTGTCGTGGTAGGCAATCCCTTCGCCGCCCATGTCGTAATAGGCGCACATGACCCGGCCGGGTATCTTCTGCGGGCCCCCGGCATAGCGCGAATCATGGAATGGCGTGCCGCCGTAGTGAGCCGGCACATCCGCCAAGCAGGCGGTAGCCGCAGCAAACAAGGAGGCCAGCACGGGGCGAAGGCTAGGTCCCATCGGACCGGGGTACCGTACACCCTAGGAATGTCAAACCAGCCGGGCTGCGGGTTACACCCCATGGAGCCCGGGGCCGTCTTCGGTTAGTCTGCCGGATTATGCTAAACTATCAACCAACCAAGGTGAAATCGGGCGGCCGGGATGAAGTCGAAGGCTCCGTCAAAACTCTTGTAGGCAAGGTCAAGGAAGATACCGGAAAGGTGCTCGGTAACCGCAACATGGAGGCGCGAGGCCAGGGTGAACAAGTCGATGGCACCGTCCAGAAGAAGGTCGGAGAGATCAAGAAAGTGTTCGACATGTAGGTCCTCCCCGCCGGGCCACCGGCGATCAATCAATGCATCCAAAGATCAAGAGCCGGCCAGAGGGCCCAAAATCCCCGGTCACCGGCGTGGAGCCGCTCATGCCGCACGAGGCGACGCGGCAAGCCGCCTCGATCAACGAGGCCCCGGGCCGCGGCATGATCGCCGACAAATCCATGCCGGGCACCGCTAACCACGCCCGGCATCACGCATCCATAAAGGCCCAGTCGTAGCCGCCGTGGGCAGTCGCCGGACCCGCCGGGTCCTAGAGATTCTTCGAGAGAAAGGCCTCGATGTGCTGGTAGAGTTCGATCCTGTGGCCGAGGCGGTGCACACCGTACGACTCGTTCAGGAAAGACATGGTCTCCACCGGCACGTTGTTTTTCCCAGCTGCCGAGGCCATTTCCTTAGATTGGCCGATCACCTCCGGCTCGTCGAACTCGCCCCAGGCGATGAGGAGCGAGGAGTGGACTTGCGCCGCGTGGGGCAGCGGCGACATCTCGTCGTATTTTGCTGAATTCGTCTTCGGGTCGCCCAGCTCGTAGAGGTACCGGGAGTAGAGGGAGTCGCTGAACTGACGGTATTTGCCCTGGCGGATGTAGTTGCCCCAGTCGTAGAGGGCGGACACCGAAATGGCGCACTTGTACAGGCCCGGCTCGAAAGCCGCCCCCGCCACCGCCAGGTAGCCGCCAAAATCGCTGCCCATGATGGCCACGCGGTTGTGGTCCACGAGTCCCAAGTCGATCGCCTTGCGCGTCGCCGCGGCCACATCGTCGCTCATCTTCCGGAAATCCCAGTTCTCCTCCTTGGGATACATCCACGTGTAGCCGGCCGAGCCGCGGTGGTTGGGCTGCAGGACCGCGTAGCCGCGGCTTGCGAAGTACTGGACCTCGGGATCGAAGCCCCACACCCAGCGGATCCCCGATCCCGAGGCCGGGATCACCACCACGGGCGGAGGGTTCTTCTTCGTGGCGCCCGCGGGCAACGTGATGTAGGCATCCATCTGGCGCCCCTCGGCCGTCGTGTACTTGATCATGCCCATCGGCTGCATGCGCTTCGGGTCGATCCACGGCTGCGAGTTCTTGATCAGCCCGCTCGCGTGCTTCTCCAGGTTGACCCAGCTGTAGACGATGGGTTGCCGGTCCGACCAGCTGCCGATGAGGAGGACTTTGCCGGAGTCGTCCATCCCGAGGATGCGCACGATCTGGTTTGGGAACAGCTTGTCGACGGCCTTCTGAAGGTTCCGGTAGGCCTCGGTGAACCATACCACGTGCGGGGCGGCGCTGTCGTAGACCGCGCCGACGATGTTGTATGAAGCCGGGTCGTGAAACAGCCAACCGTCAAAGTCGTACCCCTTGTCCTGAAGGATGACCTCCCCCTCCTTGCCTGTCGCCGCGTCCATGAACTCAAGCGGGCGGGGCCCCACCCCGTCGCGGCGCCCAAGGACCACGACCTCCCCCGGATTGTCCCCCGACCCCACCAGGTCGATCTGCTCCAGGTCCTCCGGACACTTGACCCAGGATTCGCCCGCGAGCTTGTTCAAGGCGAGGATCCCGTCCTCCTGGGTCACGCCGTACTCGAGCTTGCCGTGCTTGTCGGACCAGAAGAAGTTGTTGAACCCGTGGTCCGTCCTGAGCTCGGGATAGCGCGTGACGAGCTCCCCGTGGTTCATTGCGTTGATGACCTCGGGATGGTCATAGCGCAGGCCCTCACCCTTCAAATCGACAAGCAGCTGGGTGCGGTCGTCCGTCAAGGAGTTGAGGATTCCGATTTCGTCCGCAGGGGAGGCCGCGCCCACGGCCTCCGCGGTCGCGAGTTTGCCGGCCTCGCTAACGAATAGGTACCCCGAGTTGCTCTTGTTCGCACTGATCACGTAGGTGAGCTCGTCGCCGTTGAGCCATTCAAAGGTGGTGATGTCCCTGTCGGTCCGGGGCGCGCTCGCGCCGTCGACCTTCTGTGTCGCAAGCTCATAAGTGAGCAGGCTCGTGCTGTCGTCATGACCCGGAACGATCGCTCCTATGTGAGTCCCGCTGTGGTTCAGCTGGACCCCGGAAAACAAGGCGGGGCGGATGAAATCCACGATGGGGATCTGCTGGCTGGCGGGAACCGGCTCCATCCGGTCCAAATCGGCGAACTCGGTCGCGAGGAGGGCCGAGGAAGCGGCACTGAAAATTAGGGTGCCGGCAATGGAGATGATCGTTGGCTTCAGTGAGGCGTTCTTTGGTCGATCCATGGGGATTAGGGTGGATGAGCATTTTGCCGCCGCCCATCCGCCGCGCAAGCAATGATTGGCCGGCGGCGCCGTCAGGCCGGAGCCATGGGCTCGCAGAGCGCCCGCAGGTTCCCGGGCGGCGTCGCCGCCGGAATCTCGCAGCCGGCATTCACCATGAAGGGATCCCCGGCCTCGGCGTAGCAGCGGCGAATGGCGGCGGCGATGGCCCCGGGCGTGCCGCGCATCACGCAGCCTACCGGGTCCACGTTGCCCGCCAGCACGGTCCGCGGGCCCAGGACGCGGCGGGCCTCGGCGAGGCTCACCAGGTGGTCGATGTCGACGATGTCGAGGCCGAGCGTCGCGATGCCGGGCAGCAGGTGCCTGATGTTGCCGCAGATGTGGAGGCGGGCGCGCGCCTTCATCCCGTGCACCGCCGCCACCAGGGCGCGCTCGTGCGGCAGGATGAGCGACTCGTAGGTCTTCGCCGACACCTGGCTGGCCACGGCGTCCCCGATGCCGATCGTGTCGGCGCCCGCCGCCACCTGCTGGCGGGCGAACTCGACCGCCGTCTCGACGCAGCGGGCCATCAGCGCGCCCGCGTAGTCCGGGTCGTCGAGGAGGTCCATGAAGAAGTTCGACACGCCCCGCAGGTCCGCCGCCTCCGCGGCCGGCCCCTCCACCCATCCCATGATCGAGTAGCGCTCGCCGGCCTGCGCCTTGTAGGCGCGCACGGCGTCGATGCGGTCGCGCATCCGCGGCGCCGTCGCCGGATCGGGCCGCGGCAGACCCGCGAGGTCGGGAACGCTCTCGAGCGGCGGCTTCAGGCAGATCGGCACGCCGTTGCGGGGAAACTCGATGGGCGCACCGAACCCGGCGGTCTCTCGGTACGGATCGGACATCGTATTGAGCTGATCGATGCCGAACTCCTCCGCACAGCGGAGGTTCGCCTCGACCAGGACCCGGTGGTCGGACGCAAAGGCGCCGTAATACGAGCCGATGTGCTCGGCGGCGAACTGCATCAGGATGGGAAGCCGGGGCAGGATGTCGGGCCGCTCCCCGCGCAGGACGGCCATATAGCGTTCACGCGGGGTCATGAAGGTGGGTGAGGCTCGCTGCGCCGGAGACGCTCCGGGGTAATTGGACTCGTGGGGGACTCGGGATAACAAGGTCCGCGAGGCCTAGAAGCGCAAGTTGGAACGGCGCCAGCGAGTCGTTCCGAAGGGCCAGGGTCCAACCCGGGTCGAGGCAGACGTCCAGCTTGCGCGGCCAGCCAAACGCCCGGTCGAACTCCGCCATCAGGCCCGCGGCGGCCAGGGCGGGCGCCTCCACAAAGATCCAGCCCGGAGGGACCTCCGCCACGAGCCCGCGCACGACGCCCGGAAGGTCCGCAAGGCCGGGGCAGCACATGCAGGGCAACAGGAGGCGCCGCACGCTCACGCCCGGAGTCTCACGGCAAAACCCCTCCATGCGCGTGCGCCCCTCCTCGGCGAGGAAGACCGCGCACCGGGCGCCCGGGTGTCCAAGGGCCAGCTCGCGGATTCGCCGCTGCACCCATCGCGTCTTGCCGGCGCCGCGGGGCCCGGTCACGAACTCGCACTGCGGCGCCGCGTCGGTTGGCGCGATGGCGCCTCGGGCTGCTGGGGGCTCATCCCGCATGGGGGCGCGCAGTCAGCCGGCGCGCAGGCCGTACTCCGAAGGGAGGTACTTGGCCGGGTCGGCCAGGGCCATCTGCTGCGCGATGAAGGAGCCCTCGTCGCTCGGGAGTGCGTCGAGCTGGGCCGTCATCGAGTCGAGGAACACGAGCTCGCGGCGGGCGATCTTCACCGACCCGGCCGCATGGCCGTCTCGCAGGAGACCGACCGCGCAGCGGGCGGCAGCAAGCCCCGCGCGGTAAGGGTCCGGCGCCTCCACCACCGAGCGGGCGACGGCGAGGACGCTCTCAGGCGTCAACACCCACGCCTGCGGATCGAGGCCGGCGTCGGAGTCGACCAGCCAGCGCCGCAGGGTGAGGGCGGCTGCCTTGCCCTCCGCAAGGGCCCGGTTCATCAGGCGGCAGTCGTAGATCAGCTGCTCCATGTAGCAGGTCGGCGCCATCCCCGCGAGCAGGCGGACATTCTGCACCGACTCGTTCGACCACGTGTCCGCATAGGCCGCCGCGATGTTGCCGAGCGGGCTGAAGTGCGCGCAGGCGGACGTCTTGCCCTCCATGGCCATCGGGAACCCCGTGATGGCCTTGAGATAGGGGTTCTCGTAGGCGCAGTCCTTGCCGGGGCCGACCGCGCCGTTCTCGTAGGCGACGAGCGTGCGCACGGTGGACACGGCGCGCACCACGGCGGCGAACACACGGGGAATCATCCGCTGCTCGGCAAGCACCATCGCGGTGTTGCCAAACCCGCAGGCGGTGTCGCCCGCACAGACGGCCCCGCTGCGGGCGGCGATGCCGGCAAGCCGCTTCCAGAGAAACTCCATGTCGCGCACACCGAGGACGCACAGGGAGAAGATCACCTGCCCCAGGTCGCAGTTCATGAGCGCCTCGTCGTGCAGCTCCTTGCCGCCCACCGACTCGATGCTCAGCAGCTCGGCTCCCGCGCCTGCCGCGCCCTCGAAGAGCTCCAACATCCGCTCCAAGTGCTCGCCGGAGCGCAGGACTGGCGGGCGGGTGAACTCGCGGTTGTCGTTGGGAGTCATGCGCAGGGCGCTCGCAATCCCGTGCGTCCGGCGCGCCTCGTCCATGCCCGCCAGCAGCACCCGCACGATCTCCAGGCCGAAGGCCGGCGTCGCGGTCATCGGAGGGAGGGTCTCAAACTCGATCACGACGCCCGGCGCCTCGAGCTCGGCCGCCCGCCGCAGCGCGTCCTTAATGATCCCCTCGTAGTGGCGGACGACCGTCCTCATCGTCGCCGCCGTGATCTCCATGGGGGGCAGCGTGAAGTTCAGCTCCGGATAGACGAGGCCGCCGCCAAGCCGAAGCCCGTGCCGGGTGACGAGCGGCTTCGCCGCCGTGCCGAAGAGCAGATCGTCCGCGTTCGGGAAGGCTAGTCTCTGGAATCTCACCTGTAACGGGCGAACGCGGGCTCACGACGCGGGCTTCAGGCGGCCGCGACGAGGGCCCGAGCCTTGTCGGCGGCCGACGCCGCGTCCGCCGCGTATCCGTCGGCCCCGATCTCGTCGGCAAACTCCTGGCTGATCGGCGCCCCGCCGACGATGATCTTCACCCGGGCATGAGCGCCCGAGCGTATCGCCTTCACCGTCTCGACCATCGCCGGCATCGTCGTGGTGAGGAGGGCCGAAAGCCCGACGACATCGGGCCGGTGCTCGTCGACCGCCTTGGCGAAGCTCGCGGGCGCTATGTTCGAACCTAAGTCGATCACGCGGAAGTTCGCCCCCTTCCACATGACCGCCACCAGATTCTTGCCGATGTCGTGGAGGTCGCCCTGCACCGTTCCGATCACGGCCGTGTATTTCGGCGTGATGCCCGCGGCAAGCAGCCGCGGCTCGAGGACGCCCATCGCCTCCTTCATCGCGCGGGCCGAGACGAGCATCTCGGGCACGAAGATCTCGTTGTTCTTGAACTTTTCGCCCACCGCCGCCATCGCCGGGACCAGCGCCTTGTC